>Ga0180432_10005760_pt1 | contig 16339 bp, 12 predicted proteins | sample SS_ome_10_FD_132414 | JGI IMG/M metagenome (GOLD analysis project Ga0180432, IMG submission 132414) | Hypersaline lake sediment archaeal communities from the Salton Sea, California, USA - SS_1_MS_2 metaG | ecosystem: Environmental > Aquatic > Non-marine Saline and Alkaline > Hypersaline >... | reverse complement strand
TTGAAGCGCTCCTTGTATCTTGAAGAGTGTTTTGGCAGAACATTCCTGTACATTGGTCTTGTTTAAGAATGCAATGGTGTTCATGAAAAAGGGTTGACCGGATCGCTGATGATTTTACACTTCCTCAATTAATATCGATAGTGTGGGGTGCATGATGATAGAAGAAAAGTACAAGCGAATCGCCGACGTGGCTATATCGAGCGTCGAGGGGATTAAGAGGACAGGGATACGGATACTTGAGCTGCGCGATCGATACGGAAAACTCCTGATGCCGCTCGAGGGGAACGTCAATCACGTGGGAATGATGTATGCAGGCTCCCTCTTCACCATCGGGGAGATTACCGGCGGGGTGATACATGGCGTCGCCTTTGACGTGAACAGGTTCTTCCCTATCGTTAAAGAGATTAATATCCGATTCCGGCGGCCGGCGATGACCGATGTTACCGTTGAGGTATCAATGAGCGAGGAGGAGGCGGAGCGAATACAGCGGGAAGCCGGGGATAAAGGGAAGGCAGACTACAGCATGGACATCGACATAAAGGACAGCAATGGCGAGGTGGTCTCGCAGGTGCACGGTATCTGGCAGATACGCGTAATTCCGGAAGGATTGCCCAATCCTTTTGCGACAGCATAGAGGGAGCCATGGAGGAAGAGAGATTCGGTCGGCTTGTCTTCATCGGCGGAGAGAACGGCGCGCGGTATCCCAATTGTAACTCGCTCTATATCGATGATGAGGTATCGGCAATTATCGATCCCGCTTCGAGCGAAACGGCTTTAAAGAGACTATGCGGGGAGCGGAAGTTGGATGTGATCGTCAATACCCATTATCATGAGGATCACATCGGTCTCAACTATCTCTTCCCCGAGGCTGATCTCTATATACATCAGGACGATGCTCCCTGTCTGAAGTCGCTGGATACCTTCATGGATTACGAGGACATAACGGGGACGGAGTTTGAACAGATGTGGCGCAGTATTCTGGTGAGCGAATTCCATTATGCGGAGCGTATCCCTGCGCGGGAATTACAGGATGGCGATGTTGTTGATTTCGGTCATGTGAAGATGGAGGTTATCCATACACCCGGCCACACCGTCGGGCACTCGAGCTTCTACTTTCCAGACGAGGGGGTGCTCTTCATGGGCGACCTCGATCTCTCCTCGTTTGGACCATACTACGGGAGTCGCGATTCCGATATTGATCAGACGATAGAATCGATGCACCGCCTGTTGCAGGTGCCTGCCCGGGTATATATCACCTCGCATGAGCGGGGAATCGTTCATAATGATATCAGAGAGCTCGCCGAGGCATATATCAGGGTTATCGATGAACGGGAGCAGAATCTCGTGGCGTATCTCGGTGAACCGCGAACTTTTGATGAGATCGTCGAGCAGTGGATCATATACAAGAAGCCGCGCGAGCCGCTGGATTTCTACCTCTTCGGCGAGCGGGCTATGATAAAGAAACATCTGGAACATCTGATAGGAAATGGTCGGGTGGAGCTGCAGGATAAACGGTATTTGCTGGTATAGCCTTCATTCGCCTGTTTGAGATATGCGATGCCGCACAATATGGGCGGATCTTTTATCCGGTGTGTTCCTCCACCGGCCCTCCGGCGCCTTCCGGTTCGGCGCCTCGCCACTTCACGGTTTGTTTACCCCACACGCGATGAAGATGATAGGCAGGCACCAAATAATGCTTGATAGTAAGATTCAGAGGGTACTATACTCCTTGGAAAGATAAACAGAAAGGAGGTTCCCATGAATTGCAATTACAGGAACAGGGGAATTGCAGTACTTGTTATCGCAATGCTTTTCCTTTACACCGGGGTCTTTGCCCAGGAAACCGCTCCGACGGAGCGTTCCGCCAAAGAGAGAATCGATTATATACAACGGATTCTTGATGAGGGTGAGACGAGGGCACAGGTCTGGTGGTACGGCTGGCTTGCCTTTAACGCCGGGGTGACGGTCGGCCAGGGTGCCTATTACTTCATGAGCACGGAGGCTGATGTTAAGGAGGATATGGCAGTCGGTGCCGTTCAGGGGTTTATCGCCACCGTGGGAATGCTGGCGGTACCGATGGTCCCGGCCTATGCACCCGATGAGCTCCGGGAGATGCCCGAGAATACACCGGAACAGCAGCAGCAGAAGCTGCTGGCTGCGGAGCGGTTGCTCCGGGAATCTGCTGAATGGGAACAGGAGGGGGGGTCATGGATAATGCATGCTGCGACCTTTCTCCTGGGGGCGGCCGGCGGCGCCACCATATGGCTCGCCTTCGATCGGCCGGTGGATGGTCTGATTAACTTTGCCGCAACCATGGTTATCGGAGAGATTCAGATCTTCACCCAGCCGACGCGGGCAATCGATGATAACAGGGAGTATCGAAGCCGCTACCGGGGCGCCCGCCGGGATGATCGGAACTGGTTTATCTCAGTGTATCCGGGTGGATTCATCGCGGGCGTCCGCTTCTAAATTTCGTCACCTTTTTTCGAGGTCGGCGAGAATCCGTTCAGCGCAGATGAAGGCTGAATTGGCCGCCGCGTTCATGCCGATTCCCCGGCCCGTATAGCAGTCCCCGGCGAAGTAGAGACCGGGGACCTCCGGGTGGAAAACCTGCGGGCGGTGTTTGCCCGTGAGCCCCGGCGATCTGCCGAGGCCATCGATTCCAACATAATAGCCATCGGCCTTCCACAGGAGCTTCTCATCAATGCCGGGAAACATCCTCTCTATTTCTTCCCAGAAGAGGGCCAGCGCCCTCGTGCGGAACTCCTCGTCCAGCGCCTGGGCAGGCGTACAGGGTGTTCCCATGAAAGCGATCATGTGATTCGGTGGGGCGATGGTCTCGTCGAAATTGGTGTGTCCCAGTATCTGCAGAGGGAGATCCACCCCCGGTATTCTCCAGCTGGAAAGGTATGCCAAATCGTTAAAGAGGGGGGAAGAGGTCCCCACGGTGAAGCCCATCGAGGCGCTGGTCTCACCTTTGAGACTTTGCATGGTGCGGTACCAGCTCCCGGGTAACGGTGATCCCTCTTCGGGAGAGATAATTTCGACCATTTTCCAGATGGGGAGGGCGAGAACCACCGTGTGAGCGCTGTATGAGGCATGTTCAGCCATAACCGTTATCGGTCCTCCCGGCGGTATGGCGACCTTCCGTACCGGTGTGGCGCATTCAATGGTACCGCCGCGGGAGGTGCAGGCCTCGGCGAGGGATCCTATCATTTCGCTGATGCCTCCGCGGGGCATCTTCACGCCTCCGAGGGTGAAGCCCCGGTAGCCGAGTTTCATTCCCTCCCGGTATATCCATGCGAATTCCCCCATCGAGATATTTTCCGATTGGGTGAGGGTGGTCTGAATCATGCCGATTATCTTGAGGTACTCGGCAACCTTTTCGGATCCGACATTCTCTGTGATAAACTGTGCAAGTGAAACGGTGTCGAGGCTGTCGATCTCATCCTCGGTCAACTGGAAAAATCTATCCTCGAGAGCGGTGAGCTCTTCTGCATCACTGTCGGCGACGCCGAGATACTCTGCGACGGATACCCATTGTTCTCCTTTAAAGACCATCAGTCCTTCGATGGGCCGTGACCAGGAGATCTCTCCTCCCAGATTCTGGAGGAGTTTTGCACAGGGGGAGTGCTCCGCCAGGTGAACACAGTGCGTACCACTGTCAACATGCCATCCGCCGGGGAGTTCACGCGTTTTTGATCTTCCACCCGGTACAGTGCTCTTTTCGAGAACCAGTGTCGAAAGCCCTTTTGACTGGAGCATTCCTGCCACGCCGAGGCCGGCAATTCCCGCGCCGATGACTATCACATCGTATTGTTTCATTTGTCCCTCCAACTGTACTACATAAAGATAGAATTTATTTACCCTACAATATCAGTTTGAATGGAATCAGCTATTGAACATTGCTATTTGCCATTTATTATATTCTGAATAAAAAAATTATATCGACATTTTAATGAGCTTTTTTTTATACTAAATTAGTTTTTATGTTGACTTTTCATAATACATTAATTTATTGTTTATTCCGATTATGACAAAAAGCAGATGGTATTGATTTTCAGGGTAATCCGATATTTACTCCGAGTATGTACCATATATCAGCTGTTTTTTATTATCAAAGGATTTATGAAAAACAGCTTTAATTTTTGTAGCTTTTTGACTGATTTGTCAATCAACAGTTCTCGCTTACTTCAATTTCAAAATTAAATTTCGCATTTTAGTAAGTTCAACCGTAAACAAGCAGTATGTTTGCTTTAAGATTAAATAATCAAAAATTTTAAGAGGAGGTCCATGCATATGGGGAATGAAGAGGTATATGAGATTTTGAGACAAAAAATCGACGAGTCTCCGAGAATGGATATGCCGAAAACGGATGAAATTATGGAGATACTGAGAATGAGATTTACCCCCGAGGAAGCAGAGATAGGTGGTTATCTTTCCAGTGACTATTACAAGTCTGCTACCGCAGAGGAGGTCGCTGAACAGAGCGGCAAGGATGTGGAATATGTTCGATCGACCCTGGAGCGGATGCTGGATAAGGGATCTATTTTCTGGCTGAATGCAAAAGATGGGGAGCGATTTTGTCTGATGCCGGTTTTTGGTTTTTTCGAAATTCCCTTTGCGGACGGAAAGAACGATCCGGAGACCAGGAAGTTGGCAGGACTCTGGGAAGAATTTTTCAGGAAGGATGGTACGAAATCACTCACAACACCAGGCTATCGATGGGCACGAGTGCTTCCCGCTTCAAAGCAGACTATCGATATTCAGCAGAAATTAGATCAGAAGTCGGTTGTTCTCACATGGGAGAATGCGAAAGAATATGTCAAGGCGGCGGAAGAGCATGGCAGAAAAATGGCACTGGTAAACTGCTCATGCAGGGTTGCCTTTCAACACTGTGATCATCCGATTGATGCATGTATCGCAATTGGCAGTGCTGCTGAGTTTTTCATCCGCAGGAAAAAAGCGCTCCGTGAACTAAACGCAGAGGATACGCTGAAAGTGCTGAAAAGGAATCTCGAATCAGGACTGGTCCTGATGACGAATAATATGCAGCACGGACAGGATTTCATCTGCAGTTGCTGCAGCTGCTGCTGCGGGCTTTTGAGAAGTGTCGTTGAATGGCCGGGAAATGATGTTGTTGAAAAATCGAATTTTATACCGGTGCGGGACGAGAATCTGTGTACCCAATGCGGCATCTGCATTGAGAAATGTCAATTCAATGCGTGGGATGATAATCTCAATCTGGACGAAGAGAAGTGTTACGGATGTGGTGCATGTGAGGTGAATTGTCCCGAAGATGCAATCACCATGAAGAAGGTGAGAGATCTGGTTCCGGAAAGGAATCCACATTCAGCCTGGCAGCAGGTCAAAAGATAAAGCGCCTTCTCTCTGTGTATAACTTTTTGATGCTCGCAGTGATTTCAAATTAATCAGGAGATGGGGTTTGTTGAAATGGATAAGGTTAATTCACGGGAAAAGTTAGAGTTTCCGAAGCTCGATTGGTTTGAACGATACAAACGGATGTATGGAGCATACGATACCTGCATGCAAACCGTATTCTATCATGAACTGGAGAGGAGTGGCCTGGATGCCGCACTTGATCTCATGATAAAAATTCACCAATCCGTCAGCGCTGCCATGGGCAAGAAACTCTGCGCAAAGTTGCAGTTCGAGCCTGATGTTAAAGGCGCCATTCAGCTTATGTGGACCTATAGCTGTGAGGTCTGGGGCTTTGGCATGACCGATACCGTCTCGGTGAACATCGAGTCACCGAAGAGAGCTGTTTTCATCAATCATCTCTGTCATTACTGGGAGACCTGGCTGAAGGAGAGCCGTGCAATGAGGTGCGATAAGAACTGCATCCATGAATATACCTCACTGGTGAAAGCGCTGAACCCTGAATACAGGGTTTCAATGCCAAAGGCCTTTCCTCGGGGTGATGATTGCTGTGAGTTCGTTGTCGAGTTGTGATGACAGCTCTTGCAGAGATGTAGAAACATAAATAAAAATTAAATATGGAGGAACATCGCCATGAAGAGATTATTAACCATTGATGATTTCTATTCGATGTCAGAGAAGGAGAATATCGATTATCAGAATAAGAAATTCTCTGCCTATGTAAAGTATCAGCTTTTTCCGAACAGTCCCTATTTCAGAAAATTGTTCAAGGAACGGGGCATAAAGCCTGAAGATATCAACAGCATCGAAGACTGGCAATTAAAGGGGCTGCCCCTTATAACGAAAGCCGAATACCGGGATCACTTGCAGGACATGGTTATCGATCCGTGGAATGTTGATGGTGAGAAGAGGAGCCTGGAAGAGGTTGCTGAAAATTATATCCGGCTTCAGGAGGCTCTCGGGGAGCTGGAGACACGGGTGATGATGGGGAAACTCCCCCATCGGAATGTGTATGCTTACTTCGCCACGGAGAGCCTTGACGACCTTAAGAAATTTTCGAAAAAAGCCTCGAAGGATGATGAATCAGCGAAACGATTGAGACAGGCTCTTGACTATGCCTATAACACCTTCAGCGTTTTCTTCACCGGGGGAAGCACGGGACTCCCCACCGCCATAAGTTCAACAAAGCTGGATAGAGATCTCTATCGGCAGTCGACGATAATCATGATGGGTATTGCCGGAGGCAACTGGATCACCAAGGAGGTTGGGAAGGTGAACTTTATGACCCTCTATCCCTATGCCCCCCATCAGGGTTGGTGGGTTACCAACTGGGGTGCCGAGTATATGGCTGATTTCTACATCTCATCATCGGGGGGAGGCGTTATGCCGGTCGAGGGGCTTATTATACTGGCCTCGAGGTTTCAGATTAATGTAATTACGGGAATGCCCGGTTTTCTCAGGAACAAGTTTCTCCGCAAGGCGGTTGAGCTCAAGAAGTTGATGCCGGATTTGAAGTTTTCGGATCATATGATGTTCAATATGGGGGGAGAGAAGATCGTTGCTCCCGTGAAAAACGATATACGTGATATGCTCCACGATATGGGAGTAAAAGAGGTGCAGTTAACCGGAGCATGGGGCGCCAGTGAAACGCGATTTAACCTTCTCGGAGAATGTGATGTCTTTCAGGAGACCGGCTATCACAGCACGGGCTGGGACAAGGTGGCATACCGGATTGTGAAGATGAAATCAACCGACGACTGGGAGTTCGCGGAGCCGGGCGAGGAGGGTTTCGTGGTGCAGTTTCCCATGGATGGTGCGGGAACCCTGATTGAGGGATTTCTCCTGGGTGACAGGGCGGTGCAGTTATCCGGTCCGTGCCCAGTGTGCGGTTCGCACGTCGAGCGCTTTGTAAATCCCCTGCGGGCGGATGAACTGGATACGCAGTTGATGGTCATGGGACTGGTGGAGCAGAAAGTCAAGGGGGCATCGGTAAATCTCACCGATCTCAGGACGCAACTCATGGAGATGCCGGAGATTAGCGAGTTGCAGCTTATCATTTCGAAGCAGGATCTTTCTGATGCCGGATCTCCTGATGTACTCAAGATTCACATTACACCGGAGGATGATATTTCAATCGGTGAGGATGAGCTCATCGAGAAGGTTAAGGCGAAGACGAAGCAGCTTTCAGAGATCACCCCGGAAGTGAAAACGATGGATATTAACGAATTAATGGGTGAGGGGCTGAAGTTCAAGGGTATCGTGGATGAGCGGCCGAAGGGGTGAGCAGAATAACCGGAAGTTGCGAACTTTTCACCGTCTGCGTTTAGAAATGTGGTGTCCTTGTGATATATGTGCTCGTCAGTCGCCGCCAATTTGAGTGATCATCATTAATAATGATTATCTTAATGTTCATGTAGACTCCGGGCTCACGCGAGCTCGGTGCCTGCATGTCTTTCCGTCTGTTGTATCAACGAATTTCCTCTTCACTGCAGGCTGCTGATATTATTCATTATTATAGCTTCATCTATTTTAAACTATATATCAATTATCAACATGAGAACTCTTTAACTCACCGTACAGTATTGATTAGTCGAAATGCTCGACTAACATATTTTTAAAATAGTATAAATAATAAATCTTATAAAAATTTCAATGAACATAATATGCGGTAAATTGTTTAATTCTTGACAGAATTATATGTTTTCTTCACTATCTGAATAGTTTGCGAGGCATTTTTATATTTCGGATTATTCAATAAAAAAACAGGAGGAATCAGAAAATGAAGGATTCAACCAAGAAGCTGTCGAAGGAGTTCGGGTGGGAAAGCGCAGAGAAAACAGCGCACTTGTACCTGAATGTGAAGTATCTGCCGCACTATATCTGGAAGCAGGTGGGGAAGCTGGGATTGGTGAACAAGCCTCCCGAAGGGGAGATTCCGCCCGAGATAGAGGAGATGCTGGAGATACTCACGCAGAAGTCTGCTCGGGCTTCACTGTCTCGTGAAACATCGCCCTATCACGGGAAGGTGGTTCCCCTTGATCTCGCAAAAAGTCTGGTACAGATCGAAGAGGAGGTGGAAATACGAAATCTTGATGAGCGGATTATACCATTCAAATTGGTTCGTGATATCGTTATGAAAAATCCACAGAACATTGCAGTTCTCGACTGTGCCTGCAGGCTTCTGCAGGAGAATCCTTGCAAGCCGATAGATGTTTGCATGGCCGTGGGAGATCCCTTTGCAACATTTGTCGTGGAACATAATATTCTGAACGCGCGAAAAATTTCATCCGATGAGGCAGTGAAGATTCTGACCGAGGTGCACGAGCGGGGACACGTTCATTGCGCATACTTCAAGGACACCTGCGGTGATCGCTTCTATGCCATCTGCAATTGCTGCTCCTGCTGCTGTGTTGGAATGAAGACCTGGAATGAGTTGAAACTTCCGCTCCTTGCTTCGAGCGGATACGTCGCGAAGGTGAGCGAGGAGTGTACCGGCTGCGGAACCTGTGCTGAGATATGTCCCTTCAGCGCGATAAGCATGGATGATGTTGCCTTTGTTGACTGGGAGAAATGCATGGGATGCGGGGTATGCGAGGGAGCCTGTCCCGATGACGCAATCCACCTTGAGCTCGATCCTGAAAAGGGTGATCCCCTAGACATCAAGAAGCTCATACAGGAAGGGAATGAGAAGAGCAGCTCACAGCAGAGTTAAAAGCTCCTTTGAAGGAATAATTAAAAAAAAAGAGAAAAGTGCGGTTAACTTAAAGTTTAGCCGTAGCAGCAGAGAATAGAATTGGAGGTATCATTCAATGAAGAGATTATTAACCGTTGATGATTTCTTAACCATCACAGACGATAAATGCATCGATTATCAGAATAAAAAATTTTCAGCCTATGTTCAGCATCAGCTCTATCCCAACAGCACCTATTTCAGAAAGCTGTTCAAAGAGAGGGGTGTGAAGCCTGAAGATATTACCTGTATCGAAGATTGGCAGAAAAGGGGATTGCCGCTTATAACGAAGGCAGAATATCGTGAGCACCTTCAGGACATGGTAATTGATCCGTGGACGGTTGATGGGAAGGAGCGGACTTTAGATGAAGTTATTGAGGGTTTTATCCGCCTCCAGGAGGCCATCGGGGAGCTCGAAACAGAATTCACGGTTGCCAACCTTCCGCAGAAAAATATAACCGCATATTTCGGGACAGAAAACTTCAGCACCTTCAAGGAACTGGCAAAGAAGCCATCGAAGGATAGTGATGCAGCTAAGAAGGTGCGTCAGGCCCTTGACTATGCCTATAAGCCATTTACGGTTTTCTTCACCGGTGGAAGCACCGGCCTGCCGACGCCTATTCGATTTACCAAACTGGATCGGGATCTCTGCAAGCAGGCAACAATTGTTGAGTTTTACATCTCAGGGTGTGAATGGCTTATGAAGAATGACGGGGAGGTGCGATTTATGCAGTTTTACCCCTTCGCTCCTCATCTGGGTTGGATGGGCACCAACTGGGGGAGTGAGTACCTGTCGGATTTTCTCATCACCACCTCGGGCGGTGGCGTTCTACCGGTTGAGGGGTTGATATTGATGGCTTCCCGGTTTCAGATAAATGCTCTGGTGGGGATGCCGGGGTATCTCAGGAATAAATTTCTCAGAAAGGCGCTGGAGCTCCGCAAACTCATGCCGGATCTGAAGTTTGCGGATTACGTTATATGCAGTCTAGGAGGAGAGAAGATAATACCCCCGGTGAGAAACGAGATACGGGATATGCTTCACGAGATGGGGACAAAAGAGGTGCGGATAACCGGCGCCTGGAGTGCCAGTGAAACGCGATTTAACTTCCTGGGAGAATGTGATGCCTTTCAGGAAACCGGGTATCACAGCACCGGCTGGGACAAGGTGGCATACCGGATTGTGAAGATGAAATCCACTGATGACTGGGAGTTTGCGAACCCGGGCGAGGAGGGTTTCGTGGTGCAGTTCCCCATGGATGGTGCGGGAACCCTGATAGAGGCGTTTCTCCTGGGAGACCGGGCCGTTCAGTTGTCAGGCCCCTGCCCGGTATGCGGATCGCGGGTCGAGCGGTTCGTCAATCCGCTGCGGGCAAATGAACTGGATACGCAGATTATGGTGATGGGGCTGGTTGAACAGAAGATAAAGGGTGCATCGGTGAATCTCACCGATCTCAGGACACAGCTCATGGAGATGCCGGAGATAACCGAGTTGCAGGTAATTGTCTCGAAGCAGGATCTATCCGATGCCGGTTCTCCCGATATTCTGAAGATACACTGTACACCGGTGGACGATATATCAATAGGTGAAGATGAGCTCATTGAAAAGGTGAAAGCGAAGACGAAAGTGCTTTCCGAGATTACCCCGGAGGTGAAGTTGATGGATATCAATGAACTTCTGGGAGATGGCCTGAAGTTCAAGGGTATTGTGGATGAGCGGCCGAAGGGGTGATGATCTTCAGCATCATCGGGGATTAATACGAACATTAATTCTAATTATTATCACTTTTAAGGATTATACGTTGTCCAGTTGAATGAAATGAGCGGGGAGGCTGCGATGCCACCCCGCCCATATTCTGTTACCTCTGTTACAGGGACGATTGTCCCCTGCTATTTCTTCCCTTTTCCGGTAATGACGAGCTTGTACTTCGCGTTCTGCTCAACCAGCTCTCTGATCGTATAATCGTTGTGATACTTGTTGTTGACGTAGAGCTCTGCCTGGTCGCAGTAATAGTCGCTCGCTGGTATACCGGAGATGCCGGTGGGGATAACTGTCAGCGATTTATCCCAGTTGTCAACGGGGAATATGTGTCGCTGCGAGGCACCATCGGTGACCGCGAAGGGTTTTCCCAGTTTATACGAGTAGGGACAGACCGTGTGGAAGCTTCCGCCCACCCGGTAGGGGCCGCGATTCAGGCTGAAGAGCGTGTCGAGTATGGCGACACTTCCCAGCGGATGCTCCAGTGTCAGCTTATGGATATCTCCCCAGTGCCACTTTTCAGGATTACTCCCCAGTTCATCGGCAAGCCATGCAACTGATGACTTGAAGCTCTTCTGAATCATGTCGGAGAAGGTCTCCTTCTCCTCGGTGGAGAGATCATCGCACCATACCGATGAGCGGTTCTTCCAGATATTGCCGACGGCGTATTTCGGAACAATTCTCTGCTTGATGAATTCCTTATAGAGATCATCGCCCAGCTCATCGGCGAAGACATTTTGAATGAAGGTAATGTAGAACTTTTCGAAGAGTGCCGGCGCTGATCCCTCCCTGCTCATGACGCCGTCCCAGCGTTCAAAGATATCGAGGCACTGCTTCTCGAGGGGAGTCAGGTCGCCCACTTTCCCCATCTCTTCAATGATGCCCGGACGAAGGATTTCAACGAGCTTTGATTTCTGATCGGCATGCATCTTCATGAGATCCTCAATTGAGAGCTTCTCCTTCTCGGTGAGCATCTCGCGAATCCGGTCGATGCGATGCGGGGGATCGAACCAGTGGCTGATATAGTAGGGATAGTCGTTGCCGACGGTCTTGTTGTTCGCCGAGGAGACGAAGCCGCTTTTGGGATTGAAGCTGTTCGGCCTCTTCTCGAAGGGGACAAGACCTTTCCAGTCGAACTCGTCGGTCCAGCCGGGCTGAATGTCAATCCCGTTCCCCTTTCGGATGGGAATTCCGGAACAGCAGTAGAGGCCGATATTGCCCGCTGTATCGGCGTAGATGATGTTCTGGCTTATGGAGATGAAGGTCTTGACGGCGTTCTTGAAGTCATTCCAGTTCTTTGCCCGGTTGAGCAGGAAGACAGTGCGCAGCTCGTTGCTCTTTTCGTTGCCAATCCAGCGCATCGATATCACCGCATCTTTTACCTTCTTGAACCCGGATACAATTGGTCCCCGATGCGTGAAGCGGATCTCCTTCTCAACCTTCTTGCCGCCGCTGATGAGAATGGTCTCCTTCTGAACCTTCAGCGGTCTCCACTTTCCCCTGAAAAGATATTCATCGGGGTTGTCGGGATTGATCTTTTCCAGATAGAAGTCCATATCGTCAACCATTACGTTGGTCATTCCCCAGGCAATATGGTCGTTGTGACCGCAGGTGATAAACGGCTGTGCGGGAACCAGCACGCCGGTGACATTCATCTTCCCCTCGACGACCTGATGCATCCGATACCAGATTCCGGGAGCGAAGAGGCCGAGATGCATATCATTGCAGAGTATGGGGTTTCCCGTAACGCTCTTCTTTCCGGAGATCGCCCAGTTATTGCTCCCCTTGGTGAGGACAAGTCCGAGATCCTCGATCACCTGTGCCCGTGCCATGAGCGATTGACGAAGATCGAGCTCGGTCATTTTAGCATATTCGGGATACACATGCGTGGTGAAGCCGGGGATGTCGGGATAGATGTCCCGGTACATCGCATCTCCTACTTTCTGGCGAATCTTATGATGCACCACCTCGGTATCCCAGGGCATGGTGAGATCCCAGGCCATGTAGCCGATGACGTTTGCCGAGTGCTCGGGCTTCCACTCTTCGGGAGCGTAGCCAAGTATTGCGAATTCGACAGGGAGATCGCCGTCGAGGCTTTTAATGTACTGATTCACTCCATCCGAGAAGGATTCAGATGCCCGATGCATCTCCTCGCTCATATCATCGAGTAGCATTTTGGATTTCTCCGGGATGCGGAGCGCTCTGAGGAGGAGATCGGTTTCAACGAGGTCTTCGCCGAATATCTCCGAGAGCCTTCCCGTGGTCACCCGACGGACGAGGTCCATCTGCCAGAGGCGGTCCTGCGCATAGCAATATCCGACCGCCCGGTAGAGATCACTCTCATTTTTGGCATAGACGTGCGGAATGGCGTATTGATCCCGATAGACAATCACCTCATCCTGTATCCCCTCAAGTGTAACCGTGCCGTCATATTCGGGGAGGCCGCCCCTGGCGAGCGAGCGTATGTAGAGAAACCCGATGACAGCGACGAGGACGATTGCAATTACTATGATAAGGATTATCTTCTTCCCCTTCGACATCACAAACCTCCTTATTTTTTGTTCGCTATTATAAATGAGGAGTGACGCAGATGCAATAAAAAAATGAAACGGGGTAGTTCCGTTATCCTGTCTTTCTCTTTGTATTGACTTTTCAGTAGTATCAGGTTTCATTGTATCATTATCTCTCCGTGCAATTCGATGGTGTTCAATAAGGGGGCTTCTAAAAACAATTAATTTGATGTCCCCCCGGTCAGCTCTATTTCGCACTTCCTGTGCAATCTCGCATGCGAGACGTCGTGTCGCTCTATGCATAAAGCATAAAACCGGTACTTACAATTTGTGGATAAATGTAAATACCGGTTTGTAGAAGTACTCATAATATATTTGACAGTTATGAATATCTTTTTACCGTAATCATACGGCTGTATAATGTACGAATAGTGTTGAGGTGTGTAATGAAAGTGCTCGCGTTCAATGGAAGCCCCCGGGCCGAGAAGGGAGTGACCGATCTCCTCCTCCAGCAGTTTCTCGCCGGTGCAGAGGATGCCGGTGCAGAAACCGAGACCGTATATCTGAGCAGGAAGAAGATCCACTATTGTAAGGGCTGTCTCAACTGCTGGCTGGTGCACCCCGGTAGATGTGTTCAAAAGGACGATATGGCGGAGATACTCGATAAGTGGAAGGAGGCAGAGATGATCGTCTATGCATCACCGGTATACGTCGACGGATTCACCGCCCAGATGAAGACCATGATGGACAGGTTTGTCGCCGTCGGCCAGCCTTTTATCATGAAGCGCGATGGGCATTCCCGCCATCCCGGGAATGAAAAGTACCGGCGGAAGGCACGGGCAAAGACCGTTCTGATATCCACGTGCGGCTTCGGTGAAGCCGACAATTTCGATGCAATTGTCTTTCACATGAAGGCAATCACCCGGAATATGTTCTGCGAGCATCTGGGCGATCTGATACGGCCCATGGGACCTGTACTGCAGCTGCTGGGTGAAAGAGATTCTGAAAAGACACGGCCAGTCCTGGAAGCTTTCCGGCAGGCCGGGTATGAGGCGGTTTCCAAGAACGAGATCTCCGAAGAGCTCCGGAAGAGGGCAGCGAGCCCGATAATCTCCATGGATGAATTCATTGAGATGGTGAACTCATTTGCGAAAGATGAGATTGAGAGAAACAGAGCCCGGCAGGAATTTCAGGAGGAGGTCTGATCGCATTGTGTGGCTCTTCTGGAGCAGCAGGATGAAATCTATTGCATGAAGAGGAATGTTCGATGAAAGAGAAACCGGTAGTGTACTTTGCGAAAGTTCAGAATGATGATAAAGAGCCTTCTATCGAGAAAAAAATCTGCGAACTCTTCGACCGGGCAGGATTTTCCGGTTTTGTCAATGAGGGGGATCTGGTCGCCGTTAAGACGCACTTCGGCGAGGAGGGAAACCGGACTCATATCAGAGCGAATCACATTCGACAGATTGTGGACAAGATAAAGGGGCGAGGGGGGAAGCCCTATCTTACCGAGACCAGTGTTCTCTACAAGAGCAGGAGGTCCAATGCCCTCGATCACATTCTCCTCGCTTTCGAGCACGGATTTACCTATGAGAGGGTCGGTGCTCCGATTATCATGGCTGACGGCTTTCTTGGCAACTGGGATCGGGAGATTCCTATCGGTGGCGAATGCTACGAGCGGGTGTTCGTCGCAGGCGATTCCCTTGCACCCGATAAGCTCTTTGTTGTCTCGCACGCGACCGGTCATCCGCTCTCAGGGTACGGTGCCGCTTTCAAGAACATGGGAATGGGGCTCTCGAGCAGAAAGGGGAAGCTCGAACAGCATTCGCAGGTGGCCCCCTCGGTACGGCCCAATGTCTGTACCTTTTGCCAGGTCTGCATGAAGTGGTGTCCGGAGAATGCGATTATCGAAAAGGATAAGAAGGCTTTTATTGTTAAGGAGAAGTGTATCGGGTGCGGTGAATGTCTTGCGGTCTGTCGCTATGACGCGATAAAATTCAAATGGACCTCCACGAGCGAGATACTGCAGAAGAAGATGGTAGAGCATGCCTATGCGATTTTCATTGAAAAGAGGGAGCGCATCGCATTTATTAATTTTCTCATCAGCATGACGAAAAACTGCGACTGTATGCCGACAGAGGGGACATTCATGGATGATATCGGCATACTCGCCTCTTTTGATCCGGTAGCGATAGACAAAGCAACGCTGGATCTCACCGAGAAGCTTCATGGCGAGAATATCTCCCGAATGGCCTTTCCTGAGCACGACCCGATGATTCAGATAAATCACGCTGTCAAGCTGAAGATGGGGTCGGCCGATTACACGATTGTCGAGCTGTAACCGCTTCGAGTGGTACAATTCGAGTTCTTCCTTTCCCCTTTCTCTGCGGAAGGAACGATATCGGATACAGGATGCGGTTTCTGCCTGCTCGTTTTCCCCTTCTTTGTGAAAAGCGGTTTCAGCTCACGGGGGAATTCCGTCTTTGCTCTGCTCTTTCCTCCTTTTCACGGTCTTTCCCGGTGAAATCAATTTTGCCGCCCCGGTTCTATTTTCTATTTGATTTTTATCAGTGCGAAATATATCGTAGCAGCGTTTATGAGTGTAATATTCGGGCTGCTGATTCTACATGGAGCGGTCTGAGTGGACAGGGTGTACCCTCATGGTGTAAGCATTCTTCAAAAAAACACGATGTCAGTACATGCACATTCGTTCCGCAAATCCCTGATGGAATTTAATGCGCTGATTTATGTAATCGGATTGGCACTCCGATTATACTATTTTTAACTTGAAAGAGTTGTATTTTTCGTATATGATCTCGAAATCGTTCGGAGATGCGTTCTGATAAACGGGTACATACTATAGGAATTGTGAGATGATAGATCATCCTCTCGGCCGGTGGATGTGGCATATACGTGCTGTCACCTGAATGCGCTGAGGGGAAT
>Ga0180432_10005759_pt1 | contig 16339 bp, 12 predicted proteins | sample SS_ome_10_FD_132414 | JGI IMG/M metagenome (GOLD analysis project Ga0180432, IMG submission 132414) | Hypersaline lake sediment archaeal communities from the Salton Sea, California, USA - SS_1_MS_2 metaG | ecosystem: Environmental > Aquatic > Non-marine Saline and Alkaline > Hypersaline >... | reverse complement strand
GGGCTCGGCTCCGAGCCCGATCCCGACCAACTTGCGCTACTGACCGTGGACTCCGCCACCCTGCGCCCTTGATGCCCGAATCGGCACAAGTCGATTACAATGCCCGCACCCAAACGCCACAAACGCCGGAGCGAACCATGGCAATGCAATTCTGTTTCTTTGCCGCGGAGAAACCGCCGTGGCCGGACTGATCGGCTCACCGATAGAGGATCTGGACACCCCCGCTCTGTTGCTGGACGGCCCGGCCACGGACCGCAACCTGCGGCGAATGGCCGATTTCTTTCGTGCCCGACCCTGCCGGCTCCGCCCCCATTTCAAGAACCACAAGTGTACGCGGCTCGCCCGGCGCCAACTCGGGGCCGGCTCGGCGGTGGGGATCACCTGCGCCAAGCTGGCTGAGGCGGAGGTCCTCGCTGACGCCGGCTTCGAAGACGTGCTCATCGCCAACCAAATCGTGGGCCCGGCGAAGTTGCAGCGGCTCGTCCATCTGGCCGGGCGGATGGCCACCCTCCGCGTCGCCGTGGACCACGGCGAACAGGCCCGGGCCATCTCCGAAGCGGCAAGCCAGGCCGGCGTTACCGTCGGAGTGCTGGTCGAGGTGGACATCGGCATGGGCCGATGTGGCGTGCAGGCAGGGGAGCCGGCGCTGCAACTGGCTCGCCAGGTGGCCGGGTTGAAGGGCCTCCGGTTCGACGGCCTGCAGGCGTACGAGGGCCATCTGGTCAACGTCCCCGACTTCGAGCAGCGCCGCCGACGGACACGCCGGGCAATCCAGCAAGCGCTTGACACCCGGCAACTCCTCGAGAACACCGGTATCAGCGTGGGCCTGGTCAGCAGCGGATCGACCTCGACCTACGCCGTTACCGGCGCGATGGACGGCGTCGATGAGGTCCAGGCCGGCACCTACGCCACCATGGATTGGATGTACCACCGGCTGACGCCCGAGTTTGAGCTGGCCCTGTCCGTCCTTGCTCGCGTGATCAGTCGCCCGCAACCGGGCGTCGCGGTACTCGACGTCGGCTTCAAAGGTCTGGGGCATGAGTTCGGCCCCCCCAAGGCAAAGCAGCTTCTCGACTCGGACGCTCGCTACCTGCTCGCCGAAGAGCACTGCATCGTAAGGGCCGCCGGCAATTGGCAGCTCGGACGGACCGTCGAGCTCATCCCCAGCCACGCCTGCACCACCTGCAACCTCTATCGCGAGTTGCAGGTCCACGACCAGGGCCGCATCATTGACGTCTGGCCCATCGAGGCCGCCGGACAATTGACTTGACTTAACCACAGTGCAAAAGTGGGCAAGTGGGAAGGTGCGGGCGCGTGATAACTCCGCCGCTCGCATCAGACTGACGGTAATCATGGAGTTACTGCGGCCAGACGCAAAGCTCCTCCTTTTGATTGCGTTATGGCTTCTTGCTCATGGCCCGGTCCATCTCCCGGCGGTGATCCCTTTTGCGCAGTTCCTGGCGCTTGTCGTAGGCTTTCTTGCCCGTGGCGACGGCCAGTTCGACCTTGGCCAGGCCGCGATCGTTGAAATAAATGCTCAGCGGTATCAAGGTTGCCCCGGCCTGGGCGATGCGGGCGTCGAGTTTTCGGACTTCCCGGCGGTGCAGGAGCAAGCGCCGGTTGCGTTGCGGCTCGTGGTTGCGGTCCGTGGCCGGCGGGTAACGGTCGATCTGGCATCCATAAAGCGTTACCACATAGCCATTTATGCGAACGAAGGCCTCGGTGATCTGGACCCGCCCCTCCCGGAGGCTCTTGACCTCGCTGCCGGTCAAGGCGATGCCCGCCTCGACCGTCTGGTGGATGTGGTAGTTGTGCCGGGCCTTTTTGTTGACGATCCGGCGTCGGGTTGAAGCGGGCTTCTTTGCCATAACTCTTGATTTCCCAGGAGATTGCGACGATATATGAGCGCCGGAGCGGCTGAACGCCGCCTCGCCCGGCTCGGCGAAAAAGCTGATTCTATCGGCCCCGCGGCGGTCTGCCAATGGAATTTGCAACTACTTCGGCCCGGATGTTGTATAATGGAACGAGTGATGTTTGTCAGGCAAGCGGAGAACGGCTCTTGCCGGCTGACCAGACTGGCCGAAAGGCACTTGGTCGGCCAGGCCCGCAAGGGGTCCGAGGAGGCCGCGCGCAGCCTGGTCGATGCCCATAAGGACCGCCTGTTTGCCTTTGTGTGGCGAATCCTGCGGGATCACGAGGAGTCGGAGGACGTTTGTCAGGAAGCGTTTCTTCGGGCCTTCAGTTCGCTCGATTCGTTTTCGTCGGAGTACCGCTTCAGCACATGGCTTTTCACGATCGGTTATCGGTTGTGCCTGAATCACCTTCGGCGGCGGAAGGTGCTGACCGGAGGAGAGATGGATTTCGGCGAGATACCTTCCGCGGGGCCGGATGTGTCCGAGTGCCTCGCCGAGAGCGAGGAAGCCCGGCGGTTGAAGAACAGAATCTGGGAGGCGGTGGACAAGCTTTCCCCGCCGCAGCGGGCGGCGGTGCTGCTGTTCTATCGAGAAGGAATGAGTTGTGATGCGATCGCGCAGACTCTGGGGATTCCGATGGCCACGGCCAAGAGCCATCTGCATCGAGCCCGGGGCCACTTGCGCAGTTCCCTGGCCGGGCTGGTACAGGATTGGTCCCAGCTTCGGATTCTAAGAGAGACGGCGTCATGATCACCTGTCAACACGCCAGACACCTGTTTGACCGTTACTTGGACGGTGAGCTTTCGCCCGCCCTGCAGGCGGAGCTTCACGCCCACCAATTGAGCTGCACGGAGTGCCGGAGTGAACTGGCCCTGCTCGAGGCCTGTGGCGACGTGATCGCCCTGGACCAATGCGAGCCGCGGCTCAGCGCGTCGTTTACCGACCGGGTCTTGTCGGCTCGCCGCTTCCAGGTGACCGGCAGGCCGGGCCCCTGGGGTCGCCGGGTCTTGCTGGTCGGTTCGCCGATCGCGGCGGCGGCAAGTATCGCGCTCGCGATCCTGCTGATTCTGCCCTCTGTGCGGTGGGAGCGGGAGACGGTCATCGCGGGGGCGGACGACGGCGGAGTGGTGGCGGTGCCCAAGCAGATTCAGGACATGCTCCAGAAGAGCAGCGACACGGAGATGTCGGCATCGGCAAGAATCGAGCTGCAACGCACTCCGCAAATGCCCCCGGTCAGATTCGTCGACGCCGTCTTCGCGCCGGTGGTTAAGCAGGCTCGAGACACCCTGGCGGGAGCCCGCCGCAATGTAGGAGAGTTGAAGCGTCTGGCGGAGTCCGGGTTTGCCGACCCTCACGAGAAGCTGGTGGCCCAGTGGCGATCAGCCCAGGCCGGCAGCGCGTCGCCCGATCAAACCACCGAGAGTACGGACCTCGACGAGTTGGACCTTTTCTATCCGGACTATCCGCCTCTCGAACCCGCAGACGAAACTGCTGCTGATCGGTTCGATCCGCTGTAAGCGAACACCTCGAGACGTGTCCACGAACGCGCCCCAATCGGTTCCCATGATGCGTAGCCGGCAAAGGTGGCCCGGATGTCACTGAAGCGAGATTTGTGCTTCTTATGCGCCCTGTCGGGCTGGACGTGGATCTGGCCGTGGGCCGCGTGCGGCGGTCCGCCCCCGGAGCCGGTCCTGGCCCGGTCGGTGCCCGCCGAGGCGAAGCTCTTTCTCGAATTAGGCGACTTGGAGGATCTTCTCAACAGCCCGCTGGGGTCCACAATGGCGGGCATGTTAAGCGGTCTGGTCCCGGCTTACACCCGGCCGGCGGGAGAGGAGTCCGGGTGGCGGCAGTGGTTCGCAGAGGCGGTGGGCCTGCCCGGTGCCAAGGCCCCGGATCTCCTGTTGAGCGGCCGGCTGGCCCTGGCGGCCGAGGGGTGGAGCGGGCTTGGCGATGCGGTGCTCCTGGCCGAGCCGGATGACTCCGCAGCCCTGGAGCGGGAGCTGGAGTCCGCACTGAAGCCGCCAGACGCCGACCAGAAAGTCCGGCGGTACCGCTTGAGCTCGAATCACGAGTTGGCCTGCGACGGGCGAACCGCGGTGGTCGGTCTGCCGGCAAGCTGGTCGGGCTTGTATGACCGGACGGTTGGGCTCCTGGGAAGTGAGCATGGGGTCTCGCTTGCCGATCTGGCCGAGTTCCGGGCCCGAACGTCGGCGTTGCCGGCCGGCTGCCAGTTGGTTCTATATGGGGGCACAAACCGCCGGACGGGTTCGGCGGGTCTGGTGACGGGATCGTGGTGGCCGGCGGCCTGGCCTCAGTTGGAGTCGGCGGCAGTGGGCGTGGCCGTTACCTCCACCGGCGTGACCGTGGAAACGAACGGCCGGCTTATCCAGGGCGGCTCAAACGCGGGCACTGGCGACCCGCCGGTTCACGTCCTTTCCCGTCTGCCGGCCTCAACCGTCGTTGGCTGGACCCATAGCATAAGTTACGTGCAGGAGTTTCAGCGACTCGAGGCCGCTTATCCCGAAGGCATTCTGAGGTTCTATATCGATGTTCTCCGGTCGGGATTGGCCCCCGGGGTGTTGGAAGAACGGTTGCTGTCGCACCTGGTCGGGGACAGCATCTTCATGATCGGGCAGGCCAGGACGCGGCCGGCCATTTCCGATGACCCCGACGGCCGACTGCGGCTCCCGAGTTGCGCCCTGGCGGTTGAAACGGATGATCCCTATGCGGTCGAGCTGATGATGCAGCACCTGGCCGGCAACCTGCTGAGATTATTGAGCTTTTCCCCGGGACCCGAGGGTGAGGCACGAATTGAGAACGAGGCTCTCGGCGACGGGGGGACGATTCATTCGATTCCGCTGGGCCGGTTGTTTTCGTCAAGGACCGGCGGTGCCCTGCTTCGCTCCCTGGCGATCAGTTGGGCGGTTGCGGACCGTTGGCTGGTGGTGGGCACTGACTCGGGGACCGTTCGGGAGATCATCCAGGCCCGGCGGGGACGGGGGGCGGTGATGCCCGCGGGGGTGATTCAGGAGGCGATGCGCCAGGTTCGACTTAGCCGGGGGTCGGCGGAGATCGTGCTCGTGGCCCAGCCGAGGCTGGGGGCCCAGATGATTGACTCGTGGATGGCCTACGTGTCGCGCCATCACCCCGAGATGCTGGAGTCGGAATGGTGGTGGCGGCTCCGGCAGAAGCAGCATGCCCGGACCGTGCAACTGGGCATTTTGCCGGCCCGGGTATCGCCCGGACAGGTTGAGGTGAGCAGGACGTTCCTGAACTGGCCCGCCCACGGCCGGCTCCAGGCCGGGGACCGCATCCTGGCTGTGGACGGGCAGATGTTGGACAAGACCCCGAGCAAGCAGCAGACGCTGCGGTCGCTGCGCGAGAAAGTGGCAATGCGCCGGGACCCGCAGCACGTCACCCTGCTGGTCATGCGAGACGGCCGGCAGATGGAGATCGCTATTGCGATGCCGGCGGCGGCTTTGGGAGCGGACCGCCTCCAGCCGGTGCAGTTGTTAGGCAAAGTGGCAGATCTGCTCCGGTTATTCACCTCCGCCAGCTACGCCGCCTGGCGCGAGCCGCCCGACGTAGTCAAAGCCCGCCTCGAACTGCGCTTTGTGCCCAGGTCGATCGGCGGGTCGAGGTCGTGAACATCATCCTTCGGCTCGCCGGCGTCAGTAGACCAGTTGTCGGGCGAAGGCTTCGTAGTCGGCCATGAACCCGTCCAGGTCTTCGGTGATGTAGTGGCGGAAGATGACCTCGCCGTCGCTGAGCTGCTCGGCTTCCTGCGTGGCGGCCCGGTACCCGCCGATGGCGATGCGGAGCCGCTTCGTGCCCGCGTCGCCGAGCAGCTTGGCGAATCGGTCGGCGTACTTGCCCCCGGAACCCTGGCGAAGCAGCAGCACCATGGACCAGACCTGGGCGTAATAGGCCCGGGTGGGTTGTCCGGCCTGAACCACCGCCTCGCCGGCGTGCATGCCGAGTAGCTCGGGCAGCCGGATCAAGCCGTTTGGGGTGGCCAGGGCCTCGCGGAGGCTGTTTCTCCTCAAAAAGTTCCGCCGGGGAGTAAACACTGGACGGTCGCCCTCGAGATCAAATGCCTCCCACTGGCAGGCGAGTCCTTCATTGAGCCAGGGGTGCACCGGTTCAGGAAAACATCCGGCCAGGTACTGGTGAAAGCCCTCGTGGGCGATCAATGAGAGGGTGTGATCCCGGCCGATGTCGTGGATTACCGCGGTGGCGGTGGGCTGATCGACGTACCCACCGAAATGAATGTGCAGATAGGTATGGGCCTGAGCCGGAAACGAGACCCGGGTGAAGTCCGCCCACTCCTGCCGGGTGCCAAAGAGATAGACCGCGAGTCGATCCGACGGTTCCTGGGGCGGCGGCATGAGCTTGCAGTACTCGGCGAAGGCGGTTTCCATGAACGGGCCGAGATATTTGCGCAGCTCGGGATCCGCCGCGGTTACTCGCAGGTCGAAATGCTCGGTCAGCAACCGGACGCCGCCGCTGCCGTCCGGCGCGGTCCACTCATGCTGCTCGACGGAGATGGGAGGCGGAGGGGCGGACAGCGCACATCCCCCCGCGGCGGCCAGCCCGATCGCGGACCCGGCCAGGAGCCCGGTGCGCAACCTTGTGTGCGAGTTCATCGATCCCCCTTTGGGCGGTGCATGGCCTATGCTCCATCAGTCCCCGTGACGACGAAAAATGACCAGCACGAAAAAAAGACGGTACCGCCTCGCCATGCTCCTATGCCCCGAAAGGGTATCTCTTGTCATAAGAGCTTGCAAGGGCGCCCCCGGGTAAAACACACGAACCTGCTCAGGTCTTCCCCTCAATGACGGTAAGGCTTCGGCGTGCCGAGATGTCAGGCTCGTGGGCGCTGCCTGTAGTCGTCAACTTTGGAAATAGTCCACCGTGCCCGGATAGCCACATCCGGATGGGCTGCCCGCGTCCATTGGGCCCGCCGCATGTCCCCCCGATATCTCTGATCCCCGCAGGGGTTGACCGCACCCTGCCCCGTGGGAGAAGATGATGGCTGACGGCGTGCGTGAGACGGGGCGGGAAGCCCGGCGGATCCGCACGGTGTGGTGGGGCGGCCGCAAGTGAGTTCGGCCAGCGCGAGACGAGACCGGTTATGAGTGACATCCCCGTCGATCCCCGGGAGCAATCGGAAAACCTACCGGTGTCCGGAGACGCCCATATCAACGGATCGAGCAAAGAGGATGTTTCCCAGGCGGCGGGTCCGCAGGCCGGCAGCTCGGATCTTCAAGGTGAAGTGGACCAGGCCGAGCCGCCCGAGACCACCGGCGACGCCATGACCGCGCGAATCGAGCAGACCGGGGCATCGGTCCGGTCCGCCGAATCAGTCCTCGAGCAGGGCGGGGTGCATCGCGGCAAGGTCACCCGGGTGACCTGCGAGGAGGTGTTTGTCAACCTTGGAGGCGCGCTTGAAGGGATCGTCCCGATCATGGAATTTGCCGCCCAGCCGATTCCCCAGGACGGTGAGGAGATATCGGTGATCGTGGATCGGCTCGATCCCGAGCGCGGGTTGCTCGTGCTCAGCAAGCAGCAGGCTGACGAGTACACCTTCTGGCAGGCGGTGCAGCCGGGGGACACGTTGGAAGGCGTCGTTACGGGAATGAACAAAGGCGGGCTCGATGTGGATCTCGGCGGGGCCCGGGCCTTTCTGCCCGCCTCGCACGTGGACGTCCGCCGGATGCGCGACATCTCCATGCTCATCGGCGAGCACGTCCGGTGCGTGGTCACCCAGGTGGATCGGACGACCCACGACCTGGTGGTCAGTCGCAAGAAGTATATCGAGCGGGAGCGCAGGCGACAGCGGCAGGAGATACTCAACCACCTGACGGAGGGGGAGATTCGCAACGGGACGGTCTCCAACGTCACCGATTTCGGGGCGTTCATTGATCTCGGGGGCGCCGACGGGTTGCTGCATCTGACGGACATGAGTTGGTCGCGGGTTCGGCATCCCAAGGAGGTCGTCGAGGAGGGGCAACAGATCGAGGTGCGGGTCCTCAAAGTTGATCGCAAGGCCGGCAAGATCTCGCTGGGCCTCAAGCAAATCAAGCCTGATCCGTGGGATGGGGTCGAGACCCGGTATCCCGCCGGGGCCCGGGTCCGGGGCCGGGTTGTCCGCACGGCCGACTTCGGCGTATTCCTCGAATTGGAAGACGGGGTGGATGCCTTGCTGCCCATCAGCGAGTTGAGCTGGTCGCGGCGGATCAACCATCCGTCGGAGTTGCTCAGGGTCGGCGATACCCCCGAGGTCGTGGTGCTCAAGGTCGACCCTGGCAAGCGACGCATCGCGGTGGGGCTCAAGCAGACGGAGGAAAACCCCTGGCTGGCCGTGGAAACCCGCTTCCCGGCCAATTCGTGGGTAAAAGGCAGGGTTTCCAAGGTGGCGGACTTCGGCGCGTTTGTGGAACTGATTCCTGGAGTCGAGGGCCTCGTGCATATCTCCGAGCTTTCGGACAAGCACGTGCGGGCGGTCTCCGACGTGGTCGAGGAGGGGCAACAGATCGACGTGCGAGTTATCAAAGCGGACGCGGAAGCCCAGCGGATCTCGCTCTCGATGAAACCCGAGCCTAAAGAGCCCCCCGTTGCCAGTGGCGACGGGGGAGCCGACAAGGCGAAGAAAAAGCGCAAGCGCCCGCTCCGCGGCGGGCTCGCCTCCCATTTCGACTGGTGATTAATCCTGCTCAGCGCTGCTTATCCGGCCGGTCATCTGCGGCCGGCCCTGCCGCGAACTCCCGGCCCTTCTCATTAGCGCCAGGCGGGATCGGCGACTCGAAGCCTTTCCTCTCGCAGATCGCGCTGACCATCTCATCAAACCGAGCGATGTGATAACTGTCCAGACGCACGGAACCCGAGGCCCCGCCGTCACGGTACTTGAGGTCTACCCGACCCTTCTCCGCGTAGTCTTCGGCGTCCAAGCCGGTCATCGAATCCCACGCGACGTGCTTACGGCTTATCGTCAGACCGGTGTCATCGAGCACGACGCGCAGTCTCATGGCCTGGAGGAGCCTTACCGCCACGATCAGGGCCAGCACGGCCAGAGCCGCGGCAATGACCTTCTGGACAAGGATATCCTTTTCCGTGCGCTGCTGGTTCTCGTACACCTCCACCGCGCCGACGACCTTGGGTTCTGCCATTGTCACCCGGGCGTAGGCGGCCGGCCCGACGAACCAGAGCGTCTTCTCCCGGGTCTGGGCGGGCTTGCCGAGTTCCTTGCTCACCTCCTGTACAGAGGCGCCCTCCCGGATCCGCTCGACCCGGGTCTTGGTTACCAGAATACCGGGGTCCTCCGGCCGGTCTCCAGGCTCGATTTGACTGGTGGTCATGCTGATGACCTTCTCTTGATCATCGAGAGCGATGATCGCCTTGAGCCTCGAGCCAACGAAGGTAAGTTGCTTTGGCTGAACCAGGCTAGGTTTGCCGACCAAGTCGGCGAGCTTTTCACTGGCCGTGCCCTTTTTGATCTGGCCCAGCCGGTCCGTGAGCACCTGGGGATTGGTGGCCAGGTTGTCGGGCTTCTCCGGCATCGCCTGGCGGGCCCATTCCAGGTTCTTGGCCGGATACCCCACGAACCCGTCGTACGCGAACCAGGCGGCGAAAGCCACGGCCATGACCAGGAAGATGAAGCCTCTGGCCCGGCGCTCTCCGGTGGTGCCTGATTCCACTCTCATGCGTTTGTGGGCTCCCATCTGACCGGGGTCGGCTGAATACCGGCAGCCCCGCCGGCCGCGCGGCGGCACTATGATTTCAGGACCAGCGGCCGATTGCAAGAGCCGGTGCCCGCCGCAGAAGGCCCCGGCCGCCTTCGCTGCCTCACCGCGCCCATGCGGGCCGGCCATTCCCGTCCCAGCGGAACTTCGCGCCGGTCGAAGGCCCAAGCACGTGCGGGCTTGTGCTCGCCCGGCCAGGTCACAATAATACCACCAGTGGCGCATGAACGGACCACACCGATTTGATCCCAGAGGCCCGCCATGAGAACTACCCTCGGTGCCCAATGTGACGACTTTCATATCAGCGGCCGCCTGGCGCTGAAACTCGACCTCTCGCTTGATCGGGAGACGGTCCTCCACTTTTTCGATCGCGTTCGACGGGCACATCCCGCGGTGAGTCGGTTCCGCCGGCGTGACGACGGGGCCCTGGTTTTGGAAGAAGCTGACGCCGACGCCCGCGAAGGTGAGGCGAAACGGTGGCTCCGGCTCGAACCGGGGTCGATTCGCTTCGGGTACTTCGCCCCGCCGTCCCGGGCGGCGTGCAGGCAGTTCGCCCGCTTCCTGCTCGAGCAGGCCCCGTACCATCTCACCCTGAGCGATCTGGATATCGATTACTTCGAGATTGTCTACGGGTTCGACATGGAATACCGAGGCAACCACGACCAGTTGGTCGCCGAAACCCTGTTCGCCGAGCACCCGCTGGCCTCGTTCCTCATGGGGTCCGAGTGCGTCCATACCGTCGACTGTCAGCCCTACTTCGGGATCACCCTCACGCCCAAGTGCGACATGCAAGCCTATCTCGAGATCAAGACCCGAACCAGCTCTTTCGAGATCCGCACCGGCGAGTATGAAGCCCAAGTGCTCTCGGTTTATCTCACCGTGCAGCGCTTCTGGGGGTTCGAGGGACACACTGACCTGTGCGAGGTCTATGAGGAGCTGGCCGGCGCCGCCGACAATTTAGCTGTCCAGCGGGCGGTTCCGCTGGTAGTGAACCCGCTGGCCCTGGCCATCGCCAGCCGGCGGTAGCGGCGGCGGAATCGACGATTTGGACAAACCTGCTCGCGGCATGTCGTTTTCGTTCGGTTTTCCGTTGACATGAGCGGTCCGGCCATGCGATAATCCCGCATGGAGGGTGCGCACATAATCGACTGACCCGGGCCGGATAGGAACGCTTTCCGGGTGTTTTTCTCTTTCATGCCCGGGCAGTGCGGGTGGTGAAGAGCCCCCGTGCTGGATTCTGACCGGAGGGGAAGGTCCTGCAATTCGCCAGGTCGAGTTTCGGCATTGTTCTTCTCGGACTGTTGGGGATCCTGGCCGCCGGGGGCGCCGATGGTGACACGATCACGGTCTGCTGGGACGGCAGCGGAGACTACCCAAGCATCCAGGGCGGCATCGACGCCGCCGCGGATGAGGACGAGGTCGTGCTGTGCGGGGGAACGTATAGCGGGTCGGGCAACCGCGACCTGGACTTCGGCGGCAAGGCCATCACGGTCCGCAGCACTGAGCCCGATAATCCCGAGGTGGTTGCGGCAACGATCATCGACTGCCAGGGCACCGGGGCCAACCGCCGTCGCGGATTCAAGTTCCACTCCGCTGAAGGCTCGGACTCGGTGGTCGCCGGACTGACGATAACGCATGGTTATGGGGCCGTGGAGCAGGTGGGAAGCCACGCCTGGTCGGTCGGGGGGGCCGTCTTCTGCACCGGCTCGAGCCCGACGATCGCAAACTGCATTATCCAGGGCAATACCAGTGAGACCCGGGGCGGCGGGATCTTCTGCTACGCCGGCGGCCCCACGATCACCCACTGCAGGATCAGCGGGAACGTAGCCGGCAGCTTCGGGGGCGGGCTCTGTTTCTCGAGCGCCAACAACGCCACGCTCAGCAATTGCCTGATCACGGGCAACTTTGCCGACAGCGGCGGGGGGCTGGCCTGGGTCGCCTCCACCGGGCTGACCATGCGCTACTGCACGATAAGCGGCAACTCGGCCAGCGGCGACGGGGGCGGGGCCAGCTTCCGGTCGGACAGCACGCTGAGCATCGACTCGACCAGGTTCATCGGCAACTCTGCCGGCGGCTGGGGCGGCGGGGTCGAATGCAGCATTGGCACCACCTCCTTCACCAACTGCAGTCTCAACGGCAACCTGGCCGAGTCCGGCGGAGGCATCCTGTTCCTGAGCGGCCAGCCGACGTTCAGCAACTGTACGATCAGCGGCAACTCGGCCAGCGATTACGGCGGCGGGATATACTGCCATTGGTGGAGTGATCCGATCGCTTCCAATTGCATCCTGTGGGGCGACAGCGCCGCCGCCGGTTCGGAGATTGCCCTGGGATCGGGCATCAGTGTGAGCAGCCTGGCGGTCGGTTACAGCGACGTGCAGGGCGGGCAGGCGGCGGCCTATCTCGAGGACGGTTGTACCCTCATCTGGGGTGAGGGCAACCTCGACGCGGATGCCGCTTTCGCGAAGGGGCCGAGCGGCACATGGACGAGTAACGGGGCTTATGACCCCGCCACACAACAGGTGGTCCTGACCGATAGCGCGGCCTCCTGGCAAGATGGCCAACTCGCGGGCAAGGCCCTCAATCCCGACACGACACAAGCACTCCAGCTTGTCATTGTTGACAATACCGGCACCGCAATCACCGTTTGGGCGGACCTGTCCACCGTTGCCGCCGGCTATTCGTGGGTCGGGCTCGGGGCCGGTTATCAGGTTTACGATTACCACCTCAAGGCCGACTCGCCCTGCATCGACGCCGGCGACAATTCGGCGGTGCCGGGGGGAGTCACCACCGACCTTGACGGCGGCCCGCGGTTCGTCGATGACCCGCTGGTCCCCGATGAGGGCAACGGCACGCCGCCCATTGTGGACCTGGGGGCGTACGAGTTTGCCTTGGCCATTTCCGCTGATTTTGACGGCGACTACGATGTGGATCAGGAGGACTTCGGGCACTTGCAGGCGTGCCTGGGCGCGCCGGGCGTCCCGCCCAGCGATCCGAATTGCCAGGACGCCAATCTGGATGGGGACGACGACGTTGACCAGAACGACTGCCGCATTTTTCAAGCGTACATGAGCGGCGCTAACGTAGCGGCGAGTCCGGACCCTGCCGACTGAGTGCCGGCAATGGACAGTCGCAAGTCCCACTTTGCAGGCCTCCGGCCCGTTCGGCGGGCCGACTTGCGCAAATCAGCCTCCCCAATCCCTGCTGTTGTGGTACAATAGCCGAGGAGGCCCGAGCGAAGGCGATATCGGATCCCGGGTCAGTTCTCATCGGGATGGGGCGGGAGCGATTCGCTGGGGCCCGCGGCGCCCATTGGTAAAGAGGGGACCGGGATTGGCAACGTCGGACGTTTCTTTGCGGCACCGCGTTTCATCTCGCCGGCCGGGTAGTCCCGGTTACGCTCGGCGGCTGCGCCGCAGGGCGGCGAGCCGCCGGTTCCCGGGCCTTGGTGTGCTGTTTGTCTTGAGCCTTGCCGGGCCGGCGTCGGCTCAAATCCCGACTCGCACGCTTCAGGACACGGTTGGCGACGTGGTCGTCCGCCGAGCGGACGCTGATGCCGACGGCCTGGTCAATCCCCAATTACACCGGCTGCCCGACCTCGTATCCTGCAGCATCGGAGCCTGGCAGCCGGCCGACCCCCGCGAAAACCTGTTTGTCGGAGCCTTTACCTGCGCGGGCGGGTTCTTTCGTCTCGACCTGGTCTTCGACGGCCTGGTCAATCCGCCGGGGGCCTTGAACTGTTGCGGCGATTACGTATTCGAGCCATTTCGATACGGCGACCACCCCATCTTCGGCTACGTCGAGATCGACATGGACTCAAGCGTGAACACCGGGGGCGAGCTCGAGGTGCCGCACCTCACCTATTTGGGCAATGCCGCCCGGTTCGGCGGTTTGCCGGGCGAGCCCCGTTTTGCCGGGCGGGCGGCGCAGGACTACACCGCCTTCGACGGCAACATCAGGACACCCCCCCTGGTCGATCGCAGCGGTGAGGAGTTTCACGTTGCTTTCCACGGTTGGCGGATCACTGAGATCCTGCGTTCGGACGAGAGCGACTCCGTCTTCGGGCCCGGCGAGGTCTGGATCGTCATTGGTTATCTGTTTCAGCGGGCCCACGGTTATATTGACTTCAGCTTCACCGGCACCGCGGCTGGTGAAGTCGGAAAGTACGAACCGCTCGTCCAGCTTCAGTTCGCCCATAGCGTCGCCGCTCAGCAGACGACTGTCAGCCTGGTCTATCCCCTTACCAACAGCGCCGCAGCGACCATCACGGGTACCGACGTCGTGCAGAACCCTGACGGTGATCCGAGCAACCAGAACAGCGTACTGGAGGCCCTGGACGACCTGGTCTGGGGGCTGACCCCCGCTCCGCCGCCGGATTGGCTGAGTGATCCCAACTTCGCGATCATCGAGGACTGGGGCCATTTCGACCTGTGGCCCGGCGAAAATGACGTGACCCAGTTCCTCGACCCGCTCGACTGGAACATCAACGTCATCGTGGGCACCAGCTACACCGCCGAAACCAACGACGCCTACTTCGTCTGGACCGATCTAATGCCCAACGTTGCAGCCGGCGACTTCAACGGCGACGGGCTGATCACCTGGGCGGACCGGGCGCTCTTCAACCAGTTTGTTATCGCCGGCGACGGCCAACCGGCGGTGGACGAAGACGGGATGGTCAACTGCGTCGTGGACGTCGTTCAGTTCGGGCCGAACTTCAGCGTATTCGACGTCAACTACGACGGGCTCGTCGACGGGAACGACCGCCCGCCTCTGCCGCCGGACTCGCCGGCCCCGGGTGATTTCGATCAGGACAAGGACGTGGACCAGACAGACTTCGGATTCTTGCAGGCGTGCATGACCGGTGCGGGCAAAGGCCCGCCGGCCGGGGGCTGCGGCAAGGCGGATCTCGATTTCGACCACGACGTGGATCAGGACGACTTCGGCATCTTTCAGGCATGTTCGAGCGGACCGGCGGTGCAGGCTGACCCTACCTGCTGGGAGCCGCCGGCCCCCTCGTGTCCCGACAACTCCGGGGGCCGGGACACGCACTGAGTCCTTCGTGGCAGAGAAGGGGACTTTCGGTGCCAGGCGGGTTTTGGCTTCGATCGAGGGTACGCAAAGTCGCCAGAGCGAACGGGTTTACCCTGCTCGAGCTGCTCGTGGTGATAACCATCGTCTCCCTGCTGGCCGCGATCGTTCTGGTGACCATCGCCAAGGTCCGGGTCACCTGCAAAAGCTTCGTCTGTAAGAACAATCTCAAGACGATCGCTTTCGAGTTCATCCAGTTCGCCGACGACTTCGCCCATCCGTACCGAGGCGAGAGCGAGCGGTTCGGGCGGGCCGGTTTCCACGTCGAGGACTTTCAGGAGAGGCTTTATCGGATCGCCGAGTTCTGGGACAGGTCGGGCCTCGGGCAGGTCCCCTACGAGCCGTCCAGCGAGCCCATGATGTGTCCGGCCGGCCCCCGGACCCTGTGGCGCAGCTCGGGGCAGCCCTGTTCGGGTAAGGCGGTCGGCCCGGCCGGCAACGTGAGCCTGGGGTTCAACATGCGCCTGCACCTGGCCAGCGTGCAAATCCGCGACCGCTGGGTCTTCCGGCAGGTTCGTTTGACGCATCGCATTCTGGATCATCCGTTGGTGCCGCTGGCTTTCGACGTTGATGGGGCAATGGCCGAGCAGCGGAGCGTCCTGCCTTACTACAGCGCCCCGCCGGCCGGTGATGCCGGCCTGTACGCAAGCAGCGGCTTCTGGTTCCCCGCCTCGCGCCACGGGGATAAGGTCAACGCCGCCTTCGTCGGCGGGCACGTGCTGTCCTCCGGCCGGGCGCAAACTCAATCCGGCTGGGACTGGAAATACCAGCATCCGCCCGGCTGAGCGGGGAACTACCGTGCAACTGCGCCAGAAATTCGGTTGGCTCGCTCTGATCTACCTGCTGTCGCTGACGGCCAATCTGGTCATGTCCAGTTGGTGCATCGTGGTGTACTTCCGGTCCGCCTTTCACGGGTTCCAGTCCGACTATGCCAGTGAGCAGGAGATCGAAGGCCTTCGCGGGCTGGTTCGCCGCCAGGGGGCCCTGCTCAAAGAGGATCGGCCGGTGACCGAATTGGCCGGGGACTATGACCAGATCGAACAGCGCGTTGCCGCGACGATGGCGAAGTTGGAAGCCCGGAGTCACACCGAGCCAATCGCCCGTCTCTGGCCCGCGATCAGCCAGGCGGCCGAACTCAAGCAGCTCACCGCTGCCCAACGGTTCGCCGCCGGAGAGAAGCCAGCGGCGAGCCGGGATACTGGCGAGGTGCAGGGCCAAGGCTTCGTCGAGCTTGATCGAGTGCTCGGCGAAGCGGGCCTGGCGTTCCGCCGGCAGCGCCAGGAAAGCGTGGCGCAGGCGGCCGATACCCAGCAGCGGGTGGTGACCATCCTGATGGCGAACACCGCCTGCGGGGCAGCGCTGTGCGCGTTGGGGCTGGTATTCGTGCGGAGATGGGTGGTCCGGCCGGTGGCCGATCTGCGTGAGGCCACCAAGCAGATCGGCGGCGGCAACCTCTCCTATCGGATCACGCCACGATCCGGCGACGAGTTGGGCCAACTGGCCCGCGAAATCAACCAGATGGCCTCCACTATTGTCCAGATGCAGGCCCGACTGATTGAGCAGGAACGCCTGGCCGCGGCAGGTGAGATGGTCAGCCGG
>Ga0180432_10005758_pt1 | contig 16341 bp, 12 predicted proteins | sample SS_ome_10_FD_132414 | JGI IMG/M metagenome (GOLD analysis project Ga0180432, IMG submission 132414) | Hypersaline lake sediment archaeal communities from the Salton Sea, California, USA - SS_1_MS_2 metaG | ecosystem: Environmental > Aquatic > Non-marine Saline and Alkaline > Hypersaline >... | reverse complement strand
GTCACACGCCACAGCGCTCAACACGTCGCCCTCTGTGGCTATTACTTCGCCCTCTCCCGCTATCGCCCCCGTCGTTCCAGCCACCCGCCCCCCAATTCCGCCGCTGACAACGCAACCGGCTTCCCCCGCCCGGGGCCCGGTGCGGGTACTCCGGCCGAGCGAAGGGCGAACCGGCACAGGCCCGGCCTGCCGCGGGACAGCGGCATCCACCGAGCGATGGCCGCCCCGCCTGGCCGCCCCGCCTAGACCCGCCGCCCGTTCATCATGCTGCGGATTTCGTTGACGATCTCCTCGTTGCCGTTGCGCGGGGCGTGCTCGATGTTGCCCTTCCACACCTCCAGCCGGGCCAGAAAGGCCTCGATGGCCTGGCTGGTGAACCGGCTCCGGCGAACGCAATCTCCGCCCTTGCTGTCCCGCAGAAAGTGGGCGTTGAGGGCCTGCTCCATGTGGTTGGGCTCGGGGAAGCCGAACACCGGCTTGCCCAGGTGGAAGGCTTCGCCGATGAGCTGATTGCCGGCCGTGGAGATGACCGCCTCGCAACGCACCAGGTCGTGCAGGAAAGTCTCACCCAGCGGATGGTACTCGATGTTGTCCGCAGGAATCCGCACCGACGCGCTCAGCCCGTAGATCTTCACCCTGCGTCCACAGCCCCGCAGGGCTTCGAGCACCGAACGGGAGATCGAGGTATCCCGCAGGTAGGCCAGCAGGAAACGCCCGTCCACCGGCGTCCGCTCCAGCACCTCCTGGCGGAGCACGGAACCGATCACCCGGGCGGAGCCCTCCAGTTCCTCGCGGATCGGATAGGCGACGAAGTGCGAGACCACCCAGCGGTCCGCCCGGCCGAAGACCACCCGGCAGTACCCGCGGATCACCCGGGCGTAGGTTCTCATCCCCAGCGGCAGGCTGGACAGGTCGTTGACCACGAAGAGGCTGTGGGCCCCGAAGTTCAGCAGCGGCACGCGATACCGCCTGGCCGCCCGCGGCAGCGTGGGTTCACAGTCGGCAATGCACAGGGCCGGCCGATCGCAACGGATGTGACGCTCCACCGCCCGGATGACCAGCGGGAAGCGGCGCAGGTATCTGGCCACGATACGCCCGGTGCGCAGGTAGCTGACACGCCCCCGGCGGGTATAGCCGAACACCAGCGGCGGTTCGATGTTGATCAGATGAACCCGGGGATCCCGGCTGTAGAGCGGCTCGAGATACTCGTAAGACTCGCCGGAAGTGAACACGAAGAACTCGTACTCCCCCTTGAGCATCTCGATGACCGAGCGGGCTCGACAGGCGTGCCCCCGGCCGAGCGAAGCCATACTGTAGAAGATCCGCGGTGGATGGGGTGAGCCGGCATCACGGTCCTGCGGACCCGTCTCCGGCTTCCGAGGTTCGCGCAGTTTTCGCAATGCCATGGTCGTGCCCCCCGGAGCGGCTGCGGCAATCCCCTGGTTCGGTCCGCCTGCCCCGCTCGGCCGGTTCTCGGTTCACACGCCCCGCCAGGGGCCGGCAGGTCCCCGGGGCCACCCCCGGCGCAAGCCGGGGATTATCACCGAACGGGCCCCGTCCTCCAAGTGGACGGCCCGTTTGACGAACCGCCGCGGGTGTCGATGATACGCAGCATGTCCACGCGTCCCCCGACAACGCGGCTCGGCGCCGCCGCGGCTCTTCACGCCTTGCTTGCGGCCCTGGCCATGCCGACCCTGGCCCCCGCCGGCAGCGGCGCCGGCGACCAGCGGTCGAGGCCACCGACCGGCGAATGGCGGCCGGTGGGCCGGATCGAGCACCAGCCCGTCTCGGAGTGTTCCGGGATCGTGGCCAGCCGCCGCTATCCGGGCATCTTCTGGGTGCACAACGACTCCGGGCACGGGGCCGTCCTGTACGCCATCGAGGCCTCGGGCCGCCTGGTCGCGGAGGTCCCCGTCCCCGGGGCCACGAACAGCGACTGGGAGGACATCGCCGCCGACCAGCAGGGCCACCTGTTCATAGCCGACACCGGCAACAACTTCCACGTGTTCCCGGTTCGCTTCGTCTACCAGATCGAGGAGCCCGATCCCCACGCCGACCCGGTGAAGCCGGCCCGGGTGATCAAGAGGCACGTCTTCACCTATCCCGCGGAACGCTTCGACTCCGAGGCGCTGTTCGTGCGTGCCGAGGGGATGTTCGTGCTCCCCCGCCAGGGCGGTCGCGAGACGGATGTTCTTCGCCTGGCGCCGGGAGAAGGAGGCAAGCGCGTGCCGCAGCGGGCCACGGCGGTCGCCGCCCGCAACCTGACCGGCGCGGACCTCTCGCCGGATGGACGGCGGTTGCTGGTCTGTTCGGCTTACGCGGCCTGGGTCTTCGCCCTGGACGAGACCGGCGCCGTGCGGAAGGACGTCGCTCCCCAGACCGTGCGCTATCCGCCGGGCGAGATCGAGGCCTGCTGTTTCGACGGCAACGACGTGCTGTTGGTTGCGGAGAGCCGGGAGATCTACCGGGTGGCCGCCGCCGATCTGGCCGCCGGCACCCGCTTCCGGCGACCGCCGGAGGCTCCGTCCGAGCCACCCGGCCGGTGACGCTCGCCGCCTCTCTCCGCCACCCGCGGCCCGACCGCCAGGCGGCAACACGGTTCGACACGCAGCGCCCGGTGATACGCCATGCAGGCCCTGACCTTTGACATCCGAAGTTGGCGGTGGATTGCCTGCAAGGCACTGGGCACGCTGCGGCGCGAGGTGTACTTCTCGCGGCTGTCGGGACTGCGGCTCCGCGAGGTGCCGGAACCGGAGCTCCCCGGCCCGCAGTGGGTGCGGCTTCGCACCATCCTGGGCGGCGTGTGCGGGACGGATCTCGGTCTCATCCTGCAGCGGAACCACCCCGCCAGCCTGCTGCGGTCCTTCAGCAGCTTCCCCTTCGTGCTGGGGCACGAGAACGTGGCCGTCATCGACCAGGTCGGTCCCGCGGTCACCGGGTGGCAGGTGGGGCAGCGGGTGTGCGTCGAATCGTCGCTGTCCTGCTCGGTTCGCGGGATCACCCCGCCCTGCCGCGAGTGCCAGGCGGGCCGCTTCGCCCTCTGCGAAAACTTCCTCGACGGGCACCTGCCCCGCGGCACCATGCTGGGCATGAACAGCTTCACCGGCGGCAGTTGGGCACCCTACTTCGTGGCCCACGCCTCCCAGCTCCACGCCGTGCCCGAGCGCCTGAGCGATTCCGCGGCCGTGCTCGTCGACCCGCTGGCCTGTGCCCTGCACGGCGTGCTCCGCCATCGCCCGGCCGATGATCAGCGCGTCCTGGTGCAGGGCGGGGGGATTATCGGACTCGGCGTGGTTGCCTGCCTGCGGGCCCTGGGGTGCGCCGCGCAGGTCACCGCCCTGGTGCGGCACGCTCACCAGGGCGAGCAGATGATGGAGGCGGGGGCGGACGAGTGCATCGTGACGCCCCGCAGCGACTCGAACGCCCGTCGCTACGATCGCGTAGCCACGGCCGTCGGGGGGCGTCGCGTGCCGGCCGGATTCGGCAATCAGGCTTTGCTCGGCGGGTACCACGTGGTGTACGACTGCGTGGGAACGGGCGCCAGTCTCACCGACGCCATGAAGTTCACTCGCCCGCGGGGCACGACCGTGCTGCTGGGCACCTCCCAGATCACGGTCGTGGATACGACACCGCTGTGGTTCAGCGAGTTGACCGTCCTGGGAGCGTACGGCCGGGAGATGGAGCAGGTCGATCGCCGCCCTGCACGGCATACCTACCGGCTGGTGTTCGACCTCATGCAGTCAGCGAAGCTGAAGACGGCCCGTTTCCCGATCCAGACCTACCCCCTCCGCGACTACCAGCGGGCCCTCCGGGCGGCCGCCTCGCGGGGACGCACCCGGGCGGTGAAGATCGCCTTCGCTCACCCCCCCGCCTGACCGGTCTCGTCTCCGGGGGCCACCGCGTCGGCCGGGGGATCGGCCTCCGCCTCGTCGCCCGCCAGTGGTTCCTCGTCGTGCTCCTCGTCCTCCTCCGAGGTCAGCGGGTTCTCGAACCCCCGCTGCTCACAGATCGCCGTGATGATCGGGCGGAAGGCCTTGTGCACGTAGTCGTTGAGACTGACCACGCCCTCCCGGCCGTCCTCCAGCCTGTAGTGCAGGTGCACCCAGCCCTTGCGGCTGAGATCCTCGGTCCCCAGCCGGGTGATGGCCTCCAGCGGCACCCGAGGCGTGGCCCCGAAGCGGAAACCGCCCTGGCTGCTCACCTCCAGCCCGGCGTCGGTAAGCTCGACGCGGGTGCGCAGGACGCGGATCCACTGCAAGAGCATCAGCACGCCGATCACGCCGACGATGACGCCCACGGCCTGGTTGTAGAAGATGTCCCCCTCCGTCTTGACGCCGCCGATCCACAGCGGAGAGACCGGGGCGTTCTTCTCCATGATCAGGCGGGCGGCGTCGTTGCGGATGACCACCTTGACCAGGCCCGCAGGCCCGAAGAAGAAGGCCGTATCCCCCTCCCGGACCGCCGGCTCGCCCAGCAGCTCGGTCAGCTCCGACGCGGTCACCCGGTGCCCGCTGTCCAGCTTGGCAACCAGCTCCTCGAACGCCGCCTGGGTGACCCGGTTGTCGATCCGCGGATAATCCTGCTCCGCCGGAACGGTGGCCAGGTTCTGCACCAGACCCTCGAGGTTCTTGTGGGGGTAGCCCCGGTACGCATCCCAGAAGGACCACAACGAGTAGAAAATCAGGACGCCCGTCAGAATGGTCGTCCGGATGATGCGCTCCGTCGTCGTGCCAGAGCGGATCGGCTCCATGGACTTGCTCCTATCGATACTGGCCTCGCCGGCCGGAAAACGGCGTAAACACACCAGCCAACATGGTTTCAGCATTGTGCGGCTTTTGCAACCCCTCCCCGCAGGATATCTGGCCCGCTCGGTTGAAACGCCCCCGCGGTTCCCTAATAATCGCGCAGCGGGCGAGGGACTCCCTGAGACCGTCTTCCAACGAGGATGCCGATGAACCCCAGCTTTGATGCGGTCTGCGACGATTTCTACATCTCCAGCCGGCTGTTCCTCAAGCTTGACATGGCGCTGGAGCGCGACACGGTCCTGAATTTCCTCGACCGCATCCGCCGGGGGCTGCCCATGCTGAGCAAGCTCCGCCGGCGCGACGACGGCTGCCTGATCCTGGAGGAGGACACCGTGGACCGGGGGTCCCGACGCTGGCTCCGGCTGGAGCCGGCCAGCCTGCGTTTCGGGCACTTCGGCCCGCCGGACACCTCCACGGTGCGGCAGATGGCCGATGTCATCCTGGAGCACGCCCCCTACTACCTGACCTTCAGCGAGCTGGACTACGACCACCTGGAGGTCGTGTACGGCTTCGATCTGGAGTACCGGGGCAACCACGACCAGATGGTGGCCGAGACGTTCTACGGCGACCACCCGCTGGCCGGGTTCGTGCTGGCCGACGAGGCCGTCCACGCCATCGACGCCCAGCCCTACCTGGGCATCTCGCTCACCCCGGAGTGCGACATGCAGGCCTACGTCGAGGTCAAGTCGCGGACCAGCACCTTCGAGGTCCGGACCGGGGAGTACGAGCCCCAGCCGGTCAGCGTCTACCTGACCGTCCGCCGCTACTGGGGCCTGAGCCGGGCCGGGTCCCTGCTCGAGGTGCAGCACCGGCTCTGCGATGCCGCCGATGAGCTGGCCGTCAGCCGCGTCGTTCCGACCCTGGTGACCCCGCTGGCCCAGGCCATCGCCAGCCGTTCCTAGGGGCGGCGTCGCTCCCGGACCTCGGGGGCGCGGAAAGCCCGCCTCCCGCCAAACGCGAGTCGAGCCATGCCCGATGCAGCATTGACCACGCGGACCATTATCGGGCTGGAGGTGCATGTCCAGCTCGCCACCCGGACCAAGCTCTTCTGCGGCTGCGCGGTGCGGTTCGGCGACCCGCCCAACACGCTGGTGTGCCCCGTCTGCCTGGGTCTGCCCGGCGTGCTGCCGGTCCTGAACCGCCAGGCCGTCGACTTCGCCGTGCGCACCGGGCTGGCCCTGGGCTGCCAAATCGCCACCTTCACCAAGTGGGACCGCAAGAGCTACTACTACCCCGACCTGCCCAAGAACTACCAGATCTCCCAGTACGACCTGCCGGTCTGCCACGACGGGGCCCTCGAAGTCGAGTGCCAGGGGCACAGCAGCCGGGTCCGCATCCGCCGGGCCCACCTCGAGGAGGACGCCGGCAAGAACATCCACGACACGCCCGGTTGCACCCTGGTCGACCTGAACCGCACGGGGACTCCCCTGCTGGAGATCGTCACCGAGCCCGACCTGACCTCGGCCGAGCAGGCCTACGAGTTCGCCGTCGAGCTCCAGCGGCTGGTCACCTACCTGGGCGTGTCCGAGGGCAGCATGCAGAAGGGGCAGATGCGCTTCGAGCCCAACGTCAACGTGGCCATCGTGCGCGACGGGGTCGAGTACCGCACGCCGATCAGCGAGATCAAGAACCTCAACAGCTTCCGGGCGGTCCGCAACGCCATCGACTACGAGGCCCGGAGACAGCTCCAGGACTGGATGGCGGACAACGGCTACGTCCAGAAGCAGCGGCCCAACGAGAACCGCGGCTGGGTCGAGGAACGGGGCGCCACCGAGATCCAGCGGACCAAGGAGGAAGCCCACGACTACCGCTACTTCCCGGACCCGGACCTGGTGCCCCTGCGGCTCGATCCGGCGGAGCTGGAGGAGGTGCGGGCTGCGATGCCGGAGCTCCCGCGGCAGCGGCGGGCCCGGTTCGTGGCCGAGTTCGGCCTGTCCGCCCCGGACGCGGGCACGATCGTGTCGGACCGGGATACGGCCGACCTGCTGGACGCGGCCGTCGCCGCCGGCGGGCCGCCCGAGGTGCTGGCCAAGCAGTTCGTCAACATCTGGGCGAAACTGGCCAACGCCCGCGGCGGCAGCATCGCGGCCCTGAACGTGGCCGCCGACCGCATGGGGGAGCTGGCCGCCCTGGTCGCGGACGGCACCATCAGCCCAACCGCGGCCAACCAGATCGCCGAGCGGCTCATCGAGAGCGATCACCCGCCGCGGGCCCTGGCCGAGGAGCTGGGCCTGATCCGCGTGGTGGACGTCGACCGGACCGCCCGCTGGGTGGACGAGGCCATGGCCGCGAACGAGTCCGCGGTCCAGAGCATCCTCACCAACCCCAAGAAGGCCAAGGCCAGCGAAGGCTTCCTGCGCGGGCAGGTCATGCGCGTCTCCGGCGGCAAGGCGGACCCCAGGCTGGCCGGTGAACTGATCGCCAAACGGATCGCGGAGTTGCGGGCGGGCTCTTCAGACTCCTGATTCCAACGGGGGTGCGGATGTCCGGGCTGATCTACTGGCTGCTCTCCACGGGGTTGTGCGCGGCCGGGTTCCTCGGCTCCGCCGCCTACATCGCCTACTCCTACTGGACGCGACACCGCAGCGGGGCCGCCGGGGGGGAGCTCTCCGGCGATCGTCCCTGGCGCCGCCGCGGAGCCGCCGTCTGCGCCCTGGTCTGCGTGCTCTTCCACCTGGGGTTGCACCACGTGGACCCGGCGCGTCGGCCCCGCCTGTTCCTGGCGCTCTGGATCGTCGTCCTGCTGCTGGTGGGCTGGTTGTGCCTGCTGGCCCTGGCGGATATGGTCTATACCCGGAAGCAGACCCAGCAGGCGCTGCGGCGGTCCAGGCGATCCAGGTGATGATTAGGGGACCTCGGCGATGAACGCGGCGGTCACGGCGCTGCTGCCGGCGGCATGCCTGGGGCTGTCGCTGCTGGCGGCGGGCTGCGAGCCGGAGCAGCCCAACCCCCTCGAGGTCATGCCCCAGGGGGACGTGCAGGTCGGGCAACACCGCTTCCGCGTGTGGGTGGCGGACGACGACCAGGAGCGGGAGCGCGGCCTGATGCAGGTCTCCGCCGAGCAGATGGAGCCCCTGGCCGACGGGACCGAGCGGGGCATGCTCTTCGTGTTTCCCACCGCCCAGAGCCGGCGGCACGGCTTCTGGATGAAGAACACCATCATCCCCCTGGACATCGCCTTCATCCGCACGGACGGCACCATCGTCACCATCCACACCATGGCGCCGCTGGATACCCGGGCGTACTATCCGAGCGGTCCCTACCGCTACACGCTGGAGGTGCGGGGCAACCTGTTCTCCCGCCTGCGGATCGGGTCCGGCGACCGGGTGGAGATTCCCGATTCCCTCCTAAAGGGGGCCAGGTAAGCGGCCGACTCAGCAGGGGGGTCCGCTGTCGTCCGACCGTCCCTTTGGTCGGGGGCGGTCCCTGCGCGGAGACCCATGCTGATGCGCGTACTGCTGTTCGATTGTCCGCCGTCCTCGCTTCCGAACGGCGCCGCGGAGCTGCTGCACAGCAACGGGTGGGAGGTGAAGACGACGGCGGATTACCGGACGGCCACCCAACGCACCCAGGCCGGACTGGTCGACGCCCTGGTGCTGCCGGCGCCGAGCCAGGCCGCCGAGCAGAACGCTTCCCTGACCGACCTGATCCGGGCCGCCGACGCCCAGCGGGTGGCCACCGTCCTGGTGACCGATCGCCAGGCCGACGACCTGCTCAACATCGCCTCCCTGATGGACGTGGCCTCCCCGGGAATCTCCAAGGAGGAACTCTGGCGGCGGCTGGCCACGCTAGAGCGTTACCAGGCCCTGGTCCGGCGCATGGAGCAGGAGCTGGCCAACATGGAGCGGCTGGGCAAGCGGCTGAACCAGCACTTCCGCGAAGTGGACCAGGAGATGCGGCTGGCCGGCCGCCTGCAGCGCGACTTCCTTCCGCAACTCCGCGACCCGGTCGGGCCGCTGCGTTTCTCGGCGATCTTCCGGCCCGCCTCCTGGGTGTCCGGTGACATCTACGACGTGTTCCGGGTGGACGAGAAGCACGTGGCCTTCTACGTGGCCGACGCGGTCGGGCACGGCATGGCCGCCAGCCTGCTGACCATGTTCATCAAGAAGGCCGTCGTCGCCAAGCACATCCACCCCGACGGCTACGAGCTGCTCACCCCCAGCCAGACCATGCGGCTGCTCAACGAGGCCCTGGCCGCCCAGGAGCTGCCCAACTGCCAGTTCGTGACCGCCTGCTACTGCCTGGTCAACACCGACACGCTCGAAATGCAATACTCCCGCGGCGGCCACACCTACCCCCTGCTGGTTTCGCAGGGCGGCCTGGTTACCGAACTCAAGAGCGCCGGCGGCCTGATGGGCCTGTTCCGCGAGGAACAGTTCCCCACCCGCAGCGTCCAGCTCCAGCCGGGACAGAAGGTGGTCCTCTACTCCGACGGCCTGGAGGTCGCCTACACCCCGCGCGACGACGACGACGCCAAATGGACCCACCACCGCCGCGTCTTCGACGAGCTGGCCCCCCTGCCCGCGGACCAGATGCTCGACCGCATCGCCCGCACCATCGACGGCGAGACCGGCTCGCTGGCCCCCCGCGATGACGTGACCGTCGTGGTCATGGAAATCACGGACTGACGCGGATCCTGCCTCGTCGCACCGGCAAGCCCCCCACCCCCGAACCACCACCGCGAAGGATCGCCTCCGGCGATGCGTCCGTGTCGCGTCGCCGAGCGGTCAGTGGAAGTCGCGTGACCGGCTTGCCAGGCAGGACACCTCGTGTGAAAGATCGGTGATCCGCTCCGTCTGCACATGGATGACCTCTCCCTGACGCTCGACCCGGCCCTCGGCCACGACGGCCACCGACCCGCGGGCCGCCCGGCGAAACCGCTCGTAAACCCCTGCCCGAACGATCAGGTTGGCCATGCCCGTCTCGTCCTCCAGCGTGAAGAAGAGGGTCCCGCCGGCCGTGGAGGGCCGCTGACGGACCAGCACCAGGCCGGCCACACGCACACGCTGTCCCTGCCGAGCGCCTCGCAACCGGCGGGCGGTGACGATCCCCAGCAACTCCAGCCGCCCGCGGACCAGGGCCATGGGGTGGGCGGCCAGGGACAGGCCTGTGGTGTCGTAGTCCTGCACGATGCGCTCGGGCAGCGACTGCTCCGGCAACGAGGGGTGCGGCTCGGCCTGTTCCAGGCCGGCCAGCAGAGGCAGTTCCTCCGTCCGGGCATCCGGACCGCCCAGTACGGCCCAGAGCGCCTCCCGCCGGGCCAGGCCCAGCGAGCGAAACGCATCCGCGGCCGCCAGCCGGGCCAGGGTCACCCGCGAGGCCCCGCTCCGCCGGATCAGATCGCCCACACCACGAAAGGGGCCATCCCGCCGGGCCCGCTCGATCCCTGCCACCTGGGCCCGCGACACGCCCCGGACCAGACGCATGCCCAGCCGCAGGGCGACCGGCGCCGGGAACGCCCCTTCGCACCGACCGGTTTCCGCCGGCCGGCCCGCGGCCTTTCCGTTTTCGTCCTTCCGAACCACCGGCCCATCCTCAGCCGCTCCGTCGGGGCGACTGAGACCCGCCCGGCACTTCCGTGCCGGGTCCTGTTGTTCGGAATCCGCCACCCCTCCCGCAGCAACGCCTGAACCTTCATTCGTCCCTACGGGACTCTTCTCGGTGTGGGCGCCATCATTCCCAGCGATGAATCGCTGGGCTACTTTCACGCGTCCCTTCGGGACGCCTTCCTTGATCGCATCTTCACCGTTCGTTTCGCTGATGTCTGCCGGATTGCCTCGGCTCCCTTCTTCCACCGCGGCCACACGCTCCACGGCCGGCCACGCGTTGTCCGACGCCACACCTGCAGCATCCCCGGACACCGGTTCCAGCGTGCAATCGTAGCCGCTGTGGTTCACGTCCACGGGGCGGGCCTCCACGCCGTGATCGCGGGCGTCGCGGACGAGCTGGGCCGGCGCGTAGAAGCCCATCGGCTGGCTGTTGATCAGCGCCGCACCATACGCCGCGGGGTGGTACCTCTTCAGCCAGGCCGACACGTACACCAGCAGGGCGAACGAGGCCGCGTGGCTCTCCGGAAAACCGTACGAGCCGAACCCCCGAAGCTGCTCGAACACCCGCTCGGCGTACTCCGGGCTCAAACCCTGCCGCTGCATCCCCTCGATGAGCCGGGTGCGGAACCGCTCGATCTCCCCGCTGCGCCGCCAGGCTCCCATCGACCGGCGGAGCTGGTCCGCCTCTCCGGGCGTGAAGCCGGCCGCCACGACGGCCAACTGCATGGCCTGCTCCTGGAACAGGGGCACGCCGAGTGTCTTTCTCAGCACCTCCTCGATCTCCGGCGTCGGGTAGCTGACCCGCTCGTCCCCGTTCCGCCGCCGCAGGTAGGGATGCACCATCTGCCCCTGGATCGGCCCCGGACGGACGATGGCCACCTCGATGACCAGGTCGTAGTAACACCGCGGCCGCAGTCGCGGCAGCATGCTCATCTGGGCCCGCGACTCGATCTGGAACACCCCCACCGTGTCCGCCCGGCAGATCATGTCGTACACCGCGCTGTCTTCCGGCGGAATGGTGTGCAGCGCTAGAAATGGTGAATTGGGAATCGGGAATTGAGAAGCGAGAAGTGGGGCAGCAGTCTTGTCCCGCTCGGACCCGCCAACCCGCTGGTGTTCACCTGCCGGGCAAGCTGGCAGTGAGAAATGAGAAGTGAGAAGTGAGTCATCGCCGCCTCCCCGATCAGAACCGCGACCGTCAGGGAGCGGCCGCCGGCCGGCCGGGGAAGCGCACGACTCGTCACCCGCGGCGCCGGGCGAATTCAGAATTGAGAATGGAGAATTGAGAACCCCATCACCACCGCCCGCCCGATCGCAACCGCGACCGTCAGGGAGCGGCCGCCGATTCACCCTAGCTCTTCCGCCACCCCGCTTCTCCATTCTCAATTCTAGATTGTCACTTCTCCCTTCTAACTTCCCACTTCTCCCTTTTCCCTTCTCAATTCTCAATTCTTCATTCTCACTTTTTCCTTCTAACTTCCCACTTCCGCCAGCGGCATTCACCAGCTCGAAGCACTTGCGTATGGCGGTGAGGATTCCCAGCGCCAGGCAGTCCACCTTGAGGATGCCCAGGGCGTCGATGTCGTCCTTGTCCCACTCGATGAAGGTCCGGCCGGGCATGGCCCCGTTCTCCAGGGGAACCATCTCGCACAACGCCCCGCGGGTGATCACGAAGCCGCCCACGTGCTGCGAGAGGTGCCGGGGGAAGCCCACGATCTGCTCCACCAGGCGGGTCAGGTACCGAATGGTGCGTTCGTTCGGATCGATCCCCGCGTCACGGAGGCGGCTTTCCGGCAGCGGCTCACCGCTCCACCACTCCAGGGCCTTGGCGATAACGTCCACGCGGTCCAGCGACAGGCCCAGGGCCTTGCCCACGTCGCGGACGGCCGACCGCGGGCGGTAGGTGATGACCTCGGCCACGATGCCCGCCCGCTCCCGGCCGTACTTGCCGTAGATGTACTGGAAGACCTCCTCGCGGCGCTCGTGCTCGAAGTCCACGTCGATGTCGGGCGGCTCGTTCCGCTCGCGGGAGACGAACCGCTCGAAGAGGACACCGATCCGGTCCGGGTCGACCGAGGTGACGCCCAGGCAGAAGCACACCGCCGAGTTGGCCGCACTGCCCCGCCCCTGGCAGAGAATGCCCCGGGAACGGGCGAAACGCACGATGTCCCACACGGTGAGAAAATAGGGCTCGTAGGCCAGCTCGGCGATCAGCCGCAGCTCGTGCTCGAGCAGTCGCCGTACCTTGTCCGGCACACCGGCGGGATAGCGCTCGCGGGCCCCCTTCCAGGTCAGTTCGGCCAGATGCTCCGCCGGCGTCAGACCCTCCGGGCAGAGCTCTTCGGGGTACTCATAACGCAGCTCGTCCAGGCTGAAGCCGCACCACGAGGCGATCTCCACCGTGCGGGCCAGCGCCCGCGGGTACTCGGCGAAGAGCCGGGCCATCTGCTCGGGCGACTTGAGATATCGCTCGGCGTTGGCGAACAGTCGCCTGCCGGCCTGCTCGATGGTGCAGTGCTCGCGCACGCAGGTCAGCACGTCGTGGAGGAAGCGCCGCCCGGGCTCGTGATAGTGCGCGTCGTTGGCCGCGATCATGGGCACGCCGCTTTGCCGCGCAAGCCCGTCCACCCGTTGCAGGCTCGCCGCGTCGTCCGCCCCGCGCAGCGCCGTGCCCGCCAGGTACAGCCGATCCCCGAAAACCTCGCGGTAGCGTCTCAGGGCCTCCTCAACGCTGCCGGCCCGAGTCCTCGGGCCGCCTCGCCCCGACTCCAGAACAATCCCGACCAACCCCTCCGACAGTTCGGCCACGTCCTGGAAACGGATCTCACACTCCCCCTTGGGCGTGCGCAGCCGGCCCCGGCTGATCAGCCGGGCCAGCCGCCCGTACGCCGCCCGGTCCGTCGCATACAGTGCGATGGGCGGGGCATCGACCGGGACGATCTCCGCCCCCACGACCAGCCGCAGGCCGCGGGCCCGGGCCGCCACGTGCATCCGCACCACCCCCGCCAGGGTGTTGCGATCGGCGATTCCCAACGCCGCGTAGCCCAGCTCCCCGGCCCGATCCACCAGTTCCTCCGGGTGCGACGCCCCCCGCAGAAAAGAGAAATTGCTCCGGCAGCACAGCTCGACATAGCCGGGCGTCGTCTCTCTCACCTGCCGGCCGGCCGAGCCCCTCTCGCCCGCTTGGGCCTGGAACTTGAACCCCGCGGCCGGATGCCTGCGCCGGCTCGTGTCGGTAATCTCGGGCATCGAGCACCGCTCCCCTCAGCCGCTTCAATCGAACCAGCCGTGCACATACCACCCGCCCGTCTCCCGCTCGCGGAACAGCCAGCACCGCCGCCCCGAGGCGCACAGCACCCGAAAGTAATCCCGGCGAACGTGCCGCCCGCGCCACCACCCGGTCTCCACCCGCTCGGGCCCCAGGGCATCGACGACCACCTCGCGCACCTTCTCCCACTCGAAACGGCTCGGCGGCCCCTCCGGCACGACGACCACCACGGGCACCGCCACCGGCCGTCGTAAGAGCCTCAGCGGACGTTTGACGAAGTCGGAAGCGGGAAGTGAGAATTGGGAATCGAGAATCGAGAATGGGCGGTGGGCACGCCCGGCTTCATTCTCGATTCTCGGTTCTGACTTCTCACTTCTCACTTTCCTTTTCCCACGTACCCCTTCTCTTTTCCGAATCCCCTGCTTCTCATTCTCAATTCTCAATTCTACATTCTCAATTCGGTCTGCCGACTTCTCCCCTCCTTCGGTGGCCGGCTCGTAGGCGTAGGCCTGTTCGGGCTGGTGGTCGCTGGCGGGTCGCGGGCGGACGACGGCGGCGGAGCCCAGACGGGCGGCGAGCCTGTCGACCAGTTCGGCCACCTCCCCGGCACGGGATTCGCCCGTGCCGAACAGCTCCTGCTGCACGCCGTCCAGCGGCTCGACGTGCCGGGCCCAGAGCCTTACCCCGGCCGCCCCGAACGGCAGCCTCAGATCGTCCAGCAGGGCCAGCAGCAGGCGCCGCAGATGCTCTGCCGATCGCGTGGCCCGCGAGGTGTTCACCTCCAGGGTCACCGGCCGTTGCCGCAACTCCGGCGGCCCCTCGAAAACCACGAACAGTTGCCGCACCCCCGCCACGCGCTGATCGAGCTGCTCGCAGAACGCCGCCAGGACGCGTTCGAGGGCCTCGCGCAGCACGTCGTGGCGATCGGTGGCCCGGCCGATGCACACCCCGCTTTTGAGCAACGGCCGGGCCCGGAAAGGCGTGAGCAGTTCGGGGGCATCGCCCAGGGCCTGATCCAGCCGGTGCACCAAAGCACCACCCAACCGGGAAGCCAGCGACGCCCGCGGCAGATGCAACAGGGCCTCGATCGTCTGGACACCCAATGCCGCCAGCGTGGCGACCGTCCCTTCGTCGATCCGCAGGGCCGCTGCCGGCAACGGTGCCAGGGCGGCGATGACCTGTCCGGGTGGCGCAACGATCCGCTCACACGGGTGGGCATGTGCCAGGGCCCAGGCCCCCCCCGGCGTGTCTGCCATCGCCCCGCGGGTCGTATACCCCCTTTCGCCCAATCCCGTGATGATTTGGCGCAGCAGGGCGTCTTCATCGGGAAACAGACGCTGGCAGCCGCCGAGGTCCAGCAGCAGCGTGTCCTCGCCTTCGAGGTGCACGCAGGGCGAGAACCGATCCGCCCAGATGGCCAGATTCTCCAGAGCCGCCCGGTCGGATTCGGGCGACTGCTGCCGAACGCCCAGCGGACGGCCAGCGCCGCACAGCGCCCGGGCCTCGGCCAGCGTCATCCCCTCGTGGATGCCCAAGGCCACCGCGCCGGCGTCGGGCACGACCACGCGGGTCACGCCCGCCCGGTCGGCGACCACCACCTGCGGAGACGAATCAGCCCGCGTCTCAGGCGCTGACCCGCCGGGCGACCGACCCGCCGCCTTCAGCCGGTCGGTCGCCAGATACGGAAAGTAGAGCCCCAACACCCGTTTCATCGTCAAGACTGATGAGGAATGGTCCTGCGGGCATCCCTTCCCGAACCTTCAGCAGGGTCACGCGGCAGAGCCGGACGGGAAACACTCCCAATCCCGGCCTGCCGCCTTGAATCAACGCGTTCCCGCTTCCCGCGTACCGGCCGTTCAGGCCGGTGGATTCCCCTCCGGAAAGCTCGACGCCCACGGGTTCCACACACATCTGCACGGCCGCGAACGATCGGCCCCGCCGGGCGGCGGGACGAATCAGCAGCCCCAACCCATCACAACTTTCCGCCGCCAGTTGCAGGCGGCGCGAAGCGGCCTCGTCGAGCCGGTCGATCGGCGCCACCACCGCGCCGACGCCGGAACACCGCAGGGCCTGATCCACCACCCAGACGACCGCAGCCGGCCGGCGCACCCGGACCACGATCAGCCCATCCACCGCCACCCCCAGACGCCAGACCGCCGGCGGATACAGATCGCCCCGCGTGTCGACCACCACGACCGCCCGCGTGCCTTCCGCAGCGGCCATGGCCGCCCGAAACGCCAGCGTCATCGCCCCGACGCCGTCGAAGGCGGAAAGAACCTCGGTCACCGCCCCGCCCGGCAATCCGCCACGCGGCAGAACCGCATCCAGCCCCGCCACGCCGGTGGGCACGAACCGTTGCGGCCCGCCGCCCCCGCCACCCCGATGCCTCTCCAGCATGGCCCGCAGCCGCTCCAGCCGCTGCCGGCGCGCAATCTCCCCGCCCGTGGATGCTTGCGGCATAGCCTGCTCCCGATCCAAACCCCGGATGCCCCCGGATACCGCATACCTAACATACACCGAACTTAAGGGCGAGTCAAGCCAGCATGCCAACCGATCAGAGCACCAGGCGCCAGCCTGGTGACCGGGCAGGGCGACAGCCGCGGGCCGACCCGGTCCGCGGGCTCGCGCCCGCGGGTCTGACCGCCCCCCACGCACCCACAAACGAACACACCGACCGGAGGTCTGAGCACCAGGCGCCAGCCTGGTGACCGGGCAGGGC
>Ga0180432_10005756_pt1 | contig 16348 bp, 11 predicted proteins | sample SS_ome_10_FD_132414 | JGI IMG/M metagenome (GOLD analysis project Ga0180432, IMG submission 132414) | Hypersaline lake sediment archaeal communities from the Salton Sea, California, USA - SS_1_MS_2 metaG | ecosystem: Environmental > Aquatic > Non-marine Saline and Alkaline > Hypersaline >... | reverse complement strand
GGAACCGAGGTGGTCTACACCCCCGATCCGGGGTACAACGGGACCGATACGTTCACCTACACGATCTCCGACGGACACGGCGGAACCGATACCGCGACGGTGACGGTGACGATCGCCGCGGTGAACGACCCGCCGCTCGCCCAGGACGACAGTTCCGGGACCGACGAGGACACCCCGGTGACGATCGACGTCCTCGGAAACGACGACGACCCGGACGGCGACCCGCTCGTCGTCCAGTCGGTGACCCAGCCTGCGAACGGCTCGGTCGCCAACGACGGAACCGAGGTGGTCTACACCCCCGATCCGGGGTACAACGGGACCGATACGTTCACCTACACGATCTCCGACGGACACGGCGGAACCGATACCGCGACGGTGACGGTGACGATCGGCGCAGTGAACGATCCGCCGCTCGCCGAAAACGACAGTGCCGGGACCGACGAGGACACCCCGGTGACGATCGACGTCCTCGGAAACGACGACGACCCGGACGGCGACGCGCTCGTCGTCCAGTCGGTGACCCAGCCTGCGAACGGCTCCGTCGCCAACGATGGAACCGAGGTGGTCTACACCCCCGATCCCGACTTCCATGGGACGGACACGTTCACTTACACGATCTCCGACGGGAACGGCGGAACCGATACCGCGACGGTGGCGGTGATCGTCGATCCGGTGAACGATCCGCCGATCGCCCAGGACGATAGCGCTGGGACGAACGAAAACACACCGGTGACGGTCGACGTCCTCGCGAATGACGACGACCCGGACGGCAACGGGCTCGTCATCGAGTCGGTGACCCAACCTGCGAACGGCGTGGTCACGAACGATGGAACCGATGTCGTCTACACTCCCGATCCGGGGTACAACGGGACCGACACGTTCACCTACACGATCTCCGACGGGACCGGCGGAACCGACACGGCCGTCGTGACAGTTGCCGTGGCTCTGATCAACGACCTCCCGACGGCGGTCGACGACGCGGCAGCCACCCTCGAAGACGTCCCGGTGACGGTGGCCGTCATCGCGAACGACTCGGACCCGGACGGCGACCCTCTCGTCGTTCAATCCGTGACCCAACCGACCCACGGAACGACCGTCCCGAGCGGAACGAGCGTCATCTACACACCGTCCCCCGGCTACGCCGGCACGGACGCCTTCACCTACACCATCTCCGACGGCCGCGGCGGAACCGACACGGCGACCGTGACCGTGACCGTTGCTTCGGTCAATGACCAGCCGACCGCGCAGGATGACAGCCGGACCGTGTCCGAGGACATGTCGGTCACGATCTTCGTGCTGTCGAACGATAGCGACCCAGATGGAGACGGGCTCGTCGTTGCGTCCGTCGGCTCGCCGGCGAACGGCGCGGTGACCAACAGCGGAGCCTCGGTCACGTACACCCCGGATCCCGGCTTCAGCGGCGTCGATTCGTTCCCCTACACGATTTCCGACGGGCACGGCGGAAGCGACACAGCCCGAGTGACTGTCATCGTCGACACCGTCAACGATCCGCCAATCGCGCAGGCCGACAGCGCGTCAACCGACGAAGGAACGCTCGTCGGAATCCTCGTCCTCGCGAACGACACCGATCCGGACGAGGATTTCCTCGTCGTCGAATCGTTCACGCAACCCGGGAACGGAACGGTGCTGAACACGCGCACCGGCGTCTCGTATGTCCCGAACGCCGGTTTCCGGGGAACCGACGCGTTCACCTACACCGTTTCCGACGGGAACGGCGGGACGGCGACGGCGACCGTGACCGTCACCGTTGCCCCGGTGAACGCTCCGCCCCAGGCGATCGACGACACCGCGAGCACGAACGAAGGGGACGCGATCACGATCCTCGCCCTCCTGAACGACTCGGATCCAGATGGCGACGTCCTGAACTTCGAATCCGTCCAGGGCGCGGAGCACGGGACGGTGACGATTCTCGGGGACGAAATCCAGTACGAACCGGATCCCGACTTCAACGGAATCGACGCGTTCACCTACACAATCTCCGACGGGAACGGGGGCACGTCGACGGCCACCATCTTCGTCGCCGTCGCGGGAGTCAACGATCCGCCGACGGCCCAGAATGACAGCGCCACGATCGAGGAAGGGGAGTCGACCACGATTCTCGTCCTCGCGAACGATTCGGATCTCGACGGCGATCCGCTCTCGATTACCTCGGTCTCCGATCCGGCGGGCGGTTCGGTGACGATCGCGGGGGGAACGATCGTCTACGTGCCAGACGAAGGGTTCACCGGAACCGACAGCTTCGCCTACACGATCTCCGACGGGCGCGGCGAGAGCGACACCGCGACCGTGACCATCGGCGTCCTCAGCGGGGGGGCCGGCGGTGCTGCCGGCGCGGCATCCTGCGAGGGAAGGGTCATCATCAACGAGATCGCGTGGGCAGGAACCTCGACCGACCCTCGCGACGAGTGGATCGAGCTTCGAAACCTGGGGACGAGCCCGATCGATCTCACCGGCTGGACCCTCCGCTGGCGTCGGACGCGCGCAGCGACATCGGAGGAGAGACGTTGGAACGCAGTTGAGCTCTCCGGTGTCGTCGAAGGTGCGCCCGTCGCCGCCTGCGACGAGCTCGCCTCGGGCGACGGGCCGACGGTCCGATTCGATCGGTCAAATCAGACTGACCTCGCGTGGCTCGTCTTCGGCGAATCGAGCGAGCGGGAGGCCGGCTACTACACGCTCGAGCGGCGATCGGACGAGACAATCTCGGACCTCCAAGCGAATCTGGTCTACGACGTGACCCTCGATCTCGAGCTCTCCGACCTCGGCGAGATCGTCATGCTGGTCGACCCGGCCGGCGAGGTCGTCGACACGGCGAACGCCTCGAACTCGGGCCGCGACGGCTGGGTCGCCGGAAGCCGGGCGACGTTCGGCACGATGGAGCGAATCGATCCCCTCGGACCCGACGTCTCCGGAAACTGGCACACGAACGCAGGTCTCGTCATCAGCGGGGAGGACGCGAAGGGACGGCCGCTTCGGGCGACGCCGGGAACGGCAAACTCACCGGATCTGGAGAGCCTCGAGGCGTACGCGCAGATCGAGCCGACGCGGCTGCGGATCGGGGCGAGTCCCGAGGTCAGCTTCTCCCTGACGCGGCAGGACCGAAAGAACACAGGATGGCCCTGGATCAGCGTCAGCCGGCCCGGCTTCGCCGGGACCGGAGGAGCGGTCGATCCTGCCCTATACTCGTTCTCCGGCCGGCACGAGGACGGAGGGCTCTACGTCCTCGATATCGGGACCTCCGGCCTCACACCGGGATCCTACGTCTTCTGGATCATCTACGACGTAGGAAAGGGGCTCCTCGTCCCGATCGACCTGATGCCGTAGCCGCCAAAAGAGTGCACGCAACGAGATCCGGCGGTTCCTACTGGAGGACGATCCGCTCGACGTTCTTCACCCAGTAGCTGCCGGCGGACTCGACGCCGTACTCCTCGTTGCTGACGTCCCCGTCCTCCGGGAGGACGGCGATCCGGAACCCGTCCGCCCACCCCGGGACCTCCACCCCGTCGAACGCGTAGGCGAGGACCATCGGGTAGTCGGAGTCCTCGAGGCGCGCGCGCGCGACGGTGCCCTCGTAGCCGTCGCTCGCGACGATCCGAACCGCCTCGTAGTCGTCCGTCTCCCCGATCAGATCCGTGAGCAGTACGCCGGTGTAGACCCCCTCGTCACGCCAGTTCCCGTACTGGTTCTGGTAGACGCAGTATCGGGAGAGCGTCGAAAGCTGCTTCATCTGATCGAGCGAGACCGTCCGCGTCGCGCCGTCGACCGAGACGACGGCGACCGACGGCCCCGTCCCGCCTCGGCTGACGCGAACGAGCGTCGGAACGACGATCGCAACGATCAGGGCCAGCCACGCCAGGAGGTAGCCTCGCCGAACCCTTCTTTTCACAGCCACGCGCACCTCCCGGCGAAGACCGACGCGGTCACCAGGACCCCCGCCCCGATCGCCGCGATCCCGTCGGTCAGCCGGAGCCGCTCGGGGGACGCGCTCGTGCGCGTCGGATAGAGTCCGAAGCATCGACCCTTCATCGACATCGCGATCGAGTCGACGCGCATCAGGCCGGAGACGAGAACGGGAACGAACGTGAAGCGGACCGCTCTGCGGATCCCGGACAGGCTCCGCACGGAGGTGCGGATCCCGCGTATCCGCTGCGCCGCGCGAACGGTCCGCAGCTCGTCGCGGAAGAAGGGGACGAACCGAAGGGCGAGGATCAGGACGTAGCCGTAGCGATACGGAATCCCGATTCGAATCAGCACTCGAGCGAGCCGATCCGGGTCGGTGACGCTGACGAACAGGAAGCTCGACGTCAGGATCACGAGGAACCGGAGGGCCATCGACGCTCCGGAGAGAAGTCCCTTCTCGGTGATCGACACGCCGAGGTGGAACAGCGTCTCGCCCTCGCGGACCGAGAGGACCTGCGCGATGAACAGGACGCCCGCGAAGATCGCGACGAATCGAAGGTGACCGAGGAACTCCCGCGGGGCGCTGTCGGAGACGAGGACGAGGACCAGGATGATTCCGAGGGCGACGAGCTTCAGGGCGACGCTCGCGGAGAGCCCGACCGCGAGGAAGCCGGCGAGGATGAGCAGGTTCCCGACCGGCCCGATCCGATGCAGGCCGCGCACTCCGCTTCGGTACCCGCCTCGTCGGATCACGGTCGCCCTCCCTCGCCCTCCCAGTATCCGGGAGTGAACGCCTCCGCGCCCGCCTCGCGCAGCCGGGCGAAGACCTCCGCCGGCCTCCCGTCGATCACGTCGTCGCCGAGGAAGAGGAGGCGATCGCAGAGGCTCGCGAGAAGGGAGACGTCGTGAGAGACGAGGACGACCGCCCCGCCCCGATCCCGCGCGGTGAGGATCCGACCGATCATCCACGCCGCGTTGTGGCGATCCTGGCCGATGAACGGCTCGTCGAGAAGGAGAAGGTCGGGCTCGGTCCGAAACGCGGTCGTCACGGTCAGTCGCCGCTGCTCGCCGAGGCTGAGGGAGAGCGGCGGGACCTCGTCGAACCCGTCGAGCCTCGCCTCTTCGAGGAGCGCGGCCCTCCCCTCGTCGGTGAGCGCCCCCTCGATCTCGAGTTCTCGGCGGACGGTCCGCTCGAAGATCTGCTGGTGCGGATGCTGGAAGATCATCCCGATCCGAAGCCCGTCGGCGCGCTCGGCCGTCCCCTCCTGCGGCGACTCGAGGCCGGCGAGGAGTTGAAGGAGCGTCGTCTTCCCTCCGCCGTTCGGTCCGATCACGCCGACGATCTCGCCGCCGGCCGGAGCGAACGTCAGTCGGTCGATCACGCGTCGTTCGTCGTACCCGAAGGAGGCGTCGCGCAGCGCGACGAGGGCGTCGGAGGACGGCGCGTCGCCCCCCGGGCGCCGAGGCCAGGCCGCACGGAGGCCGAGCTCGACCAGGTCCTCGCGGCGACGGGTCGCCCGCCGAGCGACGATGCGTCCCTCGTCCATCACCCAGAGGCGTGGCTCGAGCGGGAGGAGCGGCCCGAGCCGATGCTCGGCGATCACGAGGGTTCGACCTTCGTCCCGACGAAGGACCCGGAGGGTGTCGAAGATCCCCTTCGCCCCGGGCGGATCGAGGTTCGCCGTCGGCTCGTCGAGCAGGATGATCTCCGGCTCCATCGCGAGGATCGAAGCGATCGCCAGTCGCTGCTTCTCCCCTCCGGAGAGGGTCGTCGTCACGCGATCGGCGAGGTGCTCGATCCCGGTCGTTCGGAGCGCGTCGTCGACCCGGCGATTCACCTCGTCGGGTGACAGACAGAGGTTCTCCGGACCGAACGCGACTTCCTGACGAACGTTGAGGGTGCAGATCTGCGCGTCGGGATCCTGTTGGACGAGACCGACGCGGACGGCGAGGTGTGCCGGGTCGGACGCCAGAACCGAGGTCCCGCCGAGGTTCACGTCCCCGCTCACGTCCGCCGGGACCAGCGACGGAATGAAGCCGGCGACCGCGCGGCAGAGGGTCGTCTTCCCGCACCCGGACGGTCCCGTGATCGCGACCACCTCGCCGGGTTCGATCCGCTCCGTCACCTCAAAGACGGCCGGCCGATCCCGATCGGGAAAGCGGACGGTCAGCCGTTCGAAGTCGATCGCCGGTCGGCTAGTCGACGACAAGACGCGTCACTCCTCTCACCCAGAGACTCCCCTCGTACGCCGCGGCGATCAGGCGAAGCCGGTCGTCGTCCAGCGTGAGCAGAAGCGCCTCGTCCGCCATCACCGCGTCGAGATCGAACGCCACCTCGTAGCCGTCGTCGGCGATCACGCGAAGGCTCTCCGCCTCCGGGAGCGGCTCCGCGCGCGCAAGGATGTCGCGGACGAGAATCCCGGTGTAGTCGGTCGGGGGGACGTAGCTGACGCTTCCCCGAAGCTCGGCGGTCACCGTCACCGTTTTCCCATCCCAGTCCGCGTACGCGAAGGTGAGCGGAACCCCGACCTCGCCCGAGATCAGCGCGCTTCCCGGCGGGGCGAACGGATCGTAGACCTCGACGTAGTAGTAGACGGCGCCGGCGAGGATCGCGGCGACGGCGACGATCGTCACCGCGTGCTTCCGCCACGCGATCGGCCGCCGGACGCGCGGCGCCGCCCTCGACAGGAGGCGAGATCCGGCGAGGAGCCGCTCGAGGTCCCACGCGAGATACCCGCCGAGCAGGGCCCCGGAGACGAACGACGCCCCCGCCATCACGAGGATGAAGGTGAACGAGACACCCGAGAAGTAGATGGCTTGGAAGACGAAGACGTTCGACGCCGACGCGACCGCGCCGGCGAGCATCGTCAGCCCGAGGCCGGCCCGACGGGAAACTCCCATGCCGAGGTCGACGAGAAGCCCCTCGATGAACGAGACCAGAACGATGACGATGCCGTGCGTCCCGCCGGCGAGGAACTCGACAACGCCCTTCGTGACGCCGGTCAGCGTTCCCGAGCCGAAGCGTCCGGTGAGGCTCCGCGCGAGAAGCGGCCAAACGATGTGCAATCCCGCGATCAGCTGTCCGGCGCCGAAGGGGACGCCGAACGCGCGGTTGATCAGATTGCCGATGTAGCCAACGTAGGTAGAAAGGACCCCACCGACCGCTGCGAGGAGCGCGACGAGGACGAGGTCGCGAACGCCGAGCTGCTCCCTCGTCCTCAGAACGCGCACGGTGCTAGAGAGCGAGCGTAATCTCGGCGAGGAACTTGACCGACTTCAGTCGCAGGTCGTCTGGGAGCACGACTGTATCGTCGTAGACAAACCGCATGTAGCCGTTCTGTTCCGGGTCGAGGAATACGCCGTCCATCTTGAACGCCACGATGAATCGATCGTCGCGAGCGATCAGATCCGAGGTGACCGTCTGCGAGTACCCGTCCGAAGCGACCAGGGTGATCTCGTAGCCTCCCGCGGCGAGGGCGTCGCTGAAGTCCTCGTCGTTGTAGTGAATCCCTTGATAGGCCTCCGGGAACACGTCGTCGTCGACGTAGGCGATCAGCCGCCACAGAGGAAGCCCGGTGTAGGTGTGCGTCTCGCCCTTGCTCGTCACGGTGACCGTCGCCGTGTGGCACGGGCAGCCGACGCCGGCTTCGAGCTCTGCGCGAGCGAACAGCCGCTCGACGGCGCCGCTCACGAGAAGCTCGTACTCCTCGTAGGTGCCGAGAACCTCGAGCTGCGCGACCATCCTCGCCGAGAGGGAGCTCGTGAAGTGCGGCGTCTCTTCGCCGACCTGGACGATCCGCAGGTATCCCGGATCGAGCGGCATGTACTCCCCGTTCTCTTGGAACGCGAGAATCCACGTTCCTTCGCTCGTGTCGGCGAGCATCTCGACCGCGTAGTTCATCGAGTAGCCGTCCGACGCGGTGACGCGAACGGTCGCGTCCGTCGGAACGTTTCCGATGAGGGTCATCAGCGGAACCCCCGTGTAGGTCGCGGTGTAGTCGACCCCGTCCGAGTTGGTGAAGGTCCCGGAAGCGGTGATGACGTCGAGCTCCGCCAGGTCGGCAAGGGTGTACTCGAGCGTCGCGCCGCCCTTGACCAACGTCAGCAGGACCCCTTCGGGTGCAGCGACGGCCTCCGCGGCCGCCGGCTCCTCCGCCGGGAGACCGAACGGCTCGCCGTCGTAGTCGACGACCAGGTACAGAGCACCCTTGACCATCATTCCCGTGGTCGCCGGGCTCTCGCCGAAGTAGTGAGACAGATCGGGGCCGAACGCCGCGAGCATGTCCTCGTTCGAGAAGCCCTCGTCCTCGGGCAGGAAGACGAGCATCGGCGCGTCGTCCCAGTCCTCGTAGCCCGTGCCGTCGATCGAAGTGGCGAGAATCGCGTCGCCCGCCTCGCTCTCGCCGTAGACGACCGACTTCGGGAGAACCTTGTACCACCCGTCGGCGGCGACGACGGCGAGGGTCTCCCCGTCGGCCAGCCCGCCAAGTCCCTCGATGATTTCGCGGAGCGTCGGACCTGAGTAGGCGTGCTCGCCTTTCCAGTTCTCGTCGTCGGCGCTCATCATCGGCCCCTGGTAGGCGACGATTCCGGAGATCTCCGCGTAGTCCGCCAGGTCGATCGACGCCTGCTCGCCGGCCCGGAGGAAGTAGACGGTCGCTCCTTCGGCAACAGCCACCCCGAAGGCGAAGCAGACGAGGGCAAGCCCGACGGCGAAGCTTTTCAGTGATGTGTGCATCGTACCTCCTACAATGTGAAGTGCGTTCGAATCGATGTCGCTTGGATCGCAGCGAACGCCCCGTCACCCTCGGCGAGGCCGAGCTGAGTGACGCGACGTCCTGCGTGCAGGCTGTTCAGCTCGAAGCCGTCTCCCGAGAGAACGAGATTCGTCACCTGCCCGAGACGACGGACCTTTTTTACGCGCACAGGAAGCAGGTTGTCGGCGGTCGACGCGGCCGGATCGACCTTCTCCCGACAGACGACGACTGTCTCCGGCGGGATCCGAATCGTGAGGCGATCGGCGTCGGAGAACGAGAAAACGGAGATCTCACAGCGCCCGAGTTCCACGATGCGCAGAGCGCCGTCCCGCTTCAACACGCGGACGCGGTACGTGTTCTTGGTCACGAGAGGAGACCACTCGGGAAGATACGGCCCTTCCTCGATCTCAGGCCGCTTCGCGTGGGATCGCTCCGACCAGAGGAGGTGCCCCATCACTTCCCGCGACGTCCCGGCCGCGACGAGAAGGTCGGTCATGTCCAAGTCGAGCGCGTCGGAGAGCCGCCGGATCTCGGCCAGGCCCGGAGCGGGCCGCGTCCCTTGCTCGATCCTTGCCAGACGGCTGTACTCAATTCCGACGCGTTCGGCGAGCTCCCGAAGACTGTACGCCTTCGCTTCGCGAGCCTTTCTCAGGACGACGCCGAACTCGAGCTTGACCATTCCGGAGAACAGACTATCTCGACTGTTGACGCCTGTCAACAAACGACGCAGGTTTCTTCATTCCACACGCTTGGTGGGCCACCGAAAGCGCGGGCGGGATCAGGGATTCCGTATGGGATACAATCCGGCCCATGTCCGCGCGCTCTGCAAGGGACTTGAGCGACCGTCTGATCAACGGCCCGATCCTTCCGTCGCTGGTTCGACTCGCGGGGCCGGTCATGTTGTCGAACCTGTTCCAGACCCTCTACAACTTCGCCGACCGAATGTGGCTCTCGCGGCACAGTGAAGCGAGCCTCGCCGCAGTTGGGCTCGTGTGGCCTCTCATCTTCCTAGGCTTGTCGATCGGCAGCGGTATCACGATCGCAGGAATCGCCCTCGTCTCACAGAATTTGGGTGCCGGACGCGAAGAGGAGGCAAACCGATCGGCCGGGCAGGTCCTCGCGTTCACCGGTGCGCTCTCGTTCATCGTCGCTATTGCCGGCGTCTTCGCCGCACGCTCCGTCCTCACGCTCATGGGGCCCGAGCCCGCCCTGATTGAAGCAGGGACGACGTACCTACGCATCATCTACGCGGGGGCCCCACTGATGTTCTCGACGTTCATCGTCACCGCATTGTTGAACGGAGCGGGCGACACCGTCACACCGATGATCCTGAGTGCAGGTTCGGTCGTGATCAACGTCGTGCTCGATCCGCTTCTCATCTTCGGTTGGGGACCGTTTCCCGCTTGGGGGATCGGCGGCGCCGCCGTTGCGACCGTCATCGCTCGCGGCCTGTTCGCCGTCGTCGGCTTCGCCCTTCTCTTCTCCGGTCGACTCGGCCTCCATATCAAGGCTCGCCACCTGCGCCCGAATTGGTCGCTCATTCGAAGGATCGTGTCAATCGGCGGAATGGCCTCCGTCGGCAACGCCGGAACGGCACTCGGATTCATCGTGATGAACAGCGCATTGGCAAGGATCGGAACGTCCGCGATCAGCGCCTGGGTCATCGGCAACACGTTCGTCAATTTCGTCCTGATGCCGGCGATGGGTCTCGGTCAGGCGACGGCGACGATGGTCGGACAGAACCTCGGAGCCGAGAAAAAACTGCGGGCGCGAAGGAGCGCGTGGACCGGAATCCTGCTCACCACATCCATCCTTGCCGTCGCGGCAGTCCTCGTTCACTTCTACCGCGGGCCGCTGATCCGCATGTTCACCCAAGACCCGGAGACCACGCGGCTTGCGAAGGAGATGTTCGCACTGGTCGTGTTCGCCTTCCCATTCATGGGGATCATCCAAGTGGCGATGGGGACGTACCAAGGATCCGGCCACACGTTCTACTCCATGTTCTTCGGTCTCTTCCGGCTCTGGGCGCTTCGCGTTCCGCTCGTCCTCGTCCTTCCGTTCACCTTCGGCATGGGCGCAAATGGGGTCTGGTGGGCGATGCTGGCGTCGAATTTCGGGACCTCGGTCATCGCAATCGGTCTTCTTCTGTCGGGAAATTGGATGAAGAGGGTGATCAAGGGGGCGCCGCCAGTCGAGGCCTAGCCTTGCAGGGAGGCGAACCACGATCTACTCTGTTCCCATCCAAGACGCGGAGGCTCTACGATGGCGACGATCACGATCTCTTCGGCGCTGCACCACGTGGGAGAAGAAGTCTCCCTGCGCGGGTGGCTCTACAACAGGCGTTCGAGCGGGAAACTCTTGTTCCTCCAGGTTCGAGACGGGACGGGCGTCCTACAGGCCGTCCTCGCTCAGTCGGAGAACCCGGAGCTGTTCTCACTCGCCAGTGAACTGCCTCGCGAGTCGTCGATCATCGTCCACGGAACACTGCGAGAGGATGCACGCGCGCCGTCTGGCTGCGAGCTTCAGCTTCAGTCCCTCGAGGTCGTTCACCGGGCGTCGGACGACTTCCCGATCGAGCTGAAGGAGCAGACCCCAGCCTTCCTGATGGACCACCGGCATCTCTGGATCCGCACCGGACGGCAGGTTCCGGTCCTGCGGATTCGCGATGCGGTCTTCCGCGCGTTCCGCCGGTTTCTCGAAGAACGCGGGTTCGTAGCGACCGAAGCGCCGATCCTGACCGGGACGTCTGTTGAGGGGACTACAACCCTGTTCGAGCTCGACTACTTCGGAGAGAGGGCCTATCTCGGCCAGAGCGGCCAGCTCTACCTCGAAGCGACCGCGATGGCCCTGGGGAAGGTCTACTGGATCGGGCCTGCCTTCCGCGCCGAGAAGTCGAAGACGCGGAAGCACGTGACCGAGTTCTGGATCGCGGAGGCCGAGGCGGCGTTCGTTGACCACGAGGAGAACCTCCGACTTCAGGAGGATCTCGTCCGCCATATCGTCGAGACCGTTGTCGGCGAGCGACGCGCCGAGCTCGACCAACTTGAGCGGGACGTCGAGCTTCTCCTCGACGAAGTCCGCAGCGCGTTTGCTCGGATCGACTACGCCGACGCCGTGGCCCTGCTCCAGGAAAAGGGGCACGAGATCACGTTCGGCGACGACTTCGGTGCCCCCGAAGAAGAGGCGCTGGGAGAGGCATTCAAGCGGCCCATCTTCGTCGAGAGGATGCCGGCGAGCATGAAGCCGTTCTACATGAAGAGGGACCCGACCGACCGATCGCGCGCTCTCGCCGCCGATCTGATCGCGCCCGAAGGGTACGGCGAGATCATCGGCGGGAGCCAGCGCGTCGACACGGAGGAAGAGCTCGTCGCCCAACTTCGGGAGTACGGCCTTCCGAGCGAGCCATACGAGTGGTACATCGATCTCCGTCGGTACGGATCCGTGCCTCACTCCGGTTTCGGGATGGGTCTTGCACGAGTTGTGTGTTGGATCTGCGGGGTCAGGCACATCCGAGAGGTGATCCCGTTTCCGCGCCAGATTAACCGTCTCTATCCGTAGCTAGCCAGCCTCGGGCGAGACGGTCATGAGGACGTCGACCGCTGCCAAACCGGAGCCGGCCGCGATGATCGGGTTGAGGTCGACCTCGAGAATCTGTGGTAGGTCGAGGCTCAATCGCGCAAGTGCCGACAGGAATTGGCCGAGTTCTTCGACGTCAACCGCTGGCTGACCACGGAAGTTGCCCAGAAGGGGGAACGCGCGGATCGAGCGAACGGTGGTAGTTGCTTGAGCCACTGTGACCGGCGCGACCGCGAAGGCGACGTCCTTGAGAGCTTCAACGAACGTCCCTCCGATGCCGAACATCACAACCGGACCGAACGCGGGGTCACGCTCCATGCCAAAGATCATCTCCCGGCCGGCGAGCGTCTCTTGAACCAGAATTCGCGCTCCTTCGAGGCGGTTCTCGTCAATCACACACCGAAGCTCCGCAATCGCCGCGTCGAGTTCTCCGTCGTTCGCTACGTCCGTCACGACGCCGCCCAGCTCGACACGGTGATGAAGCGAGGGAGAGTCGATCTTCACCACGACCGGGTACCCAACGTCGGAAACGAGCCCGCGTCCATCATCCGGCGTGTCGGTGTATGCAAACCGACAAACGGGAATCCCGTAGCTTGCGAGGATCTCGGCCCCCTCGTGGAAGAAAAGCCCGGTCCGCCCAGCCTTGACAGCGCTCGCAACGACGCGCTGAGCCGCGGTCAGATCGACCGCTCGAACCTTCTCGTCCCGTACGGGCTCCCGTCGTAGGTCCCGAGCACAATGGAAGAAACGAAGCGCATCGACGGCGGTTTCGGGCATCGCGTAAACCGGAATGCCGCCGGCTCGAAGCCGGCGGACCACGTCGGTCTCCGCGCGACTCAAGGTGCAGACGAGGACCGGCTTGTCGCGAATCTCGTCGGCAACGCGAACGATGCCGTCGGCGACCGCCTCCGGCTCATCCGGAAGGACGAGCGGCGGCCGGAAGATGACGATCGCTGCGTCGGCGGCTCGAAGTGTTGCCCGGAGGCCGTTCTCGTAGTCGGCCGCGCTGGCGGTTGCGATCATGTCGACCGGATTCCCGAGGCCGGCCTCCGGCGGAAGAAATCCTGAGAGTTCAGCCCGGATCTCGCTGTCGAGCGGTGGAACGTCGATCCCAACCCGCTCGCAGGCATCGGCGGCGATGATCCCCGCTCCCCCGGCGTTGGTCAGGATGACGACGCGGTCGCCGGCAGGCAGAACGCCCCTCTCCAGGGCGCGCAGCGCGGTGATCGTCTCCTCGATCGTGTTGACGCGAAGGACTCCGGACTGCGCGAGGAATGCGTCGACGATCGCATCCGGACTTGCGAGCGAGCCGGTGTGAGACGCGACGGCTGCGACCCCGGCCTCCGTCCGGCCTGCCTTCAGGATGACAATCGGTTTCTCGCGCACGATTCGCTCACACCAGGCTCTGAACTCGGTCGGCTCAGCGAAGCTCTCCAGGTAAAGGAAGATCGCCTTGCAGTCGTCGTCCTCGGCCAGGTGCGCCAGGAAATGGTTCTCCGTCAGCCCGGCACGGTTTCCCAGGTTGACGAAGAGGGAGACGCCGAGACCGGCCTCTTCGAAACATTCGAGAAGGGTCTCCCCAAGCGAACCGCTTTGAGAGACGAACGCGATCTGCCCGCCCGAGGGAAACCAGCGCGAGAAGGACGCGTTCATCCGCATCTGGGGCGTGCTGGTGATCATCCCCATGCAGTTCGGACCGACGAGATTCAAATCGTAGCGCGCGATCAGCCCCCGGAGCTTCTCTTCCCGGCGCGCTCCTTCCTCTCCGCTTTCCTTGAAGCCAGCCGTGATCACGATCAGGTTCCGCATCCCCTTCTCTCCGCACTCGGCGACCGCATCCAGAACGATGTTGCGATTGATCGCGAGAACCGCCAGATCGATTGACGCTGGAAGGGCCGAGACCGTCGCAAAGCAGCGAAGTCCCCCGATCTCACGGTGTTTCGGGTTCACCGGGTAGATCTTTCCCTCGAACCCGCACGCTTGAAGGTTCCGAAGGACTTCCCCGCCGACGGAGCCCGGCCGCGGACTGGCGCCGACAACGGCGATGGAACGTGGCGCGACGAGCGAAGCTAGATCTCTAGGCATGTGTACGCATCCCCCGAACGATGAGCCAGGCGATCCCGATCATGATCAAGACGTCGCCGATGCTGAAGGCGGTCGCGAACGGGACCGCCGCTGGGAAGTAGAGCCAATCTCCGAGAACGTTGAGCCGCGTGTTCTCGCCCAACAGCAAGACGTTCCCGTGTGTGCTTCCCGCCACCAGCTTCTCGGCCACGTTGACGTAGCCCGCCGCGGCGAGCGCCGTCGCCGACGCCGGCATCCGTCCTCCGTTCGCCGCAATCACACAGACATTCAGGAGTGCGCCGACCCCAAGCGCGAGGAGCGGTCGAACGCGCAGATTCGCAACGAGAAAGACGAGGACCAGACCGTAGGAGAGGTAGTGAAGCGGCACGTTCGCGTAAGGAAGGAGCGGGCGCTCGGAAAACAACGGGAAGATGAGAACCTGAAGAAGAAGCCCGAGAAGCACGAGCCACAGCCAGCGCAGGCGGAGCGACGCCAGATTCGAAATTCTCCCACCAAGCAGGTAACCCAGCAGAACGCCCGCCAAGGCGGCAAGAAGGAAGATCATCCGACTAGCCGGGCTCGCCGACCGGGGAACGCTTCCCAAGCGGCGCGGCCGCCGGCTCTCCGATGACCCGAAGCAGAGCGTCCGCGACGGCCGGGTCGATGTCGGCCCCGCGCATCTGCCGGATCATCTCCACGGTCTCTTCGTACGTGAATGCGCCCCGATAGGGACGATCCGTCGACAGCGCGTCGTAGATGTCGGCAGCCGCGATCACACGTGAGATCAGCGGGATCTCTTCCCCCCTCAATCCGTCCGGGTAGCCGGATCCGTCCCACCGCTCGTGTTCGTGGCGGACGGCATCGGCGACGCGCGCGTAGATCTCGATCCCCTCTATGAGCTCTGCGCTGATCGCAGGGTGGCGCTTCATGATCCCCCACTCTTCATCCGTCAGTGGTCCCGGCTTCAAGAGGATCGAATCGGGGACGGCGACCTTTCCGATGTCGTGAATGCGGGCCGCAATCTCGACCTTCTCGATCTCGCCCTGAGGAAGGTTCATCTCCGCCGCAACTTTGACGGCGAGATCTGCCACGTCCCCCGAGTGAACGGCCGTGTAGTGATCGCGCTCGTCGAGAAGACGCGAGATCTTCTCGAACGTATTCCTCGCCTCCGTCCGCAGCTTCTGGTAGCTCCGAAAGGACAGATGGACGAGGAACAGAGGGACGATCGCCAGCAACATGTGCCAGACCGACACCGAGTAGAGAACGGCGAGGAGAAGGGCCAGAACGCCTAGGACGGCGTACTGAACGATGAAATCTCGCACGTAGGTTCCGAAGCTGTAGATGAATCTCTTTCCTTCGGTGAACGAGACGACGGCCGTGACGAGCGTGACGTTAATTCCTGCGTAGCACAAGAAGGCAAGCGTCGCCCACAGGTAGTCTCTGCCCGACACGAGCGCAAGGGGCCCCGACCCAGAGCGGAAGAAGATCACGCCGGTCAGTCCGACCGCGACAACGAGCTGACTCACGTTGAACGTCGTGATGTACGCGAATCGGGCGGGGTTCGATTTCAGATGCTCCCATCGCATCATCACTTCGGGCACGATTGTCGAGAGAAAAACCATCAACACGGCCCCTGCCGGTCCAAGGATGAACAGAGAGGCCATGTAGATCGCGATGCTACTGGATACTTCGCAACCGTAGGCCGGTATCCAGACAGCGTAGATCTCAGAGAGAAAACCTAAGACCAGGAAAAGGGAAAAGGCAAGGACTTGAGTGTACGAGAGGAATACAAGATCTCTAACATGGTAGGCAATTGACGCAAGCGCCAACAACCCCAGGAAGACAACGTAGATTCTTGCTCTCGTGGGTAGCCCCACACTTCCTCCTCTGTCGAACTCGGCGCCCGTGGCGCCTCCCCATTCTACCAGAGGCCGGGGATATCCACTACGACAAGAGACTAACTACAAGTTGGCAAGTTCCCTAGCCGTGCCACTTCATGCTCGCGCCAAGCAGCAGCCCGAGCGTCGCGATCG
>Ga0180432_10005755_pt1 | contig 16349 bp, 27 predicted proteins | sample SS_ome_10_FD_132414 | JGI IMG/M metagenome (GOLD analysis project Ga0180432, IMG submission 132414) | Hypersaline lake sediment archaeal communities from the Salton Sea, California, USA - SS_1_MS_2 metaG | ecosystem: Environmental > Aquatic > Non-marine Saline and Alkaline > Hypersaline >... | reverse complement strand
CCCATGCTTCTTTGCGGCAGTTGCTATAATTCTTTCTGTCTTAGACATATCCTTTTCATCGATGTCAATATGGATTTCGTCTATCTTCTTCATGGTGACAATTTCTGAATCGGGTATGGGGGATCCTATCCCCAGATCTGCTTCGATGAATGACAACACTTTATCTGCTTTCAATGAATTACCAAGTGGGACATCATCCCCACCAAATATGTCAAATTCATCATCACTAATGGGAATAACTGCATATAGTTTCTTTTGTCTTTTGCCATCTTCCCAGATTACATATCCGTTATCGCTATGATAAACGGTGTGGGAGAAAACATTGAGCCTTCTAAACATGTCATTGTGCATCGTTGTCTCCTCTACACATTCCAACTTCTTCAATCCATGTATTGAAGTGTTTGGCGATTTCTTTTAGTTGTGAGTCAGTTTTGCATGATTCAAATTTTTCTGGAAATTTTGTCCATGACAAATGTTTGTGTCCACGCATCCGCTCAGCAATCTGTTTACCAATAATGGGGATCATTTCGAGTTCATTATCAGTTTCGGGGTTGTATTGTGAGAGAATGTCATTAAATTTCATGTGATCTCCTCCAGAATAACGTCCTTAACTCTAAATTTCAATTTGGATAGACCGTCATCTGTCTCAAGAGTAACCATGTCTTCATAAGCACAAATGTTCCAGTTGTCTTCGCATTCATCAAGACTGATTTCCCCAATAATCATCTGTTTGATGGCTCTGATAAGATGGGTTTTGGTAGAATCAGGTACTGTTCGTCTGTCTTCCTCAACCAATGATCGACAAATCACTTTTTCAATCATTGGATCTGAAAGTTCAAACTTTTTGATCACTCTAAGAGCATCCTCATCTTCGGTGAACAGCGACACAGTTACTGTTGAATCTTTGTAGGTGGCCTTGATTTGAAACATTTTCCCAGACCTACCCCTGACAATATAAGATCCATGTTCTTCGCTACCAGCTTTGTTGACAATTTCAAACCCATTATCTTCCAATTCGCTAGTAACATAATCGCACAACCCCGTATTTGCTTCTTTGAGGGCCTCCTTTGTGCTTTTAGACTCAATCTCTTTAACTAACAAACTTGTCAATTTTCCACTAAGATTATATGGCGTGTCTGCGTTACATTGCAGCACGAAATGTTTGCCACTCCAAACTTCGGCTTTGTTAGCGATTTTGGAGATGTTTAGCTTAACTTCATATTCTATGTTTATATTTTCATTGTTGATATCTAATTTCAGAATCTTGCCAGAAAATGTCCAATCGGTTCCCTCAATTGGGAATTTAGATGCAAATTCCTGCGCAAAGTCAGATGTCTTACTCATATTTTCTCCGATCAAAAGTAATAAAACAGGAGATATATCATGAAAAAATTTGTCGTTTCTGAAGATGTTGAAATTGTTTTAGATGGTAAGAAATACCTTCTTGAGGCTGGTGATCATATCGTATTAGAAGATCTTAACGATGCAGAAAAAGATATTCTTGCTTCCAAGATTGGTTCTGTTGATAGTGCCGATGAATACTGGGATGCACTGGGCAGAGTCAAAAAATTTTTGTTGGGTATAATTGGTAAAGCTAAAAAAGCAGCCGAAATTACTCCAGAAAAATCTAAAATCATTAACAAAAGAATTTTGGATGTAAAAGAATTCTTAGATTATGATCTTGATGAATTTGTTATGTCATTGGCAACACCCAGTGTTCAACAAGAAATTAATGCCGACAAGATTAGTCGTAGCGATAAATCTGCTGACCAACAAAATCTTGCCGACATGCTTCAAACAATTGAAACTTCTAAACGAGATAGCGATAAAGAATTAAAACAAGCTTTTGGAGAAACTCCAGAAGAATGGCGCAAACGCAGAAGAGAAGAAAGGGACGAGGATAGATTGTTCGAGTCTATCCGTTATCTTTCTCTTCTCTAGCTTTTCTTTCCTGCTTTCGGCGCTCGAGTACGGCGATGATTTTGCCATCGCCGTACTCGTCCAAAAATTCCTTAAATGTATCTCCTAGAAATTTATTGGCTTCTTCTATTCCTTCCCTATCTTCTTCTGTAATTTTCATGTTGAATTTGTGTAGTTTGAAATTGGCATCGTCCCCAAAGCGATCTTGAGCAATTGCTTTGATTAGATACTCAATTTGCTTATTGTTTAGGCCATACTCCTTCCCAAAAATAAGTGCTTTATCGATCGCTTCCTGGATTGGTTTCATGTATTCCTCCTATGTTCTTTGGAAGATACGTTTCTTGGCGCGATTCTTAAGGATGAACTTGGGCATTTCAACCTCAATCTCTACCAGCTTGTGCGCCATTGCCTTGACTGTGGTATTGACTTTGGCATTGCTGCCAAGTGCAAACCACTCACCGAGTTTTTGAACCCATGAACGCCTTGGCTTTGCAGTCCGAGTAAACTGCCACTTTGTCATTTTGCTCTGGACGATGTTGCAGTGTGTCTTTCCTTCATGGATACGGAAACCACGCCCTGCCATTTGGATGGTTGGGAGCCTTGCGCTATCACGGCAAAATACCGTCTGAAGTTCGGGGCAGTCAAATCCCTCAGTCAGAATCGCCACATTAGCAATGATAGGATATTCACCAGCAGCAAACCGGTCGAGTTGGCTTTCTCTCACAGCGTTTGTGGTTGCACCATGCACCACCTCACACTTGATCCCTGCTTCTGCCAAATATCCCTGGAATTCTTCGCACTGTGATACTTGGTGGAAGAATGCTACGCTTTTACCCCAGCAGTCCTGATCCTTAATATAAGCATCTGCTACACTCTTGGGAGTATATTTCTCAAGACACCAATGTTCGTATTGACTGAGCCATCCTTCCTGAATGAGACGATGGATGCCGGCATCTTGCACCGTCTTCTGGAAAGGCAGCTTCAACTTGTCAGTGCGAATGGGGGTAGCTGAGAGACCAAGCATAAATTTTACATCGTGATTTGAAACGTGGTTGAATGATTCGGTAGCTGCATGCTGGCAATTGTGGACCAAGATACCATTTGCGAAAAAATTATGGTTTTTAGATACACCAATATCATATGTTTCCACATAATTACCTGTCCTTCTAATGCTTTTTACTTTCCCTTTCACCAACATAGTTATGCTCCCTTAATATTTCAGGTAGATGACGTCCAAATTTGTACCATAAGCTTTGGTGGACATGTTCGAATACCAGTTTTCCGATAGCACGTTGGTCTGATGACAAAAAATATATGAATGGATATTTCTTTTTGTCATATTTAATTTTACCACCAATACCAAACCGATCAGACAACCATTCAAGTATAATTTCATTTTCTTTTATAGAAAATGAATGCGTGGCCATTGCACAATTGGATCCGTCATCCATCCACCATATGGCTAATCCCAATGTGTCTAGTTTATCTAAATATTCTCTTGTCACTGTTTTTGTTGGGAAGTAAATTTCTGATCCAATCTCATAGATCTCTTCTGATGACACAGTAGAGAAAGAGATTAATTCTTTCCCATATCCTTTATTTTCTTTTATTATGGGACTGGATGTGCACAAGTTTTTGAGTTCTTCAAACAACCAATTAGTATACTCTTTCTGTCTTTTGGTTGAATGATTTATTTTCAATCTGGCCTTTCCAGTATGCCCGCCTTTTCTGCTTTCTAAAAAGTGAATGTGACCGTCACCAAGGACTGTTCCTCTAATTATTTGTTCTTGTCGAGTTGTTAGTTTGGTATCTCTAACTCCGAAGTGATGATTAAAAATAAATCTGTTGTATTTCTTGGTTGTTGAACTCCACTCGACTTTCTTACCGCATCCACACTCGCATAATGGTGCATTTATTCTCTTTAACTCTTTGGTTCTTTTGTTGTATTCTTTATAATATCCTTTTCTTCTTGGCATGTGTTGTCTCCTGTTGGCAAACTTTCTTTATTGTATGTTTGCCAACATTCACCAACACACATGGTGGTGTCGCCGATTTCAAGATCCTTGGCTTTCTTGTATTCTCCATCAACCCACACACGCCCCTCTTCAGTAATAAGCAAGGTTTTTTCTTCGCCTTCTTCTGTTTCTATAACTACTTCTATCAATTCTTTCTTACCCATCGGGGTTCTATCGAGGATTGGCTGATATTCAGCTTGTCCTTCTTCATTCATACTAAGAACGTGCGATGCTTCATTGTTTTCCACAATATCGCCAATCTTGGAAGTAATTCTTTCGCCATTGACGATGGATTCAACTTCACTATCATATGGCAGGCATTCATCCAGGATGATAGCATCGACTTTAGGCGGTGCGCTATCAAACATGGAGATGAAATTGATATCGGTCTGATTCCATGCCCGATTTGTTTCAGCTGCTTGGCGCAGAAGATTGCGGCGCATTGCAACCCACCCAACACTCATACCCAATTGGGACATATGTTGAGCAAGAGCCAAACCCATCACGGATTTACCAGAACCAGTAGGGCTAGTGATACAGACGCTTGGAACTTCATTTGCGATATGGTCTTTGGTTTTTGCTACAATTCTGTCTTGGTAGTCTCGCAGTTCCATAAAACTTCCTCCAATTCCAGATCCAGAAGATATTGATCTGATAGTGTTAATTCCAGTCCACGCACATTGTCTTCTGTTAACGACATTGCTTGGTCTTTTTTCATATCACTTACGATATGGTAATGTTCTTCGCCATCATAGATAATATGCACATAACCTCTGGTAAAATTGTTTGTCCAGTTGTTGGGATCATTGGGATATATCTTTGCAGCAAAGACAAAATGCGGGATGGCACGTTGATCATGGAGTTCGGTGAGCATGATTACATCACTGAACTCCATGATCCCCATAACTTTAAGAAAACGAATATTTTCTAAAGTTATGCCTCTACCGCGAAAGTGCATCTTTCTCATTCGGGGACCGTCACTTCCAATTCTTCTTCCATGCTCTCGATTTCGTCGGTGATGGATCCTTCAAGATCATATTCGTTATCAAGAAGTTGCCCCATCCATTGAGTGATGGGGTGGTAGTTCTGCACCATGTGCCGACGATGAGTGGTTACTACCATGGAGAAGAAGACCAAATCCAGAACGCTGCAATCCATGGGAAGCAGACGCGCCTTCTTAGAGCTAAGGCTGTCTTCAGTAGCAATACCATATTTCTTGGAAACATCTCCGGTCATAGCATGGTAGGCACCAAAGAGATCTTGAATTGCTTGTGCGTTGGATTGATTGAGTGCTCGGTTTAGCACCTTCATCAGGCTGTCGCATTCATGGAGGCTGGAGAAGGACATACGAGCAGAATCAAGCCGCTGCCGCAAGGCTTGGAAGCCTTCTTCATTATTGAAAGTATCAAGAGTCCTGGTGAGAGGAATCTCAGGACGATCGCCCGACTTCCCAAGCTGCACTTCACTGCGGAAAGTTTTGCTTTCTGCTGTGAGAAGCGATTCGTCAGAGGCTCTGATCAGAGAGAGATAGATCGAAGGAAGGCCATAGCCATCAATCGGGGTTTCAAGGGTGAATGCTTGATAGAACAATTCACCAGAGATTTCCCACGGAGCTTCATCCATAACATGAACGGTGGTTACCGACCCTTCGTTATATTGAGCATGCTTGATGTTGGTGATCCGAGTACTCTTAGTGAGGATCCCCATAAGTGTATCAAAATCCACATAAGATTTTGAGGGTGTAGTGGCAGCAAGGCATCGGGCCTGCCCCATTTCTGGGATATTTTCAGTCACTACCCGGACGCGCCCTCTGGGGTGAACCTTTTGGATTCGCTCAAACACTTCAGACGGATCAAACAAGTAGAAAATGCTGGTGCCAATACCGAATTTGCTGCACAGGCTAAGAACAAACCGATCACCAACATTGTAAGTTGTATCGTTGTATTCAATTGTGGTCATTTTGCGTACGGTGATCCCGTCGCTTCGTTTGTTATCTTCCCATCCTGGGGTGATATCGCCAATGTCAGCAGTGAAGAAATCGAAGTTGGCGCGACGTCCGTCGAGAGTCATAATCTGGCTCATGTTTTCTCCTTGGGCAGGGTTTTATTTCTTGGATTTGTTTTTGCAGAATCTCTTAAATTCCGCATCTGTCATTGCAATTCTGTGTTTTGGTGTTCTTACTGAACTAAGCGTAGTAATCCAAACAACATTGTCACCATCTTGTTCGAGCACAGCAACCATGTCGTTGTTTATTGAAACATATGTGGATCTTTCGGCATTCTCTTTCTTGGATCTGTATCCAGCAGCCAGCAGGTCTGCATATTCCACAATCGCACCAGACTTTATCATTTTGCCTAATTTGATGTCATCTACGTTCTCCTTACCTAGCATTTTAAAGTAGTTGTTTGTTCTTTGTCTGGCGTGGTGGGTTATATGTAGCTCATGCCTGTGGGTGATATTTTTTCTTTTGATATGGATTTTGTAACCGATGGAATCTAGTGAAGCAACTATTCCACCCAGCCCATGAGCATCTAAGCATGCTTTTAGGATAATCATGGCCTCTTTTGTTTTACCATCAATCAGAGCTTTGCGCATTCTCCTCAAACAACTTTTGTATGTGTTTTTTAGTTCTGGCATTTTGAACCCCCTTGCGCTCCCCGCCCCAATAGCAGGGAGCGCCTTTTATATATCATAGCTCCAAACTTCTCGCCCCCATCGCAGCAAAGGTGTGAACAACCGACGAGTCGAATCCAGAGGTGTCTACTGCAGAAAGGGCATCTTGGACTTCAGAAGCGGGCTGTGTGAAGTCTTCATCATCAAACAAATTGCGGACACCAGAAGCAGCAAACTTGACTGTTTTCAGCGCGGCTGCAATAACTTCTGCCATTTCCTTGAGGACTGATCGCACTGCGGTTGCGAAAGTAGAGTATCCGAGCTCTATTAATTTATCGCAGTGAATATCACGTCCGATTTCGGTGATGTTGCCCTGAACCATCCAAGTTTTTTCTTTAGATAGCACAAGTCTTGTCATTTGCTTGGTCCACGAATTCAGAATTTCAACATAAACATATTGTTTGGGATCATAAACATCGATTTGGCTAAGATCGCTACCGCTTTTGCTAGCCCAAATCATGCGCTTGATTTTGTTCTGCTGACCCAAAGCCTGCGCTGTCTTTGCTTCCTTCTTCAACTTCTCTTTGGTTTCTTTCTTATAACCTTTCTTTTCCTTTTCTCGAGTTTTCTTGCTGATGAAGGCATTAACTTCAGACACAGATGAAAAAGTTTTAGTCTGAGCTTGAGAAGATCCGCCAATTCGTCCCCATTTGATATGGGCAGTTGTGCCTTCTATCTCATAAGACCAGAATTTGTTATGCTGATCCCCACTATTGATATAAATAGTTTCAGACATCATTGGCCCCCTTCAATTTTGTTATCTCACAACAATATCGCCCCAAAATCCAAATGTTGTCGGGCACGTGGTTGTGATAAGATTTTTTTGCTCCCGCATTTTGGAGCCATTTTTCTGCGCCATTATCCTTAAATGGGCCAATAACCTGACTTGCCTCTAATTCAGATGTTATGATGATTACTTCAGAATGGGATTTCATCATTGTCTCCGACATCGTCTTGCGTTTTGTCTTTCTTTGGCTTGAGATTTTGGGAGAGCTTCAAAATGTAATCGGGGTCACTATCCTTTTTCTTGTTTTGATTCTTAAAGACCCAATATCGAACTCCACCACAATTCCCTGCCATGTATTTGCGATCATTTTTGTCGGTGCCCATCCATAGGCCGGTAAGTGTCACCATTTCTTGGTTTGCCATTTATGTCTCCTTAGGCGGGGGTGGGGATTTTGTTGGCGAGGAGCCAATCGACTTCGGCTTCGAGGGCTTCACTTCTACGATCGAAGGGCCCGAGTTTCGGACCCTTAACGGGGGAGAGATCAGCAACCCATTTCCCATTTTCTGGTTCTACATGGCTTGCTCTTTTGATTTCTGTTTTGCCTTGATCCATCAGACCAGACAGATTGTCGTTATATATAAATCTAATTTGGTTACCCTTGATGCGGATCTCCATAACAATGTTCCTCGCTGGCTAAAATTGACTGGGGGATCAGTACCTAAACTAACCTATAGGGGTTTCTTTCCCGCCCCAGTCTAGAAATTAATTATCTACATATCAAACGATGCAGACAAATGTTCACCTTCCTGGAGCTTCTTTTTAAATTCGTAAACAGATTCCCAATGATCTTCATACTGTTCTGGGATTTCACCGTCATATTTTGGATTATCATATTCGTAAGGGCTACAGTTACCATCAGGATAACCAAACATTACCACATCAGTGTTATTGAAAGTTCCTTCTTTTTTGGTGCCATAACGACCAAGAAAGTCAACATGCGCTTTGATGTAGGGGTGAAGTTTATTGTATGCTTCATCCCATTTCTCTTTAGATACAACAAGAACAAAGCTAGAACTTGAACTGTTACTTACGAATCCACTGCGAATTTTCATCCATATTCCTTTCAAACAGCGCAACCACATCCTTTGTTTCTTATTCGGATAATTTGTTCTTCTAAGGTATTGACAAATTCATTTTGTTTATCATTGTCTCCAACTAGAGCCAATTGAGAATTATGATTTTTACCTCTTCTCAGCCATTCTGTCACAACAAGATCGTGACGTTTAACGAGAGCATCGATTTTATCAACCCACCTTTTTGTTTCTGGATGGTGACTATATCCTTTGTGATTTTTGGTAAGAATATTGTAAATTGCGTGTATTTCCCGATGTTCTCCGCCAAGATGTTTGTCACACAAAAGAAGTGGGTCGATATCCCAAACTCTCATTTAGCTCTCCTACCAGTTTTGCCCACCGAGTTTCTGTTCGTTTTGTGCTTCTTGCTCGTAATATTCACTTGTCTGACTTGTGTCGGTTGTGGTGCCAAGGGCTTTTTCAATAGCCTTAGTCAGCGCTTTGCAGCTACTTCCTTTAACACCATTAACACCAAGATTGATCTTTCCACCCTTTTTAACACGAATCGTGATTTCCTGCATTATTTCTCCCTAGTATTTGATCAGTTTAATAACGGTTTCGCTTGTTTCTTCATCAAATGAATGGCTGACAGACCACCCCTGGGCCTGAGCAAAAGCAGAAGCTTCTTTGAGGGCGACTTCGGTTGCATATGCTTCAGTTACGTTGTCGCAATTTTTGCCGGCGAGAGCTTCAAGGCCATAACCACCATTCCAAAAATCCCAGAGCATGGTGTGCTTATCGCCCTGTTTGACAACACCAATTTCGTAGGCCTCTTTGTTACCAGGTACGCCAATAGCATGATCGCATTTGCCGAGATCTTCCTTGGAAAATCCTTCAGGGAGGGGATAATCACCCACATGGGTGCCATACCAATTATAAGTTTTCTTGTTTTCTCGAAATTCAAGACCAGCCTTTTGACAAGCAGCCTTGAGTGCGTCAAGATCCTTGATTTCAACATCGATACAGGTTACGTGACTCATATTTTGATCCTCCTATTGTTACGTGACTCAATTCGTTCAAAAATACTTTATGGAAAAACAAAGCAGACATAAACGCAGATATTGGAAAAGAAAAAATGCTGGCCTTTGTACCAGCTGTGGAGTAAATCCTTCTCACGAAGGAAAAAGTTGGTGTCAGGGTTGTCTTTCTAAAGGCGCAGAGTGTAGACGGAAAGCTAAGGACAAGAAAATAAAAAACGGAATTTGTGTTCATAACGGTTGTAATGAGCCATCTACCAAAACTCAGAGATGTGACAGACACCAAGAAGAACAAAATTTACGGAGCTTCAAACGAAATCTGGCTATCAAAAAAGAAACTTTTGAAGCCTATGGTGGGGCAAAGTGTTCTTGTTGTGGCGATGATGAAATATGGGTTCTTTGCCTGGACCATATAGGTGGTGATGGTAGCTCTCACCGACAACAGTTGAGATCAATTGGTAAAGACGCTGGTGGCCATGGATTCTATAGAATGCTAAAATCACAAGGGTTTCCTGATAAAGATCGATATCGAGTTTTGTGTTGTAACTGTAATTTGTATATCCATTTAAGAGGCGAACCTTGTTACCACCAACAATCGTGACTCATAGTTCCTCCTTTTCGTCATCAAATTCTTGAGCATTCAAACAGACTTGCAAACCATGTATTAGCTGTCTGACTGAGTTCTCGCTGGAAAAATAAATATCACAGAAATCGTTTCGTTCACCATTTTTATCGCGGTTTTGTATTTTTATCAAAAACTCATGCCCAGCCAGCCCTGTAGTCTCCAGAAACAAGCTGGCTGGGGCTTCATGTCCATCTAAAAATATGCTGTCATCAGTTCCGACCTCATATATCACATGAATCATTTTGGCTCCACTTTGTAAGCTTGAAGATTCAAACGATACTTGGTGCCATCAGCGTCTGTGTACATTCCCTGTCGAAAGAATCCTTGCTTCCCAGAACTGAATGTCTTTGGCGGCATGGTCAAATTCAAAGCAAGACCATCTTCTTTAATAGTGGCTTCATCTTCTGTTATGCTACCTGGGTTAAACTTCGCCATTTCCATCTCCTGGTTTAACAAAGAAAATCTTATGAAACCCGTGTTCGTAGATCCCATTAAGGTCAGTACCTAGAAAATCTGCTTCAGCTTTCCCAGGCCAGATTCCAGTCCATCTCGCAAAATGGCGATCATGATCCCCATCACAATCGCAGCTCAAACGTTGTGACCCACATGAAGAGCAACGTTCTACATCACATCCCTCCATGTGCATTTCTCCAGGTTTTGCATTGCAATCATGACAATTTGGTAGATCCAAATTTGGTAGGCCCATATTTTCTCCTAAATATCGAGCTGTCTCGGGTTGGTTGTGCCAAAATTCGAAATTGCCGGTTCGGGCTCAGGTTGATTACGTCCTTCTAGTTTGTCGAGTTTTGCCCATTCTTTCCAAAAATCGATCCATTCGGCACTTGGTGGGAAATAATAATCACAACGATAATTTTCAATGTCTGGATGCATTGTTTCTCCTAGAGGGGTGGGGGACTCCAATTTGTCTGTAGGTTTCGGTTTCCCACCCCACCCCATCTAATATCAAATTTCCAGTTGACGCCCAGGCTGACTAGCCTTGGCTTCAGCCTCATCAATGATGCTTGCGTTGAGAGCATTATTCTTGGCCCACTTCGCCATGCGATCAAGCTCTTCCTTCTTCGAACTCGACAAGGGATTTGTTTCTTTTATTGCTTTATGTATATCATTGGCAGTAAGTTCTCTATCCTGACTGAATGCAGAATAGAGACCAGAGACAATTGCTTCTTCAAGTTCTGCGCCCGAGAACCCCTTAGAATCACTGACACATTTGGCAATCACTTTCTCGTTAAAATTGGCAGGATCGCGCTCGTATTTCTTGATGTGGATGTTGATAATTGCTTCACGTTCTTTGGCGCTGGGCAACCCAACAAAGAACGTTTCATCAAACCTGCCCTTTCTGAGGAGTTCAGGAGGGAGGGTCTCGATACGGTTGACAGTCGAGATGATGAAACAAGGGGTTGTCTTTTCTTGCATCCAAGTGATGAAATTGCCAAAGACGCGCTGGCTAGTGCCGCCGTCGGTGGAACCACTCCCACCCATGCCAGCAAATGCCTTCTCCATTTCATCGATCCAGAGGACACAATTACCAACTGCCTCTGCGGTCTGGATGGCCGTTCGCATGTTGGATTCTGATTCACCAACAAGACCACCAAAGACTCGGCCAATATCAAAGCGGATAAGGGGAACGCCCAAAATATTGGAAGCAGCCTTGGCTGACAAGGATTTCCCACAACCAGGAAGCCCTACCAGAAGAATACCACGGGGCATGGGCAGACCAAAGTCACGAGCCTGCTTAGTAAACGCCCGGCTTCTTACACCAAGCCACTTCTTGAGATTCTCAAGTCCACCAATATCATTCGCAGTCTGCTTGGCTGCGAAGTACTCCAGAATTCCTGTCTTCTTAACAGCGTTGGCTTTTTCATTCATGACCAGGATGGAGACAGGAGTATCCTTAGTACCGTTGGTGGCGTTTTCTACCAAAGCCTTAGAGAAGGCTGCTTCAGCTTCAACTGTAGTGAGACCCATTGCCGCCTGGACAATGCGTTCCTGTTCATCTTCGTCGATCTCACCGATTTTCTTCTTGTTACCTTCATAGAGAGCATTCCAGATTTGTGCCAGATCTTCCTTTTCGGGGAGATCAAATTCAAGCACGGTAAGATCGCGTTCAAGTTCGGGCGGAATCTTCTTAACAGGACTGACGATAATAAGAGTCTTTTGTGTCTGCTTGAAGTCCCTGGCGATATCCCTTACCTGCCTGATTGTCTTGGGAACAGTCAAGAACTGGTGAAAATCTCGCATAATGATGATTGTACCAGCACCTTCGGCTTTGGCCTTGTTGAGAGCCATTACGGGATCTTCAATTTGATCGCCATCACTCTCAGAAGTAGGGTCGAAATATCCTTCAGTATGAGACCAAACTCGGAGATTGCGTTTGAGTTCTTTGCAGGTGTTAAGAATCATCAATTCCGCACGACTTTCTTCTGCGGTGACCATGTAAAGTACAGGATAACATGCTTTGATATATGGAGCAAGTTTCATGTGTTTCTCCTTAAAGTGGGGCTGGAGGACTATACTTAAGTGAGTATTCGCATAAATTAATCTTGTTAATTTATTATTCTAGTCTATAGGTTCGCGCAAAACCACCCCAACCCTCAATATCAGTCTTCTTCTAGGACGGCATCAACGTCAATTTTACGACGCCTGCGCTTGACTTCGGCCTTCTTCTTGGCCTTCTTTTTGGCTTTCTTCTTGGTCTTCTTTTTGGGTGTTTCTTCGATTTCGTCGTCTTCGTCAATGCCGAAGTTATACATTTCGCCGGCTAGGTGAATAGCAAACGATGTTACATCGTCGCGTAGATTATAAAATTTCTTGACTGCACCATAGCTGCCAAGTTCCTCCACCTTGTTGGTGATAAACTTTTCTTGATCCTTGGTGAGTCCAGACTTAGCCATTATTGGTCCTCCCATGCTTCTTCAAATTCGAACCAGGTACCTGGTTCGTTATCGAGATAAAAATCAGTGTCATTGTGAGAACCAATATTATATGGCTTCCATGCATCCATAATTAGTTCTCTTTTGGCTTTCCAGTCGATTTTTAGGGACATTATTTCCCTTAATTTATCTGCTCCGATTGCCTTGTTCCAATCAAGGTCGAAATTAAAGGTGTAGATTTCTACATCTTCATGCAAAAACTCTTTTGCCCTTTCTAGGCAATCAGGGTTGACCAACTTGAATTCTTTTTCCTCTGTGGTTTTCTTAATGCAGATGGCATCGCCGGTGTAGGAAATTATGTTATCTCCATAAACAACCACTTCCCAATCGTGCAAGTCCATTTCACTTAGCAACTCCACAAAGAAAGCTGCGGATACTTTATCCATTCTTGGTCTTTCCATTATCGGACTCCTTGGGTTCCAATGTGATTTCGGGCAGTGGGCACCCAGGGAAGATACCAACGACAGCGTCGGCATCTTCCTCGTTTAATTTTTCAAGTTCGTCCAAATACCAGCTATTCCAGTTTCTATAATTGATTTTTTGATTGACTGCTGATTGCTGACTGCTGACTGCTGCTGGACAATATAACCTGCATCCTACCATCTTATTGCTGCCGTCTTCATATACGTATTCGGCAAATAAACACGTTTCGCAGCTATGGACTTCTTCTATGATGAGTCTCATCCCAACATTTCTTCAAACTCAGCCATACCAATGACACTAACGCCTTTGTCTCTTGCTTTCTTCAGCTTTCCGCTATTTGCTGTTGGGTCTTTAGCAACCAGATAATCGAGATTACCAGAAACCCCGCTCTTTTCAGTCCACCCTTTGGCTTCAAAGGCATCCTTCAGTTTGCCTAGACGCACGCCGGTAAAACAGAAGGACAATGATTTCTCTTGGCTTCCTTCACTTTGGCTTTGATTTTGTTGCGTCTTAGTCGGCTCAGAAATGGCGATCCCCGCTTCGAGCAGACTTTCAATCGTGTCTTTGCAATTCTGAATACCATTGGCGATCTCCTTAAGATTATCACCAAACCCATCAATCCTGTTTTTCTCGACTTCGGGATCGAATGTCATGAATCGATCAAGTGAATCGATTCCTGCTTTGATCAGCTTTTTGGCGTTGCTTCTTCCCAAAAACTTAATGCCCAATGCTCCCATGAAAGTGTGAAGATCGAGTGTTCGATGGTTGTTAATTTGATCCATCACGTGGATCGCATTGCCATCACCAATAACAGAACCAATTTGCTCTCTGATAACTGTGTAGATATCGGCTGGGCTTCTAATAACACCAGCTTCAAAGAGATCTTTCTGTCTGGATTCACCCAGATACTTAATGCCTGTCTTTTTAATCCAATTATTGATTTTGCCTATCGATTTCGCTGGACAGTTCGTGCCTGTACAGCGCGTATATGCGCCATCAATCTCTGTTGGGGCTGCGCACACCGGACAGGTTTGAGGGCGTGGGTAACAATTGTGAATTAGTTCAACTTCTTTTCCATTACAAACAACTGTTGGCATAAGTGCTCCAATCAAATATACGAAGACGAGATTAAAGTTGGAATTCTGGGAGATATATTGTGATTAATCCAAAGCAAATAAAAATCATGTACAAAGAAGAATTAATGACAATAAAAGATATAGCTAGATATTTCGGAGTAAGAGATAAGACAATTTCAGAAATACTCAAAGACAATAATGTTAAAATTCTGACGAATTTTGACAGATCAATGCTTAGATTCCAAACATATGTTAATAGGATCAAGGAATTATATTGTGACGAATTCAAAACAATGAAGCAAGTTGCCAAAATTCTAGGCATAACACAAACAAATGTCATCAACATTATGGATTATTACGAAATTCCAAAAAGAAAATATACAAATCGTTGTTCTTCTTTGAACCATGGTTTGATATGCGAAAAATATGTTGAAGAAAAAATGTCAACAGAAATTTTGTCGAAAATTTTTGATTGTTCCCAGAAAACCATAAACAATATCCTAACAAAAAATAAGGTCAAAATCAGGTCATATGCCGAAGCATCTTCGATAATGAATGACCGGCGTACAATTGATTTCTCAGATGAACAAAAACAATTCATTCTTGGCAGTATGCTTGGTGATGCTTGCTTAAATCGACAAGTAATGAAATCTAATAAAACTGGCAAACCGTTGGAAATATATCGTCTCATTTTTGCTCATTCAATAAAACAACTTGATTATCTCAAGCACAAGAAATCAATCATCGGCGGATCTAAGATTGGAGAACGAATCAGCCATTGCGGTGCAACAATTAAACATTTTGCTTTCTGCCACACCCCATCTTTAAGACCAATAGCCAAGATTTGTCACGATCAAAATCACAAAAAACAAGTAACCAAACAGTGGCTTGACCAACTCGACTGGAGAGCTATTGCTTACTGGTATATGGATGATGGTACATTAATAACCTCCAATAATCGTCCCATTATTAAATTTCATACAAATTCTTTTTCAACAAAAGAATTAAAATTATTGATGGAATTTCTTGCCGACTATGGTTTGCAAACAAGAAAAGAGAAGACTCCAAATCCCAATCCTGACGAACGTATACTTGCTTCACGACACAAAAAAGAAGCTTTGGTGTTCTTAGAAAAAATAAGACCATATATTATTCCATCTATGGAGTATAAGATTAGATCAATTCTTTGATTTTATCTACGCATGATATTCTTCCTGTTCTTTTATGGTCCCAACAAACCCACATTCTGGACATGTATATCTATTGATGGCTCTTCTTAAACGAGGAATCACATCCCCAGCAATTTCGATCTCTATTTTATCGCCAATTCCAAGTTGGTGCTTTTCGATTGTATCAAAATTATCCAACAGAGCGTGTTGGAAACATTTACCCTCTATCATCACCGGGTCATACTCTGCTGTTGGTATCACAGCCCCTGTGTGTCCAATCGTAAGGATGATTTTTCTAAGGATACTTTCAGCTTTCATCGTTGCGAATTTGAAAGCTCTTGCCCATTTGGGCCTACCCTTGTGCGATCCTAATTCTTTTTGTCTTGCAACATCATTGATTTTAATAACTAAACCATCCACAGCAAATGACAGGGTGTCACGATTAGCTTCTGTCTCGTTATAAAAGTTGATCACGTCGTCTGGATTATCAAAAATTTGATAATCACAAATCGGCAATCCCAAGTGCGCCATGTACTCAATTTTTTCTGCTTCTTTGTTAAACTGTTTGTCGCTTACGATGTCATAACAAGCAACGCGGACCCACTGAACTCTGGGTGAATTGCTTTTGCGGATTGCACCAACCGCACTGTTGCGAGGATT
>Ga0180432_10005754_pt1 | contig 16351 bp, 13 predicted proteins | sample SS_ome_10_FD_132414 | JGI IMG/M metagenome (GOLD analysis project Ga0180432, IMG submission 132414) | Hypersaline lake sediment archaeal communities from the Salton Sea, California, USA - SS_1_MS_2 metaG | ecosystem: Environmental > Aquatic > Non-marine Saline and Alkaline > Hypersaline >... | reverse complement strand
TCGTCAGCGGGCGGATAGTTGAGTGCGCGACGTGCGTCTACGAGCGAGAGAATCCTACCGCGCACATTGATCAACCCCACCACGGCACAATGGGCACCGGGAAGGCGCGTAGCTCGGTGCATCGGGATAATCTCTTTCACCACCGCAGCCTCAACCGCAAACACCATTTCGGCTACCCTGAAGGCTACGAGTCTAGCCCCAGTGAATCCCGCTACTTCACTTTGAAAAGCCAAGATACCCCAGCATATTGTTACGATCAAGCAAACTCTGGTCATCGGCCGCAATGCTCAAGGAATTCTCGAGATCGGCCGGCCAATCGGCAAAAAATTCCACCTGTTCACCAGTTTCCGGGTGTTTGAACCCCAAACGTGCGGCATGAAGAGCCTGTCGCGGCGTCGCGGCTTACAGAGTGCGTGCACGAGCGTGTTGAGAACCGGTCATCCGCCTGTACCCACCGCCGCCATATACGGGGTCACCTAATACTGGGTGGCCCACATAGGCCAGGTGGACTCTGATTTGGTGAGTACGTCCCGTTTGAAGCCTGACGGAGACCAGGTCGCACACGTCGAACCGGGCGATCGGATCGACGTGTGTCTTGGCGCTACGCCCAGATGCCAGCACTGCCATGCGCTTTCTGTCGTTCGGATGTCTGGCAAGGGGCGCATCGATATCGACCGAAGCGTCCATGTGCCCCCAGACCAAGGCAGCATAGACACGTTTCACCTGCCTCTGGCCGAGTTGGCGCCCGATAATTCGATGTGCAGCGTCCGTCTTGGCAAGCACCATCAATCCCGATGTGTCTTTGTCGAGGCGGTGCACGATACCTGGCCTACCTTCTCCACCAGATACAGAGCCGGAGAGCTTCGTTCCGCGGGCCACCAAGGCGTTGAGCAGCGTATCTTCCCAGTGTCCCGGCGCGGGATGTACCACCAGGCCAGCTGGCTTGTTCAGAACGAGCAGCACGTCATCCTCGAATACGACGTCCAGTGGGATAGCGGTTGCTTTGAGGACACGAGTTGCTGAATGCTCTTCGTTGGGCAATTCGACGACAACGGTATCACGGTGGCTGAGCGTTCGAGAAGCCCGCGCGGTCTTTTCGTTGACGGTTACACTCCCACCGGCGACGATACGTGCCGCTTGCGTCCGGGACAATGAGAGTTGGTCGGCGAGAAACTTGTCGAGCCGTTCGGTCGAACGGGCAAGCACCTGAAAGGTGATCCGCTCCACGGCAGCGATTCCCTTATCAGGGCGTGGCTTCGGCGGAGCTGGTCGCTTCTTCCACAACCTCCTCTTGTTCTAGTTTGCCCTCCGCCCACAAAATCGCCGCCAATGCTATTGCTCCACAGCTGACGGCCATGTCTGCCACGTTGAAGGTCGGCCAGTGAAATTGGCCGATCCAGACGTCAATGAAATCGACCACGCCCCGTGCGCTGCGAACGCGATCGATGAGATTGCCCACAGCACCACCGCAAACGAGACCCAATGTCAGCAACCGGATGCGCTGTGAGGGTGAAGTCTGATACACCATGAACCCGAGTACCACCAAAGCAACCAATGCCAACACCATGAAAACCCATCTCGAGTACTCGCCCACGTGGATTCCGAAGGCAGCCCCCGGGTTGTAAACCAGCCGAAGCGTGAGCCAATCTCCCAAAACTCGTACCGGAACACGCGACAGGTTTGCCACCGCCAGTTGCTTGGTGTAGTAGTCGAGGGCAATTACGACAGCTGCAATTAGCCAAAAGATCAGGCGAAAGTTACGCCTTCCCATCTTCTTCCCTTGCCTTGCACCTGATGCACAGCCGTGCGTGTGGAAGTGCATCGAGCCTGTCGAAGCCTACGTCCTCGCCACACTCGTGGCATTTCCCAAAGTTCTCAGGATCTTTGTAGAGCCGCCTCAGCGCCTCGTTTACGTGCCACAAGTAGCGCCCTTCTTTCGAACGGAAAAGGAACTGTTTTTCCCGTTCCATGGCATCTGTGCCCTGGTCGGCCATGTGAAACGAATACGCCGACAGGTCACCGTCCGAACTCTGCAGCGTGCCTTTGAACTGTTCGCCGTAGTACCCGAGCTCCTTCATCACACGAGCACGTTCTTCTTGTAGGCGCTTTTCGATGTGTGCTAGCTGTTTCTTGTTCATAACCGCAATCCGGCCATCGTTGCAGGCTTAAGAGTTACCATCAATCCTCATGCCTCAGGAGAGACACGACGATCTTCTTGCCATCTATGTCCACTTGCTCCGAGATATCCGAACCGTTCAGGTCGCCCCCCAGTTGGATGCGGCGTGCCAGCGTCTCACCAGAAATATAGGCGCGATTGGCATCAGCCGCTTCGAGCACTTCCGAGTTCCCGGACAAACTCAACTCAACTCTAGTATCGTAGTCGTATCCAGCTTCTTTACGCAGCCTCTGAACGCGGTTCACGACTTCTCTGGCGGTTCCTTCTGATCGCAGATCTGGCGTCAAAACGGGGTCAATGGCGGCTACGTACGCTCCTTCATTCTGCACCAGCCAATCGGTCTTGACCTTCCTCTCGACGACCACGTCATCGGGGCCGTATTCGAAGACCTTTCCATCGAACTCGACTTTCTGGACCACACCGGCCTCCAACTCCTGGAGTTGAGACCGCGTCATCTGAGCCGCCGCCTTCGCAGCTAGCGGAGTATCTTTGCCATACACCTTGCCCAGCGATCGAAAATTCGGCTTTGCTTTCAACTCGACTAGGCTTTCGTCCGATTCCACAATCGTTATGTCACGAACGTTCACCTCTGCTGAGAGCATCGGCAGCAACGCGTCGAGGGCGGGTCCTCGTACGCCGGCAGGCAATGCAATCTTCATGTGCGCGAGCGGCTGCCGGACCCTCAGACCACCAACCTCACGGGCCGACCTCGCTAGCCACGCGAGAATTCGAACCGCATCCATCGCCCGATCCAGATCTTCAGAGAACCGCTGTTTCGTAACCGGGAACTCGGCAAGATGCACCGAGCCGCCTGTGGTGGCTCTATGGATCGAGTCGCTCAGAAACGGTGCCGCGGGCGCGAGCATTCTGCAGACCGTCGTCAGGGCTTCATGCAACGTTCCCAACGCCGCTGGATCGGCCTTCGAGTCGGGAGCCCAATACCGCGCCCGGTTTACTCTCACATACCAGTTGGAGAGGTCAGCGTCGCAAAACTCCATTATTGCGCGAATGCCGCTTGTTACGTCATACGCCGCCCAAGCTCGCGTGACAGTCTCCGTCAGACTGTCCAGGCGCCCCAGCAACCAACGGTCGACAATAGGCCGCCCCTCGAACGGCGGTGCCTCATCCACTTCCCATTCTTCAGCATACAGGGCGAAAAAGCCGTACATGTTGCGAAGCTGGTTGAGAAAACCGAGCGAGACTTCCGGAATGGCCTTCTCGTCAAAACGCTTTGGCAACCATACCTGGCTACCCGCCAGGAGATAGATGCGCACCGCATCAGCCCCAAACTTCTGCACGGTCTCGAACGGATCGACCACGTTGCCGATCCGCTTGGACATTTTCTGACCATTGGCATCCAGGACGAGTCCGTTCACAATCACGTTCTGGTACGCCGTCTCATCATGCGTGCCGACAGCAATTGCGAGCAGCGAGTAAAACCATCCTCTGGTCTGATCGAGTCCCTCGCAGATGAAATGCGCCGGGAAATGGTTCTTGAACTCTTCTTCGTTTTCGAACGGATAATGCCATTGCGCGAAAGGCATCGCTCCGGAATCAAACCAGGCGTCGATTACCTCTGGCACCCTTTGCATCGTTCCGTCGCAACTCGGGCACGGCAATGTGAATTCGTCGATAAACGGCTTGTGAGGATCGAAGTCGTCCGGCAGTGCTGCACCCTTCAGTGCGGCGAGTTCGGCATACGATCCGACTACGACCCTGTGTTCCCGGTTTTTCTCGCAGATCCACACAGGAAGTGGAGTTCCCCAGTACCGGTCCCGGGAAAGCGCCCAATCGATGTTGTTCTCCAACCACTCGCCAAACCGACCGGAACCCACCTCCGGAGGGTGCCATGTTACGCGGTCGTTGTGGTGGATCATGCGGTCCTTGAACGCGGTCGTGCGCACGAACCACGACTTTCTTGCGTAGTAGATGAGCGGGGAATCACAACGCCAACAGAACGGATATGTGTGCTCGTACCCCTTCGGCTGATAGCGGCCAAACATCTTGCCGTCTTCCTCGAGCCGTTTGGCAATGACCGGATTAGCCTCGAAGACCGTTTTTCCGTTGATCGCGTCGAACCTGGTTCCCGTGAAACGACCGGCTTCATCGACAGGGTTCACGAAAGCCATCTGCTCACGCTGAATGACTGAGTAGTCGTCCGCGCCAAACGCCGGGGCGATGTGCACCATGCCGGCACCTTCTTCGCTGGTGACGAAGTCGCCAGCGACGATCCTGAATGCAGACGGCGATCCGTCCTTCGTGGTGCGTTCTGCATCCACTTCCACCGCGTCGAGCAACTGTTCGTATCGCCGCCCAACCAACTCCGCCCCAGAATACTCCGCGAGCACGGGGAACGTGCCCAGCGGTTTGCCGTGCGTTGCCCCAGGTACTATGCAATACTGTGCGATCGACTTCTCAACGATAATTCTGCGTCCGTCGACATCGAGTTCCACATACTTGAAATGTGGGTTGACCGCAATTGCGAGGTTCGACGGCAAGGTCCACGGTGTTGTCGTCCAAACCAACAGGTGCCTCTCTACCGCATCATTGCCCAGAAGGCGAAACAGAACATAGATCGACGGGCTCTTGTGCGTCGCATACCCCAAGGCGAGCTCGTGACTCGAGAGAGTGGTTCCGCAACGTATACAATACGGCAGCACCTTCTGCCCTTCATAGAGCAGGTCGTTCTCGGCCAACCGCTTCAGTAACCACCATACGCTCTCTATGTAGCTGTTCTTGTAGGTTACGTACGGACGGTCGTAATCCAGCCAGTAACCGATCCTTTCGGAGAGCGTCTCCCAGTCAGAGAGGTACTCGAACACGCTATTCTTGCAGCGGTGATTGAACTCAGCTACGCCGTACGCCTCGATCTCCGGTTTGCCGTTGATGCCCAACTCTTTCTCGATCTGGATCTCAACGGGCAATCCATGCGTATCCCAACCCGCGATGCGCGTGACAGATTCGCCGAGCATCGTGTGAAATCGGCAGATCATGTCTTTGATTGTGCGGGCAAAGACATGATGAATGCCTGGCCTACCGTTGGCGGTCGGTGGTCCCTCATAGAAAACGAACGGCGTCCCGCCCTTGGTTGAGTCAAGCGTCTGTTGGAACAGACTCTCCTCACGCCATGTTTCAATGAGCTGGCGCTCGAGTTCGTTCAGGTCCGCTTGCGGAAGTGGATCAAAACTCATCAGGCCATCCGTTCGAGCACGCCATCCACGAGCCGAGTGAGATTGGGTTCTGCACGTTCTGCCGTGGCAATGATCTTTTCTACATTTGCAACTTCCAGGGCGTCCGGAAAACACTCATCGGTGATGATCGAAATGCCGAGCACGCGCATCTCTCCATGCCTCGCGACGATCACTTCGGGCACCGTCGACATGCCGACAACGTCTGCACCGATTGCTCGCAGGAATCGATATTCGGCGGGGGTCTCGAGGTTCGGACCGGTAACCGCGACGTAGACACCCTCTCGTAACGTGATCTTCTCATCCAATGCAACCGATCGAGCGACTTCCCGGAGACTAGAATCGTACGGAGCCGACATATCGGGAAAGCGTGGACCAAGCGTATCGTCGTTCGGTCCGATCAGAGGATTGTCTCCAAGGAGATTGATATGATCGGCAATGAGCATCAGGTCTCCCGCCGCCCAAAGAGGATTCATGCCACCACAGGCGTTGGACACGATGAGACTGTTCGCCCCCAACGAGCGCAGTACACGCACCGGGAACGTGATCTGCTGCATCGAATAGCCTTCGTACCGGTGAAACCTGCCCTGCATGGCAACGACTTTCTTACCGCCGAGCGTACCGAGCAACAGTCTTCCGGCATGACTCTCCACGGTCGATACGGGAAATCCGGGAATCTCGCTGTAAGAAATCTGTGCCGAGCAATCGATCTCCCTAGCCAAACCGCCCAATCCGGTTCCCAGAATCAATGCCACGTCGGGAACGAAATCGCTCTCCTTGCGGACAGCGTGTACGGCCGCATCAATTGCCTCCCTTGTGTGCAGCAGCATCATTCAGCCTCCGGTGCATTGCCATCTCGCTCGTGAGCCTCCAGCGCATCGACTTGTGCCAAGTGCCTGTCCAGCAATCGGCGATACGCACCCAGGTAGGTCGTGAACTGGTGCTGAGCTTCCTCGATATCCTTCCGCAAAGCAGCTTCTGTAGCGCGAGATTCCTGGACGATGCTCTCAGCCTTGGCGTGAGCCTCTCGAATGATCAACTCAGCCTCCTGCATGGCGGATTGTTTGGTATCCTCACGCAGCTCCTGAGCCATCATCACCGCATCGTTGATTGCCTTCTCGCGTTCGCGCAGAGACTTGAGTTGTTCGCGGAAATTGTGCAGCCTCTCCTCGAGCGCCACACGCTCCCTCGCGAGACGTTCCATCTCTTCTGCAACGCGATCACGGAAATCTTCGACGTCCGCCGCGCTATAACCCCAAGCCGCCCTGCTGAACTCCTGAGCTCGGATATCGACTGGAGTCAGTCTGAATTCCTGTTCAGTCATGCTGCACGTTCCCCAAACAGTACTGTGCCCAAACGGAGTATCGTCGCTCCCTCGGCGACTGCCGTCCGGTAATCGTTTGACATTCCCATCGAGAGTTCGGGAAGATCGAAACCCTCCGTCTCGAGCTTCTCACGCAACAATCGAAGCGCCTCAAAAACCGAGCGTTGTTCCCGTTCACTGTCACTGAACGGCGCCATCGTCATCAGCCCACGTGCGACCAAGTTCGGCGCTTCCCCTACGAACGCAGCAATTTCAGCGGCGGTTTCCGGCTCACATCCACTCTTCTGGGGCTCATTCCCGACATTTACTTGAATCAGAACATCCATGGCGCTTTTTCCGTGCGTCTGACGACCGGCAGCCTTCGCGAGGGCTTCCGCGATACGCACGGAGTCGACGGAATGGACCATCGTGAACCGCCCCGGGATGTGTTTCGCCTTGTTCGACTGCAAGTGACCGATCAAATGCCAATTCACTTCTAGATCGGGGGCGCTATCCTGCTTCTTCAAGGCTTCTTGAACTCGGTTCTCACCTACGTCAACCAGGCCCACCGATGCCGCGGCGCTAACGCAATCCAGGGGATGGCCTTTCGTGACGGCGACAATTCGAACATCGGAACTCACACCCTCGTTCGCCTGAACACGGGCGATTTCGTCCTCGACTCGTCGCAGATTGTTACTCAATGTCTCAAAATCCATAGCCTGTGAAAGTAGCTGGAGTTGGACAACGCTACAAGCGACGATATGGTAGCATATTCTGAGATTGACGCTCAATCGCGCACCGATGCAAGGTGCGCGACAATGCGGAAACTTGCCTGCAGAACCTGTTGATCAGTTGCTCGCAGTATCGTTTGCGGCGGCTGTGTCCTGACTTAGCGCTGTGTCACCCATGATGGCGGCTGCAGCGGCTTCCATGCCGCCAATGATCGAAGCTGCCTGCGAAGATGGCGCGAGGTGATTGGCGCGCCGCAGGTTTTCGAGAGATCTCTCTTCATCTCCAGCAAGCATGTAGGCTTGGCCTAGCGAGAAGATTGCGTAGCTGAGGTTCGTTGCGATGTTCCTGCTGGTTGGATCGAGAACAACCGTGTCAGCCTCGAGCAGCCCGGCATAACGATACACGTTCCACAAGAGCGAATCTGCGCGCGGGATATCCACCGGCACTCCCATTATGCCCGGCTGGAGACGCGTGCTGTCGGGTGCATCCTCAACATTCAACCGAAACAAGATGCCCTCTTGCGTGAAGTATTCCTCGAGATCGACATAGTTGCCGGCACCCGCGGTCAGCGAGAAGTAGATCGGCCTTCGCCTCCAGTTCTCGGTGATCAGTCTGAGAACCAGCATGTCCTTGACATATAGGGGAGTTCCCTCCTCGTACGTCTTGTCTATCCGCCCCGGGCCATACCGAATTGACGTACCGAGAAGCTGAGCCTGCAGGCTTGCGATTTCCGCATCCGACCAGGTATGTAGCGGAGGGGGGGCACTTTCAGGAGCTAGGTGCGCAAACCAAGGTGCCTGCTCGGCAACGAACTCGCGCACAGGATTGTCGCGCAGCTGGCGAATGTACCAATCAGTGTTGCCCAGCGAGAGATTGACCACCGACACATCTTGACGGACAGCTTCAGCCTCCTGGAGATACCACAGAGGGAAAGTGTCGTTGTCTCCATTCGTGAACACGATTCCGTACGGTTCTGCCGACTGCAACACATTGTATGCAAAGTCTCTGGCCAGAAGCGCCTCCGGTCCATGCCTCCGACTCGCACCGTTGAAATTCAGCACGAGCGGCAGCAACGCCACTCCAAGCACGGCTGCCCCGGCTCTCCCCCAACCGCCGTCAGCGCCGAATCTTTGCTTCACCATCCTGTAAAGCCCGGCGAGTCCAATGCCTGAGAGGATACCCCAGACCTGGAACGAAACCGTGAAGAAGTAGTCTCGCTCGCGCACCTCGTGCATATCCAGCTCCGGGAACTTGTCCCAGGCAAGCGAGTGCCCGGGCTTGAAGTTCATATACCCCATGAGTATGGGGCCGGTGGTGAGGAAGATCAGAAGCAAAAGCCAAAACATCGACCGGTCGCGTTCCTTGATCACTTTAAGGCCATAAATGCCCAGAGACAAAAACAGAAGGGTGAAAGGCATTCGAATACCTGCGAATACCGGCGCCGTTCTGGCTAGACCGTTGGACCACTGCCAGTCGAAGTACTGTAGGTAGTTCTGAATCTGAAGTCCGATCAGCGTGAGGGACCTACCCGGATTCCCGGGGCCTGATGGGAAGATGGGATTGTCGATCGGCGAGCGCGGAGGGTATTGTCTGCGCTGGATCACATCCCAGAGGCTACTCCACGTTGACGGATCTGCCTCATTTATGAACGGGCCGACGTTCGCTCGGAAGTACAGAAACAGGTACGTAGAAGCCCCGACGAGTGCTATGCACAGTACCGTTACGGCGAAACGCAAACCTCCGACAGATGTCGCATATGCCGCAGCAATAAGGAATACCACTCCGCCGAGCACCAGCAGATTTGTGTTCCCGAGCCCAGTACCTATCAGGAGAGCCCACGCACCAACCAGGACTGCCCACTGACCCCATTCAGCCTTGCGAGCATCTTCGTGCTCGAGCGGTTCAGTCTTGATGACGTGTGCCATGAACGCAATCAGGGGTGGACCAACCAACAAAGCCAGGAGATGGTTTCCGAGCGAGACGGCGGCCAGGAAAAAGGCAAGAAGCAGCAGATGGGGTGCCCTGGGTTTTCCACGAGATTCCCGCCACATCCATGCGAGCCAGGTGGTAGCAGCGATACTGAACGCCGCCACCATGTAGACCTCGGTTTCGTTGGAATTCTGCCAGACCGTGAAGGCGAACGCAGAGGCGCACGCAGCAGCTAACGCTCCGCCAACCGAGAAAACCCGATCCCTATTAGCGCCGGGTTCTTCCACTCCGCGTAGTGTCTGTACGACTATGAGGAACCAGAAGCCCGCCGCAGCTGCGCTGAACACGGCGGTCATCAGGTTTGACCTGTACGCATACTCACCGATGGGTACGAGATACGCCCAGACTCTCACCATCAGCGTGAAGAGTGGCGTTCCCGGTGGATGCGGAATTCCGAGGATCTTGGATGTTGCGATAAATTCCCCGGCATCCCAAAACGTCACCGTCGGAGCCAGCGTCCACACGTATCCGGCCAACACTACCACAGCTACCGCAATCGCGGCCAGGTATGGTGGACGGTCTGCCGGGATTAACTCGGTCGGCCGTTCAGAGGCCGAGGTTTTGTTGGAATCTGTCATTTCCGTAAGAGATCTTGGTGTTAAGCTGGAGAAGCCTCACCAGAAGCGTCGGCCAGTGCAAGGGCCAGCTTTTCGCGCCCGGAAAGAGCCTCCCGAACCTCGTCGGGTGTCACACCTCTGTGCAGCAGGCCATGTGAAGCTATGGATATCTTCGATGTCTCCTCCGACACGACGATCACAACGGCATCGGTCTCCTCGGACAGCCCCAATGCAGCTCTGTGGCGCGTGCCCAACGACTTGTCAGTAACTGGGAATTGCGTCAACGGCAAAACCGACCCGGCGGCCAGAATCTGATCGCCCCGAATGATGACGGCGCCGTCGTGGAGCGGCGAGTATGGAGTGAAAATCGTAGCTAGGAGGTCGGCGGATGCCGCGGCCTGCATTTCGGTACCCGACTCGATATAGTCGTTGAGCGTGACCTCTCCTTCCACCGCGATTATCGCACCGGTACCGTTCCGAGCCAACCTGCTCACTGCCTCCGCCACTTCGTCCGCCACCGCCCGATCATTGGTCTGCGTGAGCAACCGTATCGCCCTCGACCTGCCCATACGAGCCAACGCCTGTCGCAGCTCCGGTTGGAAAACGACAACCGCTGCAAATGCGCCATAGGTGAACACAATACCAAGTAGCTGGGTGATGAGGTCCAGCCTGAAAATGACTGCGGCGAAATAAATCAGGACAAGAAACAGCAATCCGAGGAGAATCTGAAGAGCTTTGGTGCCTGCGAGGAACAGCAGGAGGCGGTAAATGAGGAACGCGACGATCATGATTTCGACGATGTCGCGGAACCCCGGAGTTACAAAAGGCCACGGCTCGAACTGCATCAGGTGCTCCTCAGGGCCTCGGCCACAGCAAGCGATTCTTTGACGCCGGAGACGTCATGAACACGGAATAAATACGCTCCTCCGAAGAATGCCGCAACACATGCGGCTGCCGTTGCGGAATCCAGTTGGTGTGTGTCCTTCCCAGTAATCTCCCCCAGAAACCGTTTGCGAGACGGTCCAATCAGCATGGGCAAACCAAGTGACGTCAGAATCGGGAGACCTCTTAGGACCTCGCGATTCTGTTCGGGAGTTTTCGCGAACCCCAAGCCCGGATCGATCACGATCTGCTCGCGCCAGACACCCCGATCCTCAGCCACTGCTACTGCCGCCATCAACTCGTGGGCGATCTCCGTTGTTACATCCAGATACTCAGCATGTTCGTACCCAGCCATCTCAGGGAATGATCCCCTCGAATGGCTGAGTATCAGGCCGGCTTCGCAACGGCTACACACATCGGCAATCCTTGGATCCAGGCGCAAGGCCGAAACGTCATTCACGGCCCAAGCACCCGCGTCTAGAGCTCTTTCAGCGATATCCGATTTCACGGTGTCTACACTCAGCGGTACCGTCGGATGACAACTACGCATGTGCTCGACTACGGGTCTGACCCGTCGCCACTCTTCTTCGACCGAGACCTCATCGGGACGACCGGGCCGAGTAGACTCGCCTCCCACGTCGATAACGTCCGCACCAGCTTCGATGAGGTCGTCTGCACGTGCTATGGCCGATTCCCGTGTCAGGAACTTGCCGCCGTCGCTGAAGGAGTCAGGTGTGGTGTTGAGGATTACCATGACGAGAGGCCGGTCCACCACGACCGTGCCCAACCTCATCTTCCAGAGCCGCTGCGGTTCCGCAACTCGAGAGAGGCAGGTACCCAGGCCCTTCGCGAGTGACTCTGGAAACTTTTCGGAAGTGGAACGAGCCAAACCGGCAAGACGCGTGACAGCCCCGGAAATAGTCAGCCACCCATCCCCGGTTGCCAGTTCCAAACCATGCAGTAATGCGGCCTGGCTCAGCAGCAGCTTCGAATCGTCGTCAACCGCATCGAGAAGAATCGTGACGGTGCGAAAACCATCAACGATAGAAGCCGCTCTGTCTTCTTCCATGCCTCTTCGCACCAGCGATTCCCGGATGGCTCCAGGGTCACGCGATGCGAGGAAGCGCGGCATCAAGCCCCGGCCGGTTCAGCCGGTGGAGTACCCAGCACTCCACCACCGTCCGATACCGTTTTTTCCTTGCCGCGCGATCGTGGAGGGAGTTCGTCGAGCCCGCTCTTCGGTGAGTCTTCCGGGGCAGGAAGTTCCTTGCCCTCGACCAAGAGCTCCACTTCCCTTCGATCGAGGGTTTCGCGATCGAGCAACGCCTTAGCCATGCGGTGGAGCAAGTCGATGTCTCGCTGAAGAATCTGGCGGGCACGGTCATACGACTCGTCCAAAACGCGCTTGACCTCGTTGTCCACCAGTTCCGCAGTCTTGTCAGACACTTCTCGGTGCTGAGCGAACTCTCTGCCGAGGAACACCTGATGTTCACGATCCCCGACTGCTACGGGCCCCACTGCATCGCTCATCCCAAACCTCATCACCATGTTGCGTGCGAGTTCCGTGGCGTGCTGGATATCCTGCGCGGCGCCCGTTGTGACCTTGGCGGATCCAAAAACGATCTCTTCTGCCACCCTGCCACCATATGCAGTAGCCAGCTTCCCGAGTATGAACTCCTTGGTGTGATTGTGGCGATCCTCCTCGGGCAAGGAAAAAGTCAAACCCAACGCCCGCCCCCTTGGCACGATCGTAACCTTGTGGACGGGATCCTGCCCCGGCACGCCCACACTCACGAGTGCATGCCCGGCCTCATGGTACGCTGTGAGTTCCCTCTCTTCGTCCGTGATCACCAGACTCTTGCGCTCAACACCGAGCATGACCTTGTCTTTCGCGTCTTCCAGGTCGTCGATGTCAACAGCCGGCTTGTCGCGCCGCGCCGCCAATAGCGCCGCCTCGTTTACGATGTTCGCTAAATCGGCGCCGGCGAGCCCCGGGGTGGCTTTTGCGATGGTGTCTAGCTTGACCGTGCCTGCCAGGGGGATTTTCCGAACATGCACCTTTAGAATCATCTCGCGGCCGCGCACATCGGGCATGTCTACCACGATCTGGCGATCAAACCGGCCGGGTCTGAGCAACGCCGGATCCAGGACGTCAGGCCTGTTGGTTGCGGCAAGTAGAATCACACCCTCATTCGACTCGAAGCCGTCCATCTCGACCAACAATTGATTGAGGGTCTGTTCGCGCTCGTCATGTCCACCACCCAACCCCGCACCGCGATGGCGGCCAACCGCATCGATCTCATCGATGAATATGATGCAGGGAGCATGTGCTTTGCCCTGCTCAAACAAATCGCGCACGCGTGACGCACCCACACCTACGAACATCTCCACGAAGTCGGAGCCCGACATCTGGAAGAACGGGCGTCCGGCCTCACCTGCAACAGCGCGAGCCAGCAACGTCTTGCCCGTACCCGGCGGCCCCACGAGCAACACTCCCTTGGGTAGTCTGCCGCCGAGGCGTTGGAATTTCTGTGGGTCCTTGAGGAACTCGATGATCTCCTCGAGTTCAACCTTCGCCTCATCCGCTCCAGCTACATCCTGAAAAGTGACCTTGGGAGTGTCTCCAGTGAGTAGCTTTGCCTTCGACTTGCCGAATGAAAAAGCACGATTCCCACCCTGTTGAACCTGGCGGAAGAAGAATATCCAGAGGCCAATCAGAATGACCCAAGGAAGCATGCTGAAGAGCAGCGTGCCAATAGAGTCCCTTGGCTCCTTGGCAGATATCGGGATGTTCTGCAGCTCGATTCTCTCGAGCAGCACTTCGGAGTCCTTGATGGGTAGAATTGTCCTGAACTTCTCGACGTCCCTACTCTCGAATGCAACACCCTGCTTGAAGTCGCCCTCGATCGATTTTCCATTTGTGATCTCGACGCTGGCGATGTTGTTTCGCTCCAACTCACCGGCAAACACCGAGTACGGTACTTCGGTGAATTCCTCGCGCCTATCACCAAGCGTATTCCAGAGGAACAGTCCGAGAAGAATGATGAGCGGCCAAAACATCAGATTCTTACTCATCATTCCAAAACCCATTTTCTTAGGCGGCATTCGTTCAGCCATCTCTACCCTTCAGACTCGCAACAAACGGTAAGTGACGGTATTTCTCGTTGTGGTCCAATCCATATCCCACCAAGAACTCTCGAGGTGCCTCGAATCCCACGAACCGAGGCTCGTACTCGAGAGCCGACGAAACCCGTTTGTGCAACAAAGTCACGATCTCCACGCTGCGCGGCTTTCGTTCGCGAAACATGTCGACCAACCGATTCAGCGTTTGCCCTGTCTCCACGACGTCTTCGACGAGGAGAACATGGCAGTCTTCCATTGCCACGTCTGGATCGTACAACAAACGCACCATACCACTCGATTTCGTGCCCGACCCGTACGATGATACCACACAGAAATCTACTCTGTGCGAGCGGGAAATATTCCTCACTAAGTCGGCCAAGAAGATGAAACTACCCTTCAGGAGACCGATGAGAAGTAACTCACCCTCTTCATAATACACACAAATCTCGTGCCCAAGTTCCGCAACACGACGATTTATCGTGATTTCGTCATACAGGATTGGCCCTAGCCCGGCCTCCGAACGTCTTCCTGTATCGTTAGCCGGCACGTGCATCCATTCGCACAGCAAATTCGCCAATGTCAGGCAAGGCTGAATCTGAGCGGCAAACGCCGGGAATCCAAAGCACATCGTCCCCCCGAGCAACGACCGGGTACCGCTTTCGTTCTTCGGCAGGGATTCGCGCCTCCATCAACAGCCGACTCACTTTGCGGGTTCCCACACCTCCTAGCGGATTGATACGATCACCCTCGCAAAACGGCCTTATCTCGCACGGTCCATACGTAACCCATGCTCCAAAAGAGTCGCGCTCACTCATTTCGACCTTATCCGTGCGCCAGGAGAACTGCCATTCACCCCAAGTGACGCCACCCTTGCTCCCTCGGAGAAGATCCAGTTCAACAGCTTCTGGTGCGCTATCTCGAGCTATCCTCCCTAGCCGGAGTCTGTCAAAGACCAGTGTCGCCGAAAATTCCGATCCCAGCTGCAGAGTGCGCCCACTCGAACTGCTCGTTGCGAACTCTTGCAGAAGCTCGGAATGAGTTCTTCCCAGCCGGCAACCGATCTCACGCGCCGCAGCTCGCAAAACCGCTTGTGACAACAACTTATCATACCGCCCGAAGGGTGCCCGAGCAACCTCGACTGCGCCGGGCTCGCAACGAAAATCCAAGCCAGGCAATTCATACAACAACGACGTCCAAGCAGCCCTGTCTTCCGCGGCATGAACTGCTACTTCTTCGAGTCTGCGATCTAGTTCCGCCCCGAAACGCTGTCTCAGGTATGGGAGCAAGTGGTGTCGAAGCCAAGATCGATCGTGACGGGCATCTGCGTTTGCCGGATCGTGAAAGATGGCCGGACGAACCGACGGGTCGGGGAATCGATACGACAGCCATTGCTCCAGTTCTACCCGTTCGAAAGGCAGGAGTGGTCTAACCAAGCCATCCGGCCCCTTCGCTGGAATGCCTGCGAGACCCGCAGGGCCGGATCCCCGCAAGAACCGATAGAGCACGGTTTCAACCTGGTCGTCAAATTGATGCGCAGTGACTAGATATCGCGCGTTTACGGCTTTCTGGATCGCTCGGAGTGCTTCGTATCGCCCTTGTCGCGCGGACGTCTCGGACGCACCCGGGCCCAACTCCAGTTCCTCCAGATAGAATGGAACGTGGTAGCTACGTGACAGCTGCTTGACCTCCGGCGCCGCGTCGGCGGCCGCTTGCGAGATACCGTGGATCACGTGAGCCACAGCCAGGCTCAGCCCAAGCTCCTCTGCGACACAGACCATCAGATCGAGTAACGCCACCGAGTCCACGCCACCGCTGACGGCTAGGAGCGCCAATCCAGGTGGTTCGAACAACCGCGTTGCAGCGAGATGGTTCAGAAATTTCCGGTCTAGCTCTGTACTCATACCAGCTAGTCGATATGCCCCGTCACTCGGTTGCGCGCTTCCGACAAGAAGCCTGGCTTCAAGTCGAGAAGGCTCGAAATCTTGCGCATCAGGTAGCTTTCGTGCTTCGCCAACTCACCATCCGCGTAGACGACGCGCCACATTACTTCGGCCAACACCATTTTCTGCCCGAGGTCATATCGTTCCGCAATCAATCTCGTGAATTGATACAGATCTACTGAACGCTGCCTCTCCTGTTCGGCCAATGCTACGACCTCCAAGACAGTCTCTCTGGGAAGATCGAAATGGTGCGCCATAGCCGCTTCAATGTGCCTTCGCTCATCGTCCGTGAATTCTTCGTCCGCGTGGGCCAACTCCAACAACAAAGCGCACGCGGCTACGGGAATGGGATCGTGCTGCGGCTCGTTGTCTGCAGATTTCGACGTTTCCTCAGATGTCGGTTCCAGATTCTTTGAGAAGAATGATTTGATCGACGATAACAATTTCGGTCTCCGTTCTAT
>Ga0180432_10005753_pt1 | contig 16352 bp, 12 predicted proteins | sample SS_ome_10_FD_132414 | JGI IMG/M metagenome (GOLD analysis project Ga0180432, IMG submission 132414) | Hypersaline lake sediment archaeal communities from the Salton Sea, California, USA - SS_1_MS_2 metaG | ecosystem: Environmental > Aquatic > Non-marine Saline and Alkaline > Hypersaline >... | reverse complement strand
GTCAGCGTCCCGCCGGCCGCGTCCGCGGACCAGACCGCCTCCAGCTCCTGCGCGCCGTCGCGGGTGCGCACCTCGATCCGCGGGTCCGAAGACGGCATGACGCGCGTGAGTTCTCCCTGCGCGTCGCGTAGATCCAGAGCCCATGGCGTGGTGAGCGCCGCCGCGTCGATCGGCGCATGGGCCTGGCCCTGCACGGCCCGCAGCTCGGTCAAGCGGCCCGCATTATCAAAGGCCATGCAGATGCGGTCATTCTCCAGGACGTGCATGTGGGTCCTCTCACCGACGGGTCCGCGGAGCTGGGCACGCCGATCGACTGGCATTGAGACCAGTGTCCGTTCCGGTGCAAGCCTCTGCGGAGCACGGGCTTGTCCGAGCCAAGTCGCGGCAACCCGGACGTGGGTGCGCCGCACACAAGTCCTCGCGGCTATAGCAGGTCTGCGCGATGCTGTCAACTCGCGAACGCCGCAGGCCCGACCGGCGCTTGCGCGCGGGCGGGTGCGCCGTATACTCGAAGCCATCACGAGGTCTGGCCTTCGTGTCGAAGCGTTGCATGGAGGGCGCACAATGGAACCACGTTCTCGGCTGCGTGCGCGCGTACTGGGCGGCCTGTCCGTACTCAACGTGGTCCTGGCGCTGTTGTCCGTCGTCTTGCTTCAGGTCGAGGGCGTGGCGCACGCCGTGCAGGTGGCGCTCGGGTGGCTGCTCGCCGCGAGCGTGACCGTGACCTGCATGCTGGTGCTCCTCTCGCGCGAGTCTTTGCCCCAGACAACCGACGAGAACCGGCGTCTGCAAGGCAGCGTCCGAGAGCAAGACCGCGTCGGCCGTGCGCCTGAAGGACGTCCCTAGGCGAACGGACCGCCGGGCGCCGCAAGGCACAGCACAAGGAGAAGGCGATGCAATCCGCCGTATTCGTATTCCCGGGCCAGGGCTCGCAGCATCCGGGCATGGGCCGTGAGCTCTACGAGGCGTCCGAGGCGGCGCGTCGCGTTTGGGACGCGGCCAACCAGGCCGTGGACATCGACCTCGCGCGCGTGGCCTTCGAGGGTCCGGACGAGGAGCTCAACCAGACGCCCGTGGCCCAGCCGGCCATGACCGCCGCGGACCTGGCGGTCTTTGCCGCGCTCGAAGAGCGGGACGTGCGCCCCCGCGCGGTCGCTGGGCATAGCCTCGGCGAATACGCGGCCGTGTGCGCGGCCGGGGCCATGACGACGCAGCAAGCGGTGCGGCTCACGCGTCGGCGCGGGACGCTGATGCAGGCCTGCGCGGATGCGCGGCCCGGGCGCATGGTCGCGATCATCGGGCTGGACGGTCGGGCCGTGGAGGCCGTGTGCCGACAGGCCGCGCAGGAGACCGGCGGCGTGGTGAGCGCCGCGAACTTCAACAGCCCGGCGCAGGTCGTCATCACCGGCGAGGCGCAGCCCGTGGACCGGGCCGCGGCCCTGGCCACCGAGCAGGGGGCCAAGCGCACCGTGCCCCTGAAGGTGAGCGGCCCCTGGCACAGCACGCTCATGACCTCGGCGCAGGAGGCGTTCGCGAAGGAATTGGCGCAGGAGACCCTGGCCGACGCGCGCGTGCCCGTGTACACGAACCTGGACGCCCGGCCCAAGCAGAGCGCTCAGGCCGTGCGCGAGGCCCTGGTCGGACAGATGACCCTGCCCGTGCACTGGGGCTCGACCGTGCAGGCGTTGCATCGAGACTTCGCGGAGGCCGTGTTCCTGGAGTGCGGGCCCGGCCGGGTGCTGCGGGGGCTCATTCGGGCGATCGACAGAGAGGTCACCTGCCTGGGCGTGGACTCTCCGCGCGCGCTCCAGGAGGCCGTGGACAGGCTTGCCTAGACGCCTCGACCCCGACCAGGCCCTCCCGAGAGGATGCAGGTTCCCGAGGCGCCGCGCGCGGTCTGAGGCCTCAGGGCTCCGTGATTAGGGGCCCGGATTCTCGGTGATCTCTTCGAAGCCGGCGAGGTGGTGGTACAGCCCGCCCACGGTCACACCGATGAGCGCGGGATTGCTGATCACGTGGTCCAGGATGTACACAGCCGGCCCGCCGAACCCGAGCGGGCTGTACGCGGTGCCCTTGATGCCGTGCGGGGTGTTCGTGACACCGAGCGTGAACCCGAAGAAGTGCTCGGCGACCTCCTCGCCGGGCGGCAGGATGCCCGGATCAATGGCGAGCGCGTCGAGCGCGGTGAGCGCGTTGAGGAACGGCAGCCCCGCGTCGTACACGTTCACGAACGAATCGCCCGCATCCACATAGGCCAACGCCCCCAACTCGCGCGGCATGCCTCCCAGGGTGCGGCGAAAGTCGCGTCGGTCGAGGATCGTCTTCTGCGAGGCGTCACGCAGGATCGACTTGAGCACCTGCGGATGCGTGGCCACGAGCACGGTGTTCCGTTCGCGCAACACGGCGTAACTGGGCGCAAAGGGCAACGGATACCCGGAATGGTTGAAGTAGAACACCCGTCCGTTCGGGTCGCTGGAAAACTGTCCGCCCAGGTGCTCTTCCATGCGGCGGATCACGTCGTCGAAGGCCCGTGGGTCGGCCCGGTCGAACCTGAGCGCCTGGCCGTACGGACCGGCGTGATAGATGACCGAATCGCCTAGCGAACCCAGGACTTCGTCCGTGGGCACGCCCAGGATCTTCTGCTCGCGGGCGAGTGCGGCCAGGCTCAGGCGCGGGCCTTCGTCGTCGGTTGACGGCCAGATGTCGCGCACCGCGTCGATGAGCACCGGGACCTCTTCATAGAGTTCGCGCAGGCTCACCCGCGCGGCGGCGAGCCCCTGCGCCCTGTCCGGAACCTCGCCCGCGCCGCCGGTGAGGGTGTGCTCGAGCCGGAAGATCTGTAGGACGCCCGTACGCTCGCCCGGGGCGTACAGGTACACCGTCTGCCGCAGCCCTTCGCCCAGCCAGTGCGTGCCCACGCCCACCGCGCGCACGCTGGGAAGGCCCAGCGCATGGATCACGCGTACGGTCTTCCTGTTGGTCACTTCTTCCAGCACGGGGATCGCCCGCTGGGTGTCCAAATAGAAGAACGGCCCGTCGCGCTCGACCTCCGCGCCGCGGCGCGCGGCCAGGAACACGGGGCTCTCTGCCAGCGAGGTCGTCTCCCTGGTGGCGTGTCGCGCGAGCATGCGCGCGAGCGCCTCGCCGTCTCGCGAGTAGATGAGCAGGTTGTCCACCAGCACGAAGAAGTTCTGGTGCGGCGTGGGTATGACCAGAGCGGGCACGCCGTTGACCTTTACGGACTGGACCGGAATGCCCGGACTGAGCAATCGTTGTGTTAAGTCGCGCAGCGCGGCATAGACCTTCCGGCGGTCAGGCGGCTGGGCGAAGGAAAAGCCCACTTCGATCAAGGGCATGCCGGTCTCCGGATCCAGGCCGCGGAAGCCGATGGCGATCTGCGAAGCGAGCAGGTCGCGCAAGATCGGCTCGTGCTGGCGGACGATCGGGTCGATCTCCTGTTGATATTCGTCGACCAGGGTCTGCCCGAGCGCGGAAAGCTCGCGCAGAAACCCGTCCACGTCGGGTTGCGCGGCCGCGGCCTCGTCGCGGTACTTGCCCACGAGGTCCCGGAACTCCCGCTCCTGTTCGTTCACTGTCATCAGCAGGAAGGGGCAGACCCGGTCGGCCTGTGCGGCCACGGATCCGCCGGGTGCGTCCACGAGCGCGCGCAATTCGCGCGCGTGCCGGCTCCACAGGGCCTTGGCCTCCGGGCGCTCGTGTTCCACGAGCTCGGCCGCAACGAGCTGTCCCTGCATCGTGTTCTGGAGGATGAGATCGATGGTCTCGTTGCGGCGCAGCTTGAGCAGGTCCAGGAACTCTGCCACCTCCGGGTGATCGGCCATGCGGCCGATCGCGCCTTGCTTGAGTCCGTCCCAGAATCCCATGTCCGGGTAGGACCGGACAAAGGCGATCGTGTCCGACGGCAGCACGTCCGCAAGTCCGAGGCGTGGCGCGGACGGAGTCGGTCGGACCGGCGGTTGCGCCGCGGACGCGTACGTGAGCAGCGCGGTGCAAATGATCGCCAGGAGCCCGGCAGCCCTCAGCCGGGTTCGACAGCAGGTAGGCATGGACAGGGACCCCCTATTCTCACTCTCTCGTTTCGTGCGGTTCCGATGCGGGTACCGGCTCGGTTGAGACGCTCTCAAGAATCCGTCGGGCGCGCGCGCGTGTCAGGCGTTTCACGCGTCCGTCCGCAAACAATATCCATACGTGCTCCCGGCCGGTGTCAAGGGGCTCGTGCGCGAGCGGGCGGGCGGCAGCCGGCGAGGCCGGCGCAGGGACGAGCACGAACCGGCGGTGCGCGTTCTCTCTCTCCGGACAGACCGCCGCCTCGGTGCGCAGCCCCCCAGGTTCGAACAGGTCCTGCCAGCCGGCGGGCGGGTGGCCGGTTTCGCGCACGCAGGTGCGCCAGGCGGCGTGAATGGCCTGCAGGCGCGCGCGCACCGTGGCTCGGCGCTCCTCGGCGCGGCGCTCTGCGCGGGCATGGCCCAGGATCCCGGCCACCGCGGCCATGCGCACTACGCCGCCGGGGCCGCGGAAAAGATCCGCGAAGTGCCCCCCGGCCCACGCGGGCGCGCCCCACAGCCCCGCAGGGCCGACGGCCACGAGTGCGACGCCCTCCGGGCGACGCACGACCGTGACCGTGGTATCCGTCCAGGCGACCCCCAGGTCCGTTGCCGGCGGCAGGACCGCGGGATCGGCCTCGAATCCGGGTACGGCCGTGGCCGCGTGCAGCGCGCAGGCCAGGCCGCGGTAGAGCGCAGGCAGCGCATGGCTGGTGCGCAGGTAGGCGACGGCGGCGGCCGGGTCGCCCTCGACCGAGGCCAGGGCCGCCTGGAACCCGGGGCTCGCGGCCAGGCCATTCTCTTCGGCGCGCGCGAGATATCGGGCGAGCACATGCGGGTAGGCCGCGATCCATAGCGACTCGTCCGTGAGCGCGAGCGCGGGCGCCACGCCCGCGCGCCCGCCGGGCGGCAGGCGATAGAGGACCGGAATCCCGCTGCACTCCGTGGTGCGCCATGCGCCGGGTCCGGTTGCCTGCCGAAGGTCCGCGAGGCACTGGCGCGCGAGAGACGCGTCGCGCACCGGCACGTGCACGATCGAGTCCGGAGGATACAGGCGCGGCGCGCTCCTCTCTCGGGCCGGGAACAGGGAGATGCTGCCCGTGAACGCCTGGCCGATCTGTTCGCGTACCGACAGGCCGCTGGCCGCTTCCCGGTCCTGGAGCGCTTGCTCCCATCGCGCGGCCAGCTCGGGCGCGCCCGCCTGCAAATGAGGCGCAATCCGTTCCCACAGCCCGTCCAGGTCCAGGTGGATCGCGACGAAGCAGTCGGCCTCGTGCGGGGCCAGCGCGGCTTGGGCGGCCGGGTCGGGGCGGTTCTGGAGTGCGGCCAGCAGGCCGGTCGGGCCGTCGGGCGTGGAAAGAGAAAGGGTGTGCGCCACCCGGCCGTCCTGTCGGGTGCGCCCGCCGAGCGCAAGGTACTCGGCGCCCTCGAGCCCCGAGACCGCAAGCATGGTCTTCACTCGCGGCTCGCCCAGGGAAGCGAACGCCTCCACCAGAGGCCGCACCCGCACGAACAGGAAGGCATGCTCGGCGGAGGCCCGGGTGCGGGACAGCGCATCGCCGAACAGGGGCAGGTCGGCGAGGGCGGGGTTGGGCGTCTGCTCCAGGGCGGCCAGGTCATCGCGGCCGCCGCCCAGCACGACGACGAGCCGCCCCGGGGCCACGCGCAAGGCGCCGTTCAGGGGCGCGAGCAAATCATATCCCCCCTCGCCGTCCGGGCGGACGAACGCGGGCAGGCCGTGATGCAGCCGCCCGGCCGCGACTGCGGCGCGCACCTCGTCGCGCAACCGCACCTGCACGGCCACGAGCGGGCGCCCGGTGCTCGTGGAAAGCCCGGGCACCGCCAGGGTCAGCTCGCCGTCCAGCGAATCGAGCCAGTCGGCGAGCTTGCCCGCCTGCTCGCGCCGCGCGGCGGCGGCAGCGCTGCGCGCCGGGGGCGGCAGGGGCGCCTGGGGCAACAGGGCGCAGAGCACGGCCTCCAGGATCGCGGCCTTGTCCCGGTCGACCTCGTCCAGGAAGGCCTGAACCTGCGGATGGCCGGTCACCTGCGCGAGCGCGGTGCGCGGGCCTTCGGGATTGCGGGACGCGCGTGCGGGCACATGCAGGTAGACAAGCGTGTGCTCGGGCAGGACCCGCGTGAGGGGCAAGGGCGCGCCTGGCTCGGCGCAGCGGCCGTGTGCGGCCCACAGGCCGCAGGCGGCGAGCGCGAGGATCAGTGCGGCGCTGTAGCACCGGGTGCGCTCTCTCATCGCACCGCCTCCGGCCGCACAGGCTCGAGCGCCGGCACGGGCGTCTGCGGGAGCGTGAGATCGGGGTCGGCATCCGGGCTCAGGACCGCCGCGGCCACGGGCAGGCCCAGGGGCCCCTCGGTGAGCGCGGCCGCGGTCGCCAGGGCGGGGGTCAGGGCGTCCCACACGCCGAAGGGGCCGTACCAGGTGAGCTCCAGTCCCGCGTCCGTGCGCCGGAGGGTGGCAGCGAGTCCACCCCCGTCCACGTCCGTGAGCACGGTTCCAAGCGCGGGCAGCGTGCCCGCGTCGAACAGGTTCGGGTCAAGCGCAAGCGCGCTCTGCACCATGGCGAGCGCGACCTCGTACCCGTCCACCACGGGCCGCGCATCGGGTGCGTACACGAGCATCGCGCCTTCGGGCACCTCTGCGGTCAGGCGCGCGAACTCATCCGCCTGGGGCAGGGGCGTGAAGTCCGGACCATCGAGCCGTGCGAGCACGCTTTTCACCGTGAGTACCTGCCCCCCCACGAGGACGGTGTGCTCGTCCACAAAGCAGTAGGCCGGCGCGACCGGAAGCGGGCCGTCGAATTGGTTCCAGTAGCGGATCGTATGGCCGCGATAGACCAGGCTGCGCGAGCGCGCCTCGTCCAGACACGCGTCCACGCGGGCGAGGTAGGCCTCCAGGGCCTTGCGGTCGCGCACGTCCGCGAACGCGTACAGCCCGCTTGGGCCGGAGGCGATCGAGCATTCGGGGCCGAGGGCTGCGAAGAGCTCGGTGAACTCGAAGCGCGCGGTCTCTTCGAACGCGTCGATCGCGCGCAGGAGCGCCCCCACCTCTTGCGCGGGCTCCCCTTGGTCGGCGCTCAGTGCTTCGAGCCCACCTCGCAGGGCCAGCCACAGGCGAGGCAGGCGCACGCGCGCGGTGGCGAACCCCGTGGCCTCGGCCGGTACGTACCGGGCGTGGCGCGCGCTCGCGGAGTCCGCGTGGAGCATGCGCGTGGGCTCGGGCGCGGGATTGGAGTCTTCCAGGAACACGGTGGTGCGATACCCGTGCTTGTGCGGGGTGCAGGCGAGCGCCGCGCGGCCGATCGTCCCGAGCCCCTGCGCGCGCTCGCCGCGCCGCACGCGCACAAAGGTCAGCCAGCCCCCGCGCTCGGGATCCAGGCTGCCGCGCGCCCGTGCATACAGATCCGTGCCCGCCAGGGTCGACAGGCTCGCCGCGGCCTCGGGATCGAGAGCATCTTCGTCGAGCATGGGAAACGTGTCCGGCCCGATGCCGATGACGAGGTCCTCGCCGCGGACGGTCCAGGCCACGGGTCGGCCGTCGAACACGAGTGCGCCCGTATCGGCTCCGCCGGGGGGCTCGGTCGGTTGCGCGTCGTCGGCCATCTCCAGCAGGGCCTCTTCGATGCGGGGCAGGGCCGCGGCCAGCCGGGGCGCCTGGGCGCCGAGGCGCACGTGCACGACCACGCGCGGCGCGCCGTTGGGTCCGGGTTCGAGCAGGGCCGCGCCCGCCGGACCGGGCGCCTGGGCCAGCAACTTCCGCATGGACACCCCGGTCCAGATGGCGCTCACGGCGTCCAGGGCCTGGAGCTGCGCGCGCGCGGGTGCCCAGGCGCTGCGCACGCCCGGGTCCTGCAAGAACCGGTGCAGCCCGGTCAAGGGCTGCGCGTCGGGGCCCGGGAACCAGACCACGCACAACGGCGCGGACTGCGGCACGTGCGCGGGCAGTGCGAAGGCCTGCTCGGCTGCGCCCGCCGGACACGCCGCTGTCAGGACCAGGGCACAGAGGACCGGTCGCCAGGAAACCATGCGTAAGAGACGCCTCCTCCGGGGGAACCGCGGGACCCCGCGCGCGTACAACCGAGTATCAGGCTCGCGGGGGCCTTCCCTCGCGTGATACTGAATCTGCGGCCCCAAGTCGAGCCAAAACCGCGCGTTCGCCCCTGTCTCGAAAAGTGCTTGCAAGAACGGCGGGCCGCCGGTATGTTCACATGTCTTTGCGCAGTTGCGCCGCGCGTTCGGCATGACGTTCTGCCGGGCGCCGTTGTGAACAATCGGCCCGAAAGGGGGAGGATGATGGACAGGAACGAGGTGCAGACCAGGGTCAAGCAGGCCATCGCGCGGGTGCTCGGCGCCGAGGAGTCCGAGATCCAGGACACCAGCAACTTCGTGTTCGACCTGGGCGCGGACAGCCAGCAGTCGGTGGAGCTCGTGGCCGCGTTCGAGGAGGAATTCGACATCGAGATGGACGAGGACGAGGCCCTCGCCGTCCAGTCCGTGGGCGATGCGGTGAACTTCATCGCCGGCCACCTGGAGTCGGCCGGCCGGTAGCTCGCCGGGACGCCGTCATCCGTTGCGGAGGAACTGCATGTCTTTGCGCGTCCCCAAGAACATCGACGCCGTCTTTGCCCCGCAGTCGGTCGCCGTCGTGGGCGCCACGCGCACGCGCGGCACCGTGCCCCACGACATCTTTCAGAACATCCTGGACGGCGGATTCCAGGGCGTCACCTACCCGGTGAGCCCGCGCTCGCCGTCGATCAGCGGGGTGAAGGCGTACAAGTACGTGGTCGACATCCCCGACGAGGTGGACCTCGCGATCATCGTGTTCCCGAGCTCGGTCTGCCACCTGGCCCTGGAGCAGTGCGGCCAGAAGGGGGTGAAGGCGGCGATCATCATCTCCGCCGGCTTCCGCGAGGTGGGCCCCGCCGGCGTGGACCGGGAGCGCCAGGCCCAGGAGATCGCCGCCAAGCACGGCATCAACCTGATCGGCCCGAACTGCCTGGGCGCGATCAACACCGACCCGTCCGTGAGCCTGAACGCGAGCTTCGCCCGGAAGATGCCCGCCGAAGGGAGCATCGCGTTCCTGAGCCAGTCCGGGGCCCTGTGCACCGCGGTCCTGGACTACGCGCGCGGCAAGCACATCGGGTTCTCCAAGTTCATCTCCTTCGGGAACAAGGCGGACATCAACGAGATCGACCTGCTCCACTACCTGGCCGCGGACAAGGCGACCAAGGTGATCCTCATCTACCTGGAGGAAATCACCGACGGGCGCGGCCTGCTGGAGGCCGCCCAGACCGTCATCCGCGAGACGGGCAAGCCGATCCTGGCCATCAAGAGCGGCCGCACCCACGCCGGGGCCTCGGCCGCGGCCAGCCACACCGGCAGCCTGGCGGGTTCGGACGACGTGTGCGACGCGATCTTCCGCCAGGCGGGCATCCTGCGGTGCCGCACGATCGAGGAGATGTTCAACAAGGCGACCGCGCTTGCCTACCAGCCGTGGCCGCGCTCGGACCGCGTGGCCATTGTCACCAACGCAGGCGGCCCGGGCGTCATGGCCACGGACGCGTGCGTGGAGAACGGGCTGTCTCTGGCGCGTTTCTCGGAGGAGACCAGGTCCGTGCTCAAGGACCGGCTGCCGCGCACCGCGAACCTGAACAACCCGGTGGACGTGATCGGCGACGCGCGCTCGGACCGGTACGCCACCGCCCTGGGCGCGGTCCTCAAAGACGCGGACACCGCGGGCGCCATGGTCATCCTCACCCCGCAGTCCATGACCGATATCGACGCCATCGCGGACGAGATCGTGCGCACCGCGGCGGCGAATCCGGACAAGCCGGTGCTAGCCTCGTTCATGGGCGAGGCGGACGTGCGCACGGGCATCGACATCCTGCAGCGCAACCACATTCCCCATTACATCCTGCCCGAGTCCATGGCCTCGGCTTTTGCCGCGGCGCGCGAGGTCGAGCGCCTGGGCGCGGTGACCCGGGAGCCGGTGGCCCGGTTCGAGGACGTCGACCCGGTCCGTGCCCGGCAGGTGCTCTCCCAAGCGGGCGACCAGGGGTACCTGCCCGAGGCGCAGGCGTTCCAGGTGCTGGAGGCTTACGGCCTGCCGGTGCTCGGCACGGACGTGGCCGCCACCGCCGACGAGGCCGCGGCGGCGGCCGCGCGCGCCGGGTTCCCGGCCGTCATGAAGGTGAACAGCCCCGACGTCGTGCACAAGCTGGACGTGGGCGGGGTGATGCTCGACATCGCCACCGGGGAAGAGGCCCACGCCGCGTTCGAGTCGATCGTTGCGGCCGTGGGCAAGGCGCATCCGGAGGCCCGGGTAGACGGCGTGACGGTGCGCCGGATGATCCCCGCGGGCCAGGAGGTCATCCTCGGATGCAGGCGCGACCCGGTGTTCGGCCCGGTCATCATGTTCGGGCTGGGCGGCTCGTTCGTGGAGGTCTTCCGCGACGTGAGCTTCCGGGCCGCGCCCGTGGACGAGCACGCGGTGCACACCATGGTCCGGGAGGTGCAGAGCTTCCCGCTCCTGTCCGGCGCGCGGGGGCGAGCGCCCTGCGACGTGGCCGCGGTGGAGACCTGCATCAAGCGCCTGGCGCAGCTGGCCGTGGACCTGCCCGAGGTGGCCGAGCTCGACATGAACCCGGTAATCGTGCAGGAGGACGGAGAGGGCGCCTTCGTGGCCGACGCGCGGATTCTCGTGTCCGAGCCCGCGGCGGCCTCGTGAGCGACGTGACCAACGGCACCAGAAACCGCGGGCCCGCTCGTCGGCGGGCGCGCACCGACAGGTAGACCGCCTCGCCGCCGGACCGGCCGCGGCAGGGGCCCAGGAAGAAGGGGAAACCATGCGCATTATCATTCAGCACGACTATGCTGCGCTGAGCCAATGGAACGCCCATTACATCGCCCGGCGCATCCTGGACTACGGACCGTCCAAGGACCGGCCGTTCGTGCTGGGCCTGCCCACCGGGTCGACGCCCATCGGCACGTACCAGGGGCTCGTGGAGCTGCACAAGCAGGGGACGCTCAGCTTCCAGCACGTGGTCACCTTCAACATGGACGAGTACGTGGCCCTGCCCGAGGAGCACCCGGAGAGCTATCACTCGTTCATGCGCAAGCATCTGTTCGACCACGTCGACATTCCCGAAGAGAACGTCAATATCCTGGACGGCAACGCCAAGGACCTGGAGGCCGAGTGCGAGGCCTACGAGCAGAAGATGGCCGACCTGGGCGGGGTGGAGCTGTTCCTCGGCGGCATCGGGCCGGACGGGCACATCGCGTTCAACGAGCCGGGCTCATCCCTGGGCAGCCGCACGCGCGTGAAGACCCTGACCGAGGACACGGTGATCGCGAACAGCCGCTTCTTCGACAACGACGTGACCAAGGTGCCCAAGACCGCGCTGACCGTGGGCGTGGGCACGGTGATGGACGCGCGCGAGGTCATCATCCTCGTGAGCGGCCACAACAAGGCCCGCGCCCTGCAGAAGGTGGTCGAAGAGGGCGTCAACCACATCTGGACGGTCTCGGCGCTACAGATGCATCCGCACGGCATGATCGTGTGCGACGAAGAGTCCACCGCCGAGCTGAAGGTGGGTACGGTCAAGTACTTCAAGGACATCGAGAGAGAGAATCTCAAGCCCGCCGAACTGTAGGGCGAGAGGATGGCAAGGGGGCGCATCATGGCGCAGACAACCTGGCGGGCCTTGACGGACGCTGAGATCGCGCAGCTCGAGCAAGGCGGCTCGTGCGCGGAGGACTGGTCGCGCGTGCGCGTGCGCGAGGGGTTCCGGCCCGAGCACGTGGCCGGGTGCCGGTTCACCGGCAGCGTCGGCCTGGGCGCGTTCCGCGCGCCGGTGGGGGTCGCGGGCGCGCACCTGCCCTCGGGGGTGTATCGCAGCCACCTGCACGACGCGACCGTGGATGACGACGCCCTGGTCGCGGACGTGGGGCTGCTCAGCCGCTACGATGTAGGCCGGGCCGCATGCGTCTCGCGCACGGTGGAGCTCGCCGTGGACGAGGAGACGAGCTTCGGCAACGGCGTGGAGATCGAGGTGCTCAACGAGGGCGGCGGCCGCGAGATCGTGCTCTTCGAGCGGCTGTCGGCCCAGTTCGCGTACCTGATGGCCTGCTACCGGCACCGACCCAGGCTCGTGGAGGCGCTGCACCGCATGGCCAGGGACTTCGCCGCCCAGCGGCGCTCGGACCGGGGCCGCGTGGGCGCGGGTGCGGTCGTGGTGGGGTGCGGACGGGTCCGCAACGTGGCCGTCGGCCCCGCCGCGATCCTGGACGGCGTCGCGCGGCTCGAGAACGGCACCGTGGCCTCGAATGAGGAGGCGCCCACTCGGGTGGGCACGGCCGTGCAGGCCGAGGACTTCATCGTGCAGACCGGGTCGGAGGTCGACAGCGGGGCGCTCTTGACTCAGACCTTCGTGGGCCAGGGGTGCCGCATCGGCCGCCAGTTCTCGGCCGAGGGGTGCGCGTTGTTCGCCAACTGCGAGGGGTTCCACGGCGAGGCGATCTCTGCGCTCGCCGGACCGTACTCGGTCACCCACCACAAGAGCTCGATCCTCATCGCCGGGGTGTTCAGCTTCTACAACGCGGGCTCGGGCACCAACCAGTCCAACCACATGTACAAGCTCGGCCCCGTGCACCAGGGCGTGGTCGAGCGCGGCAGCAAGACCGGATCGTTCAGCTACCTGCTCTGGCCAGCCCGCGTGGGGCCGTTCAGCGCGGTGCTCGGCAAGCACTACGCGAACTTCGACGCGCGCAACCTGCCCTTCAGCTATGTGAACGAGGAGGAGGGCCGGTCGGTCCTCAGCCCCGCCGTGAACCTGTTCACCGTGGGCACCCGCCGCGACGGCGAGAAATGGCCCGGCCGCGACCGGCGCACGGATCCGGACCGGCTGGACTGGATCCGGTTCGAGGTCTTCTCGCCCTTCACCGTGGGCCGGATGATGGCAGGCCTGGACGAGATCAGCGCGCTCTACGAGCGAGCCGAGCGCAGCCAGACCTATGTCACGTACAAGGGCATCGCCATCAAGCGGCTCCTGTGCCGCACCGCCAAAAAGCACTACGCCATGGCCATTGATCTGTACCTGGGGGGGATGCTGGCAGACCGGCTGGAACGCGACGCCGCGCCCGAGGCGGCCCTGGCCGCGCCGGAGATCGCGCACGGGCCCGGCGCGTGGGTGGACGTGCTGGGGCTCCTGGCCCCGCAAAGCGCGGTGGAGGAGGTTTGCGACGAGGTCGAGTCGGGGCGGGCCGGCGACCTTGCGGCCCTGGAGGCGCGGCTGTCCCGCATCCACGAGGACTACGACGAGGCCGCCTGGGCCTGGGCGTGCGAGGCGTGGCGCGCGCGCGCGGGCAAGGCGCCCGCGGACATGAGCCCGGACGAACTGCGCGCGGCCGTGGCCGAGTGGCGCGACGCGGCGCTGAAGCTCAACCGCATGATCCGCCTGGACGCGGAGAAGGAATACAGCGTGCAGACGCGCATCGGGTTCGGCATCGACGGCGACGAGGCGGTGCGCGACCGCGACTTCGAGGCGGTGCGCGGTGTGCCCGAGACGAACAAGTTCATCCAGGGGCTGGACGCCGAGGCGCGCGAGATTCGCGAGCGCGCCGAGCGTCTGCTCGCCAAGCTCGCCTCCTGACGGAGACGCAAAGGAGACCGGCCATGGCCGGGACGCCGACCTATGTAGGCGTGGACCTCGGGGCCGGCAGCGGCGCGAAGATCGGTCTTTTCGACGAGCGCTGCGACCTCCAGGCCGAGTCGCTGCTTCCCATCGGCCGGTACGGCGACACGGCCGAGTCCCTGGCCCAGGCCCTGGGCGACGCGGTCGAAGAGGCCCTGCGCCAGGCGGGCGCGGATCGCCGGGCCGTGCGCGGCGCGGGCATCGCGAGCCCGGGCCTGTTCCGGTCGGACGGGTCGTACCTTTTGGCCCAGAACCTGCTCTTCCTCAACAACCAGAACCTGCCCGCGCTCCTCTCCGACCGGCTGGACGTGCCCGTGGGCATTGAGAACGACGCGAACGCCGGCGGCCTGGCCGAATGGAGCGTGCTGCGCATGGAGCTTCTGTACTGGGTCTTCGGCGGCGGCTGGGGCGGGGCGTGGATCGGCGCGGACGGGGAGGTGCGGTTCTCGGCCCTGGACTGGGACGGCGAGGACGCGCATCTTCACTACACGAACGAGCCCGGATATGCCATCCCCCTGGAGAAGCTGAGCCTGCGCGTGATCCTGCTTCAGCACGGAGTGAGCTACGAGCGGCTCGAACAGGTGCTCATCGAGGAGCTCGACCCCCCGGGCGGGGTGGTCACCGGCCCGTCGGGCAGCCCCGACCATCTGCGCGCGGAGACGCTCTTGAGCGGCCCCGGGCGGCGGCGGCTCTTCCGCGCGATCGTGGGCGACGACGACTCCTACGAGCGGTTTCTGGACCTGAGCGAAGCGGACGAGATCCAGGACCCGGCCCGAGCCGGCAAGCACATCAGCAAGCTGAGCAGCCTGCGCGTAGAGGCGGCCCTGACCACGGACCGGGTGTTCGGCCGGATCCTGGCCGAGGCCACCCGCATCCTGCTCAAGCAAGCGCACGCCGACGGCCTGGCGCCCGGAGCGCCCATCTGCCTCGGGGGCAAGCCCAGCTACGCCCTGCCGTACTTCGGACCCTCAGCGCAGCGGGCGGTCGGGGCCATGGGGTACATGAACTATCTGCGCCCGTCGATTATCGACGAGCGAGGGTCGAACGCCAACTTGGTCGGCGCGTGCGTGGTGGCCGACAAGGTGGCCAAGGGGACGTCCTGACGTTGCCGCCCGGACGGCCGTGCGGGGCTGGCGGGAAGATTTTCCGCGGTTTCCGGACAAGAATTCGGTTGACTCCTGTGCGAAGCTGTGCTTAATTACGTGTTCTGAAGGGCTCTCCTACTCCCTCGGGGCGCACTTCGTTTTGGGTAGAGAGGGAGATGGTGATGGCCCCAAAGGGGGCCGGCAGGAGGGGTTGTAGTGGCAACCGGTACTGTGAAGTGGTTTAACGACCAGAAGGGGTATGGGTTCATCGTGCCCGACGAGGGCGATGGCAAGGATCTGTTCGTGCACCACAGCAACGTGGTCATGGAGGGATTCCGTACCCTGCAGGACGGCCAGAAGGTTGAGTACGAGGCCGCGGCGGGCCGTAAGGGTCCCGAAGCGGTCAATGTGCGCCCCGTCTGAGCGCTGCTGCGGTTGGAAGCCACGGCCCCGGCGAAAGCCGGGGCTTTTTTTTGGCCCGAGCTTGCGGCGCGCGCGAGCGGCCCTGGCGCGCCGGACGGCACAAAAACCCTTGCCGCCTGCGCGCGCGGGCCCTAAGCTGTGGCGGTGTGTGCTTTGCGGCCGGTCGATCCGGCATGTCCAGGAGGCAGGACCATGGCGACCTATCTCATGTTCGGGAAGTACTCGGTGGACGCCATCAAGGAGGCGAGCGCCGAGCGCACCACCGAGGCGGGCGAGATTGTGGAAAAACTCGGCGGACAGATCAAGGCCATCTACGCCCTGCTGGGCGAGCAGGACCTGGTGCTCGTGGTGGAGTTGCCGGGCCTGCGCGAGGCCATGCAGGCCTCGGTGATCCTGAGCCGCGACACAGGGATCGCGTTTTCCACCTCGCCGGCCATGCCCGTCAGCGAGTTCGACGAGCTGCTCGCGCAGTTGCCTTGAGCGAGCCCACGCGCGGCCCCCACCGGGCCGCCGCCGGAGCCCAGAGGACGCGCTTGACCTGAGCGCAGGGAGGACGCGCCCGTGCCCGACCCCATGAACGTCGTCTACCTTGTCACGGACCAGCACCGGTGGGACATCCTCGGCTGCAGCGGCCACCCCATGGTGCAGACGCCGAACATCGACGCCTTGGCCGCCGAGGGGACCCGGTTCACGAACGCGTTCACCCCCAGCGCCATCTGCACGCCCGCGCGCGCGTCGCTGTTTACCGGGCTCTTTCCCACGGCCCACGGCATGACCGCGAACGTGAGCCCCCAGGAGGATCTGGCCGGGTGGCAGCGGGGCGCGGACTTTCCCGAGGGCGTGCGTACGCTCGGGGACATGCTGCGCGGGGTGGAGCTCTTCTACTTCGGCAAGTGGCACATCGGGTCCGGCGTGCCGTCGGCCTACGGGTTCCGCGGGCACGACTTCCCGGGCTACGGGTTCCCGGGGGCCGGACTGTACCGGGACTTCGCCTTCGACCTGTCTCCGGGGGAGCGCAACCGGTACGCGCAGTGGCTGGCGGAAAAGGGATTCGAGGTGCCCGCCGTGCGCGAGGC
>Ga0180432_10005752_pt1 | contig 16354 bp, 14 predicted proteins | sample SS_ome_10_FD_132414 | JGI IMG/M metagenome (GOLD analysis project Ga0180432, IMG submission 132414) | Hypersaline lake sediment archaeal communities from the Salton Sea, California, USA - SS_1_MS_2 metaG | ecosystem: Environmental > Aquatic > Non-marine Saline and Alkaline > Hypersaline >... | reverse complement strand
GGCTTCAGCAGCTTCGTTACCTCCACTACTGCTCCGATTGCTACTGGCTGGAGCGACAGTTGCCAGGCGGGAATCACACCCGCTGAAAACCAACGCCTTCCCACGGCGCACGGGACACCATACGTATTTCACGGAGTGCAACGTGACATTCGGGGGCGATTGGGCGACGCCATACCTGATTTAGGCTTACTCGACATTGTACGCTCTGTCGCCCGATTTCGAACGACGGGCTAGAACCCCATCTTGCTGAACGGCTTTCTGTAAATCAGGACACGGAACCAGTCGAAGTCCCCGATGTACACGTTGCCCTGTGCGTCCACGAAGCACGTCACCGGGTATGACGTATAGTCGCCCAGCGCCAGGTCGGGCAGCGTGTGGTTGACGGGGTCGAGGTACACGAGCGGGAACCGCTGCGCGGAGTAGCCGTTCATCGGAACGACCATCGGCCCGCGCGGGTGGAAGCCCAGCTCGAACGGAGAGCACATCGGGTCCGCGCTGTACAGGCCGTTCAGGTCGAAACGCCCTTCCGTCCCGATCACCCCGTCGGGATCGCCGATGTCCTTACTGAACAGTACCTTCGATGGATTATCCGGGAACCGCTCGCGCGCGTACCGCACGATTCGGCGGTTGCTTCCAACTTCTCCGCCGTTGTCCGCAATGAACAGGTCGCCGTTCGCCGACACGCTGACGTTGTAGGGCTCGGCCAATCCCTGCGCCACCACGGTCCCTCTGTCCCCGAGGTCCCGCTCGCTACCGGTCAGGCTGTTCTGGCCGAGCACGATGTCCACGTACGGCCCGCTCGACGGGTCCTCCAGCCCGTCCACGTTATTGATCCTGAGGACCCGGCTCATATTCCGGTCGGCGATCCAGACCTTGTCCCCGGAGCCGACAATGGCGAAGTCAATCATGCCCGCGTGCACCACCTGCGTCGTGCCGCCGCCGCGCACGGGGAGGATGCCCGGTTCCCGGCCGCTCAGCTCGACCTCCTTCACCGGCCGCGACTGCCGGGTCAGCGGATACTCGAACGCCTGCAGGGTCTGAAGCGCCCCGGTCTTCCGGCACGTCCACAGCCGGTTGGCCGAATCCACTTCCAGCGACACGTACGCTTCGCGCCTCGTCATCGTCGTGAAGTCGTCCTGCCCGTACACGTCGTCCGGCGGCCGACCGCTCGAAATCTTCGCGGCGTCGAAATCGTTCCAGATCAGCACCCGCGCTCGGTCAGAGACCAGAAGCTGCTTGCCAAACGTCGCAACCCCCACGATGCCGCCGGTGGTGTCCGCCGTGGTGGCGTTCCCCTGCGGAAAAGCGAGCCGGCAGCAGGCCGCCCGCTCCGCCCACGGCAGCGGCCAGCTCGACGCGGGATAGCGGTACACGCCCGACCACTTCGCCACCGTAAACAGGTTGCCGTCGCTGTCAATGTCGGCGCTGCAGACCTGCGGATCGTTGACGCCCGTGAGCGATCGGCCGGTCTTCAGGTCGATGAGTTCGGTCGTGAAGCTGCTCTTCTGCATCCACATCCGGCCCGGCACGACGTCGCGGACCAACGCGTTGACCACGGTGCCCGGCCCAAACCACCGGTCAGTCTCCCGGGGGATGGGAATGCGCCTCGCCGCGGACTTGCCGCTGGCAAAGGGCGGCTCGAACACGATGACGCGCCCGTCGTAGGAAGTGTAATCCCCATCGGAGACGTACAGCCGGCCCGACTCGTCGAACTCCACGTCTCGCGGGTAGGTCGTCTGGGCCAGTGTCCGCTTGAACCCGGCGCTTGTCCTCGTCGTGAAAGACTCCTGGCCGAGCACAATGTCGGCATCGGCCTGAATGACGCCGCCCACCTTGGGGAACCGCAGGACGCGATGGTTGCCGGTGTCGGCCACCCACATGTTGCCGGCCGCGTCGAAGCCCACACCGCCGCAATGCGAGTCGTGGAAGTTGAGGCTGTTCCTCGACGGATTCGGTTGCCCCCTGTTCGGCTCATTCCCCGCGAAGTCCGCCTGGCCCCACACCCCGTCGGCGACCCGATCGGTGCCGAACGGGTCCTTGTACTTCAGAATGCGGTTGTTGAAGATGTCCGGGACGTAGAGGCTCCCCTCCCCGTCCACGGCCATGTTCAGCTTGACGACCGTCTCCCCCATGCTGATCTGCGTCGGCAGCGTCAGGCATAGCGTCCGCGCGCTGGCCGGCACGCGGTACGGGAAAAGCTGCGCGCACGAGTCCCCGTTCCCGCCGGAGAGGTTATCGAATCCCGGCTGGCCGAGCACGATGTCCGCTCCCCGTTCCGGGGTCAGGCGGCATTGGTTGCCTGCCCGGCAATCGGAGTCCGTCGAACAGGGCTTGCCCCGCTCGGCGATGGTGGCCTTGTCCAGATACCCCACCATCCCTTCGCCGATGAAGAACCAGTCAATCGCCCCCTCGCCGTACTGCTGAGACGTGCCACGGAACCGGACATACCGCGCCTGGACCGTCTTGAAACCGACCTTAACCTCGGCCTCGCGGTCCGGATTGTCCTTGCGCGCGACCTCGACCCAGTGATCGGCATCCTTTGACACAAGGACGGCAAGCGACCCGGCCCGGTAGTTCACCCATCCCCGTCCCGTGCTGTACACGACGAAGTTGAACCGCTTCGTCGAACCCAGATCAACGTCGATATCAACAGTTCTTGTCCCGCCCCCGGGGATCCTGTACGCGAACGAATTGGCCATCGTCGTCGAGAGGACCCCATCCGTGAATTCCGCGTCGCCTGTGTCAATCCATTCTCCAACCGCTGCTTCGCTCTTCCTGTACGGCCGTTTCCGGGCAAGATTCCCCCGCGCGGAGATCCCGAGTTCCACAACACCCAGGTACGCAATCCCCAGGATCCTGTTGTTGTTGCAGTCGGCGATGTACATGCGGTTCGGACGGACCGTCTTGTCTATGGCCACGCCGCCCGGGAAGAAGGCCGCGTGCTTCGTCGGCCGCCCGATCACGTTCTGGCCGAAATCCGGTTTCCCGAGAACGACGTCCGCCCACAGGTCGCCTTCCACGCCCCTGACAGGCGCGCTCACCCGGGCGCGCACCGCGTTGGAGAATAGCCCGCCGCCGTCGTCGAGAACGGCCTTGACGCGGTAATGGTACGTCGTCTTCCGCTTCAAAAGCGCCCCGCCCGGCTTACCCATGAAGCGGTCTTTCGAGACCACAGGCCTGTTCGTGTCGGAGAATACACGGGTGTCCTTCGTCAGCGGATACGTTGTCAGGTCCTTCGTGAAGGCGGGGTCCGTCGCCCGCTGAAGCTCGAAGGACGCCGCGTTCGCCGGCGCGTTGCTCCATTGAAGCACGATCTGGGTCGTCGTCGTCGCAACGACCTCCAGCTCGAAGGACCCGCCCGCCTGCACGTACCCTGACAGCGTGCCGAACAGGCCCAATGCGATCAGCCAATAGATAATCCTCATGACTCCTCCTCTGGGAAACCTCCTCCGCACAACTCTGCTGGCCTGGCCGTCCCCCGGCCTCGGACTCACGGCCTTATACCGCAAGTCGCCCACTCCCGGTTAGACCTAATCGCACCCAAAAGCACCTTCACCACGCTGCGGACAATTGAGTATGATTCCCCCCGAATTCGAGCGACGAGAGGTTCTTCATCGAAGCGATCAAGCCGCAGCACCAGAACAGCCGAGTGAGGCCGAATCGGGTATGGTCTCCCCTGATTTCACGCAACCACCGACTCCAATGAAGGTGAGTTCATATGGGCCTTGAAGGTCAATTCCTGTCTGAAGTGCAACAGCACATCGCCGAACTGACGAGGTCCGGCGAAGCTGTCATACTCGACGCCGCCACAGGCGCGGGGGAGACCACGCTTCAGATCGCAGAAGCCATGAATGGGGGAAAGCTCATCACAGTGGACCGCGATCTCACGTCGTGGAATGACTGGGCCCGGCCACGCCTGAAGAAAGCTGGGTTTTTGGACCGGGTCGAGTTCGTCGAAGCCCACGTGCCGGATCTTCCGTTGGAATCGGAAAGTGTGGACCTGGTCGTCAGCGATGCAACGTTAAGTGCGCTCGGAATCTTCACTGTCGACGCGATCAGGGAATTCTATCGTGTTCTTAGGTCCGGCGGGCGGCTGGGAGTGAGGGACCTAATCCCAGAACAGGAATCGGGGCACGATCCGACGAACATCTCCGCACTGAGTTGGCGGCTGATGAAGGCTGCCGCTCACCTGGCCGGCCGAAAGCACTACGAGGAATTGCCGACAGACTGGATTCGTGCACGCCTGGGGGAGGCCGGGTTCGAGATCACGTCATTCCGGGTCGATCCTTCCAGGCAGCCAGCTCCGACGGCAAGCTATGAAGAATGGCGCAGCATGGACATTGCAGCCGGTATCGCGGACCAGGAACTCACCGCAGCAATCCGCAATGCCCAGCAGCATTTCGTCGAGCGGGCCGCGAAGGAGGGCCTAACCTGCAAGACAGGACATTACGACTGCTGGGCTCATAAGTAGAGCCTTCCCTGTCACGCTTTGGCGCATGCTCTGTGGGGTTCAACAAGCTGGATGACCATAAGGACACGCGTTTGGATGGAATCGTGAGATCTTGGGACACCATACCTAAGCCGCCCCGACCCGGCCTTGACAGGAACCTGCCCGGCCCTGCGCAGGGGTTAGGAACTCGGGAACCGACTACTGGGATGGCGCCGCGGCTTCCTCGTCCGGCTCCTCGACCGGCAGCTCGCGGCTGCAGAAGCGGCAGACCTTCGCCTTGGCCTTGATGATCTCGGCGCAGAACGGGCACTCTTTCGTGACGCCGTCAATAAGCTGCGGCTCGGCCGCCGGCGCCTGCTTCGGTTGACCCCGGCCCGCCACCTGCTCGAGATAGTCCTCGCGCTGCTCGAAGACGGCCTGGCGGAACTCGCGCGGGTGCATGATCTTGGCCTCCTCGGTCACGCCGGCCTCGCACTCTCCTCAATTCGAATTCGATGTCCGTGCTTCGAGGCTGGTCATTGAGGTTCCTTCTTTGAACTTCTCAATTCCGGCGCGCAAGGGCCGCATGCCACATCGCGCCGTCTTGGTTCACAGAGGGTGGCGGCGTAGGCAAACGCGCCGAGCAACAGCGCGCCCCCTACCAGAACAACGGCGCGGTACCCACACGCGTCCGCCAGCCAGCCGCCGAACAGGGGCATGAAATATACCGGCATCAGCAATGTGCCTTCCAGTGCGAACAGAAGTGGCCGGATTTCTGGGGTTCCAAGTTCCAGGATATAGCCGCTAAACCCGACAATCATAGCGCTCATGCCACCGCCTGCAAGGGCAAAGGCCAACGCAATGGCAATGGCAGAGTTGGAAACGAGAATGACCCCGACGCTGAGAATAGCCAATCCGATCCCGCAGAGAATAACAGCCCGGGTTCCGACTCGATTCCCGAGCGGCATCCATGCGAAATTGCTCAGAATGCTACCGGCTTTCTCGGCGGCAACGTAGAGTCCGACCCACCCCAGCGAGATGCCGAGGTCGCGCGTCGCATAGAGCGTGAGGAACGGCAACACCAGCGGCAGCCCGCCTGCTAGCAGGCGAACCACAATCAGGCGTTTCAGAATAGGATAGTTGCGGCGAATGTAGTTCAGCTCATGGAGCAACGGTGGGGGGCTGGCACTCTGTTGTGCGGCGCGGTATTCAGGGAACCTAAGACCAGACATCGCCGCGTACGCCAGGGCAAGACTGGCGAAGGACAACACGAACAACACGCCGTAGTTCCGAGGCCACGTCAGTGCCTCGGAGCCCAGAATGTACTTGACGGCCACGCCAGCCCCGACGGCCAGGATGCCGCCGCTCACGAGGCGCCGGCCGAAAAACGTGCTTCGGCGCTCGGGAGGAATCGTTCCGCTGATGACTTGCTTAAAAGGAAGAACCGCAACCCCACCGCCAAGAGAGTAAATGGAGATGAGAAAGATGAATAGGACGAGAATCCAGGCGCTCTGCATTGGAATCAGCAGGGCACCCGCTGCAATCAACCCCCACACCGCACAACGTGTCCAGATGCCGGCCAGCATAAAGGCGTGACCGGAACCGGGTCTCTGCCGAAGCTGCCGCGCCATGCCAATCTGGGGCAACACGCCTACCGCTCCCACCAAGCTGACCACCAGCCCAATCAAGGCTCGCGATTCGGTAAAACCCGCCAGGAAGAGGGGGATGACGGCGTACGGGTCGGCGAATGCCGTAGCCATATGGAAGAATGCGCCGTGCACCACTCCGTGGCGCATATTGTGACGGAATTCCGAGGGCACCATAGCTAGTTCAGTCTCATTCGGCTGTAACAGCAGCCGACCCGCGTGTGCGGGAGCCGAAATCCGAGGGACACGGTTCTAGGACGGGGCGGCTTTTTCCTCCTCCAGCTCGTTGACCGGGAACTCGCGGTTGCAGAAGCGGCAGACCTTCGCCTTGGCCTTGATGATCTCGGCGCAAAACGGGCACTCCTTCGTGACGCCCGGGACCACCTGCGGCTCGCTGGCCGGGGCCTGCCCCGGCCGCGTGCGCGCCGCCATCTGTTCGAGGTAGTCCTCGCGCTGCTCGAACACGGCCTGGCGGAACTCTCGCGGGTGCATGATCTTGGCCTCCTCGGTCACGCCGGCCTCGCCCGCCGTCTGGATCTGCACCACGCCGTAGCCGAGCATCCGGCCCAGGAGCGAGAGGTTCACCGAGACATTGGTGATCTTGTCGAGCGGCGACTCCATCGAGTAGAGGGCCACGATGCCCTGCTCGTCAACGACGCGCTGGTTCGTCACCACCCAGATGTTCCGCTGGCGCACCCACAGCATGATCAGCGTGGCCAGCACGAGCAGCAGGGAGCCGATCCCGAAGATCCACCGTGCCGCGGCGCTGCCCAGAAACACGAAGAACAGCACGATGAAGATGATCGCAGCCGCCACCACGAAGATGATGTTGAGCGGGTGCTTCTTGGACACCATCACGATCTGTTCGGATTCACGCAATCGCGTCCGCATGGCCCTGTCCCCCATCCGACACTGTCAATCTCGCGCGCAGCATAGCAGCCCGCCGCGCCGCGCGCAATCGCGGCGTTCAAGGAGCCGCCGGCGCGCCCGGCAAGCGCCAAAAGCCCAGCGGAAACCGGAGAGGCGAATTCACCCCGCGGTTCCCAACAGAGAGGAAGAGCCATCCGTGTAACTTCCTGGTTGCCGCATTGCTCCGCTGTTTCCTTGTACATGACGGTGGCCTGTGCCTCGGGTCGCCTGGATATCAAAGGGGGGAGGAATTGCCCATGAAGCTTCCAGCAATAATCCTTGTCCTTACCGTCGGCGCCTTTCCGCTGGTGCCCGTCACGGCGTCCGCCGACGACATCTACGATGACCCATGGTGGGGCCGGCCGGCGGATAACGATGAAGCAAATGCCGACTCGACCACGTACCAGGAATTCCTGCTCAGTGCAGAGCCGGATCCGCGCTACGGCGGCGATTTCTGGTGCACGGACCCGGAGGTTAGCATCAATCCTCGCGGCCTGGGCCGCACCCAGTACTTTTGGGAAGGGGAGGGCGAGCCCCCGATGATTTGGCACGACACGTACCAGGGGCGGCAGGGCGTCTTGACGAGCGTCGAATCAATCGACATCTTTGTACCCAACTTCCCTGCGGACCCGAACCGCCAGAAGCTGATCTGGCTCCAGATCACCTACTACTACGACGGCGTCGTGGGAGCGTTCCCTGACGACGCGTGGGCTTCCCCGAACTGGCCGGAGAACACCACCACGTTCATGGAACGGTACGACCATCCCCCCGTTGGCTTCCCCGGCTGGTGGACTGACCTGATCTACATCGAGATGAAGGAGAACCCGTGGGACGAGTGGATCACGGTCACGTTCGACGGCCCGGGCATCGTGGACCAGGTCGTCGTTGACACCATTTGCTTCGTCCCGGAGCCGTCCGCCCTGGCGCTGCTCGGCTCAGGGACCCTCGGCCTGCTGGCACTCCTACGCAGGAAAAAGCAGCGGCACACAGCCTGAACGGTCTTCGAGCCGCAGGCGAGTCGTATTCAGCCTGCGCCGTCTTGTGTCCCGGGAGACAGGCGAGTCCGTGACAATCCCTGAAATCTGCGGCTCACTTCCTCGCGGCGCGGCGATGGGGATGGACGACCTCGTCAATGAGCAGCAGCTTGCTCAGCAGCTTGGGCAGGTCGTCGAGGAACAGCATGCACGGGCCGTCGCTCAGGGCCTTGATCGGGTTCGGGTGCACCTCCAGGAACACGGCGTTGGCGCCGGCGGCCACCGCCGCCCTGGTGAGCACGGGCACGAACTCCCGCTGGCCCCCGCTCGAGACCCCCTCGCCGCCCGGCTGCTGCACGCTGTGGGTGCCGTCGAAGACGACCGGGTAACCGAAGTTCTGCATGATGGGGATGGCGCGCATGTCGTTGACGACCGCGCCGTAGCCGAAAAACGTGCCGCGCTCGGTGACCACGATCTGGGTGTTCCCGCACGCCTCGATCTTGGCGATGACGTTGGGCAGGTCGTAGGGCGACATGAACTGGCCCTTCTTGATGTTGACCGGCTTGCCGGTGCGCGCGGCGGCCTGGACGAGGTCGGTCTGGCGGCAGAGCAAGGCGGGCACCTGGACGGCGTCCACCACGTCGCCGGCCATCGCCGCCTGCTCCTCGGTATGCACGTCGGTCAGCACGGGGATGAGCAGCTCTTCCCTGATGCGCTTGAGCACCTCGAGGCCGCGCTCCACGCCCGGGCCGCGGTACGAGTCACCCGAGGAGCGGTTCGCCTTGTCGTATGACGTCTTGAAGATGAACGGGAACCCGAGGTCCTGCGTCATGTCGCGCAGGGCCATCGCGGTGTCGAAGCACCCTTCCTCCGTCTCGATCACGCACGGACCCGCGATCAAGGCCAGCGGGTTCTGACCGCCCACGTGAACGTTGCCGATGACGACTTCTTTCATCGCACCATCCTCGCGCTGGGTCACACACGCGCTGTACACGATGATGATGGCCCCGTCAGCGGCGCAAGGCAACACATTCTTTTCGGCGGGGAAGCGGGAAAAAACAGGGGCAGGCACCTGTTTTTCTGCACCAAGGTGTGCCACGTGCGTCCAGCATCTACAGAAAAATAGGTGCCTGTCCCTGTTTTGGGCTAGTCGCCGCCGGCGTCCTCGCCGCCGGTGTCTTCACCGCCTTCGGCTTCCCCGGCCTCAGGCGGCGGCTGCTCGTTACCGCCCAGGGAAGCGCGCGGAGGCGCGTAGCCGCAGTACGGACAGATGCGCACGTACTCCTCGTTGCGCTCAGTGGCAAGCGGGAGCGGGAAGCGCCGGCCGCAGTTACTGCAAACCTGCCCCGGCATCCCCTGCCAGGCGCCGCACTTGGGGCACTTGACCCAGCCGGTCCCTTCGGGGTTAGCCCTCGATTGCCGGACGGCCTCGGCGATGCTCATGTGCCACTCGTGGCCGCAGTCCCCGCACACGCGCCACCCGGCTTCGTCTCTTTCCCTGGCGGCCTCCGAAGGCGGCCGGACGGCGATCCAGACGATGGCCCCGACAATGGCCACGGCACACACGATCGTGATGATAAGCGAGCGATTCATGTCAGTATTTGCGGTTGATGCGGCGCCACAGGTGGCCGCTGCGCCGGCGGTCCATCAGGAAGTCCCTCGAGTACTTCTTCACGTGCGCGTCGGCGAACAGCACGTTGCTGCCGCCCGTGTGGCGGTCGGACGGATGCTCGTAGGGGTCGGTCGGTGCGGGGTCAATGATCATGTCCCAGTTGCCGTTCGGGGTGCTATCGGCCATCATGATCATCTCGGGCGGGTTGACCACGTCGGTCACCTTGACGTAGGACTCCACCCAGCCCATGGCCCCGCCGATGCCCTGGCCGACGCCGCGGTCGAAGTCGCCCCAGCCCCAGTCATTGTAACCGATTGAGAACCAGGTACCCGGATAGATGATGCGCACGCCGTCCCACTGCAGCGAGGGGTCGGAGCTCGGGCACCAGAACACGTCCTTATCATCGGCGTACTTGTACAGCAGCGGCACCCATGGGATCGAGCCGCCCGGGAAGTGGGGTGCCACCCCTCCCTGGCTGTAGGGCGTCCAGCCCTCGCTGTCTCCCACGTACTCCTCCATCGCCACGCCGAGCTGGTGGAAGTTGTTCAGGCAAGACACCTGGCGCCCCTTCTCCCGGGCCGACTGCAGCGCCGGGAGCAGCAACGCGGCGAGGATGGCGATGATGGCGATAACGACCAGCAGCTCGATCAGCGTGAAGCCGTGGCGTCTCATGGCCGGGCTCTCTCCTTCAACAGATGCGTCGGGCGCCCCAAGCCCACAAGGAAAACTCTAGGTGGTTCCGCCCGCACACGCAAGGAAAACGTGTCCGGAGCCTACTGCTCCGCGTCGGCCCGGCCCGCTTCGATCGCGGCGGCGACGAAGTCGCGGAAAAGCGGGTGCGCCTTGGTGGGCTTCGACTGGAACTCGGGGTGGAACTGGCACGCGATGAACCAGGGATGGTCGGCGAGTTCGATGATCTCCGTCAGCGCCCCATCCGGCGAGCGGCCGCTGATGATCATGCCGGCCTCCTCGAACCGGGGCCGGTACTCGGGGTTCATCTCGAAGCGGTGGCGGTGGCGCTCGTGGATCTCGGGCGTGCCGTAGGCCTTGTAGGTCTTCGTCCCCTTCTTGAGCGTGCACGGGTAGGCGCCGAGCCGCATCGTGCCGCCCATGTTGACCACCTTGCGCTGCTCGTCCATCAAGCTGATGACCGGGTCCGGCGTCTCGGGGCGGAATTCGGTGCTGTCGGCCTCCTTGAGCTTGAGCACGCCGCGGGCGAACTCGATGGTAGCGCACTGCATGCCGAGGCAGAGCCCGAGGAACGGAACCCGCTTCTCGCGCGCGTAGCGGGCCGCGGCGATCTTGCCCTCGATGCCGCGCTTGCCGAACCCGCCCGGCACCAGCACGCCGCTGACGCCCTTGAGCTGGGCGGCGGCGCCGGTCTGCTCGATCTTCTCCGGGTCAACCTTCTTCACCTCGACGCGCGCCCTGTTGTGGATGCCCGCGTGGGCGATGGACTCGTAGATGCTCTTATACGCGTCCTGGCGGACAATGTACTTGCCGACCACGGCAATTCGAACGGTGTGCTCCGGATTGGTCACCACATCGAGGATCCGGCGCCACTTGCGCAGGTCGCCGGGGCCGCGATCGAGGCCCAGCAGGTCCACGATCCGCTGGTCCACCTTCTCGCGCCGCAGCATCAGCGGCAACTCGTAGATGGTGGTCTCGACGTCCCGCTCCTCGATGACGGCCTCGGGCGAAACGTTGCAGAACAGCGCGATCTTCGAGCGGGCCTCTTCGCTCAAGTGGCGCTCTGTGCGGCAGATGAGGATGTCGGGCTGGATGCCGATCTCGCGCAGCTTGGTCACGCTGTGCTGCGTCGGCTTGGTCTTGATCTCGTCCGCCGCGCGGATATACGGCACGTAGGTGAGATGGATGTAGATCACGTTGCCCGGGCCGACGTCGAGGCGGAACTGGCGGATCGCCTCGAGGAAGGGCAAGCCCTCGATGTCGCCGACCGTGCCCCCGACCTCCGTGATCACGACGTCCACTCCGTCCCCGAGCGCCGCGACGCGCCGCTTGATCTCGTCGGTGATGTGCGGGATGACCTGCACGGTCTTGCCCAGCCACTTGCCCTGGCGCTCGAGCTCGATGACCCGCTCGTACACCTGGCCCGAGGTGGTGTTGTTGAGCTGCGAGAGCTTCGCCGAGGTGAACCGTTCGTAGTGGCCGAGGTCGAGGTCGGTCTCCGCGCCGTCGTCGAGCACGTAAACCTCGCCGTGCTCGTAGGGATTCATCGTGCCGGGGTCCACGTTGATGTAGGGGTCGAACTTCTGCAGCGTCACCGTCAGGCCGCGGTTCTCCAGCAGCATGCCGATGGTCGCGGAGGTGAGCCCCTTGCCCAGTGATGAGACGACTCCGCCGGTTACGAAGATGTACTTCGACATAGAAGCCCTCGTGCCCTTTCCATGTCCTCGGGTGTGTCAATCTTCAGGTTCGTGTGCGCCTCGACGACGCCGACGACGATCCGGTGCCCGTGCTCGAGTGCGCGGAGCTGCTCGAGGTCTTCGGCCTGCTCGAGCGGTGTGGGCGGGAGCGAGGCGAACTCGATCAGGAAGTCGCGCCGGAAACTGTAGATGCCGATGTGACGCAGGGCGTCGAGCCTTATGCCGAAGCGCCCCGACTTCGAGTGCGGAATCGGCCCGCGAGAGAAGTAGAGCGCCGCGCCGCCGAGCCCGAGCACGACCTTGACCACGCTGCGATCCACGTACTCTTGCCGTGTACGGATCGGGCATGCCACGGTGCCCATGTCGGCGTCCGGATGCTCCAGCAGCAGCCGGGCCGCCTCGTCCACCACCGCCGGCCCGCTCAGCGCCTCGTCACCCTGCACATTGACGACAATGTCGCATTCGAGCCCCGAAGCAACCTCGGCGATGCGGTCCGAGCCCGAGCGGTGGTCGGCGGACGTCATGACCGCCTCGCCGCCGGCCCGGGTGACGGCCTCGACGATGCGCTCGTCGTCGGTGGCCACGATGACGCGATCGAGCCGCTTCGCCGCCCGGGCGCGTTCGTAGGTATGCACGATCAGCGGCTTGCCCGCGAGATCGAGCAGCATCTTGCCGGGCAGCCGCTTCGAGGCGTACCGGGCAGGGATGATGCCGACAATCCGCGCCATCATCCAACCTCCAGCGCCCGAACCAGCTCCGCGCGCGTCACGGCGCCCGTGCCGACTTTGCCCACGACCACGCCCGCCGCTGCGTTGGCCACCGCGGCCGCTTCGGCCAAGGGGACCCCGTTGGCCAGCCCCAGCGCCATGACGGCCGCGACCGTATCGCCCGCGCCGGCCACGTCGTAAACCTCCTGCTTCCGCGTCGGGATGTGGCGCGCACGGCGCCCTTTCTCGATGAGACACATCCCGTCGGCGCCCAGGGTGACGAGCACAGCAGCCCCGCCCCACTTGCGCGACAGCAGCCGTCCCACCCGTTCCGGCGGGACGTCGGCATGGGCCGGCAACCCCGCAAGCACGCAGGCCTCCTCGCGGTTCGGCGTCACGAGCGCCACCCCGCCCAGCGCCAGCGGATGCTCTTTCTTCGGGTCCACGACGACCGGGATGCCCTTCGAGCGCGCGAGCCCGACGAGCGCGTCAACCAGCGCCTGCGAGAGCACGCCTTTGCCGTAGTCCTCGAGCACGACGGCCCCGAACGACCGCCGGCTCGACCGCACCTTGGCGAGCAGGCGTGAGCGCATCCGGTCGCCGTCCGGCAGCGGCCGCTCGTCATCCACGCGCACCACGTGCTGTTTGTGGGCGATCACGCGTGTCTTCACCGTGGTCTTGACGCGGCCGCTCGCGACGATGAGCGAGGTGTCCGCGCCCTCTTTTTCGAGAAGCGCGCGAAGGTGCCTCGCCGCCGGATCGGTCCCCACGAGGCCCGCTACCGAAGCGTGCGCGCCGAGCGCGCATAGGTTGTTCACCACGTTCGCCGCGCCGCCCGGCATGGTGGAGCGCGACGTAACCTCGACGACGGGGATCGGCGCCTCCGGCGAGATGCGCGAGACCTGCCCCCAGACGAATTCGTCGAGCATGAGGTCGCCGACCACGAGGACACGGGTGCGGGAGAACGTGGAAAGGATTCGTCTTATCCGCGACAGTGCGACGTGCGGCATTCAAGCTCCCATGCACGCGGCCAGCCCCAAAAAACCGCGGTGCCGCTCGACCGCCGGACGGCGTATACACGGCTGTCTCGTCGAGCGTCGCTGGGCTACGGTAGGGTAGCCCCCGCGCGGCCGGACCGTCAAGCGAAATCGTCTCGCCTGCTGGCAGGCGTTCCCGGGCAGGCGTTCCCCTTGACAAAGCGCCGCCCGGGCGAATAATCGCCACGGGCTCAAGCGAGGGGAGCGGACGGCGGCGCCCCCCGGCCTGGTCCTCAGGGAAGAACAGGAGCCGCACATGGGAGACACCGAGACGCCCCCGGAGGACGTCACTGACATCATCGAGCCGGAAGACAGGCTCCCGGACTTCGCCTTCGACCAGCTCCCCGAGGCGCTCCGGGCAACGGTCGCCCGGGTCGGCTGGCCCCGGCCGCTGCGCGTTCAGGCCAAGGCCATCCCCTACCTGCTCGCGGGCCGGGACCTGATCGTGCAGTCGCGCACCGGCAGCGGCAAGACGGGCGCCTTCATGCTGCCGAGCCTGATGCGGATTGACGCGGACCGCCACCACTGCCAGATGCTCGTGCTCGCGCCGACGCGCGAGCTGGCGCTCCAGGTGTATGGGGAGGCCGTCAAGCTCGCCGAAGGCACGGGCATCGAGGCGGTGGCCGTCTACGGGGGCGTCGGCTACGAGCCCCAGATCAGGGCCTTCGAGAAGGGCGCCCAGATCGTCATCGGCACGCCGGGCCGCATCCTGGACCACCTCACCCGGCGCAAGCTCTCGCTCGACCGCCTCCGGTTCCTCGTGCTCGACGAGGCCGACGAGATGCTCTCGATGGGCTTCTACCCGGACATGGTGCGCATACGCCGCTTCCTCCCCGACAAGCGCCAGAGCTCGATGTTCTCGGCCACCATCCCGCCCAAGGTGCGCACGCTGTCCAAAGAGTTTCTCCGCGAGCCCGATTTCCTGAGCCTGAGCCACGGCCGCGTGCACGTCGAGGCGACCGACCACATCTATTACGCGGTGCCCTCGATGGGCAAGGAGCGGGCACTGGTGCGCATCCTCGAGACCGAGAACCCCGACAGCGCCATCATCTTCTGCAACACCAAGGACCGTGTCCGGTTCCTCGCCGAGGTGCTCGCCCGCTTCGGCCTCGACAGCGACCAGATCACCGCCGACCTCTCCCAGGCCCAGCGCGAGAAGGTCATGAAGCGCGTCCGGCAGAGGCAATTGCGGTTCCTCGTCGCCACCGACGTCGCCGCCCGCGGCATTGACATCACCCACCTATCGCACGTGATCCTCTTCGACCTGCCGCAGGACTTCGAGAGCTACATCCACCGCTCCGGCCGGACCGGCCGCGCCGGGGCGGGCGGGATCGCGATCACCCTCGTGACCGTCTCGCAGGAGGAGGAGCTCAAGCGCCTCGCCCGCCACTACCAGATCGACATGGAAGTGCGCGAGCTGCCCGACGAGGAGGCCGTCCAGCGCCTGGTGGCCGAGCGGCTCACCGTGCTGCTCGAGGACAAGCGGCGCGACCTCGGCGGCGTCGAGCGCGAGCGCATCGAGCGCTTCATGCCGCTCGCGAAGTCGCTGGCCGACAGCGAGGACGAGCTCGACCTGATCGCCATGCTGCTCGAGGAATCCTACCGCGCCAGCATCCACGCCCCGCCCGAGCAGCCCGACGACGAGCCCCGGAAGGAAAGGCCCTCGCGCGAACCCCCTCCCGGCGAGAAACGGAAAAGGCCCCGCCGCAGCAGCCGGCGGCGGCCGAAGGGATAGACGACCGACCCCGTCGGCGCCGGGGCCTTGGCACTCTGGGCTGCGTGACGCATCAGGGGAAATACTTCTCGTCGAACTCGATGCCCGCTCCTACGAGGAATTCCCTGAGCTCTTCGCGGAACGACTTGTGCCGGTGGTGCTCATCCTGATCCTTGATGTAGTCGATGACTGGTTGCTTCTCCGCGCTTGAGAGCGTAAAGGCGCTGTAGCCTTCCTGCCAGTAGTGAAAGAGCGGGAACACGCGGTTTTCCTTGATCCATTTCGACGCGTAGGTCTTGATCTCCCGGACGAGATCGGCAAGGCAGACGGTCGGGTGCAGGCTTGTTAGGATGTGCACGTGGTCGGACGCGCCGCCAATCCGGTAGAGGCGGCACTGCTTGTTGTTCAGGATTCCCCAGATGTAGCGGAAAAGATCCCGGCGCCGATCGGGTGAGAGAACGCGGTCACGGTTTTTCGTTGAGAAAACGATGTGGTAGAGGATCTGAGTGTAGGTCGCCATCCTGATACGCCGTGCCCGGTCGTTCAGCCCCTGCGGGGCTGGGTGGGGTTGTCGGCTCGCTCCTGTCCGTAGGCTGACGCCTACGGCTATTCACGTCAAGCCCCTCCGGGGCTCAGTGGCTATCGTTGGGCCTTCCTTATCCGTAGGCTGACGCCTACGGCTATCCACGTCAAGCCCCTCCGGGGCTCAGTGGCTATCGTTGGGCCTTCCTTATCCGTAGGCTGACGCCTACGGCTATTCACGTCAAGCCCCTCCGGGGCCAGTGACAAGTGTGGCGCTCTCCGAATCCGTAGGCTGACGCCTACGGCTATCCACGTCAAGCCCCTCCGGGGCCAGTGACAAGTGTGGCGCTCTCCGAATCCGTAGGCTGACGCCTACGGCTATCCACGTCAAGCCCCTCCGGGGCCAGTGACAAGTGT
>Ga0180432_10005750_pt1 | contig 16356 bp, 15 predicted proteins | sample SS_ome_10_FD_132414 | JGI IMG/M metagenome (GOLD analysis project Ga0180432, IMG submission 132414) | Hypersaline lake sediment archaeal communities from the Salton Sea, California, USA - SS_1_MS_2 metaG | ecosystem: Environmental > Aquatic > Non-marine Saline and Alkaline > Hypersaline >... | reverse complement strand
TTCTGATCCGGACCGTCATACTGAAACCGATGTGTCGCGCTTATTCAAGGGCAAACTGGTCTGGCCCGATGCCGCGTCATTCTTTCTGGGCCTTCCTGCGGCGCCATCGCCCCGAAAAGGCGGAGAGGAGGGAGCCAATGGTCGAACCAAATCCTGCCAAGAACGCGGCGGCCACAAACCCCACCGCTGCCAGCACCACCGTAAGCCCCAGGCGAATCACCTTGGCCGATAAGGGGGCTTCATAGTCGACGCTGCCCAGCAGGTGCGCGAGGTTGGGCAGTACGAAGACGACCGCCGCGCCGGCGAGCCAACGCAAGGCCCGCCGCCAAGGCACATGCTCGGGACGCCAACCCACAATGGCTAGGGCCGAGCTCATGCCCAAGAAACCATCCACCAGATGGCCAAAGGTGTAGGCGTAGGCGGCGGCATAGACGCCCCACAGATGCCAACCGCCCCACACCACGGCGGCCCGGATGGCGCCGGTGATAAAACAGTAGACCATCACCGTCTTGACCCGTCGCCGTGCCAACAGCACACCAATGGCTGTCATCCGCACCCCAAAACCCAACGCCGCCGGAAACATGATGCCGATGAATCGGCTCGTTTGCTCAATGGCCTCGGTGGTGAAACGCCCCCGCCCGAAAAACAGGTCCACTACCAGGGTGCCCTGGGCCCAGATAACCGCCAGCCCCGTTAAGCAGACCAGCAGCGAAAAGCCCAGCGCCTTGCCCAGCATCGCCTGACTGGACGCATAATCGCCCGCCTCCAAGTTGCGCGTCACGCGCGGCGCCAGACTGGCCGCCACCGGCCGGCCGATCAACACGATTATCGCCGCACTGAGAAGCAGCGCGTAATTGTAACAGGCAATCGTGCCCTCGGCGCCCCGGGAGACCGTCCGCTGCAACAGAATCTCCGTCAGAATAACAGCGATCGTCCCCAGCCCCAGCGGAATCGCATCGTAGACCGCCGACCGAAACGCCGCCGACTTGATGTGCAGCACGAGCCGATAGTGCAAACCGCATTGTCGCAGAAAGAAGATCATCACCGGCAGTTGTGCCGCCAACCCAAGAATCATGGCGAAGGCCAGCACCCAGACGCCCCAGCGATGGCCTATTGTCACTACGCCCACCAGGATGAACAGACGCGGCAGGCACGCCAGCGCCTCGGTCAAGCCGTAATAATGATGCGCCAGCAAAACGCTGCCCATCAGGCTTGTCATGGCGATCAACCCCACGGCCGGCACCAGCACGCGTGCCAGACGCACCGAAAGGTCCATTGTCGCAGGGGACATGCCCGGGCCCACCATGGCGACCAGAGGCCTGGCAAACACTTCCGCCAAGATCATCGCTGCAACACTTACCAGCAGCAACGCATTGACCAATGTGCTGAACACCACGCTGGGGTCTTCGCTGCGGCTGACGTCCAAACGCGAAAACAGACTGACGGAAATACCACGAAGCAAATCCAGCCCGAACATGTAAAGCATGATATGCGGAACTTTGGCGGCAATATCGTAGGCGTCCTTCTGCGCCGTCGCGCCGATAACAGCGGCAATGGCCATGTTCTGGACCAGGCCCACGCCCATCCCGACCATGTTCACGCCTGAAACCGTCACCACCGAGCTCAACATGCTCCTGGACCCGCGCGCACCGGAACCAGCGTCTGCGCCTTCGCTCGTCTGCTCGGTCAGCGGTCTACTCTCAGGCAAGGTTCGATTCTCGCAATGCTTGTTCGTGCAACTGTGCACACCGCTCAATAGAATACTCCCGCTCTACCATCTCTCTGCCCGCTTCGGCGAGGTTGTGCCTTAACGCAGCATCGTTGATCAGACGCGTCATCTGAGACGCCAGACTCTTGGCGTCGTTCGGCTCGGCCAAAAGACCCGTGACCCCGTCCTCGATGACGTCCTGCAGGCCTGATACCCGCGTGCCGACGATGGGCAGTCCCGCGGCCATGGCCTCCAACGCCACTACGGGATGGCCTTCAACGTGGCTGGACATGACAAAGACATCCATCCCCTTAAGCAAGGTCGGCACGTCCGAACGCTTGCCCAACATCGTCACACAGTCGTCCAGGCCCAACGCGCTACGCTGCTCTTCGAGGGCCTGCGCCAAGGGCCCGCCCCCTATAATCACCAGATGCGCGGGCAGGGGCACACGCTTTCGCAGCAGCGCCCAGGCTCGTAAAAGCATCTCATGATTCTTCGGCGCGCGCAGGTTGCCCACCGTCCCCACAACCAACGTCTCGTCAGCCAAATCCACCCCGAAGAGCTGCCCCCGCTGCGTTCCATCAACACGCGGACCACCGAACCGGTTAACGACAATCCCATTCGGGATCGTGCGTATCCGCTCCGACGACACGCCGAAACGCTTGATCTCGTGAGCCCGCACCGAATCGCTCACCGCAATGGCCCAACGGTAACGCTTGAAGAAGACGCCGTGCTGATACCGACGACGCCAATATCCCAGACGACTGGGCACATAGGCACTGTGTATCACGGTCGTCATGTAGCCCACGCCCGCGGCGGCACACGCCCACGCCACATGGCCCTCCTGGCCCCCGTGCTCGATCACGGCCTCGATCTGGTGCTTGCGCAGGTACTTCTCGAGCCAATAGCTCCATCGAAATGCCCGCCAAGCCCAGTGCTGCCGCGGCGCCGCCGCACAGTCCACCACCGCCCCCGTCGCGGCCAGCTCATCGGCCATATCGCCCAGCACCCAAATACCCAAAACGCGCACCTGGTGCCCCTGGCTTACCTGTACGGCTGCCAAGTCACATATCAAACGCTCAATACCCCCGCGGTCGAGTCCGGTGGCAATGTGCAGAAGTCTCAGAGGTGTTCTCCCTGCTCGTAGTCCTCTTCGGGCCAAAGCCAGGCGAGTTCTCGCTGTTCACGGTCACGCTGCTCGGCCCAACTGGTGATACCCAACAAAAAGAGAATGAAGCCCAGCAGGCTGCCGAAAGCCGGTACAGGCACGAAGTTTTCCTGACTGACAGCACTGATCGTCAGAAACACCAACGCCGTGAACATCCCGCGTCCCCACAACGCCAAGGACGATACCGCCGAGCGAGACAGACGAAACGACACACGCAGCGCAGTGCCCAACGCTACCAGGAACAGCAGCAGCCCAGGTAGCCCCCCTTCAATCAGAAAATGCACATAGTTGTTGTGGGCCGCGTTGAAATTCGTCGCCGGCCGCAAGACCCCCTGCCAGTTGCCCACCCCAACCCCCAAGACCCACGCCAGCGGATGACTCATGAGCCAACCGAACATGCGTATCCATCCCCGCACCCGATAGCCGCCCGTCGACTCGCCAAAGCCTCGTTCCAGAAAGAAGCGATCGCGCACTTCGGGCACCTGCGTGAGCACCAACCAGGCCAAAATGCCCGCACAGAGCACCGCAATCGCCACCTTCAAACGCCCACGCACCAACGCCAACGTCACAAACACCGTCAAACCCAGGGCGTACACCGGCGCACGGGCACTACTGAGTAACATGGCGTATAGCATGACCAGCGACCCTGCCGTCAGGACGCCCTTGCCCAACATGCCCTTGCCCGAAAACAGCGCCCAACTGAACGCCAGACAGATGCCCAGCAGACTGCCGCAATAGCCATGATTGGCCGACAAGGGCCCTAAGACGTCACGAAACCGCCCCACCTGCGCCAACTCGTCAAAAATCCCCTCCTCTTTGAACATGTCGGCCATGTAATAGATGCTGATTATCCCATAATACTGGGCCAGTCCATACAACGCGACAAACACCCCGCCGGCAAATACCATCCACATCAACGTCTGCAGACGCCGAATGTTCAAAACCAGACGCGCCGCCAGAAAAAAGATGATGCAATACTGCAGGTACCGGACAAACTCCACCATGCCGTAAAGACGGAAGTACGTGGTCGCCGAAGGCCACACCCAACTGATACAGTAGGAAGCCAACAGCCCCCCCACCACGATGGCCATCATACGACCAATGGCCGAATGCGTGACCGAATGGCCCCGGTTGCCCCCCAGCAGTACAGCCACAATGAAAACAGGCAGCACCGCGTCGTCCAGCCGCCAGTTCGTGACGTACCCCCAGGGGGACCGTATGAAGGGCAGCGCGTAAAAAAAACACGCCAGCAAAAGCATCCCACAGAAGAAAGACCCCCGCCCTTCCGTTCGCTCCAGTTCATCCTGCTGGGCATAAAGCATGTCGATATTGGAATCTAGCACAGTCATAATTCACCTGTTGCCTTTATCGCTGACCGCCTGACGTCTCGTTTGAAGCCGTCTTAGAACGCCGACACTTTATCTCCGCAATCACCCGCTCCAGCGTCTCTGCCAAAGGCGTCGCCGGCGCGAATCCCACCGTCTCGCCAAGCCGCTGCAAACTTGGCACCCGTCGCATCATATCATCAAAAGGCTTGCCGTAGGCCTGCTCGTACGTCAGATATCGCGTCTTGCTACGGCTGCCCGTCAGCGCGATCACCCGGGCGGCCAACTGCGCAATGGTCACTTCCTCGTTCGAACCCACATTATACACCCGACCCGGCGCTTCGGGACACTCCATCAACGCCGTCATCGCCTCCACCACGTCGGCCACGTCGCAAAAGCAGCGCGACTGCTGACCGCTGCCGTAAATCTCCAAAGGCTCGCCCGCCAGCGCCCGCTCGACAAACCGCGGCACCACCATCCCGTAGCGGCCGGTCTGGCGGGGCCCCACCGTGTTGAACAGCCGCACCACCACCACCTCCAGCCCGTACTGTTCGTAATAGGCCAACCCGAGAAACTCGTCGATCATCTTGCTGCATGCGTACGACCACCGCGAAAAGCGTGTGCTGCCCAGGACTACGTCGTCGTCCTCATGAAAGGGCATGGCCTCGCTCTTGCCGTACACCTCGCTCGTCGAGGCCAAGAGCACCTTCTTGCCAAACTTGTTGGCAATTTCCAGCACGACCTCGCTGCCGTGGATGTTCGTCTCGATGGTGTGCACTGGTCGGTCCACAATCAACTGCACCCCGACCGCCGCCGCCAGATGATACACCACGTCGCAACGCGATATCAACAGATGCATCGTCTCGCTGTTGCGCACCGTGTCCACCACCAGCTCAAACTTCGGATGCCCCGTCACCGCCGCCAGGTTGCCCCGGCTGCCCGTGCTCAGGTCGTCCACCACCACGACCGCGTGGCCTTGGCTGAGCAAACGCTCCGACAGATGGCTGCCGATAAACCCCGCCCCGCCTGTAATCAATGCTCTCATAGTCTTAGCACCCCTGCTCTCGTAGCCACTTGACAAACACCGCCAAGCCCTGGGGCAGCGGCGTCTTGGGGGCATAGCCCAACACCTGCCGCGCCCGCTCAATATCCGCGAACGTCTGCACCACGTCGCCGGGCGGCACCGCCTTGCGGTCGATCAACGCTTGCTTGCCCAGCGTCTGCTCCAACTGCTCGATCAACGCATCCAGCCGCCAAGGCTGCGATTCACCCAGATTGTATATCGCATACCCCCGCCACTGCCGCATCGCCCCCAGAACCCCCTCGATGATATCGTCGATATAGGTGAAATCGCGTGCCATCGACCCGTCGCCATAGACCGGAATAGGCTCGCCCGCCTCCATCAGCCGCGCAAACTTGTGTATCGCCAGGTCCGGTCGCTGCCGCGGACCATAGACCGTGAAGAAACGCAGACAATTCACGTCCATATCGTACAAGTGACTGTACGTATGGCAAAGCAACTCGCCCGCTTTTTTCGTCGCCGCGTAAGGTGAAATCGGGTAATCCACATTGTCCGTCTCGGCGAAAGGCACCTTTTTGTTATTGCCGTACACGCTCGAACTCGACGCGAAAACAAAGTGTTTGATCTGCTGCCGCCGCGCCGCCTCCAGCAGCACCTGCGTTCCGCGGATGTTCACATCACCATACCCCAGCGGGTCCGCGATCGAAGGCCTCACCCCCGCTCTGGCCGCCAGGTGCACCACCATCGTCACGGGCCCTGGCCCATTGCCCGCATCGGTCAAGGCCCGCTCCACATCCGCCTCCTGCCGAATGTCACCCTCAACCAGCGTAAAATTTGCTGCCTGTCGCAAAGCCGCAACGTTGGCCTCTTTAATACTGCGATCGTAAAACGGATCAAAGTTATCCAATCCGACCACCGCGGCCCCATCGCCCACCAGCCGCTCACACAAATGTGAACCGATAAACCCCGCCGCACCTGTCACCAGTATTTTCTCTGTCATGTCCGCCTGTGCCCCTGTCTTCCGCCCGATTCACTCACCATGTCACAATTCCGCCGCCAGCGCCTTCAAATACGCCCGTAAATCCTCCGCCAGATCCTCCCGCCGCAACGCAAAATCGATGTTCGTCCGCACAAACCCTTCCTTGTTGCCAATGTCGCAGCGCCGGCCCTTGAGCCTCACCCCATACATTGCCCGACTGCGCACCATCGCCCGCATTGCGTCCGTCAACTGAATCTCATTACCCTTGCCCCGCTCGGTGCGACTCAAATGGTCGAAAATCTCCGGCGTCAATATGTAACGGCTGGCAATCGCCATGTTCGACGGCGCCTCGCCTACTGCGGGCTTTTCCACAAAATCGTCGATCAGAAACAACCCTTCTTCGATTTCTCTGCCGGCGATTACACCGTAACGGTTGACCCGCTCCGGCGACACCTCCTCCAATAACACCACCGGCTCCTGAAAACGCTCAAACACCTCCAGCAACTGCCCCACCGCCGGCGAGGGCGCGTCCACCACCGTATCGCCCAGCAACACCGCAAAAGGCTCGTCGTTGACGTGATGCCGCGCACAATACACCGCGTCGCCCAGCCCCTTCATCTCCCGCTGCCAGATAAAATGAATATCCGCCAGCTCCGAAATCTGCCGCACCGCCTCCAGCTCCGTTTGCCTGCCCTGGGCACGCAACTGTTCCTCCAGCTGAAAACTACGGTCAAAATGCTCTTCGATCGCCCGCTTGCCCTTCCCGATCACCATCAACAGATCGGTCAAGCCCGAGGCCACCGCCTCCTCCACCACGTACTGTATCACCGGCGTATCCACGATGGGCAGCATCTCCTTGGGCTGCGACTTCGTCGCCGGCAAAAACCGCGTGCCAAATCCCGCCGCCGGTATCACTGCCTTGCGTATCATTCACTCTCCTGCCGTTTGCCCGCCACCAGCCGGGGCTTCAACACCTTGACCTGCTGCGCCCGCAACGCCGCCTTCAACGCCCGAAACATCGCCTCGTCCTCATACGTCCCCACGATCGCCCCGCCCGAACCCGTAAACTTCGCACTGGCCCCCACCGACCGCGCCGTTTCCACCATCCTTACGTTCGCTTCACTTATCCGGTATATCCGACGCCGACGGTCAAAATTCGCATCGATCAGCTGGCCCAGCCCCTGCGTGTTACCGGCCTGCAGACAACGCTTCGCCTTGACCGTCAACCCCGCCCAATACTTCATCGCCGCCACCACGTTGCGCTCGCCCGCCTCGAACCGCGCCCGTATCGCGTTATGAAACACCTCTGTCGGCTCCGACGAATCGTCCTGATACGCCACATACAACCGCCCCAGCAGCTTCACCGGCAGCGACTCGTACAACCCGTACCCCTGACGCTCCATAATCGCCTTCGAAAAGTCCATGTACACCAGCCCCTCGTACACCTGGACCACCCGATCCTGCAAACCCGCCGCAATGTGCAGCTCGTCCACCTCCGCCGACAACACCAGATTCGCCTGCGTATGCAGCGGAATGCTCACCCCATAAAACGACATCAACGCCCGCAAACACGCCGTGATGATCGCACTCGAACCGGCCAGCCCCACCCCGTGCGGTATATTCGAGTCATAACGTATCGTAAAATTCTTGTCGTGCAAACCAATGTGGCTCGCCCGGCAATAATCGTAAAAACGCTTGACCGTCGCCTTGAGCAGCCTGATGCCCCCGTAATAGCCGTGACGCTCCACGTCCCGCACCAGCGAGGCAATGCCCTCAAAACGCGATTGATCCTTCGCCGCCCCCACAATCTCCAGCTCCGGCGTCTCGTACAGCTCCACCGTCGCCCGAAAATTGCTGAACGCAAACGAAATCGTCTTGCCGTAATACCCATCCGAAGGATTGCCCACCAACCCCACGCGCGGATACGCCTCGGTGCGAATAATCATACCTCTCACGCTCCCGCCGGCTTACGCGTCGGCCGCCCGACGCTGTGATACTCCAGCCCATACTTGCTCACAAAGGCGCCGTCGTACAAATTCCGACCGTCGAAAACCACCGGCCGCTTCAACGTCGCCTTGATCATCTCAAAATCCGGCGTTCGAAACTCCTGCCAGTCCGTGCAGATCACCAGCCCGTCAGCACCCACCAAGGCCTCCTCGCTACGCCCCACCGTCTTCATACGCCCCGCCAACGCACTCGCCGCCGGCGTCGCCTCCGGATCGTAGGCCTGCACACGCATCCCCGCCTCCAGAAAACGCTCCACACACGTCAACGCCGGCGATTCCCGCACGTCGTCTGTTCGCGCCTTGAACGCCAACCCCCACACTCCCAGCGTCACCTTGTCCGCGCCGTCGCCATAATACGACACCACCCGCTCGGCAAACCGCTTCTGCTGTGCCAGATTGGCCTCCTGCGCCGCCTCCGCAATACGCATCGGCATGCCCTGCAACTGGCCCATGTGAATCAACGCCCGAACGTCCTTGGGAAAACAACTGCCCCCAAAGCCCAGCCCCGCAAACAAGAACGCGTTGCCGATACGACCGTCGCTGCCCACACCCGCCCGTATCAACTCCACATCCGCCCCGTACGTCTCGCACAACTGCGAAATCTCGTTCATAAACGATATCCGCGTCGCCAACATCACGTTCGCCGCATACTTGCTCAGCTCCGCCGAAGCCGGGTCCATGAAGATCATCCGGCTGCTCTTACGCATGTACGGCGCGTAGAGCTGCTTCATGATCTCCATCACCGCCGGATTCTCCGTCCCGATAATCACCCGGTCCGGCTTGGTAAAATCCTCCACCGCCGCCCCCTCCTTCAAAAATTCTGGATTGCTCACGTAATCAAAAGGCTTCTCCGTCCTGGCCCGCATCACCTCACACACCTGCTGGTGCGTCCCCACCGGCACCGTGCTCTTGGTCACAATGATACGGTAATCGTCCATCAGCTCCGCCACCTCAGCAGCCACAGAGAGCACCGCCGAAATGTCCGCCGACCCGTCCGCCTGCGATGGCGTCCCCACCGCGATAACAATCACCAGCGAATCCTCCACCGCCTCCTGCATCCGCGTCGTAAACCGCAAACGCCCCGCCGCCACGTTCTGATGCACCAGCTCGCTCAAACCCCGCTCATAGATCGGAATAATCCCCTCCTGCAAGTCCCGTATCTTCCGCCGATTGCTGTCTACGCACGTCACATGATTGCCCCCCTCGGCCAGACACGCCGCCGAGACCAACCCCACGTAACCCACGCCCGCCACTGCAACTTTCATAGCCCTCTAACCTCCGCTAGTTTCACCCGCCGACGGCTCGCCATCCTCATACGCCGACGCCGCGTCTGGCCGAACCGTTACTCGCCAGATCGGACCGGCCGGCTCAAAATCATAATGATCCAGTAGAAACACCGGACAATAACCCGCCGCCGGCGTCACCACGTACAACTGCCCTCGGGCCACCCAAGCCGCCACCGAACCTTCCTCTAACGCCGCCACCGCACCGCTGTGCACCCGACTCGATACCACACTGACATCCCGGCTACAACCGCCCACCCGCTGGGCGTACAAAAGCGGATACACCGTGGTCTGATCTGCGTACACTACCGCGTCCGCGCCCGCCGTGTCAAACGTCTCCCGGGCAAATCGTGCCGGCCCATCATAACCCCGCTTCCAAGGCTGCAAAAACCAGCGATACTCGTTCCGGTAAGGCAACTGCCGTTTCGTCCCCAGACGCACCTGCGCTCGCTCGGCTACCACCGGCGCTACCGCATACACACCCACCGGCAACAACGCCGCCAACAACACCCCTGCCCGCCAACACACGCCCCAATGCCATCTCTGGGCCACCCATGCCGCCCCCAGCCCCACCAGCACCGCCGTCAATGCGTAAAAAGGCAGAAAAAACGCGTAACGATCCGCCACCGTGTACCGCCCGGCAAAGCCCCCATACAACACCAGCATCACCGCCAACACCCACCCCAGCCAACGCTTGCTGCCACCCCGCCCGAAAAGCCACGCCACCCCCACCACCGTCAGCAACACGTTCGGCGTCGCAAAATTATACCCGAACAGCAACACGTTCTCCCGCAGCAACCCCAGCGACACCGACCGGTTCAGCACCGCCCCCGCCCAACTCTGCCCGAACGCCGCCGAATGCAGCACCGCCCCCAACGACTGCCCCTCCGCCAACGCCGACCCGATCAGCCACAAATAAGGCAGCGCCCCCAGCAGCCACAAACCCACCCACACCGCCGCATCCCGCCAACGCAGCCGAGACCTCCACAGCCCCACCCCGCCCAGCACCAGCCACACCGCCAGCGACAACACCCCCATCATATGCGTCGCCACCGCCAGACCGTTGACCAACGCCAAACCATACACCCAACCCCGCCGGCCCGTCCGCACATACCCCACCAGACAACTCAACTCCCCCAACAGCAACGCCACGTACATGTCGTACGTCTCCGGCAGCGCCGCATGACGCCAATACGTATGCATCACCGCCAGCGTCACGGCCGACACCAACGCCGCCCACGCCCGCCCCGTCCACAGCCGCACCAGCAAGAACATACTCGCCACCCCCAACGCCCCCAACGCCGCCCCTACCACGTTCACCCGCCACGCCGGCTCACCCCACAAAATGTACTTGCCCCCGATCGCCACCAGATAAAACAACGGATGCGACAACGCCAGACCCAACTCACCCTCCACATCGTTGCCCAGCACCCGCCACTGCAACATCCCGCTGTCCTGCCATACCGCCCCCGGCGCGCACGTCCCCACGTACAACACCAACGCCCCCAACAACACCCACACGCTGCACCACCCCGGCGACGTCCACCAGCGCCCACGGCCCCCGCCCAATGCCCGCCCATCCGCACCAGCCCCCTGCTCCAATGCCTGCGCCCCCTCGCGACTATCTCCAAATCCTTTAGACAAGTTGCCCCCGTGCCCGCCGCACTGCCCGCACCAGTAACGCCGCCGATACGCCAGCCAACACCAGCACCATCAGCCAACCCGCCAACAACACCCCCCCCAACGCCCCCGCTCCCAAGAACCCCACCGCCTTGAACGGAAACCAGTTCACCGTATACGCCCGCTCCACCGCCTCCGGCGTGTAGTTCACCTTATAAAGGTAAGGCTCCTCCTGCGCCACCACCTCCGACGAAAAATCCCGCTGCCCCGTCACATGCCTGCCGATATTCACCCACCGCCCCACCAGGTGCGACTCCGACCAACGCCACACATAACCATCCGGAACAATCCCGTGGTTCGGCTGCTGCGTAAACTCCAGATTGAAATTATACGCCACCGACGCCAACTGCACCGCCACGCTCAGCCCCACCACCGCCGCCACCGCCCCACGCTGCCAATAACCCCCCAGCCGCTCCCACAACAACCCCAAAGGCAACACCATCAACCCCACCACCACCGCCTGATACCGCACCGACCACGCGTAATCCCCCGCCCAGGCCGTAAAGAAACCGTGAAACACAAAACTCCCCGCCACGGCCCCCAACAACCCCAACGCCAACGCCCGACTACGCCCCCACAGCCCCCACAAACCGATCACCGCCAACACCAGCACCGGATTATACAACACAATACCCTTGCCCGGACTCACCACCATCGCCGCCAGCGTCCCCATCGGCTCACTCTCAAACAACCCATGCCCCCCCAACGCCGTCGCCAACGCCAGCCCGTACTCGCTCTCCAGCACCCCCCCGAACCGCGCGTAATTGTACCACCCGATCACCCCCAAAAAGGGCCCCATCCCCAGCACCAACGCCCCCAGCCACTCACCCACCAGAGACCCCCGCCGATGCGCCGAACTCCTGAGCACCTCACTCGCCGCCGCCACCACGTAAATCGGCCCCACCACCACCAACGCCGACAAACGAAACAGCAACGCCGCCCCCAACGCCCCGCACAACAACAACCGGTACCCAAACCGACCCCGCTCCAGGTTCATCTCCATCAGCAGCAACGCCAGCAGCACCAACGCCGCCACCTGCGTCTGCTCCTGTCCGTTCACCGAATAATGCCAGTGCATCGTCCCCAGCCCCGCCACCAGCGCCGTCAACACCGCCGGCCGCTGCCCCAACTCCAGACAAAGCGCCAACCGGTACAGCAGATACACCCCCAACGCCCCCAACGCCGGAAACAGCAGCACCGACGCCAAAAACTGCCCCACCAGATCCGCCGTGGCCGCCTCCACCCCCGCACCCGCCAACACCAGCGCCAGCCCCGCAAACGGCGCCATCAACAGCGACTGACCCAACCCATAAAACGAATACCGACGCCCATCCTCACCCACCGCGTAATTAAACGTCCCCACCTCCTCCTCCAACGCCGCCTCACCCCGCCACAACTGCCGCGACACCGACCAACGCACCTCCGCGTCGCCCGGCAGATTCCCCGGACTCGTCGCTGCATACACCAACGCCACTGTCGCAAAAAGCCACCACCCCACACGCGCCCTCTGCTTCGACGCCCCACACGTCGCCTCCACCAAACGGATAGGCCGCACCGCCGTTCGCACCAGCCCCGCCGCACGTCGATGCCCCGTCGCCGAACACAATTCATTCGTCCTTGTCAACCTGTCCTCGCATAAGCCCCCTGCCTCTACTTGCCCCCCGAAACCACCCTGACGCCTACTCCAGGCGCACTCCGTCCCCGTCGGCCGCCAGACCAACTTTGCTGCAAACCGCTATAATAAAACAACTTAACGACCTTTACGGGCCTATATCATCATCGGCACAACCGCCGATACCCTTAACCCGGCTGCCCGCCAAAACGTCCGCCCAACAGCAAAAATCCGCCAAGCACGCCGCTCAGTCCAGCGACTCCAGCAAATCACCCTCGATCTCCACCGCCGCCGCCTGGCCCAGAATATCCACCCGCAAAATCAGCTTCGTCACGCCCTTACGCCGCACCACCATCCCCTCCATGTCCGCCAAAGGCCCCGCCTTGACCCGGCAACGCGCGCCCGACTTCAAGTAGGGATGCGGATCCAACGGCGCACCCGCCGACAACGCCCGGTGTATCTGATCCAGCTCCCGCACCAACTGATCCTGGTCCACCACCTCGATCACCTGAGCAATCCGGTTCGTCGTCAACGCCTGATACCGCGATTCCTCGTCCCCGTTGAAAAACACATACCCCGGAAACAAAGGCAGTAACGACTTGTACTTCCTGCCTCTACGAGCCGTCACCTTCTCTCGCAAAGGCAAGAAATAGCCGACCCCCCAACGATAAAGACTCCACGCCAGCGACTTCTCGCTCCGAGCCTTCGTATGCGCCACCCACCACTGACCTGCCAGCTCGCCCAGCGAATCCACCGCCGGATGTACGATGGGCGGATTGTCTTCTGCTTTTAGCATTGTTGTCTATCCGTCTCGGCCCAACCGATTTGGCCGGACGTCCCTCAACCGCCTGACCTGGAGTAGTCGCCTTGTTATCAATACTATTATCGGCAATTGCTCCCCCCTTGTTGACCCAACTCTGCAACAAGATGCTACTAGGAACCACCCGCCCCCACCGACGAGGCCACCTTCACGCCGCCACCATCCTGCTTGCCGTCCTTTCCCATCCTGACATGTTTTCTCTACGCCAGCCCCAACGCCCCAGTTCGCCACCGCCACCCACCCCCGGTTTTCTCCTTGCAACATCACCCCGCCCGCCTCAAAATCTGGCCATGACCAACGTCCAACTCACCCTAAAACGACTGCTCGATCTCATCGTCGTCATCGTCTTTGGCCCCTTAATCCTTATAATAGCACTACTTACCGCCCTCCTTATCCGCCTCACCGATGGCCCCCCCGCGATCTTCCGCCAAGAGCGCGCAGGCCATCACGGAAAACCCTTCACCCTCTACAAGTTCCGCACCATGCGCCAGGACGTCGATCCCTTCGGCCCCTCCCCCAAAACCGGCCACGACAACCGACTCACCACCACCGGCCGCTTCCTACGCGCCACCAGCCTCGACGAACTACCCCAATTCTACAACGTACTAAAAGGAAATATGTCCCTGGTAGGCCCAAGACCCCTCTACATGGAACAGGCCCGCGAATGGAACGAACGACAACAAAAACGCCTCCGCGTCAAACCGGGACTCACAGGCCTCGCTCAAATCAGCGGCCGAGGCAGCCTCACCGTCGAAGACAAGCTCGAACTCGACGTCCAGTACGTCGAACGACAAACCCTCGCCCGCGACCTGCGCATCCTCCTGGCCACCGTCGTTAAAGTACTGCGCCCCAAAGACATATACGAAAAACGCTACTCGAAAAACCACCAAACACGCCCAAAAACACCGGATAAACCATGACAAACCCCACGTTCGATAAGCTCGAAGAAGCCCTCCGCGAAATCACCGACCTACAAGCCGCCGCTGCCCTACTCGAATGGGACCAGCAAACCTACATGCCCCCAGGCGGTGCCCCCGCCCGCGCCCGACAACTCGCCACCCTCGAAAAAACCGCCCACAGCCGCCTCGTCAGCGACGACATAGGCAAACTCCTCGACGACCTCAAAGACCTCGAAGCCGCAGGCCCCTACGACGCCTACCCCGTCGCCCTCATCCGCCTCGCCCGACGCCGCTACGACCGCGCCCGCAAAATCCCCCCCGACTTCGCCGCCGAACTGACCGCCCACAACGCCGCCACCTACCACGCCTGGACCAAAGCCCGCCCCGCCAACGACTTCGCTACCATCCAGCCCTACCTCGAACGCAACGTCGAACTCAGCCGCCAGTGGGCCAACTACATCGGCGACTACGAACGCATCGCCGACCCCCTCATCGAAGCCGCCGACTTCGGCATGACCACCAGCCGCGTCGAAACACTCTTTGCCGAACTCCGCCAGCAACTCGTCCCGCTCGTCCAAGCCATCGCCGAGCGCCCCCCCGTCGACACCGCCTGCCTCCACCAGCACTTCCCCGCCGACAAACAACGTGCCTTCGGCGAGCACGTCGTCAAACACTTCGGCTACGACTTCACCAGAGGCCGCCAGGACAAAACCCACCACCCCTTCATGATCGGCTTCTCCATCAACGACGTCCGCATCACCACCCGCTTCAAAGAAGACGACCTCTCCGAAGCACTCTTTAGCACCATGCACGAAGCAGGCCACGCCCTCTACGAACTCGGCATCGACCCCGCCTGCGAAGGCACCCTCCTCGCCCACGGCGCCAGCTCCGCCGTCCACGAAAGCCAATCACGCCTCTGGGAAAACCTCGTAGGCCGCTCCCGTCCCTTCTGGAACCACTTCTACGGCCAACTCCAACAAACCTTCCCCGACCAACTCGCTACCGTCGACCTCGACACCTTCTACCACGCCATCAACGCCGTCGCCCCCAGCCTCATCCGCACCGACGCCGACGAAGTCACCTACAACCTCCACGTCATGATCCGCTTCCAACTGGGCCTCGACCTCCTCGAAGGCCGACTCGCCGTCGCCGACCTGCCCGACGCCTGGCGCGCCGCCTACCAACGCGACCTTGGCATCACGCCCCCCGACGACAAAGACGGCGTCCTCCAGGACGTCCACTGGTTCAGCTACCTCATCGGGGGCAACTTCCAGTGCTACACCCTCGGCAACATCATGAACGCCCAATTCTTCGCCGCCGCCCTCAGAGCCCACCCCGACATCCCCACCGACATCGAAAAAGGCCGCTTCGACACCCTCCGCACCTGGCTTCAACAAAACATCCACCGCCACGGCTCCACCTTCACCGCCGACGAACTAATCCAACAAACCACCAACCAACCCCTCTCCGTCACCCCCTACATCCAATACCTCCACAACAAATACACCAAACTCTATGACCTCTAACCTCAGCGTAGCGAGGGCGTCTTGCCCATGATTAAAAACACCGTCGCGCAGCGACACTATTGTCATTCCCGCGAAAGCGGGAATCCAGGATACACGCCAACCGTTGTACGGCCTCCCTGTGCCACCGCCACGCCCCACCACGCATGGCAACACCTATCCCAGCCGGGACTTCAAGCCCCCAGCATTGCTGGGGGACAATAGAATAACTCTTAACAAAACAACAGATATGTAGGATGGCCAACTCTGTTACCCATACCGAATCCTTACCGTGGCACGGACGTCTTGCCCATGATAAAAAACCGTCGCGCAGCAACACTATTGTCATTCCC
>Ga0180432_10005749_pt1 | contig 16357 bp, 8 predicted proteins | sample SS_ome_10_FD_132414 | JGI IMG/M metagenome (GOLD analysis project Ga0180432, IMG submission 132414) | Hypersaline lake sediment archaeal communities from the Salton Sea, California, USA - SS_1_MS_2 metaG | ecosystem: Environmental > Aquatic > Non-marine Saline and Alkaline > Hypersaline >... | reverse complement strand
GAAAGAGGTGTTTCAGGGGGGACCGCTTCATAAGAATATTCGCCGCTGCTGTCACGAACCAGCCACAGGTCGATTCCCAACACGCAACCCGCACTATTTACATCAAAGGCCGGTTCAAATGCCCTTGATGCATCCGGCTTATGGTAATACAGCATCTCGCCAAAACCCGTAACCTTACTGTGGCGAAGAGGCTCTATACCCATAATCTCAATGCCCCTGCCTCGCCGGGCGCCCTGACGAGCTATAAGAGCATAGCTTTTTATAACGGGCGATACCGCTTCAATAAACCCAGCCCCCTCCAGCACCTTCACAAAGTCTTGATAGTACGCAAAGCCAACCAGCGATTCGGTGCCGACCACGCAGTCGCCTGCAAAACTGTGGTTCTTCTGCCTGAAATCTGTCACCAGACCCGTCATTACCGTCATTACGATAAGAACTATAAATACACAAAGCGCAACGGCCAGAAACGCCAGGTAACTGATGCGCCTCTTCAGCAAATAACGAAATGACAAAAGAATCTTATACATTTTCAGGACCGCTTATTCATATCTGAGTATCTCGACAGGCCTTGTTTTTGCGGCGACAATCGCCGGTACCAATGCACCCAAAGCCGCAGCCAAAACAGCTGACAAAGCAATAGGCAGAGCCGAGTCCAAATCAACCTCGCTCGGTATCCTGCTGAATATATACACACTGCTCCTCCAGAGTTTCAACCCAAAAACTACCCGAATCCATTCCTCAATAGTATTTATGTTCTTTGTTACGATAATCCCAAGTATCATTCCCACAGCAGCGCCGGCTATCCCGACACATCCGCCGAAGCCGACAAAAATCGACGCCACCGAACCGCTCGTCGCACCACAGCTTTTTATTATTGCGATGTCCTTGCGGCACGTCTCGACAATCATATAAAATATGCAGAAGACCAAAACAGCCACACTGGCACTTACAATGCCAAATATCAACATCAGAACACCCATCTGCTTTCGGATTTCGGCAATATAGCGGTACTGCATCTCTATAGCCGTCTTAATTTCAGTCTCTCTTATAAGGTATGGGCCCCAGCCAAGGTGCTCTTCGGCAAAGCCCTGCCACAAGCCCCGAATCTGCGCCAGCGCCGAATCAACCTGCGCATCATCAGCAAGCCTAATCTGAATCCTCCCTGCAATCGGTGAGGTTTCGCCGGGGTATAAAGTCTGTTGCAACTGGTCTATGGGCAGATAAATAAAACTTTTATCAAGTTCATAGACACCCGTAAAAACAATATCCGTGACCGTAAATTTTATAAGTTTTTTCTTGACCTGTGCTGTTGTGCCGTCGTTTTGATGTGCCTCTGAAACCGCACCTGTGGTAAGAATTACCTCTCGCCCAAGTATCTGTTCAGCCGCCTGGTTGTCATATTCATCCGTCTCTTCATCGGGCTCGGTGGCCACGCCGATACCAACAAATCCTCCGACTTTTTCCACAAAGCCGGCCAATGCAAAAGATGGCTCTTTAGCTGTGCTGTTTTGCTTATGCAAAAATTGCTTAAAGCCGGTTACCCTTGCCTGAATCGCCGGCTCAATCCCCAAAACGTTCACCGCCCGAACGTTGCCTTTGCCGAGATACAAAAGACCCTGCCCCCAGAGACTCGCCGCTGCCGCTTCAACCACAGAAGCCCTCTCAAGCTGCTCAATAAACAACGGGTAATTTGTAATCCTCATCGGCGGCTCAATAACAACATCGCCCAGAGTATCGACCGCACTGTGCTCGAATGCATTGATAAAACCGATGAACAGACTCGAAACAACTATCAGCAAAGCCGCTGAAAGTGCAACTGCAGCGATACTTAAAAATACTATTTTTTTCTTACGCAGAAAACGCAGCCAGAGAAATAATTTCAACATAATCAGGGTCTTGTATTTCGAGGTTCGATTCAGGCTCGTCGATTTGCAGTTTATTGCAAAACGGAATCCCTGACTTAATCACGATTCACGCTTTAACAGTGGAAACAGCACAACTTCACGAATACTTGCAGCGCCGGTAAGGACCATCACCAACCGGTCGATGCCGATACCCAGTCCTCCGGCCGGCGGCATGCCATATTTCAACGCCGTTATAAAATCGGCATCCATCTTCGACATCGACTCTTCCTGGCCTCGAAGCTGCAAATTGAAATTTGCTTCCTGAATAGCGGGGTCGTTCAACTCGGTGTATGCGTTGGCTAATTCCATCTTGGCAATATACAACTCAAACCGCTCAGCATAGTTAGGTTTATCTTTTTTGCGCTTCGTTAACGGACAAAGCGCCGCCGGATAATCAATTACAAATGTTGGGTCAACGAGATTGTCCTCAACAGTAGCTTCAAAAACTCTATGAATAACTACAACCGGGTCCATAGTTCTCACATCAAATCCAAGGGCTTCTGCTTTTGCTGCAACAGATGATAAATCATTAATGTCACAACCAGCATATTCTTTCAGCAGTTCAGCATAGCCGGCACGCCGCCATGGACGTGCAAAATTGATTTTCAGCCCATCGAATTCAACCTTATCACTTTCGCAGTATTTTCCCACAAGCAGGCAAACAACTTCCTCGGTCAAATCCATCATAACATTATAATCAGCATAGGCCTGATACAATTCGAGCATTGTAAATTCTGGGTTGTGCTGTCTGCTGAGCCCCTCGTTGCGGAAATTGCGGTTTATCTCAAATACCTTTTCCATCCCGCCGACAAGCAGCCTCTTGAGAAACAACTCCGGCGCAATCCGCAGGAACAGGTCCATATCAAGACTGTTATGATGCGTTATGAACGGCTTTGCCGCGGCCCCGCCGGCTATCGTCTGCATCATCGGCGTCTCAACTTCCAGAAAGCCTTTACTTTTAAGATGCTCACGAATCATCGAAATAATGGCGCTTCGTTTTTTGAATAGCTCCATCACCTCAGGATTGGCCCACAAATCCACATACCTCTGTCTGAAGCGAAGGTCAATATCCGCCAGGCCGTGGAATTTCTCCGGCGGCGGAAGCAGCGATTTGCTCAGAAAAGTCAATTCATCGACCCATATCGTAATCTCGCCGGTTTTGGTCCTGCCTAATTTGCCGCAGGAGCCGATTATGTCCCCGAGTTCGAGCAATTTGCAGACAGACCACTGCTCGCCAAGCAGCTTTTTGCTCAGACCAACCTGTATCGTCCCACTCGAGTCGCGCAGCGTGATAAAAATCAACTTACCAATATCTCTGAGCAGCACAATCCTGCCAGCACACCTGGCCCGCTGGGTATCATTATCGTCTCTGAATCTTCCTTTGATATCTTCAGCAGCTTCTGCCTCATCGTATCTGCCCCCATAAGGGTCAACGCCCAATTCCCTGATGGCCGAAAGTTTCTGGCGCCTCTGCCGCTCAAATTTGTCAATCTCTCCTTTTTTTGTCAATTCCACACATCACTTTCATAAAAAATCAATTCGCTCTTAATCCCTGAACCTGGGCCTCAATCAACTTACTCTTAATAACCAAAACACCTATTGCCAATTGTACATCAACAGCCAGTGTTTCTTCAATAGTATGTTTTTTCAACGGCACAGTGTCGATGTCATGGTCGGCCTTAACGAGAACGTCATTATCCCTCTGCACATCAAGCATCTTCTTCAATTCATCGCTTCTCAATTTGACTTCGACGTCCGGGGCGATGCCCCAATCTTCTCTGCCGAGCTTCTCCATCGTCTCCCGGCTTTCAACCTTCTGCCCCGAAGGCAGAAAATAATTTGCCATCGTATATTTTAATTGTGCCCCGTTCTGCGGATAAGAGGTAATTGTCTGAACACTTCCCTTCCCGTGACTTCTCTCCCCTACCAAAACCGCCCGGTTATACTCTTCGTCAGCCAGTGCACCCGCCACTATCTCAGAAGCGCTCGCCGAACCCGAGTTTATCAGTACAACAAGCGGATAGTTCGGATGCGTTCCATTCTTCTTTGCCGACTTGTAACTATAAATCGGCTGAAAACGGGGACGCGTGCTTACAATCATCCCTTCTTTAATAAATTTATCAGCCACCTCGACGGCACTATCCAAAAGCCCTCCTGTATTGAACCGCAAATCGAGAATCAATCCGCCCTCCACCATCCCTTGTGCCTCAAGCTGCAAAAGCACCTTTTCCAAATTCGCAGATGTCCTTTCGTCAAAGCCGGTGAGGCGAACATAGCCGATTTTTCTTTCCTCATCAATCATATAAAGCCATTTTCCGGCTTTTGTCCTCTGCCAGCCGCGAATTGTCGGCACAGTTATCTTGGCTCTGGTTATTGTGATATCACGGGTTTCTTTGCTGTCCGGCCGTCGTACCGTCAAGACAACATCGGTGCCCGCAGGGCCGGTGATGTTCTTAACAGCACACGTAAGTGACATATCTTTCGTCGGCTGACCGCCAACGGCAACTATCACGTCGCCCGCATCAAGACCGGAGCCGTATGCCGGCGTATCAGGCAATAAACTCACCGCCGTCAACAAACCCTTTCGTTTTGAAATCTCTATGCCGATACCCGTAAACTCATTGGTCATTAACTTATCAAAATCCTCTACCTGCTTCGGCCAAACCATAACTGTATACTGGTCAAGGACCGCTAATGAAGCTTCTGAAAATTGAACAATCAGTAACCGCCGGGGAAGTTGCACTGTTGTCTCATTGAGTGCGAGAACCTTTTTGAAAACGTCTATAAACTCATCTTTTCTAATGCCCACAAGCGAATACTTGACCTGTTCCAAAATACCCTTCAGACCAGCAGAGAAGGCCGAAAGCTTCTTCTCATATTGGTCGTACTGAGCTTTGTTTGTGTCATAATAAGAATCGCGCAGCGCTTCCTGCACAACGCTCGACGAATTAACCACCTCAGCCAACAATTGGCATCGCTCAATCGCTTTAGTAGCCATCTGGCTGTAATCCAGATGGTCTATGTCAACGTAATGAGAGTCCAGCAGCTCAATCGAACGGATAAACATCTCTTTCTTAACATTCAAAAATCGCTCCCGGCGACTCTCGCAGGGGCTGTCCTGAAAAGAAGCAACAATATTTGCCTTGTCAATAAGCCGCTGGGCGTAATCGGAATATTCCTTGTTGTCCGGCACAAGGCCGACAAGCCAATAATAGCTGTTTGTATAGGCGTCAAGCCATTTGGCTTCGGACTCAAGCTCGGCGCTTCTTTCTATCGCTTTTTCAAAGGCCTCCTTTACGAAAGGCTCCGCAAAAAGCTCTTCACGCTGCTGCTCATCGGCAAACTCACGAACATTGGCAATAGCCGAAAACACCTTTTGAATACCGTTGATATCATTCACATCGTTGACATCATTCACGTCGGTTACATCTGTATCGTCGGCAACTTTAAGCTTTTTCAACTCAGCAAGCTTTTCTGCATAAGCCGCCTGCCGGGCGGATTCACTCTTTTCGGCTATCGCTTCATACTCTGAAACAACGACGCCAAGATGGTCGAAATAAGGATTGTTTAACTGACTATTCTGCTCAAGAAGTTTTCTCGCAGCTCCAAAATCTCCCTTGTAAATCTGTGAACAAATCTTTCCGGTTATTACTGCGTTGGCATCTGAGATGGCCTGCGAGACGCTCGACGTAGGGGGCTGTTTCTCAATGTGGACTGCATAATCCTCCACATCCGGACGCCTCGGCTTTGTCATTGCAGGCAAATTGGTTACAACCGATAAAAAGAACGCCGCCAAAATAACCCTGTTCAGAGAGAAGGCAATTCGACTCATACCAAAGTATGGCCTCCTCCCTCGCAAATCCTGTTTCTTGTATCTTTTTGACAACAAAAAATCACTCCTTAACATCGAATATCAAAAAAAACAGCTTAACTACATTAAATCGGCTTTTTTCCACCCCGGGTTAACCTCATTTCTCAGTACTCGAACCGGCATCGACCACCGAAAAACGGGCATCTTTCACATACATTCAGCAGCCTTTCCAGCACAACCCAAAACGTGCAGTTTGTGTTTGACCATTTCCTTAATGGCTTCTCTGCCCGGGCCCAGATATTTACGAGGGTCAAACTCGCCGGGACTTTCAGCAAAAACCTGCCTGATTTTGGCCGTCAAGGCCATTCTCAAATCCGTATCGATATTGACTTTGCAGACTGCCATCTTAGAGGCCTCGGAGATGGCCTCTTCCGGAACGCCCATCGCATTAGGCATATCACCGCCGTATTTGTTAATAAGGTCTTTGAACTCAGCCAACACACTGCTCGAGCCGTGCATAACCAATGGGAACCCCGGCAGCCTCTTGCCTATCTCGGCAATAACATCTAAAGCCAGCTTCGGCTTCTTCTTGAACTTGTAAGCCCCGTGGCTGGTCCCGCAGGCCACCGCCAAAGAATCACAGCCGCTTTTCTCAACAAACTCCTGAACCTGGGCAGGGTCTGCAAGATGCTTGCTCACATCCTCAACACCAACCACATCTTCCTCGATTCCGCCCAACTGCCCTAACTCGGCCTCAACCACAACACCATAAGAATGGGCATACTCAACAACCTTTTTGGTAACTTTAATATTTTCTTCGAATGGCTTCGATGATGCATCTATCATTACCGATGTAAATCCGTCATCAACAAATTGTTTGCACGTCTCAAAAGTGTCACCGTGGTCCAGGTTTATGGCGATGGGAATGTCCGGATTCTCCGCAACCGCCACGTCGATAATCCCCTTTAAATAACTGATGCTTGCGTATTTGCGCGCACCGCGGGAAACCTGTAGAATGAGTGGGGCCTTCTCCTCGGCAATGGCATTTATAATGCCTTGGGTGATTTCCATATTGTTGACGTTGAAAGCACCGACCGCATAGCCGTTTTGGTAGGCCATCTCAAACATCTTTTTGGTATTAACCAATGCCATAACATTCTCCTTAAATCACCTGAAATTTACAGTTTTATCTCTCGTATATTAGTAGCCTGCGAAGCCGCCGATGTTCATAAACCTTCTCGGCCCCATCGCCATCTCAGGAACACCCTGTGGCCATATACTGAAAACAACCATATGCTCAGCAAGCGACTCATCGGCACTGTACGTAAAGCCGCAATACATCCTGTGATAACGCCTTATCAGAGTTATATCACTTCTTATACTGTCGCCGTAATCAAAATCATACTGCTGCGAAAAGACAAGAGTGTATCGGGGGTCAAGCACATAAGTGGCCGCAAATGTAAAGGCATTCGAGCCGGTCTCGTTCAAAACCTGGACCCGCCTCAGATATCTGCTGCCAAGATAAAGCTGTAAATTAGGCCAGCACATCCTCGAATAACCAACATTAAACTGCTGCACCACGCCGCTTTGCATATCATAATTCATATCTGAGAGCACCGCCGCCGTATCGCTCAAACGCCAGACATAATCGGCGCCGATGTAATTACGCCTCGGCCCAAACATCTCAAATCTTCCAAGCCCCGTTATAAGGTCGCCGTTATATATTTCCGGATGCGAAAGCACTGACAACGGTATGCCTGTGCGGTTCCAGATTAATCGGTCCGCACCAGCAGAAGCTGCATCTACAGGGTCATCCACCCAGGTAAAATCAATATCAAGCCGCATCCAGTCAACTGTCTCATATTCCGTATCTCGTGACCGCCTTTCCACTTCCTCGCTCAACAACGGTTTGCGAAGACGCTTTGTCTGCAGTCTCTGTGAAATACCTACGTTCAACACATCGCGTTGTTCAACAACAAGGTCGCTCTGGTCATAGAGAACTGCCGTCAGTTGCGGCTTTATGATATGCCGAAGCCCCTTTAAATCCCAAAGACGGGATTTGACGTCGGGATAAACCTTCCAGTATTGCGTGCCCACACGAATGCCAGCCTCGCTAATCCAAACCGCATCCTCACCAAAACTGCCCGAACTGCTGCCATCCACAAGTGTCCTCGTAAAGCCGCTGCTGTCATCGTAACCAAAACTAGCTGCCACAAATGGAACTATCTTAAATGAGTCCGCCTGGATGGGCATATCAAGCTCGCTCCTGTGCGATACAAACGAAAACCATTTCCCGTCGATTGTTATCGAGTGGTCCTCGCCTATTCTCTGCCGTAAGTGGCTGGCCTGTGTATCGCTGTACAGAGTAAAATTGTCGTCAAAGAGCGACTGGCCCGCAAGGTGAAACTCAACGCTCGGCATTTCTTCTAACTCGTCGGCAAAATCATTTATCCTGCCCTTACCAAGCAAAGAAAGTCCCCAGTTGTCCTCGATACGCTTGAGATGAACATAGGTCTCCTGCCCGGTGCCTACATTAAATTCGCTGCGATAATACTGCTCTATAAAATGTTCATCGGATGCGTAACCGACTCCCGTTGTAAGCTGCCAGTTGTAAGGCAGGAAAGTCCGCTGCAGCCAGAAGAATCGGCCGCGAACCTCGTTGTCCGGCTCAAGTCCCCTTCGGCTGCTGTGCCTGCCGAGCTTGTCTTTGCCGCTGTCGCGTATTATATAACCTAACATTTTGCCGAAATAATTTTCTTTTTCATAATCAATCTTTATACCGGTGCCGAAGCCGCGCTTGCCGTAATAGTCAAACGCATAAGTGCTCTCGACCCCTTCCGGCTCACGCAGCCCCAACAGCTTGGATAAATACCAGCGGGTCTCAACCGCCATGCCCCACGTATTATCATAACTGGTATGGACACTCTTTAAAGCGGTGTCGGGCTTTTGAAAATCAGACCGCACATAAGGCCAATAGAAAACCGTCGAATCATAGTACTTCAACCGAATATCATACATCTCGGCGTCATAACTATTATCAGAAACCCTGCCCTGCTGAGCATCAATAGTGGTCGTATCGGTAATAATTACTTTTGAGGCGTTGAGCGAAGTCTGAGGCAGATGAAATTCGCTGCTGGTTAACGTGGCGTCTTCAGCGCTGAATTTATTCTCCGCCAACTGATGCAGTTTGGCCGCCCGAACATAAATCGGAATCCCCCTCTCTTCATCAAAATTCCTCATCACCGCATTTATCGCAAGCGCCTTTTTACCATAAAAATCATAGTACAGCTCATCCGCCCGAATCGTTCGCCGGCCCTCGGTCATCACAATATCACCGGACAAATAAATCGCCCTGACAGGCCCCATTGACAAAACATCCTCAACACTGTCGCTGCGCCGCGACTCTTTATCCGTCTGAAGCTCTTTCGCTGAATAAAAGATAACTGCATTATCGGCCAGCAATTCAAGTAATCCGCCACTCTCGTCCTGCTTCTGCCAAAGATAAAGTCTCTCCGTCACAGTTGCGATATCCGTCCCGTCCGCCGCCGCCAAAGACTCCATCTTCAACGCAGCCTCACCCGCTGGTGATATATTAACCGGATACCTGAACTTCACTTCCGGCTTCGCAGGTTCCTTCTCCTTGGGCTCGATTATTTCCTTTATCGGCTCAAGCACCCTCGCTACCAATCCCGGCTCCTTCACCACTTCTTTTTCCGACGGCAATTCCGGAACCATCGCATCGGGCTTAATAATAAATTTCGGACCGTCCTGAATAAGCCCGAACGACTCAATGGCCCTGACATAAAGCTCCATACCAGCCGGGTCGGCCATCTCTCTTTCGACGGCGGTTACAAAAACCTCACCACTCACTTCAAACCAAACCACCTGGGCCCGGCCTTCTTCAACTACCACACGCCTCAAACCCGTTGTCTTGGCGCCAAGGCCTTCTTTAACCGATATATCCCCCTGCAGATAAACCTTCGCCTTGTAATCGACACGCTTCCTGCCGCGAAACATACGCGGTACACTTTTGAGCAAAACAACCGCACTTTCGCTCGAAAAACGATTGGCCCCTATCGACATCGAAAATCCCTCAGTCAAAACAAGTGAATGCTCACCCGTACTGAGCTGATAGCTGATAAGTTTATCCCCTCCCAGGTGCAAATCCTGACCGACAAATGCCTCGGCCCTGTGGTTTTCGATACCCAACGAAACATTCGCCGCCGGCAAAACCAGCAGGCCCAAAATAAATAGATATCTTTTTGCCATGCTCACTCTCACATCTTACGGTTCATACCCCAATTAACTTCACGTTTCGGTTTTCACGAATTATAGCCGCCCATTGCAACAAAGCCAGTAAAAAGCTTGATAATTGGCCGCCGATATTCCATAATTGACTATTGGTCGCTATAAAACATTAAAAACACTCAATAATCAATACAAAAAGGGGCCTGATATGGCAGGCAAAGGACACTCAAAACACCAAATTGGGGTAATTGGCCGATATTATGACCATCTCGATACGATAATGCTCCAGAAACTCGGCGAACTGGTCACGGAACTATACCTCGCCGATACACAAGCAAAGCAAAGCCGCCTCTGGCAAAGAGCACACAAGGCAATGGTAAAGCTAAAAGTCGCACCGGCAATCATCGAACATATAATGGAAAAAAGAAACGTCGAAATACTGGCCAAAAACCTGCAGGACTGGCAAAGCAGTAAAAAATGAAATCTACCACTAAAAAAATGCTATAAAAAGGCAAATTATTTTTACGCACTAATTACTACGGAGGGCAAATATGATTGACCAATATTCCGCCTCGGCCAAAGTTTACTCAACAGACAATCTCGGCAAGCTAAGCATTCTCGATATGCTCAAATATTTCGAGGAAAAAGGGGCTATGCGGGTCTCAGACCTCCACATCAAAATCGGCGCGCCCCCTGCATACCGAATCGACGGCAGCATCGTAAAGCTAAAAGGCACACCCATAACCCCTCAAACAGCAAAGGCGCTTATCTACCCCCTCCTCAGCGATGAAAACCTCAACAAACTCAAAAGCAGCTACAGCGTGGACTGCTCATACAGAACAGGAAATCTGCAGTTTCGAATAAATATTTTTATGGAAAATGACGGGATATGTGCCGCAATCCGGGCACTCGAGCTGGCAATTCCAAAAGCCGAGGACATCGGCTTTCCGAATGACATCTGGGAAGACATCGTAGACCGAAAGCAGGGACTTGTACTCTTAACTGGAATCACCGGCGCCGGAAAATCAACAACGGTTGCTTCGCTAATCGACCGAATAAGCGAAAAAACCGCCCGCAGAATCATCACCCTCGAAGACCCTATAGAATACCTCTACCAGCAGAAATACTCCATCATCTCGCAGAGAGAGGTCGGCAGAGACGTCAGCTCCTTCGTCGATGGACTAAGAGCGCTGCTGCGAGAAGACCCCGACATAATATTCGTCGGCGAAATGCGCGACCCCGAAACTATCGCTATGACACTTATGGCCGCCGAAACCGGACACCTCGTATTTTCCACTCTGCACACAAGAGATGTCACCGGCACGGTAACCCGAATCCTCGATTATTTCCCGCCCGGCAGACAAAACGAAGTGAGAAACCAATTGTCACTCGGACTGGCCTATATCATTTGCCAAAAACTCATACCGAAAAAAGACGGCAAAGGAAGGGTCGTCGCTATGGAAATACTCAACAACAATTACGCCTGTGCAAACCTCATCCGCACCGGCAAAATTGAACAGATATATTCACAACTGCAGACCAAAACCCAGAACAAACCCACCGAAAAAATGATAACGATGGAAAAGCACCTCGCTATGCTCGTAAAGAACGACATCGTTGACCTGCTCGAAGCAAAAAAATGGGCCAACAATCTCGCCGCCTTCATCGACTTTATGAAGCAGGAACCGGTATGACAATCGAGTTCAACTGTCCAAAATGCGATGAGCTTATCGCCTTTGACAGCAAACACGCCGGCAAACGCGCACGGTGCCTCTCCTGCGGCCAGTTGTTCACAATACCTCAAAAAAGCCGCGAAAAAGCCGAAAAAATCAAACCCGAAAAAAAGGAAAAGACCGAACCGCTGCCCGGCTTCTACAACGCCGTATTTATCGAAAGCTTCAAAATATTCTTCAACCCTAAAAATGCAACCTCACTGGTATTCGTCATCGCAGCGGTCTGCTTCAAATTCTTCCTGGCGCCGGCAATATGTTGCGGCTATATAACTTTCTTTTTAGTCTGGGGTTGGCTGCTGGCTTTCTACCTCAACATCATTTACGAAACCGCTTTCGGAATAGACCAGCTTCCCGAAATTTACCTCGGAACAAGCGTTACATTCCTCTGGAACACCATCAGGCCGTTCCTGATTTTCTTCTACACTATGTTCATCGTGCAGCTGCCCTTTTTCATCACACTGTCACTGCTCCAGGATAAAGGCATAACCCTCCTTAACCTCTGGCAGAATACGACCGGCCTCGGACGGCTCCTGCAGACGCTCCACATCGTCGGCCTGTTCTTTTTCCCTATCGCAATACTCACCACGGCAGTAGGCAGGGACTTTACTATGTTATTCAGGCCGGATTATATCCTGCTGCCGGTATTCAAGGCGCTCTTCCCTTACATTGTGGCCTCTTTATTGCTTGTCGCCGCCTGTCTTCTTGGGTACCGCACCACCCAGTTCAAAAGCTTCTCTTTTCTCGAAACCACCGCACAGTTGGCGCTCAATCTGGCCGTTCAGGCCGTTGCCATTATTGCGATGCGCTCAATCGGCCTCTTCGCAAGACACTTCGAATGCAACCTACCCTGGTAAAAACAATAACCATTGAAAAACCGTCATTGCGAAGAGGCCGTTAGGCCGACGCGGCAATCTCAAAATAATCAATAAAAAAACAAGCTCCGGCTTCGCCCGTCCTGACCTCCAGCTTGTCCACCGAAGCTTAGGTGGAGTGCCCCTATTTTTAGTAACAGTTGTTATGAGAGTATATCTCACATATTCTCCTTGTCTTTAGGAAGGCGGAGCATAGCTGAGCCTTGCTCAAGACACTTCGCCGCGAATGCTGCCGGGGCTGTATAATTCAGCCGGCGTGGTAGCTGCAATGAAGTTTGTTATAACTTGCTCTCAATTTCATATCTGCTATAATAGTTCGCACAGACAAAGCCTGTAACAGTTAGTTATAACTTGCTCTCAATTTCATATCTGCTATAATAAACGGCTATGAGATACTACGTGATTCCAGGTTATAACTTGCTCTCAATTTCATATCTGCTATAATGATGCCAACGTATCAGGTAAAGACAATAGTGTTATAACTTGCTCTCAATTTCATATCTGCTATAATAATGCAATTATAACAACTGAGAAGTATTAGTTATAACTTGCTCTCAATTTCATATCTGCTATAATTAAGCGATTGCAGCAAGTATGGGATTATCTGTTATAACTTGCTCTCAATTTCATATCTGCTATAATAAATGACAAAACGGCAATACCTGTAAAAGAGTTATAACTTGCTCTCAATTTCATATCTGCTATAATTAAACAAGGAACTACGGTTCACAAATGAAAGTTATAACTTGCTCTCAATTTCATATCTGCTATAATTTACTCGATGTAATCGACCGCCCCGGGCATGTTATAACTTGCTCTCAATTTCATATCTGCTATAATAAAATCGAAGAAGCGATTGTCAATATAGCGTTATAACTTGCTCTCAATTTCATATCTGCTATAATGTCGAAATATATATTGACCCTGCGGTAATTGTTATAACTTGCTCTCAATTTCATATCTGCTATAATATAAGCTCAAAAATGGATTTACTTTTGTTGGTTATAACTTGCTCTCAATTTCATATCTGCTATAATATTACTGTTCGGTTACAAGAAGGGCAAACGGTTATAACTTGCTCTCAATTTCATATCTGCTATAATGGGTTAAAATACATACAGGCGGCCTGGATAGTTATAACTTGCTCTCAATTTCATATCTGCTATAATCGGCCAAATCCGCAAACCGCCCCCGCTTTGGTTATAACTTGCTCTCAATTTCATATCTGCTATAATAAGTCTGCACAAGCTTAGCTTCACGGTTGTGTTATAACTTGCTCTCAATTTCATATCTGCTATAATGGTGGATATTTAACTCTTTATTAAGAAAAGTGTTGCGTTCGGTTTTGATTACAAAAAATTCGATATTTTTGTGGTAAACTGTCATCAAATGCCCATTTTTTATAATTTTCTAAGCCTTATCTTTCAGTTCAAACCTGTTTCCAAGCCTTTTCTCCTTTTTCACCTCCTTATAACTTCCTAACATATCTACAGAAAACTTTTTCAATTCTACATTTTTGTAAGCCATCTCAATTTTTTTCTTATTCTTCTCAAATACCGAACCATCAACATTTTTAACCACAAATATAGGCCGAGTTCCTCTTATATGAGCAATATAGTACATTTTTCCATCAAGGCTTATTAAATCATCCTTAAAAAGTGAAAATTTAAATTTGATACTATTTCTTTTTACACTCGGCCATTCATCATAAGGTACATCAGCCTTTGCAATGTATTTATCCGGCAGGGCTTTATTGCTGAAAATATCAATCGAATATATCGGCACTACATAATTTTTGCCCTTGCCGTCCTCAAAAACATCAGCCCGAACTATGTCACCCATCTTGGCATATCCGCCACGCACTTCAATCATTCTGTTTTTATCCCGCTTCTCTCCGCTGATTATAGTCTCTTCATGGGCAGCGCCCGTTACCGTATGTCTTGGCATCCTCGAAACAAATATCTTATTAACTGCGTCCTGAATGTCGTCCCTGATATTAACCCACGGTTTAAACTTTTCTCTTAAAAAGTTAAATTGCTTAAACCAGCTTTTACCTTTTCTCTCAATTTCTTTGGCAAGATTGGACACTAAATAAACATGACCGTCAGTCGAACATGCTGTCACCAAAGCATCAACCGCATGATGCAAATCGTTTGCGCCTCTGTCTTTCGTAAGCCCCCACATATGCCGCATAAAGGCCGTAACACCCCCGCTGCGAACCTGTATCCTGCTTAAAGAATTGATGTCGTCTCTTCGGGACCTCGAAAAATCAAAATGCTTTCGCAGATAATCTGCTATTTCTTTTTCTGCATAACGCGTATCATTAAGATTCCTGCTCAAAAATCGCTCTTTGTCTTTTTCAGTCCAGCTTTTTCTAATCAGATTTCTTCTTTTTGAGTAAGGCACACTATACATCTTTTTTACTCTATTCTCATATTCGACCCACTCTTTACTTTCCTTGCCGTAAGTTTCTTCGAACCACTCATAAGGTATCCTGTCCCTTTTGTTTTGGTTTGCTTGCTGCGTACATAATATTTTATTATTCAGACTGTCGTTAAACGACCTGCTCATCGGTATAATATGGTCAATTTCGCAGTCTTTTATATATACTTCATTTGCGGCGCCGGTTGGTTGCAAAGTAATTTTCATATTTGTGTATGGACAAAACTGATTCTGCTCCCCTTCCAATCTGAACATCAAAAGATTTTGACCTTCTTCCGGGTCTAACCCTGCTTCTCTGCATCTTTCTGCCGCGGCTTCTTTTGCCTCTTTGTATCTTTTCTGCCCCCACGCAATCTCATTTTTCCTTTCTTTGCTGCTGGCTAACTCTGTGGCTACCTCTATATGAATCTGTTCGATTTGATACTGACTTTTATATTTTCGCACGACTGCATTTATCACTTTTCTTGTCTGCGATATTACCCTTGCGACAGCCGGATTATTCTCAAAAAAACCACTGTATGGTTTGAGTATTTCCTGCTTTTCATACTCAAATTTCCCAAATCCCGACTTTTCCTTCGCCTCGTTAAACAAATCCCCCTTTTCCATATTCTCTAACAGTTTTTCAATTGCCTTTTTTGAATGATTGGCAAGCTGTTTCATATTGATAGTCAATACCGCATTTATAACCTCTTCGTCAACAATGCCTTTCTCTTTCAGATACTCCGTCCTTGTCTTGTCACTTTTATGATAAACAAGTGCCTCGGCAATAATGTCCAACTTGTTTGTATCTGCCGCAAGTTTGTCCCATTTGTTGTCGCCGCAAAGCTTCTCTATTGCATTTTTAATTTTGTGATACCCTTTAAGCTCTACAAAGATATCATCCTCAAACTGCTTTATGTATTTCGCTTTGCTGCCAAGCTCCGCCTCCGACTTCGTATATCCTTTAAAATTCGCAAACCTGAAATTATCGGGGATGTTTAACTGTTTTCTTATATCAGAATAATAGACGTATAGTTTCTTTGCATTTTTCCACGCTTCTTTTCTTTTTCTGAAAATCTCTTTTATTTCTTCGTCTAAAACCGTTATTTCTCCTGTATTTATATCGACTATCTGTAGTTTATGTTTTTCCTCAAAGTCCGGCTGTCCCTTTTGTATATTGCATATAAGCTTCTTATTGTACTCTGGATTTTTTTCGCCGTATGAACAAAGATTGAATCTTATATGCTGTTTGTCTTCAAGCTCCAACCCTTTTCTTATCTGGGCAAATGTTACCTTGTTGTTTTTATACGCAAGAGTTTCAATTTTATCTCTCTGTTTATCATCGAGCGGCAAATGTCTGTCTTTATT
>Ga0180432_10005748_pt1 | contig 16360 bp, 13 predicted proteins | sample SS_ome_10_FD_132414 | JGI IMG/M metagenome (GOLD analysis project Ga0180432, IMG submission 132414) | Hypersaline lake sediment archaeal communities from the Salton Sea, California, USA - SS_1_MS_2 metaG | ecosystem: Environmental > Aquatic > Non-marine Saline and Alkaline > Hypersaline >... | reverse complement strand
GGTCCATTCCAAAACCAAAAGCGCCTTTACTTGCACAGAAAATTGTGCGCACTGCACAAGAAAATGTGCATACCAGACATCTTTAAAAATAAGATAGATATAATAACAATAGGTTAAATATGGTATATTTGTTGCACTGTAAATTATTTTCATCCGCTTTTATTTGATCCTTTAAAAACAAATAAAAATTACTATGGCCAAATGTAAAGAGATGAATTGTCAATGTTATTAGAAGCTATCTCAAAAAAGTCTTTTCCCCCAATCTCTGTGTTAGGCCCTCGTTTCAAGCCCTCGACATACTTGAGTATGTCTGCGAGTTGAAATCGGTCCTGCCTTGACCTTGAGCCAAAATCCTATTTTTGAGATGGCTTCTAATGTGTTTTGAAATGATTAATTGAAAAGGAGAAAATGAGAAATGAACAGCATTAAGGTCGATACCTGCAAAATCGCAATCATTCAGGGACTAATTTTCTTTATCGTATTATTTATACCCCATGGGATATTGGCTTATGACTTTTCTGACTGGGATCATGGGGCATCTGGATATAACGATGCAATAGAAGAAGCAAAAAATGAAGAGAAACCGTTAGTTCTTTATTTTCACACCAAGTGGTGTAAATGGAGCAAAAAAATGAATAAAAATTATCTTGCCTCTTATGAGGTAGAAGACTTTTTAGATAACATCCCAAAGGTTGAAATAGATCCAGACAAAGGGTCGGATGAAAAAGCTCTTACCAAGAAATATAGTGTTACGGGATATCCTTCTTTTCTTATATTTGTTCCTTCTATAGATAGCAATGTCCAAAGTATATATCCTCTTAGAAAGGGATCTGATTTGACAACCGACGAATTTATTAATGCCATAAAGGCAAATTTGGTGAGACTGTATAATAATAAAGGGTATTCATGTTATCAAAAACAACAATATGAGGCGGCTATAAAATATTATGACATGGCCATTAATTTTGATCCCGAAGATGCTTATGCATATTATGGGAAAGGCATTGTTCATCATACGGTTGCTTATAAGAATCAAGACGAATGGCTTTTAGAGGAAGCTGAAACGAATTATTTGAAAGCACTTGAAATAGATCCAGGTCATATAGGAAGCAAAAAGGAACTGGAAAGACTTTACAAAAGCATGGAAAAAATGGGCATAAGATAAATTTGTATGAACCTGAATGAGCAAGAGCAACGCGAGCAATGGCATCGTAGTCTGAATTGTGAATTAATGATAATAGTGCCTCAGCTTGACGGGCTGTTGCTCAAATCACTTTTCGACGGCTCTGAAAGGTTTTTTGTAAATCTAAGGCTCGCTCAAGGCGATTCCAAAAATGGAAAAGCACTTGAATTCAGCATGGTGCGTTATATTAGAGCATTTGAGAAACATTTGAAACAGCTTCTAAAAATGTTTGACTTGACTTGAATAGATTCGTGCATAGATTGATGATGTTGTTAAATAAATAAAAGGAGAACATTGTGGAAAAAGTTGAAAACGGTATTTTTGTTAGCGTGGAATACAAAGGAATATTGGAAAACGGCCAGGTGTTCGACACCAGCCATGGACGCCAGCCGCTTGAAATACAGATGGGCGCAGGGCATTTGATCAAGGGGTTTGAAAATGAACTCATGGGGATGGCTTTGAACGAAAAAAAGGTGTTTACCCTCTCGCCGGAAGACGCCTACGGACAAAGAGATGAGGACCAAACCCATTCCTTTCCCAGATCGGATGTTCCCCCTGAAATGAACCCCCAGGTCGGCATGACCATCGGTCTCACCACTCCGGAAGGACACCAGGTGCCCGCCCGGATTGTTCATCTGGATGATGAAAAATTGACCTTGGATTTAAATCACCCCCTGGCCGGTGAATCGTTGACCTTTGAAATCGAAGTCGTGGGCATCAGCAGCACCCCGACCCAGAAGCCCATGTCCTGTGGTGCCGGGTGTGACTGCTCTTCGGGCTGCGATCAGTAACCCGCAATTTTTAAAGGGTCCCGATTCTCGGGACCCTTATATCGGGATAGGGACGACCATGGTTGAACGTCCCACCCACACCACCACGCGGTCATTGCAATCGAATAAATATACAACAAAGGTTTGTCCATCAAATTCTTAATGATGGAAAGATGATTAAAATTATTAGGATGTGGACCCATTATAAATGATCGGGCATCACATTTTGATTTCCGATTTTCTAAGCTGGTTCGAATATTTCAGAAATTAGTGCAGCAATTTGTCGCTGAGGGGTAGAATTATCCATGTTCGTTATCGGTCATAGAGGTGCGGCGGGTCACGCACCCGAGAATACAATTGAATCTATCGATTGTGCAATAGAGATGGGTGTAGACTATATAGAAATAGATGTACAGCCCACCCGGGACGGGCGACTTGTGGTTTTCCACGACCGAACGATGCGCCGCTTGACAGGGCTGCATGGATATGTTCGGGAATACACCTTTGTCGAATTAGCAGAAAAAGCAAATCTTTCTAACAGACAAAAGATTCCAAGCTTTGAAGAGGTTTGCGATTTGGTCTCAAAAAGTAATGTTGGACTCTTTGTTGAAATAAAGAGTCCCGGCATTGAATCCATTATCCTAAAAACACTGCGCAAATATTTTGACATTTCCAGTTGCCTTATGGGTTCATTTTATCACCGAAGCATCTTGAAATTAAAACAGATAGACCCCACCGTTAAAACAATAGCCGTCATGGTAGGTGTTCCGCTGACTACAAGAAACATTGTTCGCGACTCTCAATGCAATTATCTCGGGTTGGGCATCGGGTCATTGGATGAACAACAGATACAGGAAGTTCGCTCGGAAGGTTGTGGCGTTATTGTTTGGACCGTTGATGAAGCAGATGAGTTGCCACTGTTATGCGAATTGGGGATAGATGGAGTGGTCAGCAATTTCCCGGATAAAATAATAAAAGCCTTGAATTGTGAATAAGGGGGGGCAACTATAGTTAGTGTCCATCCATAAACGGCATCTTTCGGCCTCCGGCGGCGTTCTCTCTCATTTTCAATCCTCGATATAGCGCACTATGCCTGCGGTTGAAAACTCGCTCGGGCCTTGCCGGAAACCAAAACCTACCATTTATGGATGGACACTAGTTATAAGATTCGTTACAGATTAAAAGAAGAGACTTATTATTTGGCAAAACAGGAGATGGTTTCAAAATGGCTGAAATATTTATTACTCGAAAAGTATTCAGGCATGTCATAGATATGTTGGAAAAAGAAGGGCACACCATTGACATCAACGACACGGACAGAATTCTTCCTGCCCGTGAACTGGTTGAAAGAGCGCATGGAAAGGCGGGTATTGTCTGCTTGCTCAACGATAGGATTGATTCTTCGGTTATGGACGAACTGCCATCAATCAAGGTGATTTCCAACATTGCCGTCGGGTATGACAATATCGATATTACCGGGGCAACCGAGCGGGGCATCATGGTGACAAACACGCCGGGCGTATTGACGGAAACCACCGCCGATTTGGCCTTTGCCCTGCTGCTGGGCGCCGCCCGGAGAATCCCGGAAGCCGATCAATACACACGGGCGGGGAAATTCAAAAACTGGCAGCTCATGCAGCCGCACATGGGCGTTGACATCTATGAAAAGACGCTGGGCATCGTCGGTATGGGTTCTATCGGACAGGCCGTTGCCAAAAGAGCGAAAAAAGGGTTCGACATCCGAGTTGTTTACTACAGTTCATCCAGAAAAGAAAGCGCCGAGAATGAATATGAAGCAGAATTTGTAGAATTCGATAAACTCCTTGCCATAAGTGATTTTATCAGCATTCACGTTCCCCTGACAGAAAATACAAAACATATGTTTTCGAGCCAAGAATTCAAGAAAATGAAACATACCGCCATTCTGATCAATACCGCCAGAGGGCCGGTGGTGGATGAATCGGCCCTGGCTGAAGCCATCAAGGATGGTCAAATCAGAGGCGCTGCCCTGGACGTATTCGAAGAAGAGCCCAGCGTTCATCCGGAACTCATGAAACTAAAAGAGAACGTGGTATTGACGCCTCATATCGGAAGCGCTTCCATTGAGACGAGACTGCGTATGGCGAAAATGGCGGCAAGAAATATGGTAGAAGGTTTGAAAGGAAACCGGCCGCCCAACCTGGTCAATGAGAACGCGAGTCCCTTTTAAATTGAACGAAAAAACCGGTGTCAAAGATAGGTTGTCCTATTTCTTTATCTTTCTCTGATATAAAAAAATCATAATTCCATGATTTGACTCGGGGCGTCCATGCCCCTCGCTCTCACGGTCGGCTATTCAGCCGTCCAATTCCGCTATCCTGCAGAATTGTCCTTGAATAAAAATCCTCATTTATGGATGGACACTGTATAGAAGTGGTTTCAAAACCTTACTAAGACCCACAATGCCATTGCTTGCACAGAAAATCGTGCACCAGTACACAAAAAAATGTGCACACCATAACTCCCTAAGAATCGATTATCAATAATATCAATTGGTTAATTTCTGGTATGCTTATTGCACTATTTTTTCAATTAATTTTGCATTTTCAGCTATCCCCAACTAATCAAAAATCGGGGGGGATTTGTGATGTTTTCAAAAAAAAGTGCCATATCTCAATAACCGAAAAATAACTTTATTCTAATATTGAGATGTGATTTTTGATTTAAAAATGAAAGGACAAAGAAGAAAAGATAAAATGAAAAATTCGTCCGGAACTCCGGGATACCCCTAAAATTAAAAGTTTCTATGCTACCAGCATGCCACGTAAAGCCCGTATTGATGCCCCTGGTGCCCTTCATCATATTATTGTAAGAGGCATCAAGCGAAAAAAAATATTTATAGATGACACCGATCGGGTTAATTTCCTGGATCGACTGGGAAAGGTGCTCTCTGAAACCGGTACAAAATGTTTTGCGTGGGCCCTGATTCCCAACCATTTTAGCCTGTTACTGCGCACGGGTGCTTGTCCGCTTTCTACGGTTATGCGCAGGCTGCTGACTGGCCATGCAATGAACTTTAACCGTCGACATGGTCGAAGCGGCCGGCTGTTGGAGAACCGTTACAAATCGATTCTTTGTCAAGAGGATATTTATTTACTTGAGCTTGTACGGTATATCCACCTTAATCCGATTCGGGCCAGGATGGTTACCGACATAAAAACTCTGGATAAACATCCTTTTTGCGGGCACTCCGTTATTATGGGGAAAAAGAAAAAAGATTGGCAAGATGATGCATATGTCCTGAAGCAGTTCGATAACAAGATATCAACCGCGCGACGCCGTTACAAAATATTTATCCAAAAAGGCATCCGGGAAGGCAAGCGCCCTGAACTCACCGGAGGTGGACACATTCGGATGAGTGGCGGCTGGTCTGTGAACAAATCTCTTCGGCGGGCAAACATCCATTTTAAAATTGATAAGCGTGTGCTCGGCGATTCTGATTTCGTTGAGAGGGTTTTAAGGGATGCGGATGAATCTCTTAAACGCAAATACCGACTAAAGTCTCAAGGCTATGATGTAGATAAGCTCGCTGATAGAGTGGCTAAGATTTATTCCATTAAACCGGAAGAAATATTTCAGCCCGGAAAGCAACCGGTAAAAGTCAAAGCGAGAAGCCTTTTCTGTTTCTGGGCGGTTAGGGAGTTGGGGTTTACCATGGCGAATTTAGCGCCTAAGCTTAATATCTCGCAGCCGGCGGTTAGTATGAGTGCTCAGCGTGGAGAGCGAATCGCATCCGAAAATGGATATTCACTAATGGGAGAATAGGATCTTTTAATTTTAGCCCGAATATTCATAAAAATTGAAATATCGGTCTACCCTTTTGATATGCCACAGGAAAACCGATTTTCTTCCTGTTTGATCGCCATCTTTAGATCGTCATAAATGTTCGGAAGCTTTTCGGTGATGCGTTCCCAGGAAGCCGTCTGGGGTATTTCGAAAAAGGCGCGTTTCATTTGCTTTTCCACAGACATAATGGTCTCCGCCAGACCGGCATCTAAATGCGGCTTAAATTCCGGATACGTGTGAATCACCCTCATAAACCTGCCCGTGATCAGGGACTGGGTTGTCAGAATCTCACCGGCACGCAATATACAATTGCGGAAAACGCTTCGTGCGAGCCGTTCTTCTTGGTCACGGTCATAAATGAGATTGTTGAAGGCCGCCTCTTCGGAATATATCTTAATGCGCTGTTCCGCAATCCTTGAGTAAACCAAAGCCAGATCGCGGAAAAAATCATCGGAAACTTCCAAGGCCTCATCCTCGACCAGAGCGCTGGTCAGAGTGGTAACAATATCAATGGCCATCCGATGGAGTCCTCTTGTTTCGTCTGTCTCGGAGACTTCCTGGTGCTTGTGATCAAAAGGTTTTCGGGAAAACATGACCTGCGCCACGGATGTGGCTTTTCGATAAATTTCGATAAGCGTATAAATTTCCGCTCCCCAGTTTGTGGCAAAATGAATTTTTTTGAGCAGTTCACTATTGAAGGCAACTTCGCCGGAAAGTTGATAATGGAACTGCATCAAAAAATCGATCAGTCCGAGCATCTTTTGATCTTTGGTTTCCATAAATTTTTTTCTCAGAGCAAGCAACAGAGGGTCGAGCAGCAACCGTTTGACCCGACCATAGAGCTTTCTTTCGGAAATGCGGTAGTAAAAGGCCTTGGAAAAGTCGTAGTCGTGAACCACCACGGGATATAGAAGCCTATCGAGCTGGGCGCGCTTAAAGGATCGGATATCTGCATCAATTACCCCCACTGCCTTGGCCCCTAAAGCAAGCGCAATACCGAAGCTCAGAAATATATTTTTCCCCTTGCCGGGTTCGAGAAATACAAATCCGGCCTGGTTCAGAGTTTCATATACCTGGGAGAAAAAAGGCCCGTCATTCCATTGGATGATGTAATTTTTGATTTGATATTGCGTTAAGAGATCCCGCAACAAGAACGCTTCATCCTCTGATGCCCGGTCCAGACCGAAAATAATCCGGTAAAAATACCGTACCTGTTTTAGCTGGCTCAAAATATTTTGAAAAACCGGATAGGTTTCGCTAGTTGTGAACTCGCTTGACAGAAGCGGGATAATCAAGATGGTTTTTTTTCGCCGAGCGCCCTGTCTGAGTTTGCTTTTAAGTCTGTTCCGGTCCTGTTTCTGAAGGATCCTATAAGTGGTCAATTCACCTTTATGTTGTGTGATTTCAATAATGGCGCAGACCTCCGATATGAAAATGGGTTTTGAATTTAGTCAACAAAAAAAATATGTGGTCTTTTTATTGGCTCACCCTGTGGGTCCCTTTTGTTCAGGATCGGTCAAATGGATTAACTCAAGACTAATGTTTTCAGTGACAGGGTAAAATGAGCTTATTGGCGCAACCCGAGTAGGCGGTGGATCGAAAATGGATTGTGTGGAAATTAGTGAGCCTGCAACATTTGGAAATTGATCGGTTGAGAAGGCCAACAAAATTAACTTATCATATACAAGACGGGCTGTCAAGCAACGCTGTATATCCGCTTGATTCTTATATGAAAATTGATTAGAATCTTTATAATTTTTATTACGGCTGTCGCCCTCAAACATCTACAAATTTTGCGTTTCGCTTGTGAATAGTGAATAAACATTTGAAAAGAGGTGTTTAAAGAACGAGACGAGGAAGGACAGAGTTGAAGGCAGCAGTGACAAGGCCGCTCCCTGTTTGGTCGGGACTTTATCATAATGCCCAGAAATTTATGCATGATGCACATTTTTTTGGGCATTTTTTTTATTATTCTCCTTCTTCCAATTTTCCGTTCTATTCAATTCATAGGTTTTGAAATTTTTTTCCTTTGCTAATGGTTTTCAAAAATTCATTTTAAACCAACAAGTTGTGCATACTTCGGTATCAAAAGATGGATTGAAGTTCTTGCTTATTCAAAAAGTGAAGTTCTTTTTGGCACAGGTGTTGCTAAAAATCTCACATATATTCTGCAATCCTTGTATCCGCCGGATATACCCCTATAACGGGATCTTTGTTTCACTGTGACAAGGCATCAATCGTGCAGTGGTTAAGCTTCATATAAAACCGAGGAAAAACCATGTTAGAAAAAGCGACGAGTTCAAATGCCATGGATTTAAATGGCCTTAAACTTAAATCCGAGATTGAATATCGGAAGAATTTGCAGGATATTTGCAACAAGATCCATGCCGCCGCAAATCTGGACGAGATCCTGGTTGATCTCAAGGATGAAATCACTGGGCTTTTTGAAGCGGAACGGCTGACCGTTTACCTGGTTGACGGCAGAAAGCGAGAGTTGGTTTCGAGATTCAAATCCGGAGACGAAATCGGAGAGATCCGCATTCCCCTGTCCAACAACAGTATATCAGGATGTTCCGCTTACAAGAAAAAGCTCATCAATATTAAAAATGTTTATGATGATAAGGAGCTGGCCGCCATAGATTCTGATCTTAAATTCGATAAAAGCTGGGATCAAAAGGCGGATTTTACCACCCAACAGGTTCTTGTGGTTCCGGTGATATGTAAAAACTATCTGCTGGGCGTGATTCAGCTCATAAACCGCAAAAACGAAGGGTCATTTTCCAAACTCGACGAACAGTCTGTTACGGAAATGGCTCATATACTGGGAATCGCACTGTACAACCAGAAGCGGATGGCAAAAGCAAGGCCAAGCAAATTTGATTATCTTTTGAAAAACCGTATTCTGACGGAAAAAGAACTGGATATGGCCGTCGCCGATGCCAGAAGAAGAAGAGAATCTGTTGAGGCGGTTTTAATGTCGGATTTCAAGGTTTCAAAACAGGATGTCGGCAACGCCTTAAGTCAATTTTATAACGTACCGTTTGCAAAATATAATGCAAATGCACCGGTTCCCAGTGAACTGCTTGCCGGCCTGAAAGTTTCTTTCATGCGACACTATGCCTGGGTTCCCCTGCGCAAGGAAGGTAATAACATCGTTATTGCCATAGACAATCCCTTCGATCTTCAGAAGGTTGGCGAAATCAAGTCTTTGTTTACTGGCAAATCCGTCTGTTTCAATGTCGCGTTAAAACAGGATATACTTAAAACTCTCAGGCGCTTTACCCGAAAGGAAAAAGAACTTGCTTCCATGCAAGAGATCCTTTCCCAACTAAAGAGCGAAGAACCCGAGATAGAAGCTGAAGAATCTGACCTGTATGAAGAGGACAGTGCCATTGTCCAGCTGGTCAATAAAATTATCATTGATGCCTATGAGCGGGGTTCTTCGGATATTCATATCGAACCGTTCCCCGGAAAGGAAAAGACCCGGGTGCGGATCCGTGTGGACGGTGCATGTGCGGTATTGGAGTCGCTTCCTTCCGTGTTTAGAGATAACATCGTGTCACGTATTAAGATTATGGCCGATCTCGATATTGTGGAACGACGCAAGCCCCAGGACGGGACAATCAAATTCAAAAAATACGGCGGTCTTGATATCGAACTCCGGGTGGCCACCATTCCCACCCAGGGGGGAGTGGAAGATGTTGTGATGCGTATTCTGGCCACCGGTAAGACGCTTCCGTTGGATAAAATAGGTTTTTCAACCCGAAATTACGGCAATTTTGTCAACTCAATTATTCAGCCATACGGCCTCATCTTTGTATGTGGTCCCACCGGTTCCGGTAAAACATCAACCTTACATTCGGCCCTGTCCTATATCAATCATACCGAAACCAAGATCTGGACCGCTGAAGACCCTGTGGAAATCACCCAGAGAGGGTTGAGACAGGTCCAGGTCAAGCCCAAGATCGGATTCGACTTTGCATCCGCCATGCGAGCATTTTTAAGGTCTGACCCGGATGTAATCATGGTGGGTGAGATGCGCGACAGGGAGACAACATCAATAGGAATTGAGGCGTCATTAACCGGACATCTGGTGTTTTCCACACTGCATACCAACAGTGCAACGGAAAGCATCACACGACTTCTTGACATGGGAATGGATCCGTTCAATTTTGCAGACTCTATTGTGTGCGTTCTTGCCCAGCGCCTGGTCCGCACCTTGTGTAAAAATTGCAAAGAATCTTATCACCCCTCAAAAAGTGAGTATGAGACTCTAGTTCGGGAATACGGATCTGTTGAACGGTTCGAAAAAAATGTTAATATACCTTATACGGATGATATAATTCTTTGCCGGCCGGTAGGCTGCAACCGATGTTACAACGCCGGATATGCCGGACGCATGGGTCTGCATGAATTGTTGATGGGGACCGACTCCATGAAAAAGCTGATCCAGAACAATTCTCTGATTGAGGTTTTAAGGAATCAGGCCGTAAAAGATGGTATGACGACCCTGAAACAGGACGGAATTGAAAAAATATTGGGTGGAAACTGCGATCTGCTGCAGGTCCGGAAGGTTTGTATCCGATGATCGGGTAAACTCAAGGCACCTTTTTGACTGCTTCCCTAAATTTTTTCAACTGTTTTTCATAATAACTTTTGTTCGTTACGGTCAAATCAAGGGCCTTGATTTCAGATTCAACTGCCTCTTCAAACCGGCCGTTTGCAAAATAGCTCTCAGCCAGGGTGTCGAGGATATACGGAGATTTTTCGAGTTCAGCCGCTTTTTCTGCAAGATACAACGCTTTTTGAGGATCACGGAATCTTTCGACGTTACATGTGGCATGAAGCCAGGCGAGGTTATTCAAAACATGAGGGTTATCCGGCTTAAGCGCCAATGATTGTTCATACGCTTTTATAGTTTCGGCAAACTTTTCCTGGCTGAAATAAAGGTCACCCAGCGTGCTGTAAAGATTCGGGTTGTCAGGGGTCCTCTCCAGTTCTCTGAGTATTATTTTCTCGAAAAAATGTTTGTTTAATTTCTTGCCGGTTTCACCAAAATTTAAGTTATATCCAATAGCTCCGATCAAAAGTGTTCCCAGCAGATACACAGCGATACTTTTTAATATTTTATTGTCATGGCGGGTTATCCAAACTCTGTCCGTTTCACATTTTTTCAAATAATCTATCCGGCTTTTAATGCTGAAGTGGTGCCAGTTGGGTTTGTCGTATGGCTCACCGCTTGTCGCTGCAATTTTTTCGAAACAGGAGATAAGAGGTGCCGCACTGTCGAAAAGGGTGTACACGTAAGTGTCTGCCTGGCGCTCAAAATTGCGCATAAAATATCCGAAAATAAAACGGAAGTAGATCAGGAAAAATATGATAATGATGAAGCTGAAAATCGATGATGTTACCGCAGTTTGATCCAGACCGCTATGGCTTATAAATCTGTATATGGGTTCCGTGAAGACAATAAAATATACCAGCAGGTCAAAAGTGGCAAAAGAGATCAGCATGTATCCTACAAAAAAGACCAGATAGAAAATAAGATGTTTTTTCTTTATATGCCCGATTTCATGGGCAATGACCGCATCAATCTCCTCGGGCTCAAGGAATCTCAAAAGGTCATTTGTAACAAGGATGTAGCGAAATTTCTTGACCAGCCCCATCACACCGGCGGTTATCATTCTGCCTCCGAATATGGGCCAGTAAAGAATATCAGCATATTCAAGGCTTGCTTTTCGGCACAGGTCTTCGATCCGTTTTCTATAATAACCGGTTTCCAGGGGTTTGCATCTCCAAAATTTCTGGATTACAGCCGGGCCTGCAATTGCGATGGCAACAAGAAAAATAACGAAATAGGCAATCTGACCCTGGGTAGTGGAGAGAAAATGTTTTGGTGATTCAAAGGGCAGGGCATGAATAATGTCGGCAACTCCGGAAAGGAGCAGCCAGGGTAAAAGCACGGGTACGGAGAAAGAAATTTGAGACAGAATGTATGATCTCCTGGAGAGATCGGAGTTGGAAAGCATCTTATAGGATCCATGGGCACAGGCCCATACGATGGCAAGGTAGAATATGAAAAGCCCGAGAAATAAAAGTGCCTGAAACGTCGGGATAATTGAAAGAAAGTCAATGTCTGCCAAAAAAGATGAAAGGTTCAGGCCGTAAATATCGATGGAAAAGAGCACGATGGCCATTATGGATTGCCGGGTTAGCGTAGAGCTGAATTTATGACTGAGTTGTGAGAATCTTCCCTGTGAAAGACTCTTTTCTATTCTGTTAAATTGTATCCAGGTGATCCACGCGAAAGCAGCAGTCAGTCCGACAAACAAAATAAAGGTTTCTATTGAGGTAAAATTGGTATCTTCCGAAGGCTGATAGGTACTGTAAATGAGCAGTACAATGATGAAGTATATGAAATTGCCAAACATAAAAAGATTTATTTAAACATGAAACGCCTGATCCGCTGGACCAGGTTAAAATTAAAAAGCTATGCTTTTAATAATAGATATAAGTGCCTAAAGTTTGAAGTGAGCTAAACTGAACTAAAGTTAATGTATGTGCCGTTGGCACTATCAATTTAAATAAACAATGAGTTACGCTGGCATCCCGCTGTAAACGGGACCCAACTTTAGTCACTTTCAACTTGAGTCACTTTAGTCACTTTTTCTTTGTAATACCTTTCTTTTTCACTATAGATGCAGCCGCAATATTGCTGGCGATACATTCCCAACCGTTTTGATTCTTCAACACCCTCTTTCCATCCTTCACGAAAATCATAGTAGTAAAATTTTACCCCTACGGCTTTACCGACCGCTTCGCCAATGGATTTTATCTCGTCGTGTTTCTGAAATTTACTGTACAGGAGTGTGGTAGTAAAATAATCAAATTTACCCCGCTTTGCCACCAGTGCCGTGGATCTCAGACGCTCATGGTAGCAGTAGGAGCAGCGTCTCGATTCCCTGAACACGACATTCTGGATAAAACCTTCCAGATCGTAACCTTCCTGATAAATGACCCTGAGATTGATGGTTTCAGCATAGGACTGCAATGTGTCTTTGCGTTTCATACATTCCGTGTACGGGTGGATATTGTGTTTATAGAAGAAACCCATGACTTCAAGACCCTTCTTTTCAAGGGTTTTTACAGTGGTTATTGCACACGGAGCGCAGCATATGTGAAGCAGGATCTTCATTCTCTTTTTCCGAAAATAGCGGTTCCGATGCGTACTAAGGTCGCCCCTTCTTGGATAGCCGCTTCAAAATCACCGGTCATACCCATGGAAAGTTCGCTTAAATGAATATTCAACAAACCCTGTTGCTCGAGACGATCTCTCAGACCCCGAAGGGTGGCGAAATAGGGCCGAACCTTTTCAGGAGCGTTGAAATAGGGCGGCATAGTCATAAGCCCTTTAACCGACACATTCTCAAGAAGGCTTATGTCCTTTAACAGATTGTATGTGTCTTTAACGCTTATTCCCGACTTTGAAGCTTCCTCACTGATATTGACCTGTATCAGGACCTCCTGGATTTTATCAATTTTATGTGACTGTTTATCCAATTCACGGGCCAGTTTAAGGGAATCAACGGAATGAATCAGATCAAAGAGTCTCACGGCGTATTTGGCCTTGTTGGACTGAAGATGTCCGATGAAATGCCACGATACCGGGTACGTCGCCAGGTCGTTGAACTTGGTCCGGGCTTCTTGAACATAGTTTTCTCCAAGAATGGTAACGCCGGCATCTATGGCTTGTCTGACCCTGTTTGCGGGAACGGTTTTGCTCACTGCAACCAGACGGATTGTTTCCGGGTCACGGCCGCATGCACGGGCCGCCGTTTGAATGCGATTTCTTACGTCTTGCAGTCTTTTTATCAATTTTTAAAATCTTCCTTTGTTAAACAACTCATTCAGCAGTCGCGGATTATTCATGGAGCGATTGAATCGAAAAAACTTCCCGATATCTCAATTATTTATATAGGTTATAGCCAGCACACCTTCCTTTATGAGAAATTCAATGACTTCGCAAACCGGGAGCCCCACAACATTGGTGTAAGAACCGTTGATGCTTTTAACCAGGAAGGTGCCGAGGCCTTGAATTGCGTAGGCTCCTGCTTTGTCAAAAGGTTCGGTTGTATGTATGTACCACTCGATTTCCTGATCGGTTAGACGTTTAAAAAGAACGTCTGTTTTAATTGTTTCGGAAAATTTTCGGTTTTTTACTTTGCAGCAGATTGAATAACCGGTAAAAACTTGGTGGGTTTTCCCGCTGAGCTGTTTTAACATGATTCGGGCTTCGGATATGGAGCCGGGCTTACCAAGTATGGTTTGGTCTTTCAGAACAATGGTATCGGCGCCGATAACCCATTTGTCGGGATACTTATCCGACACGTTATCGGCCTTTGCTTCGGCGAGAACCCTGGTATAGGTTTCCGGCGAAGATACAGGGATGGATGTCTCATCGATGCTGCTGGGAATTACGGAAAACGAAAGTCCGGCCTGTTCTAACAGATACCGGCGCCTTGGGGAGCGGGATGCGAGTATTAATAACGGGTCATCATTTGGATTTTTCATGGGGGTTAAGTATCAGAAGAAATGAAAATTGACAAGCATCAAACCATGACAACTGTAACTTACTGACAAGCTTACATCAACTTGCTGACAATTTCATAAATATCGGCAAAAGCATGACTTGACTGGTCAAGATTGATCAGAGGGGCCATGTCGGAAATCATTGCACCGATCTGCTTGTCATGAGATACGCTGTACAAATCCGTGGTTTTAGTGGTTAAATATTTTTCAGCAACAATCTGTACAATTTGACCCGCATTTTTCTCTTTGTTACCCCTGGCCATGTTGGTAATTATTGTCGGCCGGATATTTTCAATTTCTTTTTTTAAAACTTCCATGACGTCTTTTCCGCCGGACTCCTCGATGAACTGAAGAAGCTCTTTGACGGTTCGGATTTTGAGCACATTTTTTGGATCCATGGCTGTTTTAATAAGCGCTTGAAGAGATGGGGTTTTGCTGGAAAGACGGCTTAACCTTCGGTAGACCGCATTTCGAATAAATATATAAGCATTCTGAATCGATGTGGGCTCCGGTGTAAGGACGATTATTTTTGTATTGGCGGCGAGAAAAAAATCGAGAACGTTAAAAGAAGTACCGGCGCCAAGATCAAGAATTACGTAGTCGGCATCTATCCTTGAAAAATGAGTGATAAGTTTCACCTTTTGACTAAAGTGTGGGTTGGCCAGGGAAAGAACGTCACTGGCACCGCTTATCAGGCGAAGGTTTTGAGCCCCGGTATCCATACAAATATCCTCTAATACTTCAAATTTTCGAGTAATAAAATCATTTAGAGTCTTTGATGGACTTTTAATGCCCATAAGGGTGTGCAGGTTGGCTCCTCCCAGATCAACGTCCACAAGAACGGTCCGTTTGCCTATCCGGGCAAGCCAAAAAGCCATGATGCTACTCACAACACTCTTTCCGGCCCCGCCTTTGCCTCCGCCGATGGCCCATATCTGAGGGGTTGATTTACCGATGGTATTCTGTTCTTCGCTCACATGTCACCTTGTTGTTTTATAAGCAATCTCAAAATAATCTTTTGGCCCAATCTCGGCGTTGGACCCTCGTTTTAAGTCCTCGACATACTTTAGTATGCCTGTCGGAGATCCCGTGATGTTTTCGGGGCGGGTTAAAACTCGGTCCCGCCTTGATCTTGAATCAAAATCTTTATTTTCAGATAGCTTATGGTTTCTTTAATGGTTATTATTCCCATGTGCCATTAGCCGACAATCCAATTCATAGAGAAATGAAGTTTGGGCCGTGAACCGGTTAAAGGGTTGCACCGTCACGACTTTCCCAAAAGCGAGCTCCATAAACTCCATATAAGATTTTGTTCTCCTTCGGATCCATAACAGTAATCTTTCAACAGTTCCTGGTCAGTATCGGTCATGTCTTTGAACTGGATACCGATGATGGCTGTTGGTTTTCCTTCCAGGGGAACATCCTTGCCCCAGACAATAGTACCCAAAATTTTGAGCGTAATCGGTTCTATGGATAAACGCATCTGGATTTTTACATTTTTTCCGATCAGGCCAGCAGAATGACCCATTTGATACCTCGCACCCAAAATCACACAGGCTCCGCCTAAAGAAATATCATCCGTGAACCCGGTGAGTTCCATAGGGGCTTTTCCGCCGGGATCCGGGAAAACCTTGAGATTCACCTGCGTGGGAAGCTGATGCCTGACTGTTTTTCGAACCATTTTTGAAACTTTTTTTTCATGCGATTCCAAATAGGCATCCAAGAGGCGATCAAGCATGGGCTCAACATCAGGGTATTCTCTACAGACTTTCATCAGCATGGGTTTGGAGATGGCGGCCAATTCAACGCGGGTAATGGTTTTAATATCTGTTTGAGATACTTTTTCCTCTTCAAAGGGATAAATGTCGCCAAAAAAGTCATTTTCTATAAGGTCTTTTTTTGTTTTTTCCCGTACTTTTTCATCCATTTTCAAACGATGGTAGATGGTTTCTTCCAGGGCTCCGGAAACCACGAAACTCATATCATTTTCCGG
>Ga0180432_10005744_pt1 | contig 16367 bp, 16 predicted proteins | sample SS_ome_10_FD_132414 | JGI IMG/M metagenome (GOLD analysis project Ga0180432, IMG submission 132414) | Hypersaline lake sediment archaeal communities from the Salton Sea, California, USA - SS_1_MS_2 metaG | ecosystem: Environmental > Aquatic > Non-marine Saline and Alkaline > Hypersaline >... | reverse complement strand
GGCGATGCGAACACACCCAAAGCTAACAGAGACCCAATTCTGGTTCTGGGAGTGTTGTTTGACAAACTCGACTGCAACATTAATTATCCGCAGAACCCACGCTCGATGTCCAGACATCTGCATCGGAGGCCGTCCAGTTGAATGTGACATCGTGAGATGTGATGGTACCCAGGGGACCACTGGTGATCGATGTTTGGGGTGGTGAGGTGTCCTCCGCAGCACCAGACCTTTGGGCCAGGGCAAGAGTGTAGCGTGCGGTAGAGTTCAAATCGGAGAGCTTATCTTTGGCCTGAGAGAAGAGAGCAGTCCCGCGGTCAACGTAAGAGGCTACACCGGACACCAGCTTGAGATCGTCGAGGAGAGCCACAACGTTCCCATAGATTCCCTTCACTATCTCGTCTCCTACCTCTGCAGCAAACTCCGCAAGCTCCTCGGCTATAGAGCTCTCGATGCTGTCAAGCTCGTTCAGCATGTAGAAAGCGGGGTACTGATAGGCATTCCCGTGCAAGAAATGGTGCAAGTATCGATACGCGTCTTCATAGCTGACGATCCCTCCACCCCCTGCCACTTCGGCGGCCTGCTCGTAATGCTCCTCCGCGTTGGAGAAGTCCAGATAGACAATGGCCTCCAGCGTGTTCATGGGATCACCAAGGAGGGAGGCAGCTGTGTCGACGGCCCCCAGGATAGCGTCATGCGGAATTGAAGTACCAGCAGTGACATAGCCGCGAATCGCTATTGCCATTTCCCTTGCGCCGACGTTGAGGAGGGTCTCAGCGAACCTGATGACATAATGGTAGTACAGCCGTTGTCTCATGTTCTGTATAGTGCATTGGAGACCTTCAGAGGTGCCGAGTCCCTCCAATTGCGATATCCTCCTGGCAAAGTCTATGATTCCGATTTTCTGAGCCAGGGTCTCACTCGAAACGGGATTATAGGCCGTGTCAGTATATGCCTTGATAATATTGGAGCTAGAGCTAACCTGCAGCGTTACGGGGTCAATGTAGCTGCCTAGTAGCAAGATGTAGTACTGGGTGTCATCAACAGTGACGGTCATTTGAGATACCGTGTGGCTTTGGATCAGTCCAGCAATGGACTCGCCGTCAGCGTGGGCAGCCCTTCCGCCCAAGGGCGCCAACGCAAGGACTGCAGCAATCAGTATGCTGTAGACAACCAGTATCCTGTTTGAGAGACAATTCCCCTGCATTTGCGGTCTCCTGTGAAGAACAAGCTCAACGGACCAGTTGGGGGTCTGGAACAAGCAGCTACGCCATCAAAGTCAAGATAGACGTCAATAGCCTCCATGCGAACCACCCTCATCTGTCAGTAGCAGGTTCCACACGACAGCCCATGTCCATAGCTCAGATCACATCAAGTGCTAGGATTCCTCCAAATTCGGCTGCCCAACGCCTCCTTCGTGACCTCTTCCTCAAGCTGCTACCAGCTACCTATCCTTCTGTCCCTGCAGGCTAGCCCAGAGCCGGTTTAGATCAGTTGTTCCGCCCGGCGTCTTCTCCACCTCATGCCACGTCTCCCAGCAATCTGACCAGTTCGGACGACACTGACCTCCCACGGCAAGCACTGGCTGGGGAGCGAGAAGAGCAACATCGTCCGCCCTGTGTTCGATAGGCGCTACACTTGTTCTCGGGACGCAGTATCCACTTACTCGACCGCCCGGGCGCTATCTCAATCGCGGCAACTGTATTGAGCCGACGACTTCTCCCACCAATTTGCCACTATGAAACACCAACAACCGTTGCTCTGCCCTCTATTGGAGCTGGTGGACTCTTCTCCTTCGTATCAGTACCACCGCCAGTCCGATCACGGCTGAAACCCCAGCCAAACCGCTCCAAAGTGAAGCCCCAGGAATGAATGTAGGAAAAGGAGGACATGTCACCCAGTGTTTAGATGCCTCGGCAACCAGGATTTGTTCACCCGTATCGACACTGGCCTGAATAACGTCAGTCCCGGCAATGCCCCGTGTGTCCGTGTAGGTCCAGGTGGCCTCACCCTCAGCGTCGGTGGCATCGCTACCGCTCAGTCCGGCATTCGGCCCGTCGGTGATGAGGAAATCCACCAGGTGGCCGGGTTGCGGCACAGCGTTCACCCTGTAGGTGGCTAAGACCGTGTGCTCCGGGTTAACCCCCCCTGCACTGTTTGTGGATTGCGGGGGCTCAAGGGTCAATAGAGGAGGCATTACCCATGTTTTGGTGACTACTATGGAGAAGAAGTCATCAACGCCATCACCGCTGGTGTCAGTGCTGGCCACAATAGTATCCGTGCCACAGGTGGTACCCACGTAGCTGAACGTAGTACAGCCCGTGGCATCGGCAATACTGATGCCGGTCGTCCCGCCATGCGGTCCGGAGAGCACCTCGAAGTTGATGACTTGGCCTTCCATCGGCACACTGTCCTTCATGTAGCAGGCCGTCACAGTGTGCGTGTCCCGCACGTAGTCCGTATCGGTCGAAGGATCCAGCAAGAAGGTAAGGCACGGTGGAGTGTACTTCTCCAAAACCGCTTCGGCGAACTCCTCAAAGCTGGCAACCGGCCTTACCCAACCCTGCGATCCATGCGGAACTGGATATGGTGGTGCGATGACGCCGGGCTCGGGGTAGACGATCTCAGACCGCAACCACTCGAGCAATTGAGGCGTCACATCTAGGGCCTCAGCAGTTATCCCGTCAACTCCGGCAGCGACAGCGAGGTCCCGCTGTGCCTCGGCATAAGCTACCTGGGACTCCGGCTGTGGTAAGCCGTTCGTGACCAGATTGATGAGCTGAAGAGCTTCAGGCCTCATGTCGGCCACAAGCTCATCCTTGGCCATCTGAATGCCCGAGCCCATCGGCGTATATCCACCCCGCCTGACCATGCCCTTTATTGCTGCAGCAACAGCCTCGGCAGTCGCTTGGCTGTCTATCAGTGTGCGGTCAAGCTCCAGGGTGGCATGGTCCTGGGCAAACTGGATAACCCAGACCTCTATGGTACCGTTGTGGGCCACGATACACGGGTCTGTGATTGCTGAGGCCAAACCGCCAATCATGAGATTCCATTCATCGTCGCTCATGCTCCCCGAGCCATCAACCACGAAGGCTATCTGCCAACTTACCCCAGGGTCTGCTTGTGTCACTGAGGCTGTCCCGAGAAGCGTGGCTAGCAGTACGACGAGCAGCGCGCCCGTCCAGCGACGGATCAGACGTCCTATTCTTACGTCCATTCCCGATACCTTCATCATTCCTCCCGAGACCACTTGTTTCGACAGACTCCCTACGGTTTCGGCCCGGCAGCCACCTTCACCTATCCCGACTACCGGTTAGGGGCTTGCCTGGCATGCATTTGTGGGCACACCATCGAGCGGGGCTGCAGCAACTGAGGTAGGAGGATGAACACGTTCCGCAGATCATCACAGGTGCTTATTAAGTAAGTAAGTAATGGTGCTGCTCTTACGAGCATCTCCTTAGGGCGAACTCACCCTACCACTTCGCTGGTTAAGGTGCGGTTACACCGGGTCTACGAAAGGTTTCAGACCCGTATCGCAAGCTGAAGGAATAGGTAGCTTGTAGGTGAGAAGGGTTCTCATCTTTAGTCCTGAGTCTCTGGCCGAACAGCGCAGACTTCCCCGTTGGCACTCTACGCAGTAATTGACCTCTTGTGACCTGCCTCCAAACCCCTTGGGAGACCTGACAGCCGCACCTATCAAATGCACCAGTCCGTGCCTGGCCCAAAGGTAATTGATCGGATGTCGCAAATGCGACCATGGAAGAGCATCCGGGACTTCGCGTGCTTCGACGAAGGGGCTGGATGGAATTCGAGTGTTGAATTCGCCGCCTGACCAGCTTTGACAATTGGGCCAAATATTGTTACAATTTAACATGAAGTTGTTACGTAATACTCCTCCACCTAATGACGTACACCACGGCCAGTGGGACTGAAATATGAACTTCCTAGGAGCTAATAGCTGTGACGAAGCGTAGGAGGAAAAGGAGCCCCCTCGCAAGCAGAGTTACGATGCTCTCCGTCCGGCAAATCGCCAAGAGGTATGGGTTTCACCCGAACACCGTGTACAACTGGGTCAACCGCGATGGGCTCCCGGCTGTCCGACATGGGCCTGGGGGGAAGATCCTTGTCAGGCAGGATCAGGTAGAGGCCTTCATCAAACAGTGGTACGAAGCAGACGAGGACTGACTTGTTCTCCTCCAGATACTCAACTGGCGATTGCCCCTGCTGAAGTAGAGCAGGTGGAACAATGAAGTTTGACGCCCAAGTGGCCAGGAAGGTTGCAGAGGAGTTGGTGGAGCGGTTGACACCGGCCTGCGAGAGGATTGAGATAGCTGGATCGCTACGTCGGAGGAAGCCCATGGTAGGAGACATCGAGTTGGTGTGCATCCCCAAGTACGATGGAGTCTTGGACATGTTAGACCAGGCCATTAGGGGCTTGATGTTCAATGGCGTTCTGGATTACAGGCTGAACAAGGGCGACATCAGAACCTACGGTCCGAAGAACAAACTCCTGCGGCATGTCCCGAGTGGCATCGGGGTGGACGTATTCTGCACCACTCCTGACTGCTGGGCGGTGACATTGTTCCTGAGGACAGGCGGAGCGGCCACCAACCAGAGGATTGCGACTGAGGCTCTCAAACGGGGGTGGCGATTCCAGGCCTATGGGCGGGGGTTCACCACGCCTTACGGGGAGGTCATATGCCACTCAGAGGAGGACGTGTTTGCGTCTCTTGGGTTGCCGTATTTGCCCCCGGAGCGGAGACCGTAGGGGAAATCAAAGGAAGGAGGTGTGGAATGGATAAAGGAGACAGCGGAGAGACGAGACTAACTCCCGAGGATCTTGAATTTGCGCCTGATTACATCTGGTATGACGACGGGCACAAGCTGGTTCCAAGGCTCCCGTACTTGGAATGGTGGCAGCAGGTTGCTGAAGAACGCTATGGCGACGAAGCACGCTGGCTCGATGCAGCGCTGGAAATGGGCTACGTAGTTACGTTGAGAGATCCTAGCACGGGCCAAACATGGATGGAACCAGCCCTATCAGACTATGATGCCGGTCTCGCTCTGAAATCATTGGGAACGTCGAAAGAGGCACGGTCATGCGTACGTATTCTGGCAAGCATGGCTCGCTGCATAATCAAGAAGAACGAGGGGCCAAATGAGGACTGATATTCTGTCGCTGCTTCAGAAGAATGGGGGACTTAAGGATAGGCAGAAGAGAAGTGATGGTTCTGCTACAGCACTCCCCCATACAGGGATAGCGTTTGTTTACCAGCGTCAGTCAACCCACGAGCAGAAGACGAATCACATCTGGTCTCAGGTTCAGCAGGACAAGCTGGCGATAGATGTTAAGGACGATGGCTATCCCGATGACCTCATTTGGGTGGAGAAAAGGGATTTGGGAATCTCCGGAACTAAGACGGACGAGCAGCGGGAGGGATTGGCCTACCTCATAAGCTTGGTCGAAAGGGATCAGGTCGAAAGTGTGTGGATAATTGAGTGCTCTCGGCTCTATCGGGACATGAACTACGTTAATGCTGACGGATTGTTACAACTGTTCAGAGAACATAGCGTTATTGTCGTCACCCCCCCAGAGGCGATTCGACCTCCACAACTACCCTGATTGGGAAGACATACACAAAGAGATGATGTACGCTGTCAGGGATTCGTACTTCAGGACACAGAAGCTGAGTGGAGGACGGACAACCAAGGCTCTATGTGGGCTATACGCGGGCTCCCCAGTCATACCCCCTTACATCGTGGATCGAGACAAGAGCTCGCCCACACTTGACAGGTATGTCATCTACGAACCCCACAGGGCAGTTATCTCCGAGATATGCAGGGAGCTAGTGATGCAGGGGGGGTCGAAGCTGAAGACAGCGCAAGCGCTAAGAGCACGTTACGTCGAGTTTCCACTGTTCCCTCCTGAATACCAGTACATGGAGACCAGAACTAGCCTAAGGCGATGCCCCAGGAGCTCGACCGGCTACATGATCACTCCGCACTTGATAGGGAGCCTTATTCCCAACCCTCGACTGCTGGGCTGGTGGGTGTGGAATGGCCAAGTTACAGGTTACCAGAATCATGAACCAGCTATCGATGAGGATTTGTTCCTTGCTGCAAACAAAGCGCTAGCGGAGGGGCACAAACCAAGAGGGCGTGGGTTTCACTCCAGGCCGCTGCCGTTTACGGGCTTGCTCCATTGTGGCAATCACGACATCGAGCGTCGCATTTCTGGCCATGGAGCAGAGGGTAGATACACTGAGGACAGGGATTACCAGAAGGGCGTGTCGGAGATCTGCTTCGATATCAACCACCGATTCATTGACGAGCCGTTGCTTGACTATATCTTATCGAAGTGCTCGTTTGACGTATATGCCGACGAGGTTCTTGCTGAGCTAGAGGCTGAACGTGCCTCTGCTAAGGCGAAGTCAAGGAAAGCGAAGCAAGATCGCGAGCGGATTCTTAGGGAGATAGGCACACTAGAGCAGAATCTCGATCAAGCACTGGCCAGCACAATTGATCAGTCTCGTATAGGGAGAATAGAAAGGCTGATCGGGGAACGTAGAGCAGAGTTGGACCAGTTGGAGGCTTCCGGACCGCCTACAGGTCAGACTATCCTGTCCGAGGCCGACATAGCACGAATCAGAGCATTCCTGGCCAATATCAGGAAGGGGTGGTATCGACAAACCCCGGAACTACAAAACGGCTTTCTGCGGATCATACTAGAGAAGGTGGTCTTGAAGCATAGCGGGCGCTCCATTCAAGCTACCATCCATTGGAGAACAGGTCTGCAGCACCAGATACTCATCGAGCGGCCGCCTGCGGGATCCAGACGTGAGAACAGATGGACCCAATGTGAGGATGATGTCCTCAGAAGGCGGTATCCGTCATCACCACCAGACGTTCTCCTGGCAGACCTGCCCAATCGTACATGGATCTCCATAACTTGCAGGGCTGTCAGACTGGGACTCAAGCGTGAGAGGACCTACCACCCCCCTAGAAACTGGCGTCCGTGGACAGAAGATGAAGACCAAGCACTGAGGGGATTGTACGAAGCAGGGATAGCCATCCATGAGGTATCTGCCAGGCTGAATAGAACTGCTGACGCAATTGAAGTGCGTGCTTCACAAAGGAAGCTCACTCGACCTAGGGTTGCCCGGTGGAGTAAGGCTGAGGCAAGGTGGACAGAAAACCCCTACAATTTCATTGACAACAATGAGTTGTGTAGGGGTAGATGACAAAAGGGATGAAGCCATAAGGGTTGGGATGGGTGGCGTGGAGGGTATCATCGATCCAGAGGGAGAATGTATTGGCAGTCCAGTCCTCGATGATGGTTGCAGTGTCGTTGGCGGGGGCGAAGCCGTAGAGGTCGAGTACCTGGTCTGCGGAGAGGCTGTAGCGGGAGGCGACGCGGTACACCTGAGAGACATCATCGCCCCGCCACCAGGCGAAGAGCCCCTGCACGTCAGGGGCGGTGATCCGTACCCTCTGCCAGGCCGGGTCCCAGATCACCTTGTAGGCCGCGTCCCCCAGGATGGAGCAGTCGATCTCGGTGTCCAGGTCCAGGACGGCCAGGTGATTGCCGTCATAGACCTCGGCCAGGGTGTCCTCGGCACGCCTGGCCTGGTCCCTGCCCTCCGCTCCCGATTCATCGGGAATGGGCCTGACCATGGGTGTAATGCCCGACATGACGTAGGAGGCCAGCTTGTCCACGAAGGCCTTGGCGTAGTTGAAGGTGAGCTGGCGGTGGCTCCCCTGGGTCCCGATGGACTGGGGCCACTGGCGGCCGTTGTAGAAGTCCAGGTTCTGCCGGTAGCGTCTCAGTCGGTCCTGGTCCATAGCGTTGAGGATGCTCGGCAGTGTGTCAGGCATTGCGGATACCTCCTTTGGCGACTCTGGGGGTGTAGTCGCGGGCGGCCTCGACGGCCAGGGCCAGAGACATGAGCAGGTCGTCGTGGCCATCAGCAGGGTCAACGTAGAAGCTCATGGTCTGGTTGGGCCTGTAGGCGACCCGCGCCTTCTCCAGTTGATGCAAGGTTTCCCTGTACTCCGCCGAGCCGTCGCCCTCAAACAGCTTGAGATGTCCCGAGTTGATGGCGGCCAGGAGATTGAAGCCCAGCTCGGACTTGGACTGCTGCGTGAACTTGAAGGGGTGCACGCGGCTGCCAAGGGCCCTGGCCAGGAAGCTGGCCACGGGCTCGCCGATGCCGGTGGCGTCGATGACGATGCGGCGGCAGTTCCAGACGTTCTTGAGCAGGTCGACCAGTTGCGGATACAGCTCGTGGTGCTTGCGGCCGGTCCAGGAGTAGAGCTCGACAACAGAGATAGAGACAGGGAGAGGGAGAGAGATAGGGACAGAGATAGGGATAGAGACAGGGACAGAGAGGGAGAGGACGTTGTCCTTCTGGGTTGAGACCTCGGCGATGGTGATGGCGGTGGCATCTCGGGCGGGGTGGGGCTGCAGCTTGTCCGAGGTGTCCTCGCCGGCCAGGTCTATGCCGGCCACGTAGGAACGACCGGGGTGGGCGGAGCGGCGGCGGGGGTGAGGCCCCCTGACCTGAGCCAACTGTGATGGCCCCAATAGCCGCCCCCCGCCCTTGATCGGCAGAAGCGCATACTGTGTCCGGAACAGGGGATGGTCCTCGCCCAGCCTGTCGCGCTCGGACTCCACGTAGCGACGATAGTCCTCGTTATACCTGGCCACCTCCTGCCAGTCGAACCTGAAGTGCCGCCTCACCCCGTCCCTTCTCTCCAGTTCCCGGTTGGACTGCCTCACCTCCTCCAGCAGCGTGGTCTCGTCCCATGTCGTCCCGTAGTGGACGGTGGTGCAGTTGGTGGCCGAGCCCATGGGCCGGAAATCCCGGGTGTACTTGGCCTTGCTGATGTCCTGGGCCTCGTCCATCTCCAGGAGGAGGTCGGCGGTGTGGCCCACCACGTTGGAGGACCTATCAGCGGAGAGGAACACGGCCCTGGAGCTACCGAGACCGATGACATAGCCCATCTCGGAGCGCCAGGCGCCGGTGAAGCCGAAGTCGTCGAGGCGCAGCTTGAGGCGCTCCATGGAGATGATCGTCTGCGGCTTGAAGGTGGGGGAGGCCTTGACCAGGGTGCCTCCGCGGGACATGTGGAGGGTGAGCAGCGTCATCTCCAGAATGGCCGACAGCTCGTTCTTGCCTCCCTGGCGGGCTATCTCCACGGAGAAGGTGCGACCCAGCCGGTTCTGGACGCTGTCCAGAACGGCCCTGGCTACTTCCTGTTGATAGGGTCTCAGCTTGATCATTGCGCCGCTGGAAATACTAAGCACTAATATCTACGCCTCGTCCAGGACTTTGCCTGAAAGAGGTGGCCCGCCTGGGCGGGCAGTTGAAATCTTGAACGGGTTCCCTTTACAGCCCGATCACATCGACAACATGTTGTCGTTCCCGCTTTGCCAAGCGCCTAAATCCTAAACAAATCCCAATCACCAAAGCTCAAAACCTCGACACCACTTGTGCTGGACCTTCAATCTGACATCCAGGCCCCTTTTGGGATTTGGTGCTCACGATCTGAGATCCCCGTCGCCACGGCCGTTGGAATTAACAAGCTCCAAATCCCAATGATCCAAATTTGAAACAGGGACACGATGCCGCGTGTGATTCGTGTGATTCCCAGCACTGCGATCCCGTTTGGTATTTGGAGCTTTGATATTGTTTGTGATTTGGTGCTTCGCTGCGTGCTTAGGATTTAGGATTTGCCCTGGCATTTGATTCTTCTCTCGCTCCCTCCCCTTGCAGCAGATAGCCAGAGGGAGGGGACCACCCTCACCCTAACCCTCTCCCGTCAAGGGAGAGGGTTGCTTCCCCCTACTTGGGTATGAACTGCACCCCCAGCGGTATGGCCACATCCTTGAGCACCGTGGCGATGGCCTCCTTGAGGGTGTTCTTCTGCTCCGGCGTGATGTTGTAGCGGACACGGATCAGCCGGGCCAGGGTGTTGGCCAGCCTTATCTGCAGGTCGATCCTCTCGGGGTGGTCCTGCAGAAGCTGGCGCAGCTTGAGACGCAGCACGGCAATCTCCCCGTCCAGACCCTCCACCTCGGCCGCTTCGGCCAGTTCCAGCCCTTCGGCCTCCTCCAGCGCCCTGGAGTAGAAGCCGTGCTTACGGGCGTTCTGGTTGCCTGGCTGGGCGCCCCGTCTTCTGGTCATGGTATGAGTCCTTCCGGTTGGCAGCGGCAGTCGGGCCGTGCGCCTGGGCCTTGACCAGCCCGTAGACGAGCATGTGGGCGGCGACGTCCCACCTCTGCTGCTCGATGGCCGCCCTGAGTGTCGGTGTGTTCATGGCTCCTCCTCTACTGAGACAGCGACGGCTTCCACGTCCCAGCCTGTGCCGGTCCCGATTCATCGGGAAAGACCGGGACGACTACGCTTCGCAGTTCCAGGTCAGCGGGCCGGCAGGGCATGTCCAGCACCAGCACGTACCCGGCGGGCCTGTTCGCTGCCGTGGACCCCGCCCCGGGCACAAGCTTCAACAGCAGTGGGACCATGGAGACCCGGCCGCAAAGCTGGTGCAGAAGCTGCACCCCGCCGGTCACATTGAGCATGCTGCGGCGCGAGGCGGTATCGATCTGCCATACGCCCAGCCCGGGGACCCGCGGAAGCAGGAACTGCAGGCTCATGACCCTCCGGCAACTCCTGCCGTAATGGCGGCATGTCCAGGGGTTGCACCTGACCCGGCGCCGCTCTGCGCCAGCCACATCCCCCGTGGCCAGAGAGCCTGTTCGGGGGTCCACCAGGGCGACCGCACTGAAGCCGTCGCCGCGGCACACCGGCTCTCCGTGAGAAGTGAAGCAGCGATAGCTCCAGCGCAGCCACTCCGACTCGTCCTCGCTGGGGAGGAGTATGTGCAGTTCCGGGGGCTCCGGGCCATAGACGCGAGACACTGCGCCGGGGCAGAGAAAGCGAGCGGCAGGCGCGGGCCGCCCTGCATGGGCCCCGTCCCTTCCCCTCCCCAACCGTATGTATCCCAGGCGCAGGTATGAGACCGGCTGCTGCATGAGTCGGGCCCCCGGTGTGCTCGCGGCAACGCGTTCGCTGGTGCTCATGATCCCGCCGCCAGCCCATCCGCAGCCCGTTCCGCGGGGAGCTCGTTTCCGCGGCCGCCGGAACAGGCCGCGTCCACTGCAAACAGGTCATCGAAGCCCAGGGGCGCCAGCGCCTCCAGCATCGTTCGCCTGAGCCTGGGCGACGGCTGCCTGGTGCCGCAGAGTAGCTGCGAGAGGTAGCTTTCGCTTATGCCCAGCTTGACGGCCAGGTCCTTCTGGGCCAGGTTGTTCTTGATCATGAAGTCGTACAATGCCATACCGTTGATGCTTACCTTTGTCTTGATCATTCCTTCACTCCTGGCATACATTACTTGCGCTGTGCAAACGATGGTATCACGAGAGGTGGCCGTTGTCAATAGTTTCCCACGCTGTTCGCGAAAAAGGGTTGCAGAAATTGAACTGATGTGTTACAAGTATTAACGGAGAGGAGGTGGCTATGGGTGCCAGTGCGCTGGGTGACTACCTGCGGGACGTGAGGAACAAGAAGCGTCTCTCGTTGCGGGAGGTGGGCGAGATGGTGGCTGTCTCGGCCTCATACCTGTCGCAGATAGAGACGGGGGAGCGAAAGGCCGGTGCCGAGCTGTTGCGTCGGCTGGCGCCTGCCTACGGGGTGCCGGTACGCGACCTGCTGGAGCTGGCGGGGTATCTGGACGAGCCGGAGGCCAAGGCCAGCGAAGGGGAGCACCTGGAGTGGGCCTTCCAGTGCGTGGTGTCGGACCCCGACTACCGTTTCGGCAACCGGCTGCGGGGCCAGGAACTGACTGCAGAGGCCAAGCGCTTCATCGTCGAGGTCTACGAGAAGGCGACGGGGCGGAAGCTGCTGTGAGCGGAGGGCGGGGCGAGGGCTGGACCCGAGAGCCAGGAGCGAAGCTACAAGGGCCAAGGCAAACCCTAAGCTCTAAGCACTAAATCCTAAACAATTTTTCATCCCGATGGATCGGGACCAGCGAACGATGAAAACGGTGGGCAGCCATCCTGTCATTGCGAGGAGCGCAAGCGACGTGGCAATCTCAGGGCGGGGACGCTGCGATCGAGACGTGTTTGGCCTCCCCACCCGGAGATTGCTTCGCTCCGCTCGCAATGACGCGGAAGATGTCCATTTTCTAGGTAGTATCAAAGCACGAAGTACCAAACGGGGACGGGGGGTTGAGGTCCGCGGCCGGGGGGGTGTCGAGGAGACGACTGGAGCCCGCAGGATGACGGGACAAGGCCCGTTCGCCGAAGTAGAGGGCAGAAACGCCTCAGAGCCCCCAGCCGGCGGGGGTGGTTGGGCATTTTGGATTTGGGATTTGGTGCTTGGGATTTCCTGCCTGGATTTGGTGCTTGGGATTTCCCACGTTTGGGGCTGGGGCTCAGGTCCAGGGGTTGTCCTGCAGCCTCACTCCCTCCTCCCCCACCAGCCCTACCAGGTCCTGGTGCAGCTCCGTGCAGTACCTGGTGTACGCATTCGGCATCTCCACGTTCACGAGGCCGTCCCGCGTGGCCACTGAAAGAAGGACCTCGTCGTCACCCCGGTAGGACCTCACGGTGTCCCATACCAGCCGGAAACGCTCCAGGTCGCCTTCCTCGTCCGACGTCTGCTGTATGGTCACCAGCACCCTGCCGCTCTTCCTCTCGCCGGTCTCCGCAGGAGTCTCGGTTTCGGCCTCCGGCTGCTCCACCGCCTCCCCGTCCTCAGACGTGTACTGCTGCACCCCGTCGCAGACCAGTTGCACCTCGTCCTGCCTCATCCTCACCCTGCCCTGCACGAGCAGGGCGTTGCCTTCCTGCCACAGGTCCTTTGTCTGCTGGTAGCGCTCTGCCCAGCAGGTCACCTCGATGCTGCCGGTCAGGTCTTCCAGCGTGGCAGTCACGAAGGAGCGGCCGGTCTTGGTGACGCCGTGCCTGGCCGAAGAGACCAGGCCGGCCAGGGACACCGCCTGTCCTGCCATGTCGGGCTCGATCTGGCCGCAGAAGGCAGTGGCGTCAGCGTCCAGGTCGCGCAGAGCCTGGGCGAAGGGGTGCTCGGACAGATATACTCCCAGCATCTCCTTCTCCCAGGACAGCTTCTCAGTCTGCGGTATATCGACTTCATCCAGCTCGATCTGGGGCAGTGGGGTGGTGGTGCTCTCCCCCCAGAGGTCGAACATGGTGGACTGCCCCGACTGCCTCAGTTTTTGCTCCTGCTGAGACAGCCACAGGATACGATCCACGCGGTTGAGCAGAGCGCCACGCTTTCCCAGGGAGTCCAGCGCCCCTGCCTTGACCAGGCTCTCCATCACCCGCTTGTTCATGCCGCGCAGGTCCACCCTGCGGCAGAAGTCGTCGAGGGAGCGGAAGGCCCCGCCTGATTCACGCGCCTGCACTATGAGGGCCACGGCGTTCTCCCCCACGTTCTTGATATCAGCCAGGCCGAAGCGTATTGCCCTCTCCCCGTCGCCGTTGCGGCTGAAATGGAGCTCGCTGCGGTTGACGTCGGGCAGCAATACTGTGACCCCGAGCCGCTGGCATTCGGCCACGGCCACGGCGACCTTCTGCTGCTGGCCGCTGTGCACCTCCAGCAGGGCGCACATGTACTCCACCGGGTAGTTGGCCTTGAGATAGGCCGTCTGGTAGGCGATCATGGCGTAGCTGACGCTGTGGGCTTTGTTGAAGGCATAGCCGGCAAAAGGCTCGATCAGGCTGAATACCTCCTCCGCGGTCTCGGCCGAGAAGCCCTTCTTCCTGGCACCCTCCAGGAAGCGGCTCCGCTCCTTCTGCATTATCTCCGGCACCTTCTTGCCCATAGCCTTGCGGACTATGTCAGCCTGTCCCAGGCTGTATCCGGCGAAGGTCTGCACGATGAACAGGACCTGGTCCTGGTACACGATAACGCCGTGCGTCTCCTCCAGTATCTCGGCCAGGGCCGGATGAGGGTACTGGATGGGCTGCAGGCCCTCCTTGGCCCTGATAAAGGTGGGTATGTGGTCCATGGGGCCGGGGCGGTACAGGGCCACCATAGCGGCCACGTCGTTGAAGCAGGCCGGCTTCAACTCCTTGAGGTAGCGCCGCATGCCGCTGCCCTCAAGCTGGAACACGCCGCTGGTCTCTCCGGCGGACAGCATCTCGAAGGTCTTTGCGTCGTCCATGGGAATGCCGGAGAGGTTGATGTCCGTCCCCGTGCTGCGGGCGATCAGCTCTTTAGCTTTAGCCAGAATAGTGAGGTTGGCCAGGCCGAGCAGGTCCATCTTCAACAGGCCGACGCGGGCGATGTCCTCCATGGGGAACTGGGCCATGACCAGCCCTTTGGCCTCTGACTTGGTCACCTGCTGCAGGGGGACGTGGTTGACCAGCGGCTCCTTGGAGATGACCACGCCGGCGGCGTGGGTGCTGGCGTGGCGGGAGACCCCCTCGACCTTCATAGCCGTGTCCACCAGCTTCCGCACGAATTGATCATCCTGGTAGGCCTGGCGGAACTCAGGGTTCTCATCCAGCGCCCTTCGCAGGGTCATGGACGGTCCCATGGGGACCATGCGGGCTACCTGGTCCACCTGGCTGTGGGGCATGGCCAGGGCCCGGCCCACATCCCTCAGGGCAGCCCTTGCCCCAAGCGTGCCGAAAGTTATGATCTGGGCGACGTGGTCCTGGCCATATTTCTGGGCCACGTAGGAGATGACCTCGTCCCGGCGGTCGTCCTGAAAGTCGAGGTCGATATCGGGCATCTCCTTGCGCTCCACGTTGAGGAAGCGCTCGAAGACCAGCTTGTACTTCAGGGGGTCAACGTCGGTGACGCCCAGGCAGTAGAGGACCAGGCTGGCGGCGGCGCTGCCGCGCACCCCGCAGAGGATGTGCTGCCGCCGGGCGTAGTCGACGATGTCCCAGACCACCAGGAAGTAGTGAGCGAACTGGGTGTAGCGCACAACGTCCAGTTCGTACTCCAGCCGGCTCCTGACCTCCGGGGAGGGGTCGGCGTATCGCTGTTCCAGCCCCTGCCAGCAGAGCTCGGCCAGGTACTCGTCGGCCGTGTTGCCCTCCGGCAGTCCCACCTCGGGGAGGTGGAGGCGGTCGAAGGCAATTTCCAGATTGCACTGCTGGGCGATGAGGCCTGCGTTCTCCAGTGCCTGCGAGATGTCGGAGTAGAGCTCCTCCATCTCCTGTGGAGACCTGAGATAGAAGAAGTCGCCAGCCATTTTCAACCGCCGGTCGTCCTGCACGTAGGAGTTGGTCTGGATGCAGAGGAGCAGGTCCTGATCGGAGGCCTGCTCCTTCTCCACGTAGTGCACGTCGTTGGTGGCCACTACGGGTATGTCCAGTTCTTTGCTGAACGAAAGCAGCACTTCGTTGACCTGCTGGAGCTCAGGGATAGGATGTCGCTGGATTTCCAGGTAGAAGTCGCCACCGAAGGTATTCTTGTACCACAGGGCGCTATCCCTGGCGTCGTGGATCCGGCCCTCGGCGATGAGCCGGGGCACCTCTCCCTGGAGGCAGGCGGAAAGGGCCACAAGGCCGCGCCGGTACTGCTGCAGCAGTTCCTTGTCTACCCGCGGCTTGTAGTAGAAGCCCTCCAGGTGGCCTCTGGTGCACAGTTGGAGCAAGTTCCGATAGCCCTCGTCGTCTTTGGCCAGCAGGACGACGTGGTAGGGGTTCTTGTCGGCGGCCGTGCGGGAGCGGCGGCTGGCCGGGGCGACGTAGAGCTCGCAGCCGATGATGGGCTTGATTCCTGCCTCGGTGGCGGCGCGGTAGAACTCGACGACGCCGTACATGGAGCCGTGGTCGGTGATGGCCAGGCTTTCCAGGCCCATCTCCTTTGCCTTGGACACGAGCTGGGGGATGCGGCACAACCCGTCGAGGAGGCTGTACTCGGTATGGACATGCAGGTGTGTGAACATAGGCGCTGGTCCCTGGGGGATTGACTAAAGGTTACGCCATCGGCATATGGGGGGCAAATGGGCTGGGTTACGTTAAGCGGGGGAGGGAAGGAGGGCTGACGCCTGCGGGGAAGCTCCAAATCCTAACCCCTCCGTGGCGGGAACCAAGCATGGGGTTGACGAATCCCCAAATCTCAAGCACCAAATCACAAACAATACTCAATGACCGAAATCCCAAAGCCCAACCTTTCACCACTCTGGAGCTCTGAGAGTTGTTGTTCATTGTCTCTCGTCTGAAAGGTCAGCCTGCTGGATGTTTTGACCGTTTTGACCAGAACTTGCCTGTCAAGCGCCTACGCCTCGTCCAGGACTTCCCCTGGAAGAGGTGGCCCGCCTGGGCGGGCAGGTCACCTCTCAGGGAACGCTGACGAGACAGGCACAGAGTCACTGATGACTCCCAT
>Ga0180432_10005743_pt1 | contig 16367 bp, 20 predicted proteins | sample SS_ome_10_FD_132414 | JGI IMG/M metagenome (GOLD analysis project Ga0180432, IMG submission 132414) | Hypersaline lake sediment archaeal communities from the Salton Sea, California, USA - SS_1_MS_2 metaG | ecosystem: Environmental > Aquatic > Non-marine Saline and Alkaline > Hypersaline >... | reverse complement strand
GTACTCGATGAGTCCGGCTTCGAGAAGAGCGGCACCGAAAGCGTGGGCGTGGCCCGGCAATACTGCGGCCGACTGGGCAAGGTCGACAACTGTCAGGTCGGCGTGTTTCTGGTTGGCGTAACGTAACCGTCCGGTGAAGCGCATTCTTGACGCGGCTGGTATCCTGGGGTTATTTGTGTTTCAACCTTGGGAGGTGTTCAGATGTCGAAGGGTTCGGATCAAAGGCGGTTGCGGCGGAATGGGGACAAGGAGCGGGCTTGGCGGGAGAGGATTGCCGATCAGAAGCGTGGTGGTGGAACGGTTCGGGCATTTTGCCGGGAACGCGGTCTAAACGAAAACTCGTTTTATCATTGGCGAAGGGAAATCCGACTGCGGGATCGCGAAAACACCGCGGTGCCTTCCCGGCGGACTGTTACGACCAGTGACGCCTCCGGCCGACCGGCGAAGTTGGCGCCGGTTGTCGTGATCGATCAGCCAAGCGCCGCGACACTCGACGAAGAACGTAGCGGGGCGATTTCAAGTTCACAATCGTCGACGGCCATCGAAGTTGTACTCGGCGATGGAACGACCGTTTGGGTTCCGCATGGAGCGACTCGCGAACAGCTTGCGACCGTGCTGGCCGTTTTGGAGCCTGGGCGATGTTGAGCTTTCGGCCGGGCACGCGAATCTTCATCAGCACCGAGCCGACCGACATGCGGAAAGGTTTCAACGGGCTATCGTCCATCGTCGAGCACGCATGGAGCGACAACCCGCTGTCCGGCGATCTGTTCGTGTTCGCCAATCGACGCCAAACGCTTTTGAAGATGATCTATTGGGACGGCGACGGTTACGCGATTTGGTACAAGCGTCTTGAGTCGGGCAACTTCCGCATCCCGCCGCCCACCGTCGATGGTCGCATCGAACTTACCGCCGCGAAACTTGCCATGATTCTCGAAGGCATCGACATCAAGAATACGCGTAAACGAAAGCGCTATCGAAGAGGATAGCCGCGAGCGCATCGTCGTGAACGCGAAAACGTTTTGTTCGCGGAACGAACAACGACTATCGGCGGAATCTTTTTGCGAAAAGCGTTTCGGTTTCGCGTATGTGTCATTGCCATTGTCGTCGATTGCCGATAAGATGTTCGCAAGCGTGAGGCAACGAAAGCAAGGACGCCAGAGACAGCTACACATGACGCCGGCGGAACGATACGAACTCGACTCGGTCGACCCGAAGACGATCCTCGAAAGCCCCGAGGCATTCGAGATCGTCGACGTGCTTTTGAATCTTTATCGCTCGAAGTGTCGCACGGAAGAACGTCTCGAAGAAAAGGTCCAAGCGTTGTTGGATCGCATCTACGGTCGCAAGAGCGAGAAGTCGAAGTATCACCCGGACCAGAAGCTGTTGTTGCCCGAGTTGCTCGAAAAGCTGTCCGAGGGGGCGTTCGACGCCGCCGAGCCGACGACCGAAGAATCTAGCGATAGCAAGCCAGAAACGGCCGAAAAAGGCGACGGCAAGAAGCAAGAACGTCGCGGAGGACACGGCCGTTCTAAGTTGCCGGCCCACATCGAGCGCCGCGTGGTTGAGCGGATTGACGTCGACGAACCGACTTGCGACAGTTGCGACGCCGAGCGGCCGGTCATCCGCGTCGAGACGTCCGAGCGCCTGAACTACATCCCGGCGACGGCGGTCGTTGACGTTACCGAGACGGTCATTCGTGGTCCGCTGCCTTGCGATTGCGACCAGTCGGCGGCGAGGATCATTCGGCCCGAGTTGCCCAGCCGCCCGATCGATGGCGGCATGCCGGGCGTGGAACTGCTGGTGGCCATCGTGATCGGCAAGTTCTTCTACCACCTGCCGCATTATCGCCAAGTAACCAAGACGCTCAAGGACTCGGGCATAAATCTCTCGAAGCAGACCGTTTGGGACTGGACTCGGGGAACGGCCGAGTTGCTCGAACCGCTTTGGGAGTTGATGCGTGAGAGGCTGCTTGCCGAAAACGTCCTGGCGGCCGACGAGACGACCACGCCGATGGTCGATCGCCGCCGGCCGGGCAGCCAAACCAAAACGACTTACCTGTGGCAATATCGGGGCCTCGACGGCGGCGCGGCGCAGTACACGGTGTTCGACTTCGCGCTGACGCGTGCGCATACGGCGCCGCTGGCGTTCTTGAAGAACTTCGAGGGCACGCTACTGACCGACGGCTACTCGGCGTATGGCAAGCTGCCCGACATCACGCACGCCGGTTGCATGGCCCACGCGCGGCGGAAGTTCGAGGAAGCAATGGCCACGTCGCCGGTGATCGCCGGTCGGGTGGTGGCGTTGATCGGCAAGCTTTACAAAATCGAGGAACGCTGCAAGTCGCTTGATGTCGACGCTCGTTGCGCGTTGCGTCGCCGCCGGTCGAGCGGCACCATGCTCCGCTTGCGATTATTCCTCGAACAAGAGCGGCCCGACGTGTTGCTGCAATCGCCGATCGGCAAAGCGATAACTTACGCCTTGAACCAATGGCCGGCCTTGTGTCGGTTCGTAGACGACGGTCGCTTGCCGATCGACAACAACGCGGTGGAGCGCGAGATGAAATCGATCGCCACGGGAAGGCGGAATTGGCTCTTCTTCGGCAGCGAGCGAGGCGGCCGCGCCGCGGCGATCATCTACACAATCATCGCCAGCGCCCGTCGCCACGACTTGGACATCCCGCAATACCTAGCCGACATCCTCCGCCGCCTGGCGGACCTCAAGCCCGGCGAACTGGAGCATCTTCTTCCCAACTCCTGGCAACCCGCCGAAGCGACTGCAACCCGCGCCGCATAATCCTCTTACCAAATCTCCTGCCCCACCGGCGGCCATCACTTGGCAATGCGCTTCACCGGACGGTTACGTTTGAAGCAACGTATCATCGTCGGCCCGCCGCAGCCACGACCTGATGGTATCATCGGAAACAAAGAACCGCCGAGCAGTCTCCGTCTTACTCCAACCGCGCATGGCCCGAAGTTCCAGAATGGCCATCCGCTCGACAGGCAAATACTGCGGCCGCCGACGCGGATCGACACGCCTCATTCGGGCGCCCGCGATTCGCAGTTCCTCACGCAGCATGGCAACCTCAGATTCCAGCCGGAACAACTTCGCATGCAGCAAATCACCTTCCCGCATAAGAAACTCCCGAGCCGCCAGCGTGGCGATACGAACCAGCACAACGATATTCAATACCGAAGACCGAACAGAATCACCCCACCCCCTGGGCAGCGGAACATCAAAGTCAAGCTCGTCGCACATGGTCTCAACCTGTGGTGAAAGGCATAGTTGAAATTGAAGAAGGGGGACGGGAACCGCAACAACAACGGGCTTGAGGTGACCAAAGCCGCGAAATATTGCGGAGCCGGCCCCCTCACCGTCGGCCCGGAGCGGGACTCTCAATACTGGTGTTTACGCGACTCTTATGGTATACTCTCGGTCATGGATGTGTACCCGGGTTGTGCCGCCGGGCATACCCCGTTTCCGTGACTTGCAGACTGCCGAAGTCGTCCCATGCCCGTGTTTTCTTATAGAGCGATCGATCAGCGCCAGGCGGCCGTTAGCGGTAGCGTGGCGGCCGATTCGCCTAGGCAGGCGCGGGATATGTTGCGGATTAGGGGGTTGACGGTCGAGGAGGTGCGGCCGCAACAGGTTAAGCGGCAACTGTTCGGCGGATGGTTCACGAAGCGACGCGGCAACTCCGCTCGACTGGCGGCCACGGTTCGCGATCTGGCCACGCTGCTGGCCGTGGGCGTGGATCTGGTCGAGTCGCTCGATACGATCTCTCGACAGCATAAGGGCTACTTCCAGACGGCCATTCTAATGCTCAAGGACCGCGTGGCGGCCGGGGCTCAGTTGGCCGACGCCATGGGCGAACAGCCGGACGTGTTCGACGAGCTTACCGTTCGCATGACCGAGGTGGGCCAGAACTCGGGAACGCTGGAACAGGTGTTGGATCAACTGGCCGATTTCAAGGACGGTTCTCTGCAACTGAAAGACCGCGTGGTCGGCGCGCTTTTGTATCCGGCCATTATCTTGACCGCGGCCTTGGGTGTTACCCTGTTCCTGATGACGGTCGTGGTGCCCATGTTGCTTAACAACTTGATCGAGGTAGGGCGGGAACTGCCCTGGCCGACGAAGGTTCTCAAGGCGATGAGCGATTTTCTGCTGTACCACGGTTGGACGCTGGCGGTGGCGTTGGTGCTGGGCATTGTGCTGTTTACGGCAATTCTGAAGACCACCTCGGGCCGGCGGCTGTGGCATCGCTTCCTGCTGAAGGTTCCGTTGCTGGGGTCGTTAATTTCCCGGCAGGCCCTGGCCCGGCTGGCGGCCACGTTGGCAACGCTGTTGCGCAGCGGCGTGGAATACCTGGAAGCGGCGGAGATCGCCTCCCGCGCGACCGGCAACATGGTGTTTCGCGAGGCTTTGGAGGAGAGCGGCCGGGAAGTCCAAGCGGGAGCCGACATCGGTTTCGCGCTGGAGCGGACCGGCGTGTTTCCGCCGCTGGTGGTACATATCTTCACCATCGGCCAGGCTTCCGGCCAACTGGAAAACATGCTCGACCGCCTGGCCACGGATTACGACCGCCAGGTAACCAGCCTGTCGAACCGGCTGGCTTCGGTGCTGGAACCGATTCTGATCATGGTTCTGGCCGTGTTCGTGGGTTTCATTCTGTTTGCAACGCTACTTCCCATATTGGAGGCTGGAAATGTCATTTAGAGTTTTTTGTGCGAGTAAGCATGACACCGGCGGCCGACGGCCCGCGCGAGCCAGACGGGGATTCACGCTGGTGGAACTAATGGTCGTGCTGGTGCTGATCGGCATGCTGGCCGGGGTGGTGACCGTCGGCGTGCGCAGCTATCTGGTAGCCGGTCGTCAGGAAGTGGCCAAGCTGGAGATATCGAAGATATGTTCGGCCTTGCAGACTTACGCCACGTTTGCCGGCGATTACCCCGACAGCGACCAGGGCTTGGCGGTGTTGGCCGAGTCCAGCGATCGGTTCGTGGAGGGGCTGTTGAGCACGGTTCCCAAGGACCCGTGGGGAAATGAATACGACTACATCAAGCCGGGGCGAGAAGGCAAAGCCTTCGAGGTGATCTGCTATGGGGCCGACGGAGACCAGGGAGGTGAAGGTGAAGACCGCGATATTTCCAGCGCCGATCTGGACAACGAAGAAGAGCAGTAGCGCGAACTCGCGCGGCGGCTTCACGCTGGTCGAACTGATAATCGTGGTGGCGATCATCGGAATGCTGACCGGCGTGGTGGCGGTGCGGCTGCGAGGGCCCTATCGGCAAGCCCGTTTCGAGGATGTTCTGCAACGGGTCGCCGTGCTGGACGGTCAGGTGCGGAGCTATACGCAGCGTTTCGGCAAGCCTCAGCAGTTGATGGTGGACATGCAGAATGACGTATTGTACACGCGCAACCCCGGCGGAGGTCGCGGGCTGAGTTTCCGCGAAACGGTTGCCGGCAGCGCCGACGTGGACCGCGTATTGCTGCCGGAAGGGCCGGTCGGCGGCGGGACGGCCACGATCAACTTCAGCGAGGACGGCCAGGCGCGTTCATACGCGGTAAGTTTTCGGCTGGGCAAGCAGCAGGTGTGGCTGCTGTTTTCGGGCGTAACCGGTCAAGTCACGCAACTCGACGGAGAGACGGATGTCAGGGAGATTTTCCAATTGCTCGCGGACAAAGGGCCTGACGCTGGTTGAAGTGTTGGCGGCGGTTGCCCTGCTTTGTGGTTTGCTGGTGGGCATAATGGTGGCCTTTGACAAGCACGCCCGGCAGATTACCCGCGCCGACGAAAGACTCGAAGCGTACAGGCATCTCGACGAGTTGCTTTACCAATGGAGCGAAGGCGGCACGGGCATGCCCGCCGAGGGGCACGGGGAGCTCCCCGACGCCGAGGATTTGAGTTGGCGAACGCGGGTTGTAAGTACCCGAAACCGCGACAGCCTGGGCGTGGACGTGATCCGTTTGACGGTTGTTTCTTCAAAGGAAGGGGCCACGGCGGAGCCGCTGATCGAGTTGGAACTTGCCGTGCCGAGTCCCCATTGGCCACCGCAGGACGGACAAACGCAGTGATACATCGACGAGGAACATCACGAACCACGGCTCGGGCGGGATTCACGGTTGTGGAGTTGCTCGTGTCGCTGGCCTTGGCCTCGATGTTGCTAGTGGCGGTGATGGACGTGTTGGGCATACTGGCAACGCGTCGTCGGGTGTTGGTCGAGAAAGACCCGCAACCGGTCTGGCACCGTCCGCTGGAGGAGCAACTTCGCCGCGACTTGGGCAACGCGCGACGCTTCGAGTTCCAGCCGACGCACCTGCGGCTGTTGGGCTACGGAGGGCGAAACCTCGACACCCGGCGGGAGACGAACCGGCCGGCCGAAGTGCTTTACGAGTTCGCCAAGGTCGGCGGGGAAACTTGGCTGGTGCGGACGGAGACGATGCTCGACAGCCGCTCGAACAAGAACCGACGCCGCGAGTTGGTTTGCCGCGGTTTGACCAAACTAGACGTGAAGGCCTCGAATCCGCACGGCGGCCGGCCGCGACAATCGGGCCGCGTGCCCGAGTGTTGTCGCGTGTCGTTTAGCGACCAGTCCAGTTTGGAGCCGATCATCGAAATCAAATACTGCCGTTAGCAACGCGGAACACGCGACATGTGGACACTTCCCCGAAAACGCCGAACGCGAAGACCACCACGAAAGGGCTTCGTGCTGTTGATGGCCTTGATGCTGATTGCCTTGGCTGCCTTGGTGCTGACGGGTTTGGCTCGCTACAGCCTCACGCTGGCCGCCGAGTCGGAGCGGCAGCGGGAGGACATGCAACTACGTTGGGGAGCGATATCGGTTTCCCGAGCGTTGCTGCACCGAACCGATCAATTGTTTCTGCATAACGAACAGTTGGCGACCGAACAAGGCGAGAAGATCGCCGAACTCTTCCCGCTTGAAGAAACGGTCCGCCTGGGCGGCGTGGATTTTCGCGTCATTCTCGACGACGAGAACCGTAAGTTGAACGTCAACCGCGTCATACGCGCGGCGGCTCAGCGGTCTCACGCACGACATTCGCATGCTCGGCGAGGGCGACGGACACCTTAGACCGCGGCCCAACCCCCTGGACCAAGGGGGATTCGCCGTGCGCAGCTTCGAGAGTTTTGGACAACTCTACTCCATCGACGGCCTGTATCGCAACCAAGTACCCGCCGAGTGGCTGGTCAGAAACACGACCAGGGTGACCTGTTGGGGCAACGGGCGGGTCAACTATGCTCGCTGCGACGACACCGTGTTGCAGGTGACCGCCTTGCGAGCGGCGGGGGCGGTCACGGCCGGTCGGCTGGTGAGCCTTCGCGAGGAAAACCCCGAGTGGGACTTGGACCAGTTGCTCGACGGCTTGGACACCAACGCTACGAAGAAGAGCCGTTTGAAGAGCTGGCTGACAGACGAATCGAAGTGTTTTTCCGTATGGATAAGAACCGAGGCCGAGGGGCGTCCGTTTTATCGTTTCGCGGTGGGCGAAATGACCAGCGACGGTACCTTGCGCACGTCAAGTTTCAGATGGTAGGTTGCCATGTTCCTATATCGCCTAAGATTCTTGCTACCGCTGATTTCGTTGGCTACCTTGGCAGCCGCCGGACTGGTGGCGGCTTGGGTGGCGACTGCTCCCGACCCGCAATGCAAGATACCCGGTGCAAAGGTGGCAAACGCGACCGCTTCGGCAGCGGCGGGCGGCGACTCGGAAACGCTTGAACTGGAGACGTTCGAGTCGATCTTCCAACGCCAGTTTCAAAGACCGTTGTTCGACCCGCCGCCACCGCCGCCACCGCCGGTGAAAGAAAAACCTCCCCCGCCGAAACCGGCAGTGAAACTCTTGGCGACCATGCCTGAACCCAACGGCGGGGGGCACGCCATGTTTTCGGTAAACAACAGTCAGATCATCAAAGGGGTGGGCGCCGAGATCGACGACGGAAAGACCGTCATCGAAATCGTGGAAATCACAAACAACTCGGTGGTCGTGCTTCAGGGAGAACGTTCGATCACATTGGAACTGGCGAAGTAGGTCGTAGCGAGGTAGCATCAAGCATGGCCGGCGGGCATTGGGTTTTACTGTGGGAAGCGGACGGCTTCTGGATCGGCAAGATCGGCGAAAAGGCCGGGCCGCAACGGGTCGACGTTTCGAGCGACGCCACGGCGGAGGAGATCGTCTCCGCGTTGGGCGAGTGCCTCGCCGCGCGCGGCTACGGCGGCCAGCCTCTGCTGCTGGGTGTCGATTCGCGAACCTGCATGGCGATAGGCATCCCGCACAGCGGGCGCCGCGCCGCCCGCAATACGCGCACCATGGCTTACGCCTTGGAGGAGTTTCTGCCGGTGGCGGCCGAGGACATGGTCTGCGACTTCGTCGTCTTCGACAAGGACGCGCTGGGCATTGCCGTGGAAGCATCGCGATTGCAGCCGCTGCTTTCGGCCCTGGAACGGGAATCCGTGCCGGTGGTTTCGATAGTCCCCACGGCCATGCTCGTGTTGAAGAACGTGTTGGATAAGTCCAAGCGAAAAGGCCGGCAGGCCATCGCCTGGCGCAACGGCGATTGGCTGGAACTGTTTGAACTCGTTGACGGCAGGCCGCACGACTGGAAGACGATTCCGACGACCGGGGAAGCACTCTCCCGAGAATTGAAGGCCTTGCAGGCCACGGCCGGATGGCAAGACCTGGATAGGTTGACCGCGTACAACTTCTCCGCCGATCTCCTGGATGCGGCCCGAGCGGGATTGCCCGACGCCAGCGTGACGACGGATGAGATTCTCGTCGAGGAATCGGCGCTCGCCGGTGCCTCCAGCGTGTTGCGAGGCAAGGAAGAGTCGTGGGTGGAACTGTGTCGAGACCAGTTCGGCCGCTACGACCCGTACCGTTGGGCACGTAGCCAGTTGCGCATCCTCGCGGTTGCGGCGGCGTGTTTGCTGCTTGCTCTGGCGGCAGCCGTGTGGATACGAGCCGACAAGTACGAGCAGTTGGCCGTCGATTACAAGCGCGGGCAGCAAGACACCTTTCGTCGCGTGTTTCCTGGTAAACGAGCGCGCACCGGATTTCTTATGCATCTGGAAAGCGAGTACGGTCAGTTGGCCGGGGTTACCGGGGAGTCCGGCGGCGTGCCGGAGCTGGAGTCTGCCGCGTTGCTGCTTAAAGACGTGTTGGAGCCTTTGCCGGAAGACCTTCGGTATCGTCTGCTGGAGATTCGCCTTGAAGAGAACAACGTGTATCTCGACGGCGAGGTCCGCCAACACGGCGACGCGGCGTTGCTGGCGAAGGCCCTGCGCAACAACGGGTTCAAGGTGGAATCGCCCCATACGGAATTGATCGAGAAGGGGTTTGCCATGACGCTCACCGCCGTCCGTCGCGAGGCCAAGGGCGAGGATGGGAAGACGGAGGGCGAGAAGAAGCCGGAGGGCAATGCCCCATGAAAGCATCCCCCTTCGCAACACTGATGACCATGGTCTTTGCCGGTCTGCTCGTATTTCTGGCGATTGCCACGTGGCGATTCGTCGACAACCGTCGGGCGGCCAGATCAGCCGCCGATAACCTGGGCAAATGCAACAAGCTGGCCAAACAGATTGAACTGTTAGCGGCGCGACCCACACATGCTTCGCGCGAGCAGAAGTCGCCGCAAGACTTGTCGCTGACGGTACAGAAAGCAGCCCGAATTGCCGAGTTCCCCGAAAAGGCAGTGGTCCGAATCGATCCGGAAGCCGATCGCCGCGTTGGCAAAACCGCCTATTCCCGCCAACCTACCCGAATTGTGGTTCGCAACGTTACTCTGGCCTCGCTTGTCAAGTTTCTCGAAGAGGTGTCATCCTCCGAAGCGGCCCTGCAGGCCACTGCCGTGCGGCTTACGGCCCCACGAACTCCTCCCAAGGAAGCCGGGGACAATCCAGAGGAGGTCAAGGAGACTTGGTCGGCGGAAGTGACCTTGACGCACCTGCTCTATTCGCCAGAATATGCAGCCACGCAGCGGTAGAGCTTGCCAACCAAACGCACCTCCCCTTTTCTCTCGTCATGCCAGCACGCCTTTTCGCAACAATAGTCCTGCTAATGTCCGTCAGCCTGTGCGGTTGCGGCACTCTGTTGCATCGCGACAAGGCTAAGTACGAAACGGTCGTCGCCGACCCACATCATGACGAGGCGGCGGCCATCGAGAAGACGGGAGAGGCCAACCGCCTGATGGCCAAGGGCCATCTTGGCAAGGCGGAGCAGGCTTTGCGAGACGCCATGCTGGCCGACGTCACGTACGGCCCAGCTCACAATAACCTGGGGAGACTCTACTACGACCAGGGCAAGTACTATCTTGCCGCTTGGGAGTTCGAGTATGCCGCCAACCTGATGCCCGAGAGGCCCGAACCGCACAACAACCTGGGCATGGTCTTCGAGGCGGTCGACCGATTGGAAAAGGCTATCGCCCACTATCAGGTAGCTTACGAACGATCTCCGCAGAACCCGGAGTTCATCGGCAATCTTGCCCGCGCCAGACTGACGCTCGACGAAGAAGACGAGGAAGCCCGACGCTTGCTATCCGATCTTGTCCTCTACGACTGCCGTCCACGCTGGACAAACTGGGCCCGCGAAAGACTGGCCCTAGCCAGACCAACCGAAACCGACACCCTTTTCGGCGGCGTTTCCCAAGCCACCGCAACCGATCTGCCCCCCACGGTCGAAGCAATTCCTCCAGGCAAGATTGTTGAGCGGGAGATGCTCCGGCAATCGCCCGACATTCCTCCCCAAGCCACCGTGACCGATCAGAACAGCAGCGCCGAGATGGTTTATCCCGGCCCAATCGTTGAGCCGGAGTTGTCACCGGAACCCCTGATCGAGTCGCGGAAGGCTCCATAGTTCGAGTGATCCCGGCAACGGCTACGCCCGAAGTAGATCATCCATGCGCCGCGAGGCATACGCCCTAAACGACCGTCAAGAGTTGGGCGTTCTTCACAGCGACAACTCGCCTCGAGTTTCTTCCTCTTCAGTGTCCAGAAACCGCCGAAGCGGGATGCCGCCGCATTGCTGGCAGGTTCCTTCGTCCAGTGTGTACTGACCGTCGCAGCGGGGGCAGTATGAACGGGCGTCGGATCCTTCGCGAGTTGGCGGACGAAGAAGGTCGTCTAGGTGTTCTCCGAGGGATTCGATGAAGTGGTTCATTGCGGCGAGCATTCTTTCGCGGAACCACGCTTCCGTTCGACAGGCAAGTTCGTTGTCGATCTGGCAAACTGGTCGAACGGGATGGCGAATGTCTAAGAGTACACGGCGGGCGAGTTCGCGGAATTTATGTTGCGGGAGCGAGGTGTGGGCGATAACCAGGGGATGGGTGGCGGGAAGGAGTTCTCGAAATAGTATGTCTGCGGACTTCATGGCTGTTGCCGGTGATAACATGGAGAGTGGGCGTTGCCAGTTCCGGCCGGCGGGTTGCGATGGGTATAGTGTCCGATCCGCGCGGTGAAGTGCTGCTATGTTCAGAAGCCAGACAATTGCATATAGGCAGGGCAACACGTCGAGACATGCAGCGGCACTGCGGCTGATGGCGTTGAGACACAGTAGCAGCGGCGCGGCGATGAAGGTCAGTACGAACATCGTCCAGTTCAGCCATGCCAGAACGGCAGTCTCTTGGTGGTAGTGGGCGAGCCGTTCCACCGCCGCGTGGGAATCGAGCATCTCGTGCAGGACGTCTTCTATTATGCTCTCGCGTTCCTTTCTTGGGGCTTCACCGATGCGGTGGAGGACACTTGCCAAGTGATCGGCGAATGCGGGAGAACACGTATGAACGAATGGGATGTCGTTGACTATGACGTCGCGGCCAATTGCTCGAATTGAGCGGATTGACCGCCACTCGAAGAACAACTCGGTCTGCGTTAGGCGACCGGTTGGATGAAGTGATTGTGACACGTACGCCAAAACGCCGTCCGGCGACATGGAGACGGGCCACTGCTGAGCCAAGATGCTGCGACTGCCGGGTAAGAGGCTCAGTATTGCCAAGCCGCCTCGGTCGTTTCCAAATAACGTGCCGAAAACATGCCTGGGGCAACATTCTCCAGTCAAGGAGATGAAGCAGACCGTATCCTTTGGCAGCCAGCGGATGCACTCCCATAAATAGAACAGGCCAACGACCATAATCAGCAGCGCGGCGTCGCTTGGATGCAAAATATCCATGTTTGTCAGTTCTGTTTCGCGCCGACGAAGAACTTCCTGCCCAGCCACGCGAAAAAGGCCACGACGGCAACGATTAGCGCCTTGCCGCCTTTTGCCAGAAAGGCTCCCAGTTTGGCGAGGAATCCTGTCTTCGCAGCCACTGCGGTTCCGCCTCCCGCGATCAGGCCGGTCAGCCCATAGGTCGCGACTTTGTCACCGGATCGCCACTCCGCGTATCGATTGCCGGTCTTGTAACGGAAGCCGGTGAGTAGCCCCTTGACCGTGGGCACGTTCTGGCCAAACGTTCGTGCACTGTCCACGAGGTTCGCCGACATGACGCCGCGCCGCCCTAAGAGTCTCGTGTTGTAGTTCACCATGTCATTATTTCCGGATAATTCGCCGTTGGCACTGCGGCCGCGAATTGCCCAAACGAGATTATTGGTGACTTCGTCATAGGACGGCGTAAGTTCCCAACCCACGACGTAAAGGTCGGGCCATCCTTTCATCCGCCGCGTCCTGTTGGCTTCCGCCGTGGCTTTCTTGATGGCCTCAAGGATTGCATCCGCGTCGAGCCGATCCCTTTCATCGTCTTTGACATAGCCGATCTCACTGAAAGCGAAAGCCATGTACCATCCTCCACCATTTGGCGTGAGAACGCCGAGGCATTCTCGATCGGGAACATTGCCGTTAACCTCCGCCCATTTCCGGGCACCATCCCTTCCGGTGAACCTAAACCCGGACGGAACGTCGATCTCCGCCACGAGTCCCAAATCCACGGTGCATGGCCCCGTCTTCCAGTCGATCGACTGGAAAAGGCGAGTTATCTCTTCGTTTGATTGTGCATTGAGAGTGGCTCCCGTAGCGAAAACCGCAATAGTTGCCATACACGCCAACGGAGTCTTTCCGCAAACGTACCAACCGCCGAACCATCGCAAACACTGTAAGAATGTCATTTCCCGTCCCCTGATTATGGTGTTGCTATTGTCCCTAACGTTTCAAGCATGTCACTGCCTGGAAGGCGCGGTCACGCCTCCGGCAATGGCGCCGGGAATACATCCCACAAGCAAGCCGACGAGCGGACTTCCTCCAAAGAAGAAAGCAACGCCGGCTCCCAGCACCGCTCCGACAATCGCTCCGCTGGTCACGAGCGCAACCGGTGGCAGTACATGTCCTTCTAGCGAGCTTCCCTGAGTTTTCGCGTCATTGTCGGATTGAGGCCGCGAACCGTATCCGCTAGAACCCGCTTCACAACCCTCTTGGCAGAGCATTTCGTACGCCTCTTGAACCCGTTTGAACGCCCAGGAGTCGCCGCCGGTGTCCGGATGGTAACGACGGGCCTTTTCCCGATACGACGCGGCGATCTCCTCCGGCGTGGCGTCGCGGTCGATGTCCAGTATCGCGTAAGGATCGATGTCTCTATTCATGTGTTTGGCCTGGCGACAGGTAACGGTCTCGCATCAGTGGTGACTTGCGAACAGTTCCGGAAGAAGAACTGAACGCACTGTCTGTCTCATCTTCATCAGTCGATAGACGGGAATTCCAGTCCATGCCGTCGCGTCAATTCAGCGCGTAGACTGTTGGCGTCCGCCGTCAGTTCGTTTGAGCGGCGATTCCACTGCTGCATCTGTGACCAAATGTCATCATATTTCGCTCCGATCCGGTCAGCCTTCGCGCGAGTCTCATTTGATTTTCCGAGTGGATCGCCAAGATACCCACGAACAAATGCCTCCATCATGGCCGAATCAGACCCTGAATCCTTGTAGAATTGCTCTGTTTCGTTCACAACAGCCATGAAGTTGCTGGCGAAGATCATTGCCTCACCGTACAGTTCCAGGAACCTGGATCCGATATCCGTGACTTCGCTATCAACATCTCTTACGGGAAGGGCCAACAATTGCTGCCGTGCGTGTTCGGCTTCCCTTAGAAGATCCGTTAGGAATAATCTGGTGCTTTCCATGGTCTTGTAAGGATTGTTCGGAACGGGCCTGTCGAATCTGTCGTTGATCTGCTTAAGATTCTGCCAGTACTCCAAAGTTGCCGCGGCTTGCCGCGAGACGGGTTCATCGGAAGGCACCGGGCTCGCGGAAGCGCCGCTTGGACTATCTTCAGGACTCATCCAGTTGTACGCGAAGATCGACCCGACAAGACAGATTGTCGCTATCGTCGCGAGCGTGCCATACCCGTATCGATCCTCGGAACGCGACGGGCTCTTCCAAGACTTCCAGGCGAACAGCGTGGCGGTCGATACCATTAAGACCGCAAGGCCAAGCAATCCCATTCTCAATGTTTGGAACCAACCTATACCGAGGCCGAAGAACAGGAAGACGACGGCAAGCCCACCGGCGACATATAGGACGTAGACTCCGTGTGAGACCCTGTGTTGCGCTGCTTCGCGAGAGGTCGGTTCAGGTCGCGATGGTGCTGGATTCGGTTCGTCGGCGTTGCTCGTTTCAACGAGAATGGGATACCCGCAGCCGGGGCAGTCAATGCTGGTCTGCCCATGGTCGGGATGTACCGAAACAGTTTGATTACACATCGGACACACAAGGTTCACTGTCATCGCCAAACCCCCGAGACTGGGTCACCACTATCGGCGCAACAAAAAAGGGAGCGCCGGAAACCAAGGCCGCTCCTCCAGCCCCCGCCAAGGGGCGTACAGAACAGCACAAGGCCCCGGCGCTCCCTTTCGGGAACGCGGTGCCGAGTGACTGCCTCTGTACTAAAGGGCCGGAGCCCAGTTTGGCGGTTTTGGAGGAAGCAGAAACCTGACGCTAATGCGTCTTCAAATTGTCGGTTCACGGCCCACATTGTGGCCGTGTTTGAAAACTCGTTTCTCCCGTGAGTAATCGTATTGGATTACGGCAGCACTCGCCTGCCACAACCCTCATCTTAGTCCCCGCCCCACAACCAGTCAATCGGGTTTCGGCGGGATCATCTGTTAGGCAAATGCGCCAGATGAGCTATCAACAGAGTCGCGGCCGGCTCCGGCAGAAATACGACCATTTCCGTGCCAATCGCGGCGAGAAAAGGTGACCGAAAACCGTGGCCAGTGGGCAAACCAGCCCTAAACACAAGCGTCAAACCACGTTCGGTCGGCCCCTCCGCCGGGCAAGCCATGGCTGACAGCCTCCGACAATTACTAGCTGTACTCACCTACCTGCTCGCTCGGCGTCATCGCCGTGGTGCTGTAACTCGCTCGCCCTAGGCAGTCGCCGATACCCGTTCCTGGGCACGGCAAGTTCCTCCGGCAGCGAGTAAAGCCACGGCCCGTTCGCTTGCTGCCGCTCGGCTTCGATCAACCCCGATTGCCGCAACTGATCGAAGTGTGTCCGTACTTGCTTGATCGACCAACTCCTCAACAGCGAAGCTAATGATGTGGCCGAAAGGCGTTGCCAAGCGCTCCGATCCGGCGCGTCGACGGCGAGCCCCATTTTAACGTAGCAGTCATATCCATCATCGACCCGCTTCAAATGCTCGACAAACCGCCGCACCATGCCGGAGCGGGTGTTGCCCAAGTCGGCGATTTCACGCCTCGTAATCAAGGGCAGCGGCGCCCTTGCATCAGCCGTTTGCATCAAGTGCGACTGGTCTGGTTCATAGAACGGGTTTCTCTCCGAGGTATCATCGCCATACTTGACGCCGAGATAGACATTGGCGCGGCTTACCATGTCGATCGCCAGCGAATCACACGGATCGTCGACGGTACCAATAATGGATGACCGGAGGTACGCGCGGACGAAATCGTAATCGGAGTCGGATACATCCAAAGGGCCCCCGTTGGCATCCTCCTCCGACGCTCCACGCAGTAGGCGTGCACCGGTTAGAAGCCCTCGGAGAACCATTCTCTCGCGAAACGTCACTGACGATTCATTCGGGGCGTTTGGCGAGTCAGCTTCGCCCAAATACGCGGAGTCCACGCCGACCTGTATCGAGTGTGCGGCGTTGGCCCAACCCGGTACGAATCGATTACCGGAGATCAGCCACCTTCCCATGGCTTGTTGCTCCTCCATTTCACAGCGCAACAAGAGTGTCGCGCCCGGGTCCTCATCGGTTTCTACGGCATCGCCGCAGGAGAAGATTGTTGGTCGGGAGTGGAGTTCTTCTCCGCCAATTCCGGCCATCTGCACACTCCACACAGTAGGACCATGATGACTCGGGGAATGCACGAAAACCAGGCGCAAGCCGTTGATGCGGTCAGCAATCTTCCGGACATC
>Ga0180432_10005742_pt1 | contig 16369 bp, 9 predicted proteins | sample SS_ome_10_FD_132414 | JGI IMG/M metagenome (GOLD analysis project Ga0180432, IMG submission 132414) | Hypersaline lake sediment archaeal communities from the Salton Sea, California, USA - SS_1_MS_2 metaG | ecosystem: Environmental > Aquatic > Non-marine Saline and Alkaline > Hypersaline >... | reverse complement strand
TCAACGGTTGGCATAAGTGAGTCGACGATAAGAAAATATATCGAAATGCAGGGCAAAGAAGACAGCGGGCAAGCTCTGCTTGAATTCTAAAATGCCACCAGTTTTAACTGGTGGTTCTTTACTCTGTGTGAAAACCAAGCCGATAACCTTGGTATTCGGGTCAGCCCAGGCGAAAGTCCCATCAGAGCCACTATGGCTGAAGACACCATTTTCGCCGATTGCCCAGCCAAATCCGTAGTACTTTTTGTAGTCTTTTTGTTTTTCAGGCGACAGTACGCTTTGTTTCGATATCATTTCTTCAGCTGTTTCCGGCTTTAAAATTCGTTTTCCATCATAAATTCCGCCGTTAACAAACATCTGGCAGACTATGGCAAAATCCCAGGTGGTGCATATTGCTCCGCCGGAGCCGCGTACGAGCGGAAGCATCGGCTTATCGCCTGGCTTCCAGCCAATTGTCCATTTGCCCTCACTTTTGTTCCAGTAATATACAACGGACATACGGTCCAATTTGCCATCGAGTTTTTCAGCTATTTCGTGGTTGTAGCTATCAACCATTCCAAGCGGTTTGTATATCCGCTCCTTTAAGAATACTTCTAACTTTTCGCCGGAGACTACTTCAACCAGCGCCCCGAGTGTGTTGTATCCGGGGTTACTGTATTCGTATGAAGCCGGAGGGAATTCATCTGCGACGATTTTGCCGAACCTGTCAACTTCGAGTTGAAGGTTTGGTGCGTTGGGGTGTTCCGGCGATTTTTCCATCAAAGGATAAATGAAAAGCGAGTGGATGCGAAATCCGCTGGTATGGCTGAGCAGATGCCGAACTTTGATATAACCAGAGCGATAATTATCAAACGAGGGGATATGATTGCGCACATTATCATCGAAGCTCAGCTTTTTCTCATCTGCCAGGATAGAAATCGCTGTTGCAACTAAGGCTTTCGTGTTGGAAGCCATCCGAAACATAGTATCCTTTTTCATCGGCAGTTTCTTTTCTTTATTTCTCCAGCCGATAGCTTCATGTGATACGACTTTGCCGTTACGGGCAACAAGCAGCACAGCGCCCTTGAGTTGGTCTTTTTCAACCGCATCTTCAAAGAGCTTGACGCCTGCTTTGAGAATAGCCGCTGACATATTAACGTCAGCAGGGGTGCCTTTGGTAAGAGTTACGTCCTGTGCATAGAGCGGGGTGAAAAAGACAGTCAAAGTCAAAATTAAAATAGGCATTCGTAGTTTCATATGATTATTCCGGAATTAAATAAGGTTAACTTGAAAATGGTTTTAGATAACATTCCTTATGCTCAAATTTGGTGAGGTAAAAACAGGACATATCTCCTTTTTACTTTTCAACAGCTCCGATGCCGGGGCGATTCGGTAGCACAATCTTACCGTTCGGTTGTTTGAGCCCTTCGAATGGGTCATCTGTGATAAGAAGATTGCCGTCAAGGTCTGCATATTCGACCAGCGGCGAAAGATGCGCTGCTGCCGTAAGCGACAGCGAGCTTTCACTCATGCAACCGAGCATCACCTTCATACCAAAACTGTGGCCAATATGAATCATACGCAGCGCATCGCGCAGACCGCGACATTTCATAAGCTTGATGTTAATCATATCCACGCAGCCCGCAAGAGCCGGGATATCATCTGAAGTTACCGAATCTTCGTCGGCCATTATCGGAATATTTACATTCTGTCGAATTTTTTTAAGGCCTTCGTAGTTCTTTGCCGGTATGGGCTGTTCCACTAATTCAATATCATACCTTTCCATCTCGTTGATTTTCTCGATTGCTTCGTCTACGTCCCAGCCGGTATTCGCATCGACACGAATGACAGCATCAGTATTGTCTCGGATAGCCTTTAGCATATCCATATCGCCCTCGACTCCGACTTTAACTTTGTAAATCGGGTATCCGCTTGCTTCTTTAAGTTTTTTCAGCATAACAGGGATTGTGTCGATTCCGATGGTGAAATCTGTTGCCGGAGCCTTGTCGGGATTGAGGCCGAAATATTTGTACAGCGGAATCTCAAGCATTTTGCCAACGAGGTCGTAAAGGGCAATATCGATGCCTGCAATTGCAGATGGTGCGTTGGGAAAGGCCTTGTAGAGTTCGTCAATAATATCTTCCAGGAGAAAAGGGTCTGTCCCGAGTATGGGTTCAGCCTTTTTGGCGACGTCGATTATTCGTTCGATTGTTTCTCCATAGTAATACGGCGAGGGATGGGCCTCGCCGAGGCCGATGAGGCCATCATGCTCAATGGAAATCTTTACGTTTGTAGTGCCCCCACTCTTGCTGGCTTTTCTTCGAGCGATAGTAAAAGCATGCTTGTGGGTCAAGTGCATCAGTTCGGTTTTGATTTTCATTTGGCTCTTATCCTTTTTATTTTGTTTGACCAATTACATTTATCATTTTGCTGTTCAGTATCCGGCAGTTTTTCAATCTTCTCGGTGTCTATCAAATACGGGAGACCAGATAGCACAGCCAGCCGGCGGCGAAAGCTCCGTATGTGCCTATTGAATAGCCGATAAGGGCCATCAGCACGCCTACCGGTACGAGTTTTTTATTATGACAGGCGGCTATCAGGGGTGCGGTGGCTATGCCGCCGATATTAGCAGCACTTGCAATGGCTGTTGAAGCGAGGTCTACTCTAAACAACCTGGCACCGAGGATGCAAAATGCACCGTGGATTGCAATCCAGATATATGCGCCGAGTACAAACCATGGCGCCTGTCCGATGAACTCCCTGATATTTGCCCTTGCGCCCATGCTGGCAAGAAAAGTTAGAAGAAAAACCATCGATAGTTGAGGACCACCCGGAATCTTTTTAGCAGGCGTTGTAGAAAGAATTATTCCAAAAGTTGTAATCAAGAGTATTTTCCATGAGCTTTGAGTCAATATTGGTTTATACTGTGGTATATAAGGGGCTAATAGTTCGGCTAACCAGGTGAGGGTGAATCCCAAAAAGAGCAGATAAAGCAAGTGTTTCATTTCTATCGAGCCCTTGTCTTCAACGAAATCATCAGCGGAGCGTTCAAGCATGTCTATTCTTTTTTGGTCAACTTTCGTGAATTTGTTGAAAAGAGGGGTAAAGGTTTTTGAAGCAAGCAAAATAGGTATCCATACCATATAAACCAGGTTGTCGCCCAGGATTGCCAGGCCTAAATCCGCAGGATTTGTCTTCAATCCTTCGCCGACGGCGGCCAGATTTGCGCTTCCGCCTATCCAACTACCGGCAAGTGCTCCGAAGCCTTTCCATATTTCCGGTCCCAGCTCTCTTTTGACAATCAAATATGTAATGGGTGCTCCAATAACAACGCCAGTACTTCCGCAGAGCATTACAAAAATGCCTTTCCCCATAATTCTGATGGTGGCGACAACATCAACGTCTCTGAGCATAATGATTAGAAGCACTGGAAGAATCGTACTTCTTATCCAGTCATAAACAGGAGACTCATTGGGAATAACACCGATATTCGAAAATATCAGTGGTATGACATAAATCCATACAAGCGATGGAAAGTAATTAAAAAGCTTCAATCCGAGACTTCGTTCTAAAAAGATAAAAAGCGATACCGAGCCTACAAGCACTACCAGTATGCCCAGAGGGTTTGTGATTAAGGTATTATCCATAACTTAACCCATTTTAACGTAGGAACCATGGCTGCCAGGCTATTAAGGCTGTTGGCATCAGATGCTAAACCTATAGTTAGCTACGTTTCTCAACTTTTAGCCTAACCCATCAAGTTAGCAACTTTCCTGAAAAATACAAATATTTTTGACTTTTTTTCAAATTTTTTCGTTCACCCCGAGAGAAACAGCAGAGTTGGATAAATACAACCTGCTTCAAATAATAGCGGCCTCATACATCCCAACTAACTATAATGACCGGTAATGACTATAATCTAATCGCCGAAACTCGACAATACACTTTGCTTCAACAAGGCCCAAAAGTAGCTCCGGTAATTGCGGTAATCCGGGTGTTATATTCCCGAACATATTGTCAATAAAAGGGCTATATAGAAAAAGTAAGGTCGATTTTTAGCCGATAATTATATGAATATCGAAACATTGCAGCTTGTGCTATACCGTTATCCATATAGAGACGGCTTCAGGTATTGTTGCATTTAAGGAAAAAGGATGTCAAAGCTTCCGAAGGATAGAGGTTTATATGAAGCCAGGCGTGAACATGATGGCTGCGGTATCGGTGCGGTTGTAAACATTTGCGGAAAGCGCGACCATTCAATCATCGAGTACGGCAAAGAGATATTAATTAATCTACACCATCGCGGGGCGGCCGGGGCCGATGAGGTCACAGGTGATGGGGCGGGGATTCTCTTTCAGATTCCACATGAGTTTTTCTCGGCTGAGTGCGAAAAACTGGGTTTTTATTTACCTGAGCCGGCACAATACGGGACAGGTATGGTATTCGGTTCGCAGGATACCGGGCTTCGCTGGCAGTGTGATGAAATTCTGGAAGCTGCGATTGTTCATTATGGAATGAAAGTGCTTGGATGGCGTGACGTTCCGTTTTCCAATGATTGTCTCGGCCGAATTGCTCTGGAGGCTGAACCCACTATCAAACAGGTTTTCGTTGATGCGGCCGGTTTGAAAAATGAAACATTAGAGCGGCATTTGTTTCTGGCGCGCAAAAGGGCTGAGAGACTGGTGACAGAAAAGTTCGGTGAGGATGGCCGGGACTTCTACGTAACTTCACTTTCACACAGGACAATATGCTACAAAGGGATGTTTATGGCCTGGCAGCTGTTCAGCTATTATCCAGACCTTGCTGATGAACGTTTGACCTCGGCCCTTGCGATTGTTCACCAGCGTTACAGTACGAATACTTTTCCCAACTGGCGTCTTGCCCAGCCGTTTCGCTGTGTGGCTCACAATGGCGAGATTAATACACTCAGCGGTAATCGCAATTGTCTGCAGGCCCGCGAGGCGAAAATGGCCAGCAAAGTATTTGGTGATGACCTTAGTGACCTGTTTCCGATTTTGACTCCCGAGGCAAGTGACTCGGCGTGCTTCGACAATATGCTTGAGCTTTTGATACACGCAGGCAGAAGTCTGCCTCATTCTATGATGATGATGATACCCGAAGCTTTTGGTCCGGACTATCACATCAGCAGAGACAAAAGGGCATTTTATGAGTATCACGCATCGATAATGGAGCCGTGGGACGGTCCGGCGGCAATGGTATTTACAGATGGGCGGCTCATCGGCGGAACGCTTGACCGCAATGGTTTGAGACCCTGCCGTTACCTTGTTACTACTGATGGGCTGGCAATTGTTGCCAGTGAGGCTGGAGTTGTGGAATTTGAGCCGGAAAGAATTCACAGAAAAGGACGCCTGCGCCCTGGGCGTATGTTTCTTGTTGACACGGCCGAGGGGCGAATAATTACAGATAACGAAATAAAAAGCAAGGTTGCCAGGCAAAAGCCTTACCGCAGGTGGCTTGATGAAAACAGAATTGAGCTTCGCGGGCTTTTTGAAGCCCCCAAGCGTGTAAGAAGTGACCCTGAGACCATATCCCAGCGGATGCGCGCCTTTGGATATAATCGTGAAGAACTCAGGATGATTCTGACCCCGATGGCCGTCTATGGTCAGGAACCGGTGGGCTCTATGGGTAATGACACGCCGCTTGCTGTATTGTCTGAGAAACCGAAACTGCTGTTTGATTACTTCAAGCAGCTCTTTGCACAGGTAACGAATCCTCCAATTGACCCACTTCGTGAAGGGCTGGTTATGAGTTTGATGATGTTTACAGGCATGCGTAAAAATATCCTTGATGAAACCCCCCAGCATTGCAAACAGCTTGAACTGCCGCACCCAATCTTAACCAATGAAGACATAGAGCGGCTTCGAACGGTGAATCGCGAAGACTTTAAGGTCGTTACCGTTCCAGCAGTTTTTGAGGCTGGGACATCTGATGCAGCTAGCAGTCTTGGTCGTGGACTGGATTTACTTATCGATAGGGTGGAAAAATCCATCAGAGACGGGGCCTCAGTAATAATTGTCAGTGACCGCCAGGTTTCACCTACGAAAGCAGCAATTCCGTCACTTCTGGCAACATCGGCTCTTTACCACGGAATGCTCAATAGAGGACTTCGTTCACAGGCTGGGTTGATTATTGAGAGTGGGGAACCAAGAGAGGTTATGCATTTTTGCCTCTTATGCGGCTATGGCGCTAATGCTGTCAACCCATACCTGGTATTTGAGGCGCTGGATGAGTTACACCGTCAGGGCGAACTGCCGGAAAATATGGAGCCGGTTCAGATTGCGGACAACTACATTGCTGCAGTCAAAAAAGGCATTTTGAAAACAATGAGCAAGATGGGTATATCAACGCTTCGCAGCTATCATACAGCCCAGTTGTTTGAAGCAATCGGGTTAAATCGTAATTTTATTGATAAGTATTTTACCGGAACAAGTTCACGTATTGGCGGAATAGGACTTGAGGAAATTGCAAAAGAAGCCCTTGCCCGTCATAAGGCAGCGTTTGATGAACGTCCTGCAGGAACACTTGATTTGGAATTCGGCGGTGAATATCATTTCAGACACGAAGGACAGCGGCATCTCTGGAATCCGACTACGGTATCGAAACTGCAGCATGCAGTTAAATTGAACGATGCCAATATCTATGCTGATTATGCAGAGGCGATAAATGACCAGTCAAAAAGTCTCTGTGCATTGCGTGGGCTGTTTGAGTTTATCGGTGGCAAGCCAATAGCTCTCGATGAAGTCGAACCTGCTGAGGAGATAGTCAAGAGATTTTGCACAGGCGCAATGAGTCATGGTTCTGTAAGCAAGGAAGCGCACGAGTGCTTGGCCATTGCGATGAATCGTCTGGGTGCAATGAGTAACACCGGAGAAGGTGGTGAGGACCCATCCCGTTATACGCCTGAGCCTAACGGCGACTCAAAAAACTGTGGTGTCAAACAGGTCGCCAGCGGTAGATTTGGTGTTACCATAAACTATCTTGCTCACGCTAAGGAACTGCAGATAAAGATAGCCCAGGGTGCCAAGCCGGGTGAAGGCGGCCAACTGCCGGGACATAAGGTAACAGATGAAATCGCTCGACTGAGGTACTCAACGCCGGGTGTAACGCTTATATCGCCACCGCCTCATCATGATATTTATTCGATAGAAGATTTGGCGCAGCTTATCTATGACCTTAAGTGCAGCAACCCGGGAGTAAAAGTTTCGGTAAAGCTTGTTGCCGAGGTTGGCGTCGGCACAATTGCTGCCGGCGTTGCAAAAGGTAACGCTGACGAGGTTCTTATCAGCGGTCATGATGGTGGGACGGGGGCGAGCCCGCTTTCCTCGATTAAGCATACCGGCTGTCCCTGGGAACTCGGCCTGGCTGAAACTCAGCAGGTGCTTGTGATGAATGGCCTGCGGGAAAGAATCAGAGTTCAGGTTGACGGCCAGATAAAGACCGGCAGGGATGTTGTTGTGGCGGCATTGCTGGGAGCAGACAGATTTGGTTTTGGTACCGCCGCTCTTGTAGCGATTGGGTGTACATTGTTGCGAAAGTGTCATGAAGGCGCCTGTCCATTTGGAATTGGGACGCAGGACCCAGAGCTTAGAAAACGATTTGCGGGAAAGCCCGAATATATCGAAAGATTTATGTATTTTGTCGCTGAAGAAGTCCGCCGGATTATGGCCGAACTTGGTTTTAGGAAATTCGGAGATTTGGTCGGCAAAGTTGATAAGCTCGGCGTTCGCAAGGCAATTGATCACTTCAAGGCGAAAGGATTGGACTTTTCCGGAATATTTAATCAGTCAGAACTTTTCGAAAAGAACTCTGCGGGAGTATGTGGTGTTCAGCCGACTAAAATTGACGACCACCTTGATTGGCAGCTTTTGGAAAAAGCCAAAGATGCTATCGAAAAGAAAAGGAAGACCGTAATCGAAATGCCTATCCACAATACGAACCGGACGGTAGGCACAATTTTAAGTAATAGTATAGTTCGGAAATACGGCCCTGAGGGCTTGCCTGACAACACGCTGGAAATTGTTTTTCACGGTTCTGCCGGACAAAGCTTCGGTGCGTTCTTAGTCCATGGTGTGACCTTGAGGTTGATAGGCCAATGCAATGACTATGTGGGTAAGGGGCTTTCCGGCGGTCGAATCACCATTCAGACGCCTCAAAAGTCGCCGTTTATGGCTAATGAGAATATTATAGCCGGCAATACATTGCTTTACGGTGCAACGTCCGGCGAGGTCTTTATTAACGGTATGGCAGGCGAAAGGTTCTGTGTTCGCAACAGTGGAGCAACAGCGGTTGTTGAAGGTCTCGGCGACCATAGCTGTGAGTATATGACCGGAGGAGTGGTTGTGGTGCTCGGGAAGACCGGGTGTAATTTTGCAGCAGGTATGAGCGGCGGCATAGCGTATGTGCTTGACGAGATGCAGCTTTTTGATACGCTTTGCAATCTTGACCTGGTGGAGCTGGAGAGCGTCTGGCAGGAGAAAGATAAAAATTTCCTGCTTGATTTAATTGAACGCCATTTGAAGTGGACTAATAGCAGGCGAGCGCAACAAATCCTGGAGGCTTGGCCGGATATGGTGGGAAAATTTGTAAAAGTCGTCCCAATAGATTATCGCAAAGCCCTGGAGAAAATGCGTGCCGCCGAAGAGCGATATACCGAAACAACACCTGCAACCGAGGAGGTGTTCTGATGGGCCAATCCAAAGGCTTCTTAAAATATAAGCGCAAAGATGTTGGTCACCGGCCAATCGAGCAGCGCATACACGATTTTGCCGAGCTCGAGCTGCCTCTTACGCCTGAGGATATAAACCAGCAGGCGGCAAGATGTATAGACTGCGGAATACCATTTTGTCACGCTGTTGGTTGTCCGCTTCAAAATTCGATACCCGACATTAGCGAGCTGATATACAAGGGGCGTTGGGAGCAGGCCTGCAAAAATCTTCATTCAACTAATAATTTTCCGGAAATAACAGGGCGCCTCTGTCCTGCTCCGTGTGAGGCGGCCTGTACTCTCGCCATCAACGATGAGCCTGTTCTTATCAGGCATATGGAATACCAGATTGTCGAGCGGGGGTTTGAGCGGGGATGGATTGAGCCGCTGCCGGCTGAGCATAAAACACAAAAGCGGGTTGCAGTGATTGGTTCAGGACCTGCGGGTTTGGCGGCCGCGCAGCAACTGACCCGGGCCGGACACGATGTGGTGGTCTTCGAAAAAAATGAACAGGCAGGTGGACTCCTGCGTTATGGCATTCCGGATTTCAAACTTGAAAAACATATCATCGAACGCAGACTCAAACAGTTGGTTGCCGAGGGGGTTGAGTTCCAGACCGGCGTTAGTGTGGGGGGAGATATCTCCGCTCGTTATCTGCAAAAAATGTTCGATTGCATTTGTTTGACGATGGGAGCAGGCCGGCCCAGAGACCTTGCTGTCCAGGGCAGAGGACTCGAAAACGTTTTATTTGCCGTAGATTACTTGACAACCCAGAACAGGATTTGTTCCGGTGAGTCCAAAGATGAATCGGGTTTAATTACAGCCAAAGACAAAGTTATAATCGTAATAGGCGGCGGTGATACGGGCGATGACTGTGTAGGCACTGCTCGTCGGCAGGGGGCCAAGGAGATATATCAATTGGAAATTTTGCCGAAGCCGCCTCAGCAGCGTCCATCCGATACGCCTTGGCCGATGTGGCCGCGAATTATGCGGACATCAACTTCGCACGAGGAAGGCTGCCACCGACGCTGGAGTGTGATGACCAAAAAATTAACCGGTACAGGGATTCGCTTCGAGCAATTGCACGGTTGTGAAGTGGAATGGCTCAATGAGTTAGGCGACTGGAAGTTGAAAGAACTGCCGAGTACGGATTTTGTTATAAAGGCCGACCTTGTGATTTTAGCTCTTGGCTTTTTGCACGTTATTCAAACGGGCCTGATAAAAGATTTGAAATTGAAACTTGACGGCAGGGGTAATATTGCTGTAGATAATTATCAGACCAGCAAGCCCTGGGTATTTGCCGCGGGTGATTCCGTCGATGGGGCTTCACTAATAGTGCGTGCGATTAACAGTGGACGGACAGTAGCGACAGCTATCGACAAGTGGCTTAGAGAAAAGAGTTAGGAGTTGGATGACATTGCGAGTGGCATTGGGACAGTTTAATGCCTTGGTGGCCGATATCGAAGGCAATGTCCAGAAGATGCGAAGTCTCTACGCTGAAGCGATTGAGCTTGGGATGGATGTCATGGTTTTTCCTGAAATGTGCATCTGCGGTTATCCGCCGGAGGACCTGCTCCTGAAAGAGCACTTCTTAAGTGATAATCGAAAGGCCCTTGAAAACCTGGCAGCCGACTGTTCACAGAAGATTATCATTGCAGGTTTTGCGGAAATGAACAAAGGTAAATGTTTCAATTCAATAGGAGTGCTGCAAAATGGCCAGGTAAAAAAAACTTATCGCAAGAGCCTTCTACCTAATTATGGAGTATTTGATGAGCAGAGATATTTCCAGCCGGGTGATGGTCCCATTGCTATTGATATCGATGGTATGGCTGTAGTGCTTACAATTTGTGAAGATATATGGCAAATCGAATGGCTGGAAAAAACTCTAAAAGACATCCCAAATAGGGACCTTATCATAAACATTTCTGCATCTCCTTTTCATTTTGGAAAAATCAATCAAAGATACTCTGTCCTTGGTAGCTGTGCAAAACGCTTTAACTGCGCACTTGCTTATTGCAATCTTATTGGCGGCCAGGATGAGCTGGTCTATGACGGCAGAAGCATGTTTCTTGACCCGAAAGGAACGGTTGTAAGCCAGGCAAAGGCCTTTGAGGAAGATTTGTTGGTTGCCGATATAAAATCGGTTGGCGGCAAAGACCTGCAGGTCATAAACGTCAAGGCCGACAAAGAGTATCCCGGTACTGAGTCGATGGATGTGAAAGCTGAAGTTTATAAATCGTTGGTGCTTGGCACCAGAGATTATGTGATTAAAAACGGTTTCACAAAAGTCGTAATCGGGCTTAGCGGCGGGATAGATTCTTCGCTGACGGCTGCTGTTTCGGTAGATGCTCTCGGACCGGAAAACGTAATCGGCGTAACAATGCCGTCAAAGTTTAACAGCCCGGATACGATAACCGATGCACAAAAATTAGCTGGTAACCTTGGGATTGAGTTCCACACAGTCCCAATAGAAGATGTGCTCAATAATTTCAATGAAACTTTGGGTGCACTCGATGGTTGGAATAACGAAGGTGTTGCTTATGAGAACCTTCAGGCCAGGATACGTGGATGCATTTTGATGTCACTGAGCAACCAGTTTTCCTATTTGGTGTTGACCAGCGGTAATAAGAGTGAAACGGCCGTTGGTTATTCTACTCTTTATGGTGATACAGCGGGAGGGTTTGCCATAATAAAGGATGTGCCCAAAACAATGGTTTATCAATTGGCAGAGTATGTAAACGAAACTCATCGGCGCCGGATTATTCCTGTTAGCGTGATTAAGCGCCCTCCCAGCGCCGAACTTAGAGAAGGCCAGAAGGACAGCGATTCGCTGCCGGATTACGAACTGCTCGACAGGATACTTAAAGGTTATATCGAAGAAGATAAATCAGCACAGCAATTGGCCGATGAAGGCTTGCCGAAGAACATTGTTGATCGTGTGATTCGGATGGTTGACCTTAATGAATACAAGAGGAGACAATCTCCGCCCGGCGTCAAAATTACGCCAAAGGCCTTTGGCAAAGACAGGAGGATGCCCATAACAAACCTCTATAAATCCACCTGATTTTGAATCAAAGATCCGTAAGTATCATGCAAAAGACACACTAATCTATGATAGTATGCAATATTGTTTTCAGAGTTTGCCAGCTGTATTTTGCTTTGTTATCTTGCCTCTGTTTGGTTTCCAGGTTTGCAGTTTCTTGTAGGCATCTTCGAGTGTTGCCAAGGCATCTTTTGTAAATTTACTCTCGGTTGCCAGCATTTCCTCGACGTCCGGGCCGCTCTTGCGCCATTTTGCAAGCTTAGCTTCAGTCTCGGCAAAAATCCTGTCCTCTGCAGGAAAGAGTATCTTCCACAAACCGTCCCCCTTGCCGTCTTTTAATTTATAGGTATTGATACAGTTGGCAGCATCCGGGTAGTCGAAGACCAGCGTTTTTATATTCCTTGCCGCATCACAAAGTGGAGCGGTTTTTGGACCGTTAGCTTCCGGCGGCGTTTCACCAACGGGCCAGTATGGTATAGCAATCCCACAGGCTGTCTGACCGAGAATCGACCACAGTGTGCTGAGTTTCGACTCCTCACCGGGCAGCACCCCGACAACCACCGCCGCAGATACCGTTATGTCACGGCAAAGACTGTCATGACACTGAATATAGCCCAATGGAATCTCTTGAGATACCTGCTGCTCAAGAGGCACTGAATACGGTTTGCTCGTCCAGTGTTCCGAAAAATCCCGAAAGTTTCTGTGGAGAATGTTTTTGTAGTCGAGGTTGCCTTCGTCGATTAACTTTTTTATTATGGTACTTGACCTGTTATAACGGTCGACGCCCCACGGCACATGTTCTATGCTCTCTTTTGCCCAGCCGTGAAAAGCAAAATTTGAGCGGATTATAAAACCATCCGGCGCAACATTCGGGTCGGTTGCATCGTACCTGAAGTACTCATTGCCGCTGGTCTCAAAAATCGCAACTGCGCCGGTTGCGTCCAGAGTGATAATATTGGCTCGTGTCTTTCGGCCGGAAACATTCGTTTTCTTTAGCAGGGCTTCAAACTCGTCCACAGTGGCGCAGGTTCCAATCGCTGTCTCCTGGAATTCACCGGCGTTCGGCCCTTTCTTTGCACTGATCATATCCGTAGAATTCGAATTCATCAAAGCAAGGCCTTTTTCGTTTAACCCCATTCTGACACCCCGCTCGCCTGCATTTGCCACTGCTACAAATTTATATTTATATGAGCAGTTGAAATAAACCTCATTGTTCGGCTTTTGCGACCAGTCCCTTATCTTCCATATCATCGCTCTGCCATCTGTGGTTACTTTGCCTGAAGCAACGCCGATTGTGCAGCCGGATGCAACACCAACGAAAGCAAAAACGATAAACGCAACAAACACTAAAGATATGATTGTCCTTTTTTTCAGCATCTCGTTCACTTATGCCTTATAATACACTACCAATACTTTGCAAACCCTCTTACCTGCAAACAAAATTATTAAGGCTGATTCTTTATCGGCTTGTCGGCAGGTTCCTTTAACTTTCCTCTTTCCGGCTTCCAGGTTTGCAGTTTCTCATATGTTTTATTCAAAAGCTCCAGAACTTCGGCTGCGAGTTTGTTTTCCATTGTTAGCATTTCCTCGACCTCCGGGCCGCTTTTGCGCCATTTTGCAAGTTTAGCCTCAGTCTCGGCGAAAATCCTGTCCTCTGCGGGAAAGAGGATTTTCCACAGCCCATCGCCCTTATCGTCACGCAGCTTGAACGTATCAATATAGCGTTTTTTATAATCGAACAGCAGCGACTTTATTTTCAGTGCAGCATCACAGAGCGGCGCCGTCACTTCGCCGTCGGCCTCGACAGGTGTTTTACCAACCGGCCAATATGGTATGGCGACAGCAGCGGCCGGCTGGCCAAGAATCGTCCACATCGTGCTAAGTCGCGGGTCCTCGCCGTCAAGCACGCCGACAAAAACCGATGTGGAAACCGTTGAGTTGCGACAGATGCTGTAATAGCACTCGACGTAGCCATATATATCTTCCGGACTCCACTTGGCACGGAATGGAACAGAGATTGTTTTGCTCTGCTTATCTGAAAAATCGCGCATCTGTCCTCGCAGAATATCCTTATAACTCACTTTGCCGTCGGCATAAAAACTCTCCAGCAGTTTGCTTGTCCTCTTATAGCGGGCCATACTCTTTTTGCGGCTGCGATTGTTTTGCTCACCTGCACTGAACGCAAAATTTGAGCGCGCTACATAGCCTTTCGGCGCAGTATTTGGGCAGGTGGCATCAAATTTGCGATACCGTTCGTTGGCGGTTTCAAATATCGCCGCTTCGCCGGCTGCGTCCATAACCGCAAAGTTGGTTGTTGTTTCCCTGACAGCGTTGTTGGTTCTTTTGAGAAGCTCTTCGAACTCAGCCACACTTGCGCAGTATCCCAGAGCTTTTCGCATAAAGGTGCCGTTTTCCTTATCGGAAGAATACTCTTTGAATTTCTTAAGGTCACTCGATTGTGAATTCAGGATGGCAAAACCCTTTTCATTGACACCCTGCCATATAGCGGGGTCGCCTTCTTCTGCGTTTATTACGCCGATAAATTTGTACTTGTACTCATCGTTATAGAAGACCTCATTGTTTTTGTGATAGGTATCTCTTGTTTTCCAAATCATCGGCCTGCCGTCTGCAGTGGCCCTGCCTGAGGCAGCCCCAATGGTACACGCGGACAAATTCCCGACAAAAATAAAACCCGCAAGTAGTAAAAATATAATACCCTTGCTCTTCAACATCTTTTCACCCTTAAAAAAGCGAAAAACGTAAAGCGAAAAATGCAAAACCATAGCTTAAAATTCAAAACTCATCTAATTTTAAGTTTTACGCTATGATTTTTAGCTTTTAGCTTTAAGTTTTCAACTACTTTACGACCGATTCCTTAACGGTTTCGGAACCGGTTTAGTTCAAATCACCTTTGTCCGGCCTGAAGGTATTGAGTTTTTTGGACGCCTTTTCAAGAATTGTCAAGGCATCTTTTGCAAGTTTATTCTCCATTGCCAGCATTTCCTCGACATCCGGGCCTTTCTTGCGCCATTTTGCGAGCCTAGCCTCAGCTTCTGCAAAAATCTTATCTTCTACTGGAAAAAGTACCGCCCACAAACCATTGCCTTTGACGTCCTTGAGTTTATAGCTGTCGATGTAGTATCTACTTTGTCGCTGTTGGAGGGTTGTCGAACGAAGGACAAGCTGTGATGTTATTTTCCTTGAGACATCGCACAGTGGTGCGGTTTCCGGCCCGTCGGCCTCGGGCGGGGTTTTGCCGACCGGCCAGTATGGCACGGCAACAGCGGCGGCCGGCTGGCCGAGAATCGTCCACATCGTGCTCAGCCTTGGGTCTTCGCCGTCGCGAACTCCAACAACCAGCGCCGCCGAAGCTGAACTGGCCCGGCAGAGGCTCCAGCGGTTTTTAATATAACCGGCGGGGACGTTGGCGTCGAACCTGCCGGCAAACGGAACAGAAATTACCTCGCCTTTCACATCCGAAAAATCCCGCATCTGGGTGCGCAGAATATCTTTGTAAGTTACCTTGCCGTCAGCGTAAAAACCTTTAACCAAATCGCTCGTCCTTGTGTAACGGTTGAACGAATATCTTCTGCTGCTGTTGTTTTCTTCTCCTGCACTGAAGGCGAAATTCGAGCGGAGGATATAACCATCCGGCGCAGCATTCGGGTCTTTGGCATCGAACTTCTTGAACTTTTTTGGGCCCGTTTCAAAAATAGCAACCTCGCCTTTTGCGTCCATAACCGCAAAATTGCCTGCAGTTCTTCTGCCGGTGACGTTTGTTTTTTCGAGAAGTTTTTCAAATTCCGCCACATCCGCACAATTTGCCAGCGAATAACGCATAAGAGTACCGTTATCCAGCCAATTTCCTGAGTCTCTTAAGCTTCCCGGGTCATTTGGCTCCCTTGAGCGCCTTGGGGTATTCGGGTCTCTTGACCGCCTTGACCGTCTCGGCGAGTTCGGGTCTCTTGACTGCCTTGACCACCCACGCAGGTCTCCGGATGATGAATTTAGTATTGAAAAGCCTTTTTCATTCACACCGTGCCATGAAGGTGTGGTTCCGGCATTTATCAGCGAAAGGAATTTGTATTTGCCGGATGTATTATAATAAAGCTCGTTATTCTTTGCGCCGGTATCTCTTGTTTTCCAAATCATCGGCCTGCCGTCAGCCGTTGCCTTGCCTGATGCAGCGCCGATAGTACAGGCGGTTGAAACCCCGCCCCAGATAAGTCCTGCTGATACTGCAAAAATCAGCAATGAAAAAACTATTCTTTTCGTAAGCATCGTGATTCTCCTATGATAATTGAATTAGGCTGATACTGCTGGAACTGATACCAACAATCCTATTCTCCTCCCATATTTTTTACTGAAGTACATAAACAAAATACTACACAATTATTCAAAACATCAGATATTTATTCAATAGCCGCAGGCCATACCGACCGGTTTTCTACGAATGTCACAGATACCTGTGAACAGCCCGGTTTTGGGGTCGATAAGAACTGCCTGGATATTTCCAAGACTCTTTTTGGTTCCTATTTTGTGGCCAAGCTCTTGTAGCTTTGCTGCCGTCTCTTCGGAACACACATCCCTGTTTTTCTCGGAATATATTATGTCCGGCAGCC
>Ga0180432_10005739_pt1 | contig 16379 bp, 23 predicted proteins | sample SS_ome_10_FD_132414 | JGI IMG/M metagenome (GOLD analysis project Ga0180432, IMG submission 132414) | Hypersaline lake sediment archaeal communities from the Salton Sea, California, USA - SS_1_MS_2 metaG | ecosystem: Environmental > Aquatic > Non-marine Saline and Alkaline > Hypersaline >... | reverse complement strand
TGAGGATGTTATTGAAATCGTGAGCCACCCCCCCGGCCAGCCGGCCGATGGCCTCCATCTTGGAGGTCTGCTGCAGCCGCTCCTCCAGGGCGATCTCGTTCGTCACGTCCCGGCTGACGAGCACGTACTCGGCAATCTGCCCATCCGATCCCCGAACGGGGATCGCGTTGACCTCCGCCTCGCGCAGCGAACCGTCCTTTTTCCGGCAGCGCGTCCGACCTCGCCAACTCCGGCCCTGCGACAGCGCCGCCCACAACCCTCGCTGGGCCTGGGGATCGCCGGGGACTGCTTCGAGCATGGAGAAGGGTTGTCCCCGCACCTCTTCCCGCGTGTACCCGGTGTTGCGTTCGAACGCCGGGTTGACGAACCCAATCCGACCCAGGGCGTCGACGATGAGAATGGCCTCGCCCGCACCCTCCAGCAGCGTCGCCAGCCGGTCCTGGATCTGGAGCGCGCGCACGTGCTCTGTGACGTCTCGCCCCACCGATTGGACCTCGACCACCCGCCCCTCGTCGTCCAGGATGGGCGTGTCCGTCCATTCCTGCCAGCGCCGGCTGCCATCGGCAGCCACCACCTGGTGCGTATAGGTCGCGGATTCGGCGCGCGCGATCACCTCGCGATAGACGCGCAGGACTTCCTCCTGTTCCTCCTCCGGCACCAGCGCGATCCATTTCTGGCCGATCAGCTCTTTCTCGGTCTGGCCATAGAAGGAACAATAGTGCGAGTTCACAAAAGTCAGCGTGGTGTCGGGCAGCCAGCGGCACAGTGCCTCCACCTGCGTCTCGACCACCGCCCGGTAGCGCGCTTCGGCCTCTCTACGCGTGCGCAGTTCGTCGCACAGCCGGCCGGTGATGGCCATCACCAGGTGAAACAGCACTCCCACCAGGGCCAGACCAAAAGCCAGGGATACCAGTCCGACGACGATCACCTGCTCCCAGGGCGTGCCCTGGGAGGCGTGGAACACTTCGATCGCCACGATCACGACGGCGACCACGGCCATCGCCAGCCACTCGAGGCGGCGCAGACTGTGGCGATAGCGGCCTGCATCCTGCATGAACAATTCACGTCTTTGTGAGTGCATCGTGGGGGGACCTTTCTATGCAACGGCATTGCAAAGAGACGATGAGTGGCGTGCGCATTACCTGTTCTTTACTATGATTATACATCTTTGGGCCAGTTCCGGCAACTTGCCGAGGGGTCTTCAAGCGACTCTATACCACTGGCTCTCGACCGGCCTGCCACGATCTCCGTCTATGCCCGCGGCAGTCCCAACCGCACCCGGTAGCGGTTCAACGTGCTCAGCTCCGCCTCGGACAGGTTCTCCCGACAACCTGCCCACATTTGCGCATCCCGTTCCGGCAGGTTCAGTATCGCGCTGTTCCTGGCGATGCCGTTGAGCATGCGCTCGATGCAATTCTCGTGGTCCATCCTGCCCAGAGACCTGAACCAAGGCAGGTGGTCGGCCGGCAACGAAGCGTTGCTCCGCCCGAAACACAAGGCATGGAAAAACGAGTTGAGCGAGCTCGTATAGCTCTTGAGCTCGGACAATACAAGCGCTCTTCGTTCCATGTCTTCCCCTGGGCGCAGTTCCTGCTCCAGATCGAGGTAGGCGGCATAATTCGTGCGGATCTCTTGGATCCTCGACACCAAAACCGCGATCATCTGATCGAATTTGAGCTCGCGGAGATGGCCCTGCAAGAGATCGGCGTACATCTCTGCGCGTACGTGCTCGACGATCCCGTCTCTGAAGCCCTGGATCGTGGAAGATGCACTTTGCCCGTCTCCCCGTTCGCCCACGCAGATCCGCCAGACGGCCATCACACACATCTCGACCAACGCGCTCTCGACCAGGCACCACAGACAGCGCTCCTCCGGCGCAGACAGGAACAGCGACCTGGGAAACCCTTCGATCCGTTCCAGGATGCACATGCCGGAATTCAGCCGTACGAGCTGCCGCCACAGGGCATTCCTCGCCAGTTGATAGTCAGGCAGCCACGAATCCTCGATAACCTCAACTGGAGCGAGCTCTGGAAAGCTCATGTATGTCCCTTTCGATGATGCATACGCGTTGCCTATTTCGGGACCTTATTCCCGCGGCCATCCCCGCGTCACTCTCGTGAATCGATCGTAAACTTCCAACACTACCTCCATACGCGCTCGACCGGCATCGTCGTCGGGAAATACCAATGGAAACGTCCCCAACACGTGCGCATACTCTTCCCGCGACAGCCCGTACAAGTGTGCCACCAATGCGTCCAGTTCGTCGCGCAGGCATTGTCGTTCAGCCGGATCGGTAGCACCCTTGGTCTCGTCCCAGGGGTTACTCATCACATCAGTCCAGAGGGAAGAAAAGTCGGATGTGGTGCAGGTGAGACGTGCGGCTCGCGGCACAATGGCATCAAAGTATGGGTCGCCGGCTGCGAAGCGCGGCAGAGGTAACTGGTAGACGTAGAACATGTTGACTGTAGCAGCCACCTTTTGGCGCAGGACATAATCCAGGCACAGACTGTTGAATACAGCACACAGGTAGAGCGTGACGGCGTTTGCAACAGAGCCTGCGTTCTCGACAAGGGCCACAGTGTCGCAGATTGTATTTGGAGGAATAACCGCTGCAATCAGCGTGCGCGAGTCTGTTGCACGTGCGATGCGACGGTAGCCCAGGCGATAGTGTGCAGCTTGTTGCGCAGTGCTTGAACGCAAGTTAGGGATTTGCCCTTCAGCAATCCAGAACTCGTGAGGGGCATAGTAAGCATCAAACTGGTGGATCATCCGTCCGTTGTACACCGCTATAGGTCCCGAGGTGGTGTTGAAAAGGTGTCGATCGTTCGTCATGTCAAACTCTCGATTGAGTCGAACGCACCAAGTCTGTTCTATGTTATCACCAATAAGAGAATGGTCAGCATACAGGGCTTCTACCACGTTGGCATCTTGTTGTGTCTGAAACTCCATCATGCTCAAGCTGTCCGGGCTGAAGCGCTCTAGTGACCTGTGTCGCACATAAACCAGATTCGCGCGATCAGCCAAGAATTTTCCCAACTCGGCAGGTGCGACAGCCACACGCGGGTTGAAGCGGAATGCTGCCCAAAAGCCTTCCGCGAAAGCTCCCTTTTGCACTCCTAGCAATGCGAACTGAAAACGGTGATCTACGTGAGGAAAGAAAAAGCGCTCGTTACTAAAACTGAACATATACTGAATATGCCCATCGTTCAGCAACATCTCGCGGAGTGGCTTGGTTCCCAAGTCTCGATAGATGCCTGATGGAATCACATACGCTAGACGGCCTGCTTGCCTCAACAGGCCATAGACTCGTTCCAGGAACAGCTTGTGCGTAGCAGTGTCACCTCGCCCTTGCCGTGTATAGTCTTCTGACTGACCGTAGTAGTTTGCCACGGCCTCGATGCGCGCCTTCTGTGCCTCCCAGGCTGCTGCGCGCTTGAGGTCCTCTGCGTTCAGCGCTCTGATTCGGGCTTCCACCTGACGTCGAGTCATCTGGCTCTCGATACGCGGGTCAAACTGGGCATAGAACTCACGCAGGTCGGGCTTGACGATTTCCCAGGGCGGGTTGCCGATCACCACGTCAAATCCCGCTTCCTCGTCCAGGAACTGTTCTTCTTCGTCTACAAAGGCTTCGGGGAACTCGACTGCCCAGTGGAAAGGGTGGTGCACGTCCACGTCGGAAAAGTGCTCCTCAAGAGGGTCATTCAGGGCAGCTCGAATAGGAGCAGCGGCCATCTCAATTTCTTGGAGGGCTGCCGCGTGCCCTGGGTCGTCTAGGGCGGCGTTGTTGCCGGTAGAGAGGGTCAGGCGCAGACGACGAATCTCGGCCAAGGCAGAGGTATGCTGAGCATAACGGGCATCGGATGGGCCAGCGCCGATCAGGGAATTGCCGACTTTGACGTTTTGGTTCAGGATAAGGGGCAGGCGGCGGTCACGAGGCGCGTCGGCCATGGCGCGCATGATGAGGTTGACGGTGGCAATCTCAGCGGCCTGGGGATCGAGGTCAACGCCGTAGAGGTGACGCTCAAGGATCAGGCGTGGGTATTCCTGGATACGATCGATTTCAGCGGTCCAGGGAGCGAGCTCGATCTCGATCTCCATGTGGATGGTGGTTCCTTTTCGGATCAATGTTTGCAAGCGGGCCTCGCGCTCGGCCTTGAGGCGGTCAAGCTCGGCGCGGTAGAATTCGGACAACACCTGGTAGGCACAGATAAGGAAAGATCCACTGCCACAGGCAGGGTCAAGCACGCGCAAGTTCTGGATCTCTTGAGACGTTTTGCACCGCTCGCCGGGAAGGGGTTCTCCATCAGGGCGACCATTGGCCGTGCCATAGAGATAGACACCCAGCGCGTGGTCGACCAGGTAGCGGACAATGACCTGTGGGGTATAATAACTGCCTTGTTTTTTGCGGGTCTCAAGGTTATCGACGGTAACCACGTGACCATCTTGCTGGGCCAGGGTCTTGCCCAGGTACTGCTCGTAGGTATTGCCCATGATGTCAGCGGACATAGCACGGTAGCGTGCCTCGTATAATTTTTCCACCAGCCCGCTGAGCGCCCGATTGCTGAACGAAGCCTGATCAGCGAGGTGTGGCGCGAACAAGGCCGAATTGTGATAGTGGTCAAAGCGACGACATAGACGCTCAAAGAACTCGCTGAGGGTAAAAGTGTAGGGATTCTGCCGACACAGCTCATAGAGGCTGTATAGTGTTCCCGCCGGCACGACCAGGTGATCTTCAGCAAAGCGAATGACGACCAGGCGGTCAAGCACGCGCTGGACGACTGCACGCAGGTTTTCGAGGCGAACGTGGTCGTCGTCGTCGACCGCCCAAGGGTTAGCGGCAGAGCGCGCGATCAGATCCTCAGCCAGTATTTCGCGCCACTCGCTGATGAAGGCCAAGTAATCACTGTCCACATCCTCGCGGTGACGCTGGTTGCTAAGTGCATCGAGCCCACCGCTGCAAACACGCTCGTAGGAGAGCTGCCAGAGGAGATCGAATTCGTCCAGATAGGCAAAGGGGCGCTCAAAGGAGAGGACCAGCCAGTCACGCCGTGCGTTGAAGAGGCGGAGCTTTTCAAAGTTGGTGAGGATGGCCCAGGTGCCGCCGTTCTCAAAGGCATAGTTGATGGCTTGCTGTTCTTCGCGGGTACGGTCGGAGGCCATGCCGGGAAGGGTGAGCTGGCCAGGGGTGACGATGCCGGTGATCGTCTTGCGTGCCTGGGCAAGCTCCTCGATGGCACCAAAGCGTTTAGCCTCCACGTATAGAGTCCCGCCCTGCTCGGGCAGCAAGACCATGTCAGGGCGGCCGGCGTGAGTGCTGAGCTCATACTTGTAGCGCCGGGGATCGTCTACAGGCCAGCCCAGGGCAGCGAAGAGGGCGTCGAGGAATTGGTGGACGACACCGGCCTCGGTGATGGTCTGGCGTTGGGGTTCGCTCAGGGCGCGGTATTTGTCGACGAGCTCGCCGATCCTGCACTTGGCTTGCTGCTGTGTAATTGTCAATATGGTTCTCCTGGAATGTGCGTCGAGGTGTGTTCAGTGTTCCGACATACAGTGGACAGTTTTGTCCCGATCTAAAACGGAAGGCCCGTCCACCGAGACTTGACGGCGGACGGGCTTGATGCTACAATATCAGCACTGCGGGCGTTGTCGCCGCCCCGGTCACCGCCTCGGGCTGAGCAAGAGCCGCGAGGCTTTTCTTTCCCCTCATCATACTACCGTTATTGAAGACTGTCAAAAACCGATCCTGCGGGGAAAATGGTAGCGACCCATCTGCCAAGTGCAGAAGGGGATCTCTCGGTCGCTCTGCGCCGAGTTGCAACAAGAGGAGAGCTTGACGCGCGCCAGGCTCTCTGCTGCCGATCTGCGCTAAACGCAGAAACGGTAACGAGGGCCTGACGGAGGAATCCGCCAGGCCCTCAGCCGGCTGCGTCACGGTCGGGAAACCACTACCGCCCGGAAGAGCCCTTCCACTCTATAACTTGTCTACGCCAAGACACCAACGGACCTGGCCATCGTCGGCCCACGGCCTGGATTCTACCACACCTCGCGCGCCATTTCCCTGTATTCAGGCAGCACGGACGGGGGCAGGAAGGTCACCACCGTGTGCCGACTCTTGTCATACACCACTGGCAGGGTACACCCTCCCCAGTTTACCAAGTGATGCGTGATCCGCGCGCTCTGCCGTTTGACGAACTGCACGCGTTCGCCCATGCGGATGCACCAGGAAATGTCCTCCAGATCGTCGGTGGTCAGGTGCAGACCATAGCGATCGCGCGCCTGCTGCCGGGCGTGCCAGCGCTGGCAACGGCGCTTGGTGACGTTGCGGCGCTTACGTGCTCCCTTTTTCCTCCCCATTTTGCCCTCCCCTACTCTCTTCTGCGTCCGTGGGTCCGTTTTCGTCCGTTCCATGCCCGTTGCCACGGACGGACGCACGCACGGACGGACCATCCGAGGTCCCTTCCTCGTTCAGCCCAGCGCTGCTTTCCTCTGTGTCCGCAGGTTCGTCGCCCGTTTCGCGCTCGTCGTCCCGGACGGGCACACTCTCGCCGTCTCCGTCGTCGCCGGGTATGACGAAACCCTCGCGCCCGACCGTCGAATAGTCCAGGTATTGCTCCGGCACGGCGTGCAGGCCGACGTCCCGTTCGACGCGCTGCACCAACCAACTGTAACCGGCATCCGTCCAGATCACGCCGCCCTCTGCGCCGTCCTGGGCGTACCCATGATCGATCACGGCGGGGCGCAGCTCATTACGATACTGCCCCTGCGTGTACCCGAAAACCATCGCCCCGTGCTGCCCCTTGCCACCGGCCTCGGAAAAGGTCGCCGTGCCGTTCAGAATGCCCAGCGCAAAGCCGGCCATGCCGCCGTGCTTGGGCCGCTTGGGCTCCGGGATGCGGATCTTGCGGTAGGGCGACGACACGCCAGGGATGCCCTTGGGCGCCTTGTGATAGACGTCCATGGCGACGATCTGGCCCTTGGGCTGATCCTTGCGGCGCGGAAAGAAGAGGCCCAGCAGCCCACCAGCGGCCACGAAGTCGTCCCACTTGAGCGGCTGGAGACTGTGCTCGAAGGCCGGCCAGAACAGCTCCTTGGCCATCGCCGCCACCAGCGCCAGGGCCGCGCCCAGGGCCGGCCAGGCATAGGGCAGCAGCAGCCACTTCAGGCGCGCCCAGGCGTAGGCCAGGCGCGACCAGCGCATGCGCGGCGGGACGATCCAGGGGTGCGCCTGGCGGGCCGCGCGCGCGGCAGCCCACAGGTACAGCGCCGTGGCCAGGCCCGCGGCGACGAGTGCGACCCGCCCCTGGCGCTTCCCCTTGAGGGCGGCAACAGTGCACCCGGACAGCGCGAGCGCATAGGCGATCCAATGCAGGCCCAGCAGCGGCGCCAGGGCCTCGCCCAGCAGGCGGCCCAGGTCCTGGGCGAAGAGGGTCAGTGAGGCCCAGCCAGCGACCAGTTCGGCCCAGGCCAGGCCACCCAGCCCGAGAGTCACCGGCACGCCGACGACGGCCAAGCCGAAGAAGATGCGCCAGAAAAAAGAGCGGAGCTCCAAACGCGCCCACCGGCACATCAGGGCAGCGATAGCCGCACAGATGACCAGGCCGAGAATGCTCAGGGCGAGCTTGTGGTACACCAGCAGCAGGAGCTCGCACAGCAGCACGGCGCCCTCGCCGGCCAGGATGATGATCTTTGTGGCTTGCTTCGGGATCTTGATCTCGGTTTCGAGGTCGCTCTCCCGAAACTGCTTCGGCCCGGCGGGTCCAAATGCACCATAAGGTGGCGGCATCATACTCATGGTCTCAATCTCCCTTTACACGGATGCTCAACGCACAACAGCTTGGGCGATTTCGGTCTTGAGATAGGTGGCGCACGCTCGTCGTGATCTTGCCCCTTGCCAACTGCAGCGCCCGGACCTGCGCCCGGCGCGCGTGCTTGTGCGTGGGCAGGATGAACACGTGCTCCGTGTGCTGACCATCCAGGCAGCGCTCCAGGTAGATGCGCAGCCAATCCCAACGGACGCGCCTGCGAAGGCCCAACGCCTGGCGGTACAGGCAAAGTGCGGCCTGCTCGTCGCAGTCGGGCAGCGGACAGTAGAAACATAGCCGTTCGCGGGGCGTCAGACCCTCGAAGAGGAGCCCGAACAGCCCGTCATGCGGCTCTCCGTTCATAGTGTTCCCCTCGCCCCCCGTATACCAGGTTGTCCACGGGCAAGGCGATCAGCTTGCATTTCGCGTGGCAATGCGGGCACGTGACGCGCTCACCCGGCTTACGCAAGGTCAGAAAGGTGTTTCTGCACCCTGCGCAAAGCGCGACTTCGTACTCGTTGGCGCTGATCCTTGCCGCCTGTCCCTTTTCCACCGTTATCTCCGCAGCCGTTCGATCATGGCCCGCCGCTTGGGGTGATCCTCCGCGGCGACACCCGCAGGCCGTGCGTGAGCCAACTCCTCGCGGATGGCTCGGCGCACGATCTGCTCCAGCTCATCGGCGTCCCTTTCCCGGCGCAGCCCAGCAAGGAGGAAGTGGGCCACCGCCTCGCTCTTGGTAGCGAACGCGCGGCCCTCGCCGACGTGGTCGAGCAGCTCGGCCTCCAGTTCTGCCGGTATGCGGGCGCTGATCAGGACCTTGGCCATCGTGTCTCCAGGCACGCCATCTCTCGATGGCGCTGTATACGATCGTAGACAAAAACGTATACAATCGTAGACGCTACAGACAGCGCTCTACTCCGCCAGCGCAGCATCGAGTAGCCCGCGCACGTTGTCGAGCTCGGGGCGCGAGGAAATGACCACGAGATCGGGAAACCGCGAGCGGACCGCTTGCTGTACGAAATGCGCCCCGCCGCCGGTCAGGATCACCAACGACAGGCTGATGTTCCCAACCACATCGGCGGCAGTCTGCAAGACGTCATCGGCCAGCGCGTCAATGTGCGGCTGGGCCAGGGCCATCATGCCCACCTCGCGCGCCCACAGCTTGGCACGGGCGATGTGCAGCAGGTCGCGCCGGCCGGTCTGCGCCTCCTGGTCCTGCAGCGCGGCCTCCAGGACCGTGCCCATGCCCAGCGGTTTGCTCGTCGCCCGCTCGTCGATCCAGTCGCCGCCGACGATCAGGCACTCGTTGTACGTGCCGGTGCCGACATCGATCACCAGCACTGTCGCCCATTCCTCCCACAGGCCCGGATCGTGGGTTGCCCAGGACAGGAACGTGGCCAGGGGTTGCGGGTAGAAGGACACGCCGCTGCGCTCGCGGTCATCGCCGAGGGGGCGGGACACGCAGACGTTGATCTTTTTGTGCCCCTGGTCCAGCCGATAGCCGACGTGCCGGCCGGAAAGGACGCCGCGCAGCCGGTCGGCATCGCCCAGCCACTCGACGGGCAGAGCGGTATGCAGCTCGACTTCGCCGTCGTAGATCTCGAGCCCGGAAAAGGCGGCCAGGAGCAGAACCTCCAGCATCTCGGCCGGCCGCTCGCGGTCGCGACTGGTGACCGGCGCGCGCGAAAACTTGAGCGCGTCCTCGCCGAAATAGAACGCCTCCTTGCCGACCTCCAGGCGCCCCCGGCGCTGGCCGTCGTGCAGCACGCGCGCCACCGGCCCGTAGGCCGAGGGGAAGATGGCGATCCGTTCCCGGTTGCCGGCCAGTGTAACCGCCTTGGTGTAACCATAACCCATGTCTATCGCAACGATCATGTTCCCTCCTGGGCACTATGCCAGATTCTTTAGACGTTCTCGAAATAGGGTTTGCGCGGCAGTTGATCCGCTGATGATTTTGCATCCAGCGTAGATTGTCTATGCAACAGCCAATCTGCGACGCCGACAGCGGCCACCATTCCAACAAACGCGAGGCAGATACCCACAAACCAGCCAAAAAGCTGCCGGGTGGCCTGCCGATCGAGGCGCGCCTTGACCTGCTCATGCGTGGTGCCGAACTCGCGCATTTCGTTGCCGAACACGTATGAATCGACGATCGCTCTCACGGTATACGCCGTCAGATCGGCCTGGGTCTTGCTCCAGTACGCCCAGGCTTCGGCGGTCACGCCGCTTGCATACGCTTCGCCCTGCGCGCGGATTTGGTCGGCTTTGGCCTGCTCGATAGCGGCCTCCGAAACGGCCACGGCCTCGTCGACCTGGGCCTGCAGCGTCATGGCCAATTGCCGATCGGCCTGCTTTTGCTCAGCGCGTGTTTCCACATAGCCGGTGGCGCTGTTGACAGCCATATAGCCGCCTGCGCCGATCAGCGCCATGACGCCGATGACGAGCATGGCGAGCACCAGCGCGCCACCGCAGCCCAGCTTCGGCCTGTCGATAAACACAGTCGTTCCTCTACCCATCGATCCCCTCCAGTGCCAGTTGGCGCGGGCCGGCGGCCCGTTCCACCTTGGCCTCTTTCTTGGCGCGCTGGCTGACCCGCCGGTACGCCACGCCGGCGCCCGAGGTGGTCAGCAGCACTCGTTTGATCCCGTCCGCCGTGCCGAATCCGCCCTCCACTTGACGTCCGGCAGCGCCCTTTGCACGATCACGTCGCGGGCCGGTTTCACCTGGTCGTATACGTACAATAGCTTGAGCGACTCGGTCGCCGTGCCCCGCGTCGTGTGGCGTCGGCGGGTGTTATGTGTCACGCCCCAGCGCGTAAAGTTGGCGGCCCGGTAGATGACGCCTTGGTGCCCTTGCCCGGTGTCTGCGTAGGCCAGCACCAGCTTGACGTGATAGGGCTGGTCCGGGAATCGCGGCGGGTGATGGGCCAGCCAGTCGCCGTCGACGCGGCGCAGCACGTGCGCCAGCGCACAAGAGGCCACGTTGGAGGCGTGCCCGTTGGCCTGGCGACGCTGCACCTCTGGGTCGAGCCACACGCGCGCGACGACCAACACCTGCCACTTGGTAGGCAGCCCTGGATAGCCGAACAGGTCACGCTTCCGCGTAAAGTGCGGCGTGGCCATCACAATCGTTCCGCACGGCACGTCGTCCAGCAAGACCCGGTAGGCGAAAGGGTGCGCCCTGGGGTGCACGCGGCGGTGCAGGTAATGGCACTGCTCGACGAGGGCGTTTGCCCAGGCAATCGGGCAGCGCTCGACGGTCACCCGCTGCCGGAGTTTCACTGGATCACCTCGCACACCAAGCTGTTCACCCGCTGCCGAGCTCCGGGCCCCAGGTCGAGGCGCACCCAGAGATCGTTGAAGCGCATCCACACGGGCCCACACCGGGGGCAGATGCGCCAGTCAGGCTGCTCCGGGCGAACTCCGACGCGGCTGCCGCACTTGGGGCAGACGTCTTCGGGAAGGGCCACGGCAAGCACAGGCGCTGACGGGTACAGTTTCACAGCCAATTCGCTCATCTTTTCTACCTCTACCACTTGATCAGATCCCCCTCGAATACAGGACCGTGCGCATCCTCAAAGAAGGCATGGAATGCGCCCAGGTCGACGAACCCGTCCTCGCGGGCCAGGTCCCGGCGCTGCTGGATGAGCAGCGGGCGCCCGTTCAGATAGATGCGCCGGTGCTCGATCACGATGGGGACCACTGCGGCGCACTCGACTGTCCTCAGCCGCCGGCATGCCTTCGTGCGCATGCCCGTGTACAGGTAGAGCGTGTCGCCCACCCTGGTCGGGCGCTTGCGCCTGGCATGGATCGTGCAGCGCTTCCTGCCGCTCTCCACGTCGCCGGCAAATCGGGCCTTGAAGTTCAGTGCTGGCATCGCTTCATCTCCTCAAAACAACCGCGGCTGCACGGCGAAGTCGGCGTGCGGGCGTTGGGTCTCGAAGGGCAGACTACCGTAACGCTCGACGTAGGCCCCGACCAGGCCCTGCCGATACAGATCGAGCGTCCAGGGCCGCTCGCCGTCCCAGATCACGTGCCAGCAGCGGGGACCGAATCGGCCCGAATTCTCGCTGAGACAATGCCAGGAATAGGCCGGGCTGCCATCCCAGTGGTAACCGTGCTGCCGATACTGCATCCTGGAGCCACACTCCGGGCAGCGCCGTTCGTCCACAGCGTCCCCCCTCACCACGGCCACGGTATGCATTCGGGCGTCGGTGTCGGTGACGGGGGCCTCTTGCGCTTGTTTTTCTTTTTCTCGGGCCGGGGTGTGGACGCCGGCGTGGTCGTGAGAGCTCGCTTCCGCTCCAGGGTCGGGTAGACAGGCGACACGGGCGAGGACAGCGCCAGGGACTCGTCGCGGTCGCACAGCGCGGCGGCGATGAGCATGGCCAGCAAGGCCAGGGCAACCAGCATCATCTTTTTCATTCGTCGTCCTCCACATAGTGCTGCTCATTGGCCCACCACCGCCACAGTTGTTCCATTTGGCCTGGCCCTAGCTCGATCTGCGCTTCACCGTCGCAGATGAATACCGACTCGTACGGCGTAGTGTGATACGAACAAAAGGCGCGCCGATTGTCCCAGGTGCCCAAGTCGTGGTGTTGGCTCGGCGTGGTCCTGATCGGTTTGCTCATTCGTCAGCCTCCTCTAGTGCAGCTTGAGCCTCAATCCTCGGATCTCCTTCGCCGCACCAAACGAATTCAAGATGACCATCATAGGCGGATATTTGTGCCCACTTCTTCTGCTCGGCAAACACGCTCAATGCGCTCCGCAGCCGCGCGTTTTCCTTGGATAGCGCATCGCGGATCATGTGGGACAGGACGAGGTTCATACTGCGCTTACGTAATCGCTCGTGCGTTTGCTGGGCCTCGTCAACCAGCCACACAATCTGCTCCGGCGCATCCGGGAATATCACCGTGGCATTGCCGTGTCGCTCGCTGTATAGCACAGCGGCGCGGCGTAGAGCATCGGCGTACAGGCGGACCTTGGCCTGTGCCTCGGTCAGTTCGGCGCGCAGGCTCTCCTCTTCCTCAGATAGCGACGCGATGTACCAGAGCAGCAGAAACAGAAAAATCACGGCGATCGTGTTCATCGGATCTCCTTTGGCGCCGGTCACAGCCTGTAGCCGGCCACGTCGTCATCCGGCTCGGGCGTGCCGTCGTCCATGATCTGCCTCGTTCCCCGACAATGTGGAAATCTATTACAGCCCCAGAAAGGCTCCCAATCGGCATTTGGGCCTGGGCGGCGCAACTTCATTTGCGCACCGCACTCAGGGCAGTAGGGAACCGGTTTGGTCCTGATCGGTTTGCTCATTCGTCGACCTCCTCTAAGGCAGGTGAGGCGGGACTCGAACCCACATCTCCAGGTTTGGAGCCCGGTATTCTTGCCCATTGAACTACTCACCCACGCAAAACGGCAGTGCCAACTGCTCGGCGGGGCCGCGCCTCAGCACGGGAGTTCCTGGCTCGGCCAGGAACTCCCAGCCTGGCCGGGGCGGATAGTCGGCGCCGTTGCCGTAGGCCGCGCCCGCAGTGTACAGGTCCAGCCCGCGCGCCTGCCCTTCGACGCGCACCCGGCAAAAGCGCCGGAAGTCCGCGCCCTCATTTTCGTGCTTGCCGCCGGCGAGCAGCGCGCGTCCCCAGCGGGCATACTTGGTGAGCATCTCCCGGTTCGGGTAGGCGCTCTCGTCGCCGTTGACGACGCTCATCCAGTCGCGGTACAGCGTGCCGATCGGATCGTCGGGCGACGTTGTTGCAGGCTCGGGCTTCGGCGCCGGCGCCAGCACCTCGTCGCCATAGCGCAACGGGACCCGTGGCCACCGTACGTAACTCAGCGGCATATGCACAATGTGCCCGGCAGGGCATCGCCAGATGTTGGCATACACGTGCGCAAAGAGCCGTTCGCGACCGCACTCTTTGCATTGGGCGCGGCGATAGAGCTGCTTCGGATTGTCCACAGCAGACATGGGTTCTCCTTTCTGCACTCGAGTGAACCAGTGAACCAGCCCCTGGGAGGGCGGCTCGACGACCAGGACGCCGGGAAAGACGAGCTGGCCGCACTTGTGGGCGCGGGTGATCTTGGCATTGACCAGGTGCTCCTGCCGGTCGTAGGCCAGGTGGCAGCGCTGACACATGGCAACCAGGTTCTCGCGCCGGCAGTTGGCCGGGTTGTGATCGAGATGCGCGACGGTCAACACGACCTCCGAACCGGTCTCGGGATGGGGGCGGCGATGGCGGGCTCCGCACACCTCGCAGCACCAGCCGGCCTCGAAGCGCACTTGCCAGGAGATTTGTTTCCAGTTGTCCGGGTAGCGGTCACGCCTGATCGGCATCGCGCGCTTCCCTTCAATTGACCCTGAGCGGGTCGGCGTAGGCCCATCCGGGCAGACCCGAGTGCTCGGGCTCGCCGCCGATGCCCCTGGACTCCCGGTGCAGCACGAACACGCTGTAAGTCTCCCCGTTCAGGACGACGTTGAACTTGTACGGGAGGCCAAACAGCTTGGCCGCACTGACGACGACCAGCACGCTGCGCATGATCAGCCGGAAGTTGATCGGTGATTTGTCCATCTCCCATCCTCTCGCTTTACATCGACACATTACCCATCGGTCCTTCTGGCAGATCCAGGAAGTTCGCCAGTGCTGCCGTCTCCAGGATTGGCCCTCCACAGTGCGGGCACTTGTCCACCTGGTCGTGTAACACAACGCCGCAATACGAGCAGCGTCGCCTCGAATGCTGACACAGCATGTAGCGTGGTGGCGGAGGTGGCGGTGGGTGTGACGGTAGGTGTTCAGGGAAGCGTGGCAAATGGCGATAGTCAGTCAGTTGCTGATCGAGGTGCAACAACCGAACCAGCGCGGTCACTGCGTTGGCGATCAAGTCGCGGACGTCGTCAAGATACGTGAGCATGTTGCTTCCTCCCAAAACAGCGGCAGTTGCCTGGCCTGGCGCTCGCGCTGCGCGTCGCGCTCCAAGTCGGCGTCCTTGAGCGGGCTGCGTCGGCGCGCGTCCAGGTCAAGCACCTTGTACAGATAAAGCTGCTCCGACGTGACGCGATCGAGCGGATGATCGCGAATCATCTCGTCGAAGGCGACCGCCTCATCGAACTCGCACGGTGCCGTTTCGCGCATGTCGAGCCACTCGCTGGCCTGGCGAAACGGACAGCCCACGCACGCACTCTTGCCCGGCACGAGGGCGCCCAGGTCGTGCTCGCGAAGCCAGCGCGCACAGTCGGTGCGCGTCATGCCACGTTCGATCAGCGGGTAGCGATTCCGCATATACTGTACATTGTCGTCGAACGCACGATCGTACTCGTCGAGCGAGAACCCGATCCACAGCTTAACCGCTCCCGCCTGCGGCGCGGGCGGGACGCTGGCTGGGTAGCCCAGCGCCTGCCGAATGTGCCGGCGCATGGGCCGGACCTTCATGGCACGGGTGCACTGCCGGCGCAGGTGTCCCCCTGCAGGCGTCCAGAACGGCAGGTAAATGTGCTCCTCGCTGCCCTTTTCCCGGACGTCGCCGACGTCCAGGATCTCGACCTGTTGCCGGCGGTTCAGCAGCCACTCGGCCCAGCGGTCGCGCGAGCGAAGCGTCTCGCCCCGTTCCCAGTGCAGGTCGCAGTGCAGCACCAAGTCGAGCGGCTCTAGCTCGCCTAGCGTCGACATGGCGGCCAGTGTGGTCGATTGCAGCCCGCAGCCCCAGGCCAGGACGCGGAAGGGCTCGATCTGTCCGAGGCAGGTCTCAATCGCCATAACCCGATTGGCTCCTCTTGTCCCACAGCGCGTCGAGCGTCGCGCGATCGACGAATCCCAGGTCGGCCAGAAGGTCCAGCACGTTGTCTGCCCAATCCTGGCTACCGAACCCCTGAAAGCGATAGCTCGACTGATCGCCGGGGCGGTTCGTGGCCACGAGATGGAAATCGCCGCCCTTGCGGGGCAGGACACAGATGTACTGCCTGCCGGCTGTGATCGCCTGGCGGCACTTCCTCTCAACTTTGCACCACAGGTCCCAGACCTCACTCTCACTCTGGAAACGCACGACCATTGTTCTCTCTCCAGAACGTCTTGAACAGGCGCAGCACCTCCGGGTCATCGGTCGCGCCGCGCATTTCCTGGTCCTCGAAGCGGCTGTTCGCCGGGTCGGCGGATAGGATCGCCGAAACGCGGTCTTCCCATTCGTCGCCCAGGTGCACCAGCCCATAGGTGGGCAAGCGCTGCTCCAGCGTAACCTCGGCCCGCCGGCCGTCGATCTCAAGGACGAGCAGGGCATAACCCTGCACGTTTCTCGTGCCGATCCGCCTGATCAACGTCACACTCCCCTCGGGATGGGCAGCGCGCCAGGGCAATCGGGCCGCTCGGCGCAGACCCAGGATGGCAAGCCATCCGCTTTCCACAAGATCATGGGCCCGCCGCAGCAGGGGCAATCCGGCGCGTCGCCCAGTCTGTCCCACAGTGGGGCGAGCTCCGCGCGCCATTGCTCGGCCATGGGCACCAGGTGCTGCTTGATCCACGCCCGGCGCGAACGGATCTTGTTCCAGCAGTGAATGCAGTACGTGCTGTCCTTGGCGCAGGGCTCCCCGCAGCGG
>Ga0180432_10005738_pt1 | contig 16381 bp, 17 predicted proteins | sample SS_ome_10_FD_132414 | JGI IMG/M metagenome (GOLD analysis project Ga0180432, IMG submission 132414) | Hypersaline lake sediment archaeal communities from the Salton Sea, California, USA - SS_1_MS_2 metaG | ecosystem: Environmental > Aquatic > Non-marine Saline and Alkaline > Hypersaline >... | reverse complement strand
CCGAGGCAACCGCGATCGGTGAGAGCATCGAACCGGTACGGGGGGGAGAGAACTGGCCGACATAGTCCCTAAAAGGAGCTGGACGGCCTTCAGCCATGTCGTGATTACCCATGGCCGGAACGTCTGCATGGCTCGGAAGCCGAATTGTGAGAACTGTCCGATCGCCAAACATTGCCCCTCGGCGAATAATCCGGACTTGTGGTAAATTGCAGAACGGAAAACAGACTCCTATAAGGATTGTTGAAATGAGAAGATTGCTTCGTCGCTCCGCTTCTCGCAATGACAAAAAGGGCATCTATGTGTCATTGCGAGCGATTCGAAGAATCGCGCGGCAATCTCAATCTCTCCTCGCGGACCGTTTCAACAACTGCTATATATATTGTCTTTCTTGCGTTTTTCAACAGGGAGTGTCGTATGATTGATATGTTGATCGTCCCGTAAAAGACCTTTGGCGTATTTTCAGAGTCATGGCGGAGTTTACCGAGGGCTTCGAAGAGCTGGCTTCGGTCGGCCCGGCCGTCTCGATTTTCGGCTCGGCCCGATCCAAGCCGTCCGACCGATACTACAAACTCGCCGAGCAAACCGCGTCCGAATTAGCCAAAGCCGGCTTCGCCGTCATTACGGGCGGCGGTGGCGGAATTATGGAAGCGGCCAACAAAGGCGCTACCGACGCAGGCGGCAAAAGCATCGGCCTGAACATCGAATTGCCGATGGAGCAAAAACCCAACGAATACCAGAATGTCTCATTGGACTTCCGATATTTCTTCGTCCGCAAGGTGATGTTCCTCAAATACGCACACGGCTTTATCGTCTTCCCCGGCGGCTTCGGCACAATGGACGAGCTGTTCGAGTCGCTCGTTCTGATTCAAACGCTCAAACAAGCCTTCTTCCCGGTCATCCTCATGGGCAGTGACTTCTGGGACGGCCTGATCCAATGGTTGAAAAAGGAAATGCTGGACAAGCACGCATTTATTTCCCCTGAAGATCCGGATGTGTACACCGTCGTGGACGACCCGAAAGAAGCGGTCAAAATCATCACCGAATTCAAAGAAGCCAAAGGCCCCGTCGGCATCGAACTGCCCTCCGGCATGAAAAAACCACAAGACCCACCTCGCGTCTCATGATACGCTATTGAGCGAAATGATGTTGACGACGGGAACAAACTACTTTCGTGGATTCCACACGGTCGATATTTCCAGTTCGGGTTGAAATACGGTAGCGATGGAGGCCCATGAGGTTAATAAGACAGGACATTGATTCTCCTCTGCGCTATGACAGGCAAATAAGCCGCTTGGAAAACGAGATCCCAGATTCACATTAATCACATCAAGGCCATCGGTTTCTTTAACACCCGCGATGGCGAAGGTGCCGATAAATCCATGTGTTGCCTCGCGCCGATAGACCTTGAAATTATCACGGCTCTGGTTAGACACAACCAGGAATCCCTTGCCCTGGGGCAAGTAGTAGATGGCCAATCCCTCGATGTCTCCGACTAACCCATGATTACCAAGTGTAATAACCAGCCTGCCGGGTGTAGGATCATCAGGTTCGCCGCCCACTTTCCAAACGCCTTTTTCTTCTTGTCCAATGTAGATCGAACCGACTTCGTCATCTGCAACCGCCGACTCACACTGCCCGCCAACCGTCCAGCTTCGCACTTTATTGCCCCGAACGTTTCCGTTGCCGCCATCTAATAACTCGTACTGCTCGATTAATCCGCTTTTGGACGTTACGATAAAATACAATCGCCCCGTCTTGGCACTGCGATACAGTGTACCTCCGTAGTTCTCCCCGGTTGTGATAGCGCCGTTATCGACTCGTTCCAGTTGCCGTCTCGGCACGATCATTTTATACACCAGAATCTTGGGGCCCTCTCGCTGGTTAACCGCAATAATGTCCACCTTTTCCTTACCGAGGGAAAAACCGTAGCGCACGTCGATGTTGCCTGGATGCTTCGCGGGGATTACCTGGAGGGTCCGCCCGGTCAGGTCATAGACAAACAGTCTATCCGCTTCTTTGTCAGAGACGACGATTATACTTAAAGCGCGATCTGTCGGATGAATCCACACGCACATGTCATCCTGGTCCCGGGCGGAGAGATCGGCGCACCGAAGAGTCGGCGCGACGGGTTTCGCTATCAGTTTGTCTGCTGATCCCCCAACAGGAAATAGCACAAACAAGATAGCAATAGAAATTGTGCTGCGTAACGACCGAGCAGTTGGAGTCAATGCCATTGTCTCCTCCCATCTAAAAATATCACAACGTTACGAGTTAATCTTCGGACGATTACTCACCATCCAATTCCTTTAATCCGATTAGGGCGGCTTCCCTCGCCCATTCATAAGATGCATATGATTCGACGACTTCTTGGAATGATGCTCTACTCTTTTCGTGGTCGCCTAATTCATAGTACGACCATCCTCTGATTATGAGTGCCTCTGCACAATCTTCCGGCCGATCTTTGAACTTTGAAACGATACGGTCGCTCTCGACGATTGCTCTTCTGAAATCTCGAAGATAGACCTGATAGACATGAGCAATCCCGATGCGGGCTCTGGAACATGCTTCTCGATCATCAGGAAACCAGTGGCACACTGCTTCAAAACACCGAAGTTCCTTTTTCCACAACCGCAATCCCTGGCTACCCCAGGTGTTGATTGCATAAAGCCTTTGTTCTTCACCCGTGGCCATCCTCTCGATGCGTGAAAAATCCGACTTCAACCAATCGGGGGGGCGTTCCGCTTCCTGCCACGTTTTGGCCGGCGTATGGTTATTAAGAATCATCAATACAATGACGGGGCCGACAAAGACAAAATTCTTCAGAGCATGCAGGGCAATAGGGCTCCATAGTGTCTTGCGCCACGCGTAAACACGCGCTAAGACAACCCCGGCAATAAAAACCGTCATTAACTCGACGAAATGTGTCCATGGACAACGGTAATGAACAAGGGTAAATACAAGCGCCTGGAGAATGATTGCCGCCCAAAATGATAACCGTTGTCGCAATGCGTTATACAAAAATCCCCGGAAGAATAATTCTTCAGCAACGGGCCCCAGGGTGAACATGGGAACAAGTAGAAAATAAAGCCGTATATCATGCGGTGCGCCGGGCAATTTTGAAAAGGCGGAACTGACCTCTCCGACTTCCCCGTTGACTTTCTGGAGAGCGGATACAATGAGTCCTTCAACGATAATGAAACAAACGACGATCGGGATGGCGAGTCCAAATTCTTTCAATACGCGAGTCACGACAGGTTTTCTCAGCGTCTTTTGACTCCGAGCAACCCATACCGGAAAAACAATCATCCAGCAAAACATCAATATCCATAACAATCCCATAATCACATACATCGACACGCTTCGATCCATGAAGCGGAATAGAAGAAAAACAGCACGGAATAAAATGAGTACGCCCAGTGCAATACAACCGTGTGTGAGCGTCCATGGGATCTGACGAAACGAGCTACGGTTTTCGTTTTTTGTGACTATTTCAGACGATTGCTCTACATGCGGTATATCAATCTCAGTCATCGACCTGCTCCAATTTTCAATCTCGCTTCTTCATGATCGATTTACACACACCGACAAACGTATCCGGATCGTCCGGGGTAAAACAGATGTACTTGGTCCAGCCGGATCGACGGTGAATCGCTACGTGACGGAAGAAATCCGCCAAATCCAGCTTCAGAGCGAAACTTTCCGCAAAGCCCCTGCGTCTGAAAAGGTCGCCAATGACCAATGGCGGCCGGACCTCCACTTTGATGATATCTTCGGCGCGAATCACCTTCCGCCCGATGAAAGATTGTAGCTCGATCCGGTCGGTATAGATCCGACATGACTGCCAGAGATTCCTGAATAATCTCCTGGACACATACAACGGGCGATCGAGATTATCTTCAGTCATCATTTCATACCGAGTTTCTTACCCTTTTCCAACAATGCAATGGATTCGGCGATTCGTCGCTCTTTCGTCTCCGGCCGCTTGGCCGTGACGATCCAGCCAATATATTGCCGGCGATACGTCGGGGCATGCTGATCGAAATGCTCCTTTGCTTTTTTATTCCGAGCCAAGGCCTTGGCTAATTCCGGCGGAACTTCAAATGATACCTGCGGCCGGGCACCCCGGTTCCAGCAGCCGTTTTTCTTGGCCGCTTTGATCTTCGCCAGCCCGGCCTCGGTCATTCTCCCCTGCTTGATCATCTTATCGACCCGCTTTTTATTAAGCTGCGACCATACGCTTTTATCCTTCCGGGGTGTGAATTTACGAACATACCTCTCGTCGTCAATCTTCTTGATGATACTGTCGATCCACCCGAAACACAACGCCTCTTCAACCGCATCATCGTAGGGCAGCGTCGGTTTGGATGTCTCCTTCTTATAGAAGATCAGCCATATCCCGGCTTCCGTGGCATGATGCTCTGAAAGCCACCGGCGCCACTTGTCCCTGTCGGCAACGTACAATTGTTCTAATTTCATGCTTTCTTTTTCTCCCTCTTGAAACGTTTTTTCTGTTCGGGCGTCATCTTTTCCGTCGCGTATTGGAAGATCACCCGAGCGGCGTCGTTTTTCCATTTGAGTAAAAAGGTTTCCGTCGGTTTTTTCTTGAGCTTCCACGCCTCCCGCAGAAACCAACCCAATCCCTGATGCACGACGCGTTCACGATCCATCATCAGCGGATCGATAAGAGCAAACAAGGGCGCATAATCCTTTGTCGTTTTGAGCAGCGGAAGCATCGCCACCGGCACGGCGCGCCGTTGAAATTTGTTTTTCGCCGTGCGCCAAGCGGAGAGGCTCTCCAGCGATATGATCTCCTTCTCGAAAAACGGCGGGATCAATAAACCGCACAGCACATCCGTATGCGCCCAATTGATGATACCGATCTCGAACCACTTACCGACGTCCTCGAACGTCGCCATCGTAAATTCTTCAGTAAATCCGCTCAGCAAACGAATAGCAAAACTGGTCTCTTCATATTTTCCGCTTTTGATGAGCTGTTTGCTGGCACTCAGCACCAGCTTCATCGTAATGCGTTTGTCAGTAAGAAGTGAATCGACTTTCTCTTCAAACTTCTCCCTTGAAACTCCGTAAGCGTCGTATCCTTCCTTGAAATATCGCGAATATTTCTTAATCACAGCCTCGTCGGCATTGGCCCGGCAATACTTACGGATATCTTCACAAAGCTCTTGTACTTTCATTGTTAATCCTCAATAGGATGGAATTTTCCTTGCTACAGTTTCGTTTTTTATTTGATATCGCTTCGCGATAATGGTTTCAATAGATTCCTGTCATCCCGAGCGAAGCCGAGGGATCTAATTAAAAAAAGCCTTGCGAAGCAATTCCTCGAATTTATAGCCGACGCATAAACCAGTAAATCGTCTCGCCCAAAGCCTCCAAAAAGAGATGCGCAATACTCCCGACCGTTTCGTTTTCATAAACGTACGGAGTTTGAATTCCCGCTCCGGGGCTCGCGACTTGCGGTTTTGTGTCCGGTTCACATGTCTTAACACGTTGAAACATCTCCAGCTCATTCCGGTCGAACCAGATCAACTGACACATTTTACATAGATCGAGCTGGGCCTTTCGATTATATTCGCCGACGGTGAACGCCTTCAACGTTTGCGTACAACTCGGGCACTTTTTCTCCGATGGCCGACTTTCATTTGTCGCTTTGAACCAGAATTCTTTAACCACCTTAACATCGATGTACCTCCGCAACACCGCCACATTAACCGCAACCCCCGCGCATGTTTCACAGAGCCACAGCATACCTTTCTCGGTCACGGTCTTTTTCAGCAACGTCTCACATTTCGGGCACGTTAAATTCTTCATCGTTCACATTCAAATCAACCACTTTAACATTTCACCGCCTGATGAATGGCGGCCGCTCCGAACAAAAGCCGCTTGAACGTCACTTCATCAAAGCCGGCCTGTTGCATTATCCCGGCCAACGCTTCCGCGGTATAAAAACGGCCAATCGTTTTCGCCAGATAGGCATACGCGGTCGGGCAGCCGGAGATACGCCCCCCGATTTGCGCGACGAAGAGCTTGATATGAAGATCGAAGCCTTTTCGAATCGGCCAAAACGGCGGCCGGCTCGTCTCCAGATTCACGAAGCGCCCGCCCGGTTTTAAAACGCGATAATACTCGCTGAAACTTTGAATCAATTTTTCTTTGCTCACGTTAATATTTCGCGTAGCAAACGACATGGTAACCAGATCGAAGGTTTCATCCTCGAACGGCAAGGCCGTGATATCGGCGGCGACAAAATGAATACTCTCGGCGTGCGGTTTCCGGCGCGCCTTGTCCATCATGGACTCACAAAAATCCACCGCATAGATTTCCGTCCCCTCCGGCGCCAGCCGGCTCAGATACACCGCCATCTCACCGGTCCCGGTACACATATCGACCCATTGTGCACCGCCGGCCTTCGCAGCGATTCGCGCGGCCTTCCTCCGCCAGATGATATCAAGACCAAACGTCAAGACATGATTCACCAGCTCATACGTCGCGGGCACTTCCGCAAACATGTTCTGGATTGGACTCATTGCTTTAGACGACATTGATTATTATTCCTTTTGAATCACAAAAAGGATATCAGTTTATCAGATGACCAGGATGTGGTTATCAGAAAATCAGGCTACCAGGAAGGTTATTCCTGTGCACTGCCAGTCACCTGATACTCTGATAACCTGATATCCACTCCCTGATTTCTTGATACTCTGATCACCTTATCTTAGACAACCCGCTTCGCCATTTGATAATCGTCCATGACGAAGCCGCCGTCGATGTCCATAACGATAGGCCCGAGGTTCTCAAAACCGAATTTTTCATACGCCTTGATGGTGTCCAGATTATTCTTGTTCACGGTCAACGTCATTTTTTCCAGGCCCTTCTCCCTTGCCATCGCTTCGAGAAATTGAACGACTTTTCGCCCGTAGCCCTTTCCTCGCTGAGAGGATTTAATATAGAGCTTGCTCAGAAAAAGCTCATTTTCTTCCTGTTGAATACCCGTGTAGCCAAACGTCTCCTCATCCGTCTTCAGCAGATAATACTGAAAGCCCTGTTCGATTTGCCCGGCGATGGCCTTGGCCGACTGGAACTTGTCGAGCATATAATCCACCTGGGCCTTGCCGATGATCGGCGTGAAATGCTCGTTCCATATCTCATAGGCCAGGTCCTCAACCCTCTGAATCTGGCCCTCGGTGAAGACTTCCTCCGCGACCACTTCCGTTTCCGTCCAGCTCCCCGGAGACAGCTTTCGCGTAATGCCCCGCCGAAAGAGCAAACTCGGCCTTTCTTTATAGATAACGTCACGCTCGAAATGGAAATCCGTTTTCTTCAGGACACGCAGGGACGCCATATTTTCCCGTTGCGTGACACACGCCAGGCTCGAAAGCCCGATTTTAGAAAATGCGATTCGCACCACGGCCTTAACAAATTCCGTCGCCAGCCCCTTATTCCAGAATTCGGGCATCAGCCCGTATGCCACTTCTACTTCGTCTTTTTCTCCCAACACCAAATGGCGCAGCCCTCCCCGGCCGACCGGGCAGCCGGTCGCACGCTCCCGGAGTATCCATATCCCGTATCCATATTGCTCCCAGTGGGTCAGATTTTGCTCCACATAGTCCGACGTCTGCTCCGGCGACCGCGGACCGCCGAGATGAGCCATAACGCGCTCATCCTGATGCATGCGATGGATGAACTCACGATGCTCTTGCCTCAACCGCTCCATACGAAGTCGTTCAGTATCAAAGCTATCCAGACTGTTCATGATTTCTCCACCTATGAAATCAATATTTCACTCCGCCGACTACCGATCGTGTTCGATGCGTTTACCCATACTCACGACATCGTCGATACTATACCCGATGGCCTTATAAAATTCAATGACGTCGGAATTGGATGTCCTGATTTGAAGGTTGATTTTCGGACAGCCGGCTCGGAGCAAGAGACGCTCGGCCTCGTGCATGAGCCTCGCGGCGAAACCTCGACGCCGATACTGAGGCGAAACCGTCAGATAGTTGATCCAACCCCGATGGCCTTCATAACCCGCCATACACGCCGCGACGACATCGCCTTCGAGTACACCCACGAGGAACCACTCCGGATTCACTTTGAGCTTCCTCTCGATGTCCCGTCCCGGATCGTTCTGCGGAACCACCAGACCACATTGGCGCCACAACTCAATCACATCGTCCCGATCCGCGGCATCGTATTGTCGAACAGTCAATTCACACATATTAAATCAAATCTTAGCGAAACCGTAGGGTGTGCAACTCGTTGCACACCTTACATTCTATCTATTATTACAGAGTCGGATCGTATGATCGATCAGATCGAGTCCGCCGGACCGGCCGTGACCGGGGACGACGATCTTCGCGTCAGGATATGTTTCTTTGACCTTCTTAAGTGTTATAGGATAAGCGTTCAGGTCGGCGTCTTCGATGTTGCCGATATTCCTTGCATTGAGCGACTTAATCAGGCAGCCGGCAAACAATATTTTCCTCCCCGGAATCCACGCCACGATATTATCAACCGTGTGACCGCCTCCTAAAAAAGCCAGTTCGACGCGCAAGCGCCCGCAACTTAGGGATATTCGCTCAGTAAACCAATTCTGAGGCACCGGCTTACTCTCTTCTTTCAATAGCTCGACGGTCTTTCTAAGGGCGAAGGATTCCGCGCCCTGACGATGCGCCTCGGCCAGCCCCCCGGCGCAATCGATATGAAAATGCGTGGGCACAACCTTCCGAATCGCGGATTTATGCTCGCGAGCCACCCAATCAAACAGCACGCCCGCCTGCTTATCCGTCCAGGGCAGATCGATCATCACGGCACATTGACCGTCCATCACAATCAGTCCATTGGCCGGAACATTCTTATAATTCGCAAGATCGAAATACGTCGTATGCAGCCAGACGCCTTCAGCCAGTTTCCTCACCGTCACATCTTCCGACAACCGGATTACAGCATTATCCGATTGAGAGTACGTGATAGAGACACAGGTAGATAACATGTATCCAAGAAGCAAAACGATGTGCGTCCGACGACTACGAGCACCGCATCGTGTTTTCATGAAAAACTCCTTTATTTCAATATCGAATCGTGTTTTGCAGCGATTCTATCCGGTCTGGTTTGCAAACACAACGAAACCGGTCAAAGATATTGACATCTTTGATCGGCATTCCGACAGGCCGGCGATCAGACAACGGGAGTTGTCTGCGAATCTCAATTTATTGACGAGCGAGCCACTCGGAAAGGCCTTCGGCGGAAAATCAATCTGCAGGACCGTTACGTCCAGCAGCCTTCGGTCCGGCGGGTAGATTCTCTTTTAGATAACGCGTCAAAAGCTCAAAAAGATGCCGCTTCGTATTCTTGCCTTCTTTAATCGAATGCGAACGCCCCGGATACGCCATCATCGTGAAATGCTTATTGTGCTTGATGAGTTCATTCATCAAAGCTTCACAACTCTGGTAGTGAACATTGTCATCGCTCGTACCGTGGATAATGAGAAGATTTCCCTCAAGCTGATGGGCGAAAGTTATGGGAGAGCCATTCTTATAGCCTTCCTCGTTATCCCCCGGCAATCCCATATACCGCTCTTGATAAATCGTGTCATAAAACCGTTGATTGCTGACAAAAGCGATGGCCATCGCCGTACGATATAAATCGGGGTATCTGAAAATCGCATTCAGGCTCATCGACCCGCCGCCGCTCCAGCCCCAGATGCCTATTCGTTCCGGATCCACATAAGGCCAATTCTTCACGATCGCCCGTGTCGCGGAGGCCTGGTCGGCCGAGGCCAGAATACCAATCTGACGATAGACGCACTTTCGCCATGCCCGGCCGCGCGGCGCCGGCGTCCCCCGGTTGTCCACGCTGACCACGAGATAGCCTTGCTGGGCCAGCATCAAATGCCAAAGATATTTTTCTCCTCCCCACCGATCAAGAACCGTCTGCCCGGCCGGCTCGCCATAGACGTAAAAAAACAAAGGATATTTCTTCCGAGGATCAAAATCGGGGGGCTTGATGCACCAGCCGTCAAGCAAAACGCCGTTCGCAATGTCTATGCGGAAGAACTCGGTCGGATGTTTTTTGAGCGCATCGATTGTTTTGTGAAGCGTTGAGTTATCTTCGAGCATGCGCACCCGCGCATGACTCGGCAAGCGAACCAGATCGATCACGGGCGGCTCATCCATCGAAGAATAGGTATGGATCGCCCACTTTGAATCGGGTGAAAGCTTGTATTGATGCGTGCCCTCCTGATCCTCCGGCGTGAGCCGCTCGAAGCCGCCCCTGCCGTCAAGAGGCACTCGATAAAGGTATCGCTGCGTCGGATTCTCCGGAGAGGCCGTGAAGTACATCCAACCCTTATCCTCATCAACGCTTAAAACATCAATCACGTCGTACTCGCCGCGAGTCAGGAGCTTCACCTTCCTGCCGGAGCGCGAAATGAGGTACACATGTCGCCAGCCATCGCGTTCACTGAGCCAGGTGAAACGTGTGCCGCCGTCCAGCCATATCATGTCCTCTCGAACATCAATCCACGCGTCGTCTTGTTCGGTCAGGATGGTGCGCAGTCGCCCGTGACGGATATTGCCCGACATAACATCATTTTTATTTTGAAGGCGATTAAGACGTTGCAAAATAATTGTCTTTGAATTTTCGGCCCATTCCATTCGAGGGATGTAATGCTTGCGCGGATCATCGGATACCTTGAACCATCGAGTCTCACCGCCGCGAGAACGCACCACACCGACTCGACAGGCCGAGTTTGTTTCTCCCACTTTGGGATACTTGAAAGTGCTTATTTCAGGATAGAGCGACTTCGTGTAATCGATCAGATGAAAGTCCTTTACGCCCTCTGTGTTGAATTGCCAGTAGGCAATATGTTTCCCGTTCGGGCTCCAGCGAAAACCATCCCGTAGAGAAAACTCTTCTTCATAAACCCAGTCCGACGTGCCGTTAATGAGGGTATCCGAGCCGTCCTCCGTGAGTTGCAAAATTTGAAGATCTTCGAGGTTCTGTACGTATATATTCCTCTTCTGTACGTAGGCGATCCGGCTGCCGTCCGGCGAAAATTTTGTGAACATCATGGTTGCCGGCTCTGCATCGCCGCCGAGTTTTTGAAGGTCCCAACTCGTCAAATCGAGCACCCAGTAATCGCCGCGCGTATTCCTGCGCCATACCCGCTGAGTGTTTGTGAAGACCAGAAGCTTCTTGCCATCCTTCGACCAACGATAATCTTCAATCGTCAGCGGCTTTGATTCGCCCTTCGGTGTCAATCGTTTGGACGGAACGAGGATGCTCCGCTCGCCGCTCTCGGGATCGTATCGAACAATATCTTTCGGTTTTTCTTCCTCGGATTCCTCGCCGTCTGTAGAAGGCTCGCTTTCTTCAGAAGCCGGCGAATCTTCTAATGTTGTGTAGCCGGACCCGTCTTCCAGCCAGCGGGCGGGGCCGAAAACTTCGACTTTGAATTCGTCGTTTGTAAAGATTCTTTCAAGACTCAGATAGCGATGGGTGTCATCTGTCTCAATAGACTTTCCGGATGTTTCACCAAAACAAAAACCCGGCGCTCCGAAAAACAGAACGAGACAAATCCTCACGATTAAAAATCTTCTTATCATGCGATTCACCTTAGATTGCAAAAGGTTTTGTACCCATCGAGATTTCCCATTTGACTATGGGCGGTGCACGCGTACAAATCTAAGAATATCGTTAGTGTCCTAAATAGAACCATAACCGCCTATATAAGTACTTTCGTCATTCAGAACATGATACCTCCAAATATTGTGGAAAAGACCGATATGCCGCTTAAGAAACCGCTATTCAACTCTCAATACTCTTGCTTGCCTCTTTAAGATGCCCCAGTAGATACTCTCTGTCCGGACCGCCTAAGTGGTCCCAGGGGAGAGTGTCCTCAGTTTCAAATTGTCTTTGCGCTAGTTGGTCGGAGTCCAGATCGGAATTTTCAAAGGCTTGTTGCCATATCGTGAAATCGAAACATTCGTCCCAGAGGTCGAATTTTGCGCCGGCCCGCCAGGCGGCTTCGATGACGTCGCCCAGGCGCTGGTCGCCCCGACCGATGGCCGATTCCAGGATGCTCCGTTCGATGTTGTGGAATTTGAATTTCAGGAATTTGGCGCGCAGCCTTCGCTTCTCATCAAGGATCAACGGCCGGGCCTCCTGGAAATAGGACTTCGGCTTCTGGCCCAGCCAGCCGAACGGCGTGTGCGGCTTGGGGACGAACCAGCTTATCGCGACGTTGATCTGGCCCGTTTTTCCGTCCACTTTTTTTCGCAGTTTCGCCAAATCGTATGAAAGCTGGACGATGCGTGCGACGTCATCCAAAGTCTCGCCGGGCAAGCCGACCATGAAGTAAAGTTTGAGCTTTTGCCAGCCGGCCCGGTACGCCGCTTCGACCGCTGCGAATAAATCTTCGTCTTTGAGCGGCTTGTTGACGATCTGTCTCAATCGCTCGCTGGCGGCCTCGACGGCGATGGTCAAACCGCCTTTTCGTACGGAGGTCAGGAGTTTGGGTAGCAACTTCAACTGCTGATCGACACGCAGGCTCGGCAATGAGAGGCCGACGTGCTTGTCGTGAAAATAATCGTGCAGGCCGGCCACTAATTCTTCGAGATTCGGGTAATCGGCGCTCGACAGACTCAACAGGCTAACCGTCTCGAAGCCCGTCGAATGATAGGATACTTTGGCGATCTCGATGATTGTCTCGACGCTGCGATAGCGAATCGGTCTCCGGCAAAAACTGGCCTGGCAAAACCGGCACCGTCCCGGACAGCCGCGCATGATCTCGACACTGACCCGCTCGTGCACCGCCTGGACAAAGGGCACAATCGGTTGAAGCGGCACCGGGGCATTCTCGAAATCCCGGACCACGGCATTTTGCAGCTTTTTGCCCGTATGAAATTCGGGGACATAGGCCCAGTCAAATTTCTCCGAAATGAGGGATAGCGTTTCTTTTTTCGTCGCCCCGGCTTGCTTTTGAGCCTTAACCAATTCCGCCAGTTCGACCAAGGCCTCCTCGCCTTCACCCAAGACGAACATGTCGATAAATGCAGCTACCGGCTCGCAACAGTTGGCCATCCCGCCGCCGGCAATGACCAACGGATCGCCCTCGCCGCGGTCAGAGCTTCGGACATTCACGCCGGCCAGGTCCAGCATATTGAGCACGTTGGTATAGCATAGCTCGTTCGTCAGGCTGAATCCGACGATATCAAAGCTCTTCACCGATACCCTGGATTCCAGGCTGAATAAGGGAATCTTTTTCTCGCGAAGAACCTCCTCTGCATCGAGCCACGGGGCGAAAACCCGCTCGGCGGCGACGCCGTCAAGCGTGTTCAGGCAATCGTAAAGGATCGCCAGTCCCGTGTTTGACATAGCGACTTCATACACGTCGGGAAAGCACAAAGCGACGGTTAGCTCGCACGGCGCTAAGTCTTTCTTGACCTGGTTGATCTCGCCGCCGATATACCGGCCCGGCCGGCGAACGAAGGGTAAAAATTCCCGTTCGATACGCTCATTTAATATTTTCACTTGGCATTTATTCATAGGGGCATTATAAATGGATCTTAGGTGAATTTCTATTGATTGTCGGAAAGAGTTTTATGAACAGGAAAATCGGGCGGATAGTGGCTATCCTTTTTTGCCTTTCTCTGGCCACGGTGTCGTACCTTTGCTTCGCCGGGAAGAAGCGGATCAAGGCCGATAGCGGCTACCAGCTCGCCATGGGTACATTCGCCCGCGTCGTAGCCGTCGCGAAAGATGCGGCGACCGGCGACAAATGCGTCGAGGCCGGCCTTGCCGAGATTCGCAAGGTGGACGAGCTGATGAGCGACTACATAGACGATTCCGAAATCAGCCGGGTCAATAAGGAAGCCGCCCAACGAGCCGTCCGGGTGAGCGAAGCCACCTATGAAGTGCTCCAAAAAAGCCTGGAATTCAGCCGGCTCACCGACGGAGCGTTCGATATCACGGTCGGGCCCCTGGTCGATATGTTCCACACAACCAAAAAGGAACACGTCGCCCCCACTCAGGAGCAAATCGAACAAGCCAAAGCAAAGGTCGGCTTCGAGAAACTGATATTGGAGGATGCGAACCGCACCGTACGATTCGCGGTGGATGGGATGCGTATCGACCTGGGCGGGATTGCCAAGGGCTACGCCGTCGATAAAGCCGTCGAGGCCGCCCGTCGATGCGGCGCGGTCGGCGTCATGGTCGATATCGGCGGCGATGTTCGATGCTTCGGCGCCCCCCCGGAAGGCCGGGATGACTGGCGCATCGGCTTGCAGGATCCGAATTCCGCCGTCGAGGGGTTGAGCGGCGGCGGGCTCGTCTTAACCTTAACCGTCACCAACACCGCGGTCGCCACGAGCGGCGATTACCAGCAATTCGCTATGATCGACGGCAAACGCTACAGCCATATCATGAACCGCCAGACCGGCACGAGCGTCGAGGGCCTCTCCAGCGTGACGATTATCGCCGAGAACGCCACGGACGCCGACGCCCTGGCGACGTCGATCAGCGTTATGGGGCCCGAAAAGGGCCTGGCCCTGATCGAAAAGCTCCCGAAGATCGAAGCGATCCTCATGACGCCGCCGCCCAATTCCGAAATCCGCAAAACCAGCGGCGCGGATCAATACATCAGATAATCGGAATAACGTGTTAAAAAGATAAATAAGGATATAGAATGAATCGTAAAATGAAAACATCAAATAAAAGCTGGAATCTGAGTGTATTGCAGGAGAATATCAAGAAGCTAAAGCCAACTCTCAGCCGCAAATTCAAAGTCAAACGGATAGGAATTTTTGGATCGATCATCAATGGAACAGCTCGCAGGTCGAGCGATGTCGATGTTCTGGTGGAATTCTCTCAAGGAGTGGATTTGCTTGATTTCGTGGCTTTGGAAAGATACCTGTCAGAACAGACGGGGGCTAAAATCGATCTGGTTTCTAAGAAGGCTGTGCGGCCCGAATTTCAGGACGCAATACTGAACGAGGTCATTTATATATGAAACGAGCCTATTACGTTTATTTGAGTGATATCCTTCAGGCCTTCCACAATGTCCGCCAGTTCCTTGAGGGACTTTCTTACGATGAATTTATAAACGATAGAAAGACAACAAGCGCTGTCGTCAGAGAGCTTGAAATTGTGGGTGAAGCGGTTAAGCAGATACCGCCATCCATCAGGGAAAAATATCCCGAGATTCCATGGTCGGATATGGCCGGTATGCGAGATAAGTTGATTCACTTTTACTTCGGCGTCGATATGGAGATCGTCTGGAAAACCGTCAACGAACGTATCCCCAAGCTCGAACCACTGATTCAAAATGTTTTAAGTGATCTGGAACAATAGGGCCACAAGCCGAAAGCTCGCAGCCCTTTGTATTTGCCCGAACGGTCCATTCATGAGCCGATGGCTATATAGTCTCTGATGCGGAAAACATAGACTCATGCTGTCACCCCTGCGAAGGCAGGGGTCCAGAGCGAAAAAACTGGATTCCCACCTTCGGGCGTGTTCAAGAAGTCTTATCGTAACAATTGAGATTGCCGCGCGATTCTTCGAATCGCTCGCAATGACACGGAAACGCACTTCTCGTCATTGCGACGAGCGAAGCGACGAAGCCATCTCAACTTTAGCAACAAGCCCCTTCGCGGGAATGAAAAATTGCGTTTTCGCAACAGAAACGAAATACAAAATCCCATTCAGTAACAATGATTCAAATCGGTCTGTGTCTCCGTAACCAACTGGCTGTTTCGTATCGCTTATATCGTATTGCGTTAGGCGTTTCTTTGATGTCAGCCCCCTGTTAGGAAGGACTGTAAACACCACATTTCTTACTCTCACGAGGCATTACGCATCACGCACGACGAATTTATGTCGCTCTGCGCCTGCGCAGCTTCCAACCGGAAAAAGCCAAACCAAGACTACCAAGCAAAAAAGCACCAGGGACAGGGACGGGATTAAAATTGTATAACTCAGTAATTTCAGATTGTCCTAAGGCTCTGTTGTAGATACGCACATCATCAACCACACCATCAAATTCGTTGATCAGATTGCCATAATCCTTTTGAGCCCCAATCCACCAAACAGAATCATGAACAAAAGGGTTACTGATATCCAGCGGCCATTCAAGGACCTTTTGGCCGTCCACAAATACATCTACAATATCATTGCCCTTTCTAACCGTGAGGTTATAGAAGGTATCAAGGTCAAGATCTTGATTTGTTTTATTCCGATGTTCATAATAGAATTGAAGGCCAAATCCCTCCCCATCAGGATTATCAATAAGGGAGAAAATGGTCATCGTATCCTCATGAGTAGATCCACCACCAAAACCTCGTGTTATCACTGCGCCAGATTG
>Ga0180432_10005737_pt1 | contig 16383 bp, 15 predicted proteins | sample SS_ome_10_FD_132414 | JGI IMG/M metagenome (GOLD analysis project Ga0180432, IMG submission 132414) | Hypersaline lake sediment archaeal communities from the Salton Sea, California, USA - SS_1_MS_2 metaG | ecosystem: Environmental > Aquatic > Non-marine Saline and Alkaline > Hypersaline >... | reverse complement strand
TTCTCTCAAGCTCTCCCTGGGGCTGGAGTTCTGCCGACAGCCTTTCCTCAAGCTCACTCAAGATTTCTTCGTTCTCCCCCACCAGCAGCACCTCTTGGGAGAGGAGTCCGTGTTTCAGAGCATTCAGCCGGATCAAAGCCTTGCCCTGGGCTGTCTTAACGCCGCCCTTGCTGGCATTCTCTCGATTTGCTATCAATCGCTTCTCTGATACTGCCATCTTACCTTACATCTTCCCACTCACTGTTGATAACACACCCACCGTGCTTTTTCGCCTCATGGATCAACCTCAAGGTGGATGTAGACAGAGATGGCTTCCCCTTGCCAAAAAGCTCCTCAAGCTCAGCTTCGCTATAAGGCACAAACCCAGGCGGTATCTTGCTCCTAGCGTCTTCATCCCGATAGAAGGCTACCAAATCCTGAAGGACAGTGCACCACAAGAGGGCATATCCTTCACCGTGAACCCTTGCCAGTATCTCACCTAGCTCTTCACCAGTAGCCTGGGCATCGGGATATTTAAGACGGTAGCCCTTGGGCAGAGAGCCTGACTTGGCGTCACCCTGCTCAGCCAAAAAGGCATCCCTTTGCTCACTATACCTTCTGCCTGTCTTCACCAACTTAAAGGCCATCGCTTACCTCTACGGTGTTCAAAGCGTATGTGAAAATTTTTCGCCTCATCTCTCTGCAACAATGAAACATTGACCAGTTTCTATCCAGCTCCCTATCTGAGAAATGGTGTTGCAAGCTGGTGAAACATTGGAAACACTCAAGTTCAGCCCCTGTTCTGAAAAGCGCTGACCACCCTGGCATGGGGCAATGTTTCACAATGTTGCAGCACATAGGAAACAACATTTTCCAAAGCCGCTCTCCTATCTGGATGGCACGATGTTTCATTGTTTTACAACTGTACCTCACGAATTATTCACACACGTTGTCGCTGTCTCCTCTTCTAGCGTCAGTTCCTCTCCAGTAAGAGGGTGGATAGCCTTGAAGCTTCTTGCTAACTCAGGGAACGCTTCAGCCAGTTCCTCAACCATTGGTAGGACATTCGATACTTTGTGGCTAACATTGCCTGGTCTGACTGAGCGAATATAACCTTTAGCTGTTTCGCCCACTACGTCCACAAGCCCAACCTCGGCAGCAGGTCGAAGCCATCGAGAGACTGAGCCTCCAGAAATATCCAAGGCACTGGCGATCTCGCCGGGCTTGACCACTGGCTCTGCTTCACCTTTAGCCTTCTTGTCCTGGTAAATCCGCTCCACCTCCTGCACCAATGCCTCCACCTTCTTGTTAATGCGACTCAGCGAAGCAGGGAAGACCTGATCTGCCAGTTCCTTGGCGATGAAGTAGTCAGATAGCCCAGTCTCAAGGACTCCATCTTCACCTACGTGACGCTGTTTCTGGTGAAGTAAGGCAACAACCTCAATGAGCGCCAGTAAGCGGTTAAAATCACGGCGCATCCTTAAAGGCTGGTTAGGGGTATGTTCTGCTAACCAACGAGCATAGGGGATTCGCACTTTGAGAGGCTTAAGCTCCATCTGAACCTGCCGCCAGACTGTGAGCTCTTCCTCGGTGACCCCACTCTCGCCATGATAGCGTTTAGCAGATTCTAACTTAGCTGCCAAAGTTTGCCTGGGGGACTCGTCCATTAGCAGAGACCAGTGGCGAGTCTCGTTCTCAGGGTAAAGCTCAGGGCTGGTGGTGGTGAAGATAAAATTAGTGGGGCCTTCCTTTTCCACCCGCCGTGTTTCCCACCGGTTGTTTTCTACGTTCTTTTCGGCTACCTCGAAGACGAGCTTACCTTCACTCTGGAGCGTTCGGATATTGTAGTCTGCAGCGTCCATTCCCGGACGCTCGAATATGACGATTGTTCTGTGAGAGAATGGTTCTTCTCTGTAAATTAAAGCCTGGCGAGACATGCCAGTTATGGCTAGGTATGCTGGGGGTGGGAAGGCGGCCAAAACCTTTTCCACTACATAGGACTTGCCACTGGAGCTCTCACCTTTCAGGGTGGCAGAGATGGGATTGGCGAGGATGCGGGAGGTGACTATCAGGTAAAGTAGCCTGATATTAGCACCCTCTCCTGCCACACCCAGGTGCTGAATCATCTGTCCCGCCAGGTAGAGGAGGGCGGCGTTTTGTAGCAGTCTATTTGCCTTTTCGGAGAGAGCAGGGTTAACCTCTTCCTCCTCATGCCCTGCTTCAAGCGCCTCAGATTGCGTGAGGGCTTTGTCTTTCTCTACCTTTGCCCGTTCCCGGTGTTCCCTTCTTAAATGGCTAAGAGTGGAGCGGTAAGCGGAAAGCTCCCTTTCCTTGAGCTTAAAGCGAGGCGCTATCCTGTATTTGAGATAAGCTTCAGCCTCCGCTGGCTCTAATCTCGAAATCTGCTCCATAATGTGGCGTAGCCTGTCAGGAAGGCAGAGCCTATCCATATCCTGTGGTATCTGGTCTATCTGATACTCAACAACATCCTGGGCTCCAGCCAGGAGTTGGTCAAACTCATCCTTGGTATGTCCCTTTTCCACAAAATAAGCAGGGTCTTCTACCCCATCTGGAAGCTGAACCAGCCTCGACTTTATCCCCAGCTTCTCGGCAGCAAGAAGGGCAGCTTCTTTACCAGAGGCATCGGAATCTAAGCAGACATAGACGGAATTGAACCTTTCAAGTTGCGGTAGCCATTCCTCTTTAATGGCAGTGCCGATTAGAGCAAAGGTTGAATATCCCCATTGCCAAAGTGTGATAGCATCAAGCGGGCCTTCTACCATGATAACGGCTGGCTGTCCCATCCTGAGAGTGGACATATAAAGTGATTTAGGTGTAGGTAGCCCCAGATACTTGGGGAGACTGTTCCCTATGGCTCTACCAACCAGCCAGGTTGTCCTACCGTGTCTCAGACAGGGTAAGACTATTCGCCCTTTGAAAAAGTCTAGAAGCCTGCTGCTACGCTCCTTGACAAGACCAGACCTTAATGCAATCTCATCTTCGACTCCCCGGCTGTGAAGGAAATCCAGAAGACCTGAGCCTGAAGCAAAACCTAATCTGAGTTCCTGGACGGAGTCAGAGGTAACGCCTCGCTTGTATAGGTAGCCCTGGCACCATCGTGCCAAAGAGCTATCTTCCATCAACTTTCGATGATAGAATTCTGTTGCTAGCGAGAGGGTATCAGTTATAGCTCTCTCTTCCTCAAGTTGCTTTAGTTCTCCAGGAGACAGCGAAGGGAAGGGCAGGTTGACTTGCTTTGCCAGCCAGCGTAGGACCTCAGGAAATGCCAGATTCTCTTTAGCCATTACCAGGTCGAATACATCTCCACCCTTGCCACAGCCGAAACAGAACCAGCTCTGACTCTCGGGATAGACTGTGAAGCTTGGGTCTTTCTCATTATGAAGGGGACATAGTCCCTTGAGTCGCCTAGCTCCATCTTTTCTAAGCTCCGTGTATCGGCTGGCTATCTCTTCAATAGGATTAGCCTCCCTAGTTTGTTCCTTCAATTCCATACGTTCCTCCGTCCAGTGTTTCTTCTTTTCCACCTACCTGCCCATGCGATTCCAGATAAGCTTGGACTATGATCCGTGCCAGGATGCGGAGGCCATCTTTCAGTGCCATGTCTCCATCATCCGTCAAATTGGTTTTACTGGCGAGCACCTCTTCAGGTAATGTTGTCATTGGTTGCTCTTGTCTCCTCTATCTGATAAAAGAAAGATTTCCTCGAAGGAAAGCGGGCTAAGTACATCCAGCATTTTTCGCCGAAGTTTTGGGGATGGGCTTCTGCTTCCACCTATAAGTTGAGCCATGTAGCCGCTACTTATCCCCAGTCTCTTTGCCAACTCGTTCTGAGCGAGGTTCTCCTTCGTTAGGTATTGCCACACCACAACGTTGTTGACCTTAAGTAAAACTGGCCTTTTAGACTTCTTCATGTTTGCTCCAATCAAACAATTATATCACATAAGTGTAACACATTCAAGTGCTAGGCCTCTTCATTGCACGTGTAAAAGTACGACCTTGAAAACGAGTTTCCAAAAATACTTGCAACTTTTTAACTTTTGTGTTATACTGTTTGCGAAAGGAGGTGGCCGAGTGAACACGGAGGAATTCGGTGAGTTTATGCGCGAGTTGCGGCAGAAGAATAGGTTATCCCTGAGAAACGCAGCAGATCAGGCCACGATCTCCGTAACATATTTATGGCAAATCGAGAAGGGGGAACGAACTCCGAGTGCCGAGATTTTGAAAAAGCTCGCCCCTACTTATGGGGTCACCCTCCAGGAATTGTTGAAGGCTGCTGGCTATCTTGAAGAGCCTAAGGTAGAGATGAGTGATTTGGAGCGCTTGGAGTGGGCATTTAACTTAGCTAGAACGGACCCAGATTATAAGTTCGGGACTTACCTGCGTGGCTCAGAACTCACTCCTGAAGTCAAAAGATATATTGTGGAAGCATACGAGAAAGCTTCTGGGAAGAAGTTACTCTAATATGTTAGATGAATTCTGCGGATTTCTACATTCCAAATATGGACACCCTCTGCCTTCTTCTCCTGGCAAGCTGGCTGAGGAATTTGTAGCCCACTCCGGCTTATCAGACTACCCAAGCCTTTTGGAACTTCACTCCATATTGCTTAACTACGGGGTCAGCGAAATAAAAGGTGTCAGTAGCCTTCCCTCAACCCTTAAGGGGCATCACTTTTCATACAGGGGTAGAGACTACATCATCGAATACGAAGCAGGTGCTTGGACGGGCACTGTAGAGTTCATAATGGGTCATGAGCTTTATGAAATAATTCAAGAGAGATATGAGAACCTTTGGCCGGATTATCAAAGGAAGCCAGTTCCTTTGATCTGTTATGACGCCAATAGGTTTTCTGCTGCCCTTTCGATGCAGGCTAAAATCTTCCGTAGACTCTTCTATGAGACTGGCTTCGATATAATACAGCTCCATCACCGTCTTTACAAAGCATATTCCGCTATAGCCATAAGAGCCCGTGACCTTACAGACCATGAAACCAATCCAATTACCGCGGACTTCATCATTGCCATCTATGAGCGAAATACTCAAGAGCATCCACAGGAATGGGAGCCACTATACCACCGTGAAGATTTCCGAGTGCGCTATGCTGTGCGGAGCCCAGATATAAAGCTTGGGAGATGTAGGGGTAACTATCGCAGTCCTCGCTATCCTCGACACCTGATACCCAAAAAGGGAGACAAAGTCATACCTGGCTCGATTGTAGATTTGGTATGCGACACTCGCCAACCTGTTTACCTAGAAAAAGTCACCGGATTCGATTTCTGGGGATGGAATGACTTGGCCTTTATCGCTCGCCCCGTTTTTTGGTTTGGGAAACTAGCCAAGATAGTGCTTGTCGGAGTTCGCTATCAAGATCGCCACCTACTCCAGCCCCAGATTAAGAATGTAAGCCCTGCTGTAAAGGGAAGGTCTTACCAGTTAATATGAAACCCAACGAGGGAGGGAGGTTAATTCAAAATGAATGTAGTTTTGTATGCCAGAGTATCGTCTGAAAAGCAGGCTGAGAAAGACCTGTCTATCCCCGCTCAGCTTAAGTCACTCAAAAAGTATGCTCTGGAGCGGGAGTGGGATGTAGTCGCTGAATATGTGGACGAAGGGGAAAGCGCCCGGACAGCTAACCGTCCTGCCTTTCGGGAGATGATCTCCGCTGCCAAGAAGAAGGAGAGGCCGTTTGACGCCATCCTGGTCTGGAAGCTCTCCAGGTTCGCCAGGAACAGAGAGGACTCAATCCTCTACAAGTCGCTGCTACGCAAGCGAGGCATATCAGTTATCTCCATAAACGAGCAGCTGGATGAAAGCCCGGCAGGGCACCTGCTTGAAGGTATTATTGAGGTTATTGACGAGTTCTACTCAATAAACCTCTCCCAGGACACCAAAAGGGGCATGAAAGAGAATGTCAGCAGAGGCTTCTACAATGGCGGGTCTATCCCCCTTGGCTACAAGAAAGTAAAGGTCAAGGTGGGGGCTGTGGAAAAGTCGAAGCTGGCTCCAGATGAAAGCGAAGCGCCTATCGTCCAGAGGATATTTCGGATGGCAGTGGAAGGCAAAGGTGGCAAGGAAATCACTAAGGCTCTAAATGCCGATGGGCTGAGGACAAGGATGGGGAAGCACTTCAGCACTACTGCCATCAACAACATTCTCAGGAACGAGGTATACACTGGCACCCTGGTCTGGCGCAGTAAGAATGGCAACTTCGGCAAGGCAGGCTCCAAAGTGTCAGGCGAGGTTATCCGCACCCCGAATACCCACCCTGCCCTTGTGACCAAAGAAGACTTTGACCGGGTGCAAGAGCTTATGACAGAGAGGCGCCCGTCCGTGAGGCATCCCCGGACAATATCCAGCCAGTATCTTCTGAGCGGTCTTTTACACTGTGGGCGGTGTGGCTCAGCCATGATAGGCTGCTGGGCGAAGTCGGGGCAGTTCTTCTACTACGAATGTAACCAGCACTTCAAAAAGGGCAAAGAGGTCTGCGATGCTCCCATGATAAGCAAGGGTAAGCTTGAAGGCTTTGTCCTGGAGAGGATAAAGGAGAACATCCTTACGGAGGATAACCTGAAGCAGCTTGTGAGCCTAGTCAACGAGGAGTTGGGCAGGAATAGTAGCCTCTACGAGGAACAACTTGCCCAGGTAGAGCAGCATCTAGGTCAGGTGGGCAACAAGCTGGCCAAGCTCTACGCTGCCCTGGAGACGGGCAAAGTGGACATTGACGACCTGGCACCTCGCCTGAAGGAACTGAGGGCTCAACAGCGGGAACTCCAAGAGAAGCGGGATGAGCTATTGAACAAGATGAATAACGAGACTGCCCAGGTAGTGGACCTGGAGGCGATAAAGGGATATGTCTCGGATTTGAAGAAGCTACTGGGTAGTGCTTCCTTCCTAGAGCAAAAGGCGTTCTTGAGGTCATTCGTCAAGAGGGTGGAGTTCAACCCGCCTCAAGTTGCCATTGACTACACCATACCCCTGCCCCTTGAGGATGGGTTAACCAGCAGCAAAGAAGTTCTGCGTATTAACAAAAGTGGCTCCCCGAGCTGGATTCGAACCAGCGACCTAGCGGTTAACAGCCGCCCGCTCTACCGCTGAGCTATCGGGGAATCTTTCGCCTGCGCAGTGTTTGTTTGGCTGCCGAGCCAGGATTCGAACCTGGGCTAAGGGATCCAAAGTCCCCCGTGCTACCGCTACACAACTCGGCACTCCTTTGGTGCCGAAGGCCGGGATCGAACCGACACGGGAGTCGCCCCCCAACGGTTTTTGAGACCGTCGCGTCTACCTGTTCCGCCACTTCGGCATGCTGAGGGGCGGAGTCGAACTGCCGACACGCGGATTTCCAGTTCCAGACTAGATGTGCCGCCCTTTGGCAGTAGGTAGCATACCATACCGTCAAGTCTTGGGTCAAGGCTGGTTTCGTATCTGGGTGTGCTTGGGCGTCCCATGGAGTGCTACAGAGTCTGTCGGCAAAATGTCGTCAGAAGCCGGCTGGTCTGCCTATTAGATTTTTAATGTGCTGGCGATAGGATTGCCACTATACCCAGGAACCAATGTTGCTACAAGCATTATGATGCTTTACAGAAGAGGCTTTAGGAAAGAAAAGGAAGTAATTACTTCTTAATTCTGGCCTTAGAATAGCAATGAGAGGCAGATCATCGCCTCACCTCAAATCGGCTTCCTGCCGGCTTTGGATTTCACAATATGCCATTTTGTAAAGGGAGAAGCCATTTTACAAAATGGCTTCTTGATCAACGGTTGTCTGGATCCCCAACTTGACAACTTACAGGCTCTGTGGTAGCTTCTCCGTGCAAGAGTGTCCTACGGTATCACCACGCTAATCTTCTCTCGGCACTCCTGTTCAATCGTTCCCTAAGTGAGGAACCTTAGTGTCAGGCCTTTGAGCCACTCTATGACTCGTTTATAGCTTCGGCTGAAACCTATTGTGTTACATAGATCTGTGAGGGGAGGTGGACCAATATGCCGAAGATGCGATTCTTCTTCACCAACATGTCAGTGCCCATGCCTTTATATCGAAAGCTATACCTCGTACTCCGCAACAATTGGACCAAGATATGGAAGCGGCAAAACTGCTGCGGCCATCCAGGGGAGCCTGGATGTTGCGAGTAGACTCTCACTAAACCCGACTAAATCTGATGAGGAAGTAAAATGGCTAAAGCGATTTGGAACGGCGTATTGCTTGCAGAAAGCGATAAACCCACTGTTGTTGAGGGGAATCTCTACTTTCCCCAGGAGTCGGTTGAAAGAGAGTATCTTAGGGAAAGCGCAACCCACAGCACATGTCCCTGGAAAGGAGAGGCTAGCTATTATGATGTTGTAGTTGAAGGAAAGGTTAACAAGGATGCTGCCTGGTATTATCCCGAACCGAAGCCCGCGGCAAAGCATATAAAGAATTACGTAGCATTTTGGAAAGGGGTAGAAGTCGAGGATTGATTATCAAGGGGAAATCGCTATGGTTGTCCTGTGGGTAGGTTTGGGATTTTTGCTCGGAGCAATGCCCTTTTCGTTCTGGTTGGGCCGTCAGATTCTGAACACTGACATTCGTCGATACGGAGATGGCAACCCAGGCGCGATTAATGCTTGGCGGGCAGGGGGTTGGCTGGTGGGCGTGCCCGCCATGGTGCTGGACTACATGAAAGCTGCTATGCCGGTGGGCATTGCCAACTTTACCATTGGGATTTCAGGCTGGGGACTGGTAGCAGTTGCCCTCGCACCGGTGCTTGGTCACTCTTTCTCGCCTTTCTTGGGTTTCCGCGGCGGCAAGGCTGTGTCAGCCACTTTTGGCATGTGGACCGGACTCACCCTCTGGGAAGGGCCAACGGTGCTTGGCATATTGCTTGCCCTTTTCTTCCTTCTGCAAAGCATAGACGCCTGGGCGGTCATTTTGGGTATGCTGGCCTTCCTGGCCTACGTTCTGGTGCGGCATCCTGATGGCGTCACCCTGGCCATTTGGGCCGGGAATATGCTAATCCTCACCTGGAAACATAGTCGTGATCTGCAGCATATGCCTTGGCCACGACCTTGGATATTGAATCGATTGAGAGGGTACCGTTGAGTAGCTTCTTGTTACAACATCAAATCGGTATAATTGTCTTCACAGCTGTGCTCTTGCTAATTGCCCTGAGCAACCTGCGATCTTTGCGACGATTGGGGGATCACCATAGCCCTGCAGCGTTCCCTCGCGTTTCAGTGCTCGTACCAGCGCGCAATGAAAAAGCTAATATCGGCTCATGCGTGCGCTCGCTGCTGGCCCAGCAATATCCCGATTTTCAGGTGTTAGTCTTGGATGATAACTCCAGCGATGAGACATGGCAATTGCTGCAAGCATTGGCAACAGAAGATAGCCGGCTGCGAGTCATCAAGGGCAAACCATTGCCTCGTGAATGGCTGGGCAAAAACTGGGCCTGCCATCAACTAGCTCAGGCTGCTGATGGCGAATTGCTCCTCTTCACCGACGCCGATACGCGCCATCACCCATACGCGTTACGCGATGCAGTGGCAGCCCTGCTCGCCGAAAAAGCGGATTTTGTTACCGCTGTGCCTCGGGAGGAAGTTGTATCTTGGGCCGAAAAGCTGATAGTGCCACTTTTGCTCTGGAGCATCATCTCTTTTGTGCCGCTTTGGCTTGCTTACAAGGTGCGTACGCCTTTGCTGTCGGCAACTATCGGTCAGTTCATGCTTTTTAGCCGCCAGGCATACGAGCAGATTGGCGGTCATGCGGCTGTAAAGCAAAATGTGCTGGACGATCTGACGCTGGGGCGACGAATCAAGGCCCATGGGCTACGCTGGCGTATTCTAGATGGAGGCGAGCGCATCGATTGCCGTATGTATGAGAATTCCCATCAGGTCTACGAGGGACTTAGCAAGAACCTCTTTGCCGTTTTCCAATATAATGTGCCAGTATTTGTTTTCATCTGGCTCTGGCTAGGCGTTGTCTTTTTGGAGCCTCTGATCATGCTCCTTCTAGGGATTACCGGAATACATGTATCCGGAGTTTCGCTTGGACTGGCAGCAGCCGCAGTTGCTCTTTCACTTCTCTTGTGGGGCATTACACACTGGCGATTTGGTTTCCCTCTCTATTTAGTGTTTTTCTACCCAATTACCATGCTTCTGTCGGTCGCGATTGCCATGAATTCGATGGTTCTCACGGTAAGAGGCCGGGCCACTTGGAAAGGACGCACACTTGCCAGGCAGGAATTACGTTGGTGGTAAGGCGACGAGATGGCTTATGCTATTCGGCAAAATTGCAGTCCTATATTCGCTGATAGACTTCGGGAGCATTTATGAATCGAGAACGGGTTCGAATCCTAAAAGAAGGCAAAAAGAAGGATGGCCCGGTGGTCTACTGGATGAGTCGCGACCAGAGAGTAAACGATAATTGGGCTCTCTTGTTTTCCCAAGAAATGGCGTTAAAACACAAAGCGCCTCTGGCGGTAGTCTTCTGCTTGGTGCCGAGATTTCTCGGGGCTACGAAAAGACAATACGGTTTCATGCTCAAGGGCTTACAGGAATTGGGGCAAGACTTGGCACAAATGAGCATACCCTTTTACCTGTTGGCAGGTTCGCCACAAGATGAAATACCGGAATTTGTAACAAATTATGGGGTCGGTGCATTGGTTACAGATTTTGACCCTCTACGCATTAAGAAGAGATGGAAAGAAGGGGTGGCAAACAAGATAGAGGCTCCTTTTTACGAGTTGGATGCACATAATATCGTTCCCTGCTGGATAGCATCTCCAAAGCAAGAATATGGTGCATATACTTTTCGGCCCAAGATTAAACGGGCATTACCAGAATTCTTGCAAGACTTCCCAAAACTCCAAAAACATCCCATTTTAGGGCTGGAAAAAGCGGCAAAGACGGATTGGAATAGCATTGCCAAAACCATGCAAGTAGACCACTCCGTTTCGGAGGTCGATGGAATAAAGCCGGGGGGAAAGGCGGCAAAACAAGCATTGCGTGAATTTGTGGAAAACAAGCTAGCATTATACGATGAACTTAGAAATGACCCGAGTAAGGATGGCCAATCAAATCTTTCGCCATATCTTCATTTTGGCCATATTTCAGCCCAGAGAGTAGCTCTCGAAGTTCTGAAATCTGGCGTCAATATAAGATCTCAAGAGGCCTTCTTAGAAGAGCTTATAGTGAGGCGTGAGCTTTCGGACAATTTCTGTTTTTACAACTCAAATTATGATTCCTTTGACGGCTTTCCCGACTGGGCTAAGAGAACGCTCAATGAGCATCGTGGTGATAAGAGAGACTACATCTATTCTTTAGAGCGATTTGAAAAAGCTCAAACCCACGATGATCTCTGGAATGCAGCTCAAAAGGAGATGGTTCACACAGGCAAAATGCACGGCTATATGAGAATGTATTGGGCAAAGAAAATTTTGGAGTGGACAGAGTCTCCGGAAAAGGCGCTAGAGATTGCTGTCTATCTCAACGACAGGTACGAACTTGATGGAAGAGACCCTAATGGATACGTTGGAATCGCCTGGAGCATAGGCGGGATACATGATAGAGCCTGGCGCGAGCGTGAGATTTTTGGCAAAATTCGTTACATGAGCTATAACGGGTGCAAATCAAAATTTAGCGTTGAGGATTATATCGAAAAAATTCTTGCTTTGTAACACGCAAAAACAATCATAGAGATATATGTGGCACGAAAAGGAGGCGAAATGGATCGACCACAGCTGACGGATAAGTTGAGCCGGCTACTAGCTTCCCAAAAGCTCGCAGTACTCTCCACAAATAGGGAAGGACAACCCTACAGTTGCCTTGTCGCAATAGCTGGTACCGCGGACCTCAAGCATTTACTGTTCTGCACATCACGCTCGACGCGCAAATATGGTGAAATTAAGGACGATCCACGAGTATCGGTACTGATAGATAACAGATCAAATAGAGAATCAGATTTCCGTGACGCATTCGCGGTCACAGCCACCGGCAGAGCCGCAGAAGCGCATAGCGATGAAAGGGAGCGCCTGCTTAGCATTTATCTTGCTAAGCATCCCCATCTGAAAGACTTCGTAAGCTCACCAGACAACGCACTGATACGAGTCGATGTAACAGATTATGTGATAAGTACTTTCCACAACGTTTGGACACTGCCGCTCGATTGAATACGAAGATATCGATACCAATAAGGCCTCTGATATGAAGGCAGTCTATCCCTGCGTTAACCTTTCAGTAGCTTGCAAGAGCAATTGCATGTTTCGTCTCAAGTCTTATTTTGAGCAACGCCTCATTTCAATTGTAGCGAACAACTTGGATTGCCTTCTTTAGATATTGCACTTCAATGTGGCACATGAGGATGGAAACCACTTTTATGTTTAACAAAACTGACAAATGTGCAGCGTTAATTCATGCTCCGCGTGGTCAGGGCATTGCACAAGCGCCGTGGGGTTTGCGAATCGAGGGAACCGAAGAGTCCCAGTAGTTGGCAGCAGATAGCGCTTTCGCCATCTCTGGCGATAGTACCCCGCCAGCACAAAGCCGAGCAGGAGGCGCAGAGGCTTCTCTTGGGCAATCCACTAACTGACAACGACATAGTGTTTTCGCGCTCCGATGGCAGCCCCCTGCATCCTGGCACCATCAGGCAGGCATTTGCTCGAATTCTGTCAAGAGCTGGCCTGTCCCCACATTCGGTTCCATGATCTCAGATATTCTCATGCTACATTCATGCTAATGAGTGGTGTGCACCCGAAAATAATGCAAGAAAGGCTGGAGCATAGCAGGGTTGCGGTCACTCTAGATACCTATAGTCATGTCCTCCAAGGACTGCAGGCGGCTGCAGTTCGGTGTCTGGATGAGTTCTTGGATGTCAGGCTAGCGCAACAAGAGGATGTCGGCAAAATGTCGGCAGAGCGGAGCCAATCAAATATGCCGAGGGGCGGAGTCGAACCGCCGACACGCGGATTTTCAGTCCGCTGCTCTACCACCTGAGCTACCTCGGCGCGTTGCAAAGCTGAGAGACCAACGGATTCATGGCAACTCCCAGCTTCACACGAGAAGTGTACCAGACCTGCGGACTCTAGTCAACGGATTCCTGCTAACCTGTAGGGCAGGTGGAGAGAGCTTGAAGGTGGTCGAGTTATATGGAGGCTTCGCCGTTAGCTTGACAGCTGTCACGCTTTCTGGTACGTTCTGTGGTACAATTCGCCTATAGGTATGCTGCAATGGTCTCGCTTGGCTGTTGATTGCAGCCTGCGGCTAACCTTTGATGTGATTGAGGATTATTGGGGGAGGTGAAACAGAGATGAAATTGCATAGGTGGATTCGATGGACAGTCTTGGTCTTGGTTGTCGTAGCTATGGTCGCTACTGGTGCCTGTAGTAACGGCGGAAATGAGCCGCCTGTGATTACCAGCCTCACTGCCAGTCCAGTGAGTGTATTCCCGGGGGATACGTCCAACATAACCTGTATCGCCAGTGATCCCGATGATGATACCTTAAACTATTCCTGGACGGCGACAGGGGGCACTATCTCAGGGGTGGGAAGCACAGTTACCTGGATAGCGCCGAGTGTAGGGGGGGCGAGCTTCGCCATCAGCGTAACCGTTGATGATGGCGAGGGGGGCACAGATAGTGGTACAGTCTCAATTCCTATGGTGATCGCAACCGGGTCGATAAGCGTAGAATCGAATCCTCCTGGTGCTGAGATCTACCTGGATGGTTCGGATACCGGAAACATAACCCCCTTCGTGATAACCGGTGTAGAGGCAAGCGACCACACAGTGAGGCTGACGTACTTGCACTACAAAGACCGCCAAGGGCAGGTAAGGGTCAATGCTGGAGAGACCACTTATATCAACTGGGTGCTCACCCATGCTCCAGCGCAGACAGTTTCAATCCAGCCTGGCCCTGATGTCAGCATGGATGCCCACGTAGAGGAGGTGATCCCCGACGGTAATCTCGGTTTAAGCGACTCGATATGGGTGGGTGAATGGGCTGGAGGTCAGGTCAATAGGGCGTATCTCCAATTCGACCTAAGCTCAATTCCCACAACTGCCGTCGTCCTCGATGCTGAGCTCATCTTGTACTATCATAACAGTAGCAGTGTACAACCTGTGGATATAGGGGCCTATGAAGTCACCAGTGGTTGGAATGATGATACCATTACTTGGAACGTTCAACCAACTAGCTCAACGACGCCAGAATACTTCCGAGCGGTGCCAGCTAATGTCACGGATTATTTCATATCTTGGTACATCGATGACTTGGTTCAAGGCTGGGTCGATGGCTCCATCACAAACTACGGTGTGGTTTTAAAGGACATCGACGAGACCACAACGAAGGCGTGCAAGGGCTTCTATGCGTCAGAATGGGTTTACGGTCCCAGGCGTCCGAATTTAGTGATTGAGTACTACGACGCTGCTGGTCCTTAGGCCGTAGCACCGTGGGGCTGGGGAGATCACTCCTCAGCCCCTGTTTCTTTGATCGAGGAGTGGGTATTGGCTTCAGCCTCAGCCTGATACCAGGTTTGAGGTTATCAAATAACTTGTGTATACTATTGTGCCTAGTGAGTATGATGTGATCCAAGGAGCGCTCGCAGACCTGAAGATACTTGAATGCGCCCAATTTATCTCCGGTCCCTACTGTGCCAAGCTCATGGCCGACCTGGGCGCTGAGGTCATCAAGGTTGAAGCACCTGGACTCGGCGATAGGGCAAGAGGATATGGCCCCTTCCCTCAAGATATCCCCCATCCTGAGAAGAGCGGCCTCTTCATATACCTCAACTCCAATAAAAAGGGGATAACCCTTGACCTCCGCACCACAAGAGGGATGACAATCTTCAAGGAGTTGGTGAGTGGGGCCGATATCCTGGTGGAGAACAATCCGCCACAGGTCATGAAAAGGCTGGGGCTGAATTATGAAACCCTGAAAGAGGTCAATCCCCGCCTGATCATGACCTCCATCACCCCCTTTGGGCAGACGGGTCCTTATCGGGACTATAAGGCCACAGAGCTCATCACCTTCCATATGAGCGGGATGGGCCATGGTACGCCGGGTGTCGTCGACGACCCAGAGAAAGAGCCGCCGCTGAAGGGAGGAGGACATCAAGCTGGCTTTTTGACCGGGCTTACCGCAGCCCTGCTTACCATGTGTGCCGTCTTCGCCAGGCAAGGGAGCGGTTTGGGGCAGCACATAGACCTCTCAGAACAGGAGGCTACTGCTTCATTAGTGAGAGGCGCAGTAGCCTGGTTGTCCTATGGAAACCCCAATTACAGTAGAGCCAGCAAAGAACGGCCAGCATTACAGAGGCCCTTCATGGGCATCATGCCCTGTAAGAATGGCTATATCTCACTTGTGGCTATTGAGGATTTCCATTGGAACAATCTGATGAACGTGCTGGGCAATCCAGATTGGGCCGAAGACGATATCTGTAGAAGTCGCCTAACTCGTGCTGAACATTCTGACATCTTGGAGCCCCGGCTACTGGAGTGGACCATGCAGCGTACCAAAGAGGAGATCGCTCCCCTGCTGCAAGCAGCGCATATACCTTGCTTCCCGGTTAATACCATACAGGAGGCGGTCAATTCTCCTCACCTAGCGGAGCGAGGCTTTTTCGTGGACATCGATCACCCTGAGGCAGGTAAGATCAAGGCCCCAGGAGCACCTGTCAAGTTTGCCCAAACCCCGTGGCGGCTGAGATTTCCCGCTCCCACTTTGGGGCAACATAATGAAGAGATCCTTGGCCACCGGCGGGAATATGCTAAGACAGACCTGGTGAAGATGAAAAGTGCTGTCGCCATGCAAAAGTTGCCTCTTGAGGGTATAAGGGTAATCGACTTTAGTTGGGCTATTGTTGGTCCTCATGCCACTCAGTGGATGGCGGTGATGGGTGCCGAGGTTATCAGGATAGAAAGTAGCCTCAGACCGGGCATATTGAGAAGGATAGAGTTCGGCGCCGATGGCAAACCGGGGCTGAATAGAGAGTCCGCGTTTAATTCCCAAAACTATGCTAAGAAGAGCTGCACCTTGAACATGGCTCGGCCAAAAGCGTTGGAGATTGCCAAAGAACTAATCAAGATCAGTGATGTGGTGGTCGATAACTATGCCTATGGTGTGATGGATCGTATGGGACTAGGCTACGCCAATCTAAAGCAGCTTAAATCAGACCTCGTTGTGCTCTCAAGTTCCATTCCAGGAAGGAGTGGCCCTGACAGAGAGTACTTCGGCTGGGGGCCGGCAGGAGTGGCTTTCACCGGGTTAAACCATATGACGGGCTATCCCCAGGGCAAGCCGGAAAGAATGGGGGGAGCATATCCTGACCCCCTGGGTGCTCTCTACGGGTTCTTTGCCATTCTTGCTGCATTGCATCATCGCTCCAAGAGCGGCGAGGGCCAGTTCATCGACCTGTCCGTT
>Ga0180432_10005736_pt1 | contig 16386 bp, 16 predicted proteins | sample SS_ome_10_FD_132414 | JGI IMG/M metagenome (GOLD analysis project Ga0180432, IMG submission 132414) | Hypersaline lake sediment archaeal communities from the Salton Sea, California, USA - SS_1_MS_2 metaG | ecosystem: Environmental > Aquatic > Non-marine Saline and Alkaline > Hypersaline >... | reverse complement strand
GGATCACGGGGGGTGGTTCACCGGGCGCGGTATGCCTTCTAGGCCATGGGAAGGGCAGATCGTCACCCAGCGGCGCGACACGATCCAAGGAATACCGGCGGATCGGGGCTGACAGAGCCAGGCACTAGAGAGAAATCAACCGTTCTAGATCCAGAACCAACATCGAACGTCGGCTAATTCTCCGACATCACCACATCATCATACTCGGTCTCGAATCGCAGCTTGTGCTTCGCCTCCTCTTGCGCGATCGCCAACAGAAGGTCCCGCACCTCGGGGTCGCCGACCTGCGCCGCCAAGTCGGTATAGAGCTTGAAGGCGGCCTTCTCTTTCTTCATCGCCAGAATGAGCGCGTCCTGGTAGGTGATCTCGGGTCCCGGCTCCTCGGCCACCAGATAGTCGCCCAACTTGAGATCGGGGATCGGGGTCGGGCTGCCGATATCTCGCCGGCCCGATTTCACCCCCATGAGGCGGGACTTGTGCCCCTCCTCCTCGCGGGCGAACTGCTCGAAGACCTCCTTCATCGCCGGACGCTTCGCATTCGCCGCCAGCGACGTGTAGAACTCGACCGCTTCCTGCTCGCGCTGGATCGCGAAGTCGAGGATGGCCTCCAGGGTCGGGTTGTCAGTCATCTCGATCCTCCTCCCGGTCAGCTCCCGGCCCTACTCGACCGGCGAGAACATGTCCTTTCCCACACCACAGAGGGGACACACCCAATCGTCCGGAATGTCCTCGAATGCGGTCCCCGGCGCGATCCCCGAATCCGGATGGCCCTCGGCCGGATCGTAGACCCAGCCGCACGCATCGCACTCATACTTCTTCATCATGCTCCTCCGTCTAGTTCCCGCCGTTCGCGGATGCGGCCAGCCGGTCGCCCAGCCGCCGACCCACCTCGGTACCGAGGTCCCGGCAAGCCTGCAAGGCCTCGGCATCCGGAACATAGCGCACCCGGACACCGTTCGCCACGGCTTCCAGCTTCATCTCTTCCAAAACCGCCGCCAGCTTCGCCACCGCCTCACCGCTCCATCCATAGGACCCGAAGGCGGCCGCCACCAGCCGCTGGGGCTTCAGCCCGCGCAGGTAGGTCGTCACATCCGCCAGAGGAGGCAACACCTCACCGTTCATCGTCGGCGATCCGAGCACCAGCGCTCCGGCCTCGAGCACCTCGGTTGCCACATCACTCCGGTGCACACTGCGGAGCGGCATTAGGACGACGTGGAGACCCGTGGCCGCCAATCCCTCCCCGACCGCCGTCGCCATGCGCGCGGTGCTCTCCCACATCGTGTCGTACACCACCACGGCCTTCCGGCCATAGGGCTGAGCAGCCCACTTGTCATAGAGCTCCAGAATCTGCCCCGGATCGCGGCGCCAAACCGGACCGTGATCGGGGGCGATCATCTGAAGGTCGAGCTTCCACGCGGGAACGCGGCCGAGTAACTTGCGAACCAGTGGGGAAAAGGGGAGCAGGATGTTCGCGTAGTATTTGGCCGCCTCGTAGCGCGTGGTGCAGGGATCGATCTCATCAACGAACCGTTCCGCGCTCGCCAGGTGCATGCCGAAAGCGTCATTGGTGAAAAGCACGCCCTCGCTTTCGAAGAAGGTGAACATGCTGTCGGGCCAGTGAAGCATGCGGGCTTCGAAGAAGCGGAGCGAGGTCCCTCCCAACTCCAGCCGCTCTCCATCCGCCACGGTCTGGACCTCCTGGTCCCAATGGAAGTGGTCGCGTAGCGCCTTGACGCCCGCCTTCGAGGCCACGACGCGGTCAGGCCGGACCTCGGCGATCACCTCGGGCAGCGAGCCGGTGTGATCCATCTCGGCATGGTTGGAAACGATGCACCGGATATCGGAGGGATCGAGAACCGATGCGATCCGCGCCATCATCTCCTCCCGAAAGGGCGCCTTGACGGTGTCGATCAGGACCGGCTCCTCCCCGGTGATCAGATAGGCATTGTAGGTCGATCCCCGTGAGGTGAGGTAGCCGTGGAAGTCCCTCAGCCCCCAATCGATGGCCCCCACCCAGAAAACCCGATTCGTGATCGGTACGGCCCGGTAGGCTCCCTCGCTCATGCTATCCCCCATGATCCGCATCGTTCCGAATGAGCCGGTTACTATACCATCCCCCGGAGGGGCCGGGGAGAGTCCCCTGAATCTCTACCATTTCGATTCTCTATTGACGTTAATAGGAACATTTACTATTTTCGGCCCCGGGTCAAGGGGCTTCCCGCCCCTCCCGGGGGCGGGTATGATGCCCCGGCAGCCCAGAAGGCCCTGCCGGCCCGCGGAGGGGCATCATGCAAGGTCCAGCGGAGGGTCCTGTCATGAGATGTGCGCTGCTCGGAGCGTTCCTGGTGATCGCGGTCTCCGCCGCAGCCCAAACGCCCGGGGGCGTCCCCAGCGTGGACGTCGATGAGCACTTGAGCGAGACCATCCCCCTCGACCTTCGCTTTCTCGACGAAACCGGCCAGCCGGTCCTCCTGAGTGAGCTCTTCGACCGCCCCGTGGTCCTCAGCCTCGTCTACTACCGCTGCCCGGGCATCTGTTCACCCCTCATGAGCGGTTTGGTCGATGTGATCGAGAAGATGGAGCTGGAGCCGGGCGTCGACTACCGGGTCCTGACCATCTCGTTCGACGAGACCGAAACGCCCGACCTCGCGGCCCGCAAGAAGATCAACTACATGAAGGCCTTCCATACGCCGATCCCCGAGGATGCCTGGCGTTTCATGACCGGGGACTCGGCGTCGATCGCCCGTATCACGGAAGCCGTCGGCTTCCGCTACGAGCGGCAGGGAAAGGACTTCGTCCACCCCGGCGTCATTACCGTCCTTTCTCCCAACGGGCGGATCGCCCGCTACCTGCACGGCATCACATTCCTCCCCTTCGATCTCAAGATGGCCGTGCTGGAGGCGTCGGAGGAGCGCTGGGGCCCGACCGTCAATCGCGTGCTCCTCTACTGCTTCAGCTACGACCCGGACGGCAACCGGTACGTCTTCAATATCCTCAAGGTCACCGGCACGGTGATCATGTTCTTCGCCTGCGTCTTCGTTGTGTTTCTGATCGTGACGACTCGTCGATCAAGGAAGGAGAGCTAGAACGTGGGCGTGGAGGCCGACTTTTATCATACTCCCGGTCGTCCCGGAATCCTGGGTTGGATCTTCTCCACCGACCACAAGCGCATCGGGCTCCTCTACCTCTTCACGATGCTGGCCTTCTTCGCAGTGGCGGTCGGCATCGGACTCCTCATGCGCCTTGAGCTGATCGCCCCCGGACAGACGGTGATCTCCCCCACCATCTACAACTCGCTCTTCACGCTGCACGGCGTGATCATGATCTTCCTCTTCGTCATCCCCGGCATCCCGGCCATCTTCGGGAACTTCATGTTGCCGCTCCAGATCGGTGCCCGGGACGTCTCCTTTCCGCGGATCAATCTCCTGTCTTGGTGGTGCTTCGTGATCGGGGCGCTCATCGCCATCACCTCGCTCTTTACCGGCGGAGGCCCTCCCGATACCGGGTGGACCTTCTACGTACCCTATAGCATCCGCACCAGCACGAACGTGACGCTGGCCGTCTTCGGGGCCTTCATCCTCGGGTTCTCTTCCATCCTGACCGGGCTCAATTTCGTGAGCACGATCCACCGCTTGCGGGCACCGGGGATGAAGTGGTTTCGGATGCCTCTCTTTGTGTGGAGCATCTACGCCACCGCCTGGATCCAGATCCTGGCGACGCCCGTGCTCGGGATCACGCTGCTGCTCGTCATGCTCGAGCGGATGTTCAACCTCGGCCTCTTCGATCCCGCGCGGGGAGGCGATCCGCTGCTCTATCAGCACCTCTTCTGGATCTACTCCCACCCGGCGGTCTACATCATGATCCTACCCGCCATGGGCGTCGTCTCCGAGATCATCCCCACCTTCTCCCGCAAGACCATCTTCGGCTACAAAGCGATCGCCTTCTCCAGTCTCACGATCGCTTTCGTGGGCTACCTGGTCTGGGGCCACCACATGTACACCTCGGGTATGAGTGACACCGCCCGGTGGCTCTTCTCGTTCCTCACCTTCCTGGTGGCCATCCCCAGCGGCGTGAAGGTCTTCAATTGGGTGGCAACGATGTACAAGGGCTCGATCCAGTTCTCCGCACCCCTGCTTTTCACCTTCACGTTTGTCTTCCTCTTCTCGATCGGGGGATTGACCGGGCTCATGCAGAGTGCGCTCGCCGTCAACATCCACGTTCACGACACCTACTTCATCGTCGGCCACTTCCACTATGTGATGTTCGGCGGTACCGCCTTTGGCCTGTTCGCGGCGATCCTCTACTGGTTTCCCAAGATGTTTGGCCGCAGCTATCGGATGAAGCCGGTATGGATCGCCTGGGCGTTGCTCTTCGCCGGATTCAATCTGCTCTACTTCCCCATGTTGGTGTTGGGCTGGATGGGGATGCCGCGGCGCTACTATGATTACGTGCCCCGCTTCCATACCCCGCATCTGATCTCGACCATCGGCTCCTGGATCCTGGTCGCGGGGTTGATTGTCTTCGTCGTCCACATGATCCGGTCGGCTCGTCGGGGGCCACCGGTCGGGGCCAATCCCTGGGGAGGCACGACGCTCGAGTGGTCGGTCCCCTCCCCGCCACCCCACGAGAACTTCGAGACGATTCCGCGGGTCACTACGGGGCCTTATGACTTCGAAAGGGCATCCGAGACATGAGCACGGCCGCGATCACCGAACACCGCGACCCCTTCGGGGCCAAGTTCGGCATGTGGCTGTTCCTCTTCACGGAGATGATCCTCTTCGGCGGCATCTTTCTGCTCTACGCCGTCTATCGCAGCACGTTTGCCGCCGACTTCCACTTTGCCGCGGGCACGCTCAATCGGCTGATCGGCGGGCTCAATACGCTGATTCTCTTGACCAGCAGCCTGACCATGGTTCTCTCGATCGCAACCCTGGAACGGGGCCGCCGCCGCGCCTCCGGCTGGTTCCTGCTTGCGACCATCGTGCTCGGCCTTGCGTTCCTGGTGATCAAGGGCTTCGAATGGACGGCGAAGATTCACCATGGGATCTTCCCCGGCTCGGAGGAGGTGCTCGACCACACCGCCGGCGAGAATATCTTCTACGGCCTCTACTACGCGATGACCGGCCTCCACGCGCTTCACGTCATCGTCGGCCTCGCGATCCTGGCCATCATGTGGGTAGGTTTGGTTCGGGCTCCCCGACGCCGTCGGCGCCTTCCTATCCCCCCGGGTGGCGGCGCCACGCTCTCGAGCCCGGGCGGCCAGACACTATGGTCTCAGCCTCCGGGAGATGACGCGGAGGCGATCGAGATCGCTCTGGTCTATGCGGACGACGCCGCGGACCGGGAGGCGCGCGCGGTCAAACTCGAAAACGCTGGGCTCTATTGGCATCTGGTCGATGTGATCTGGATCTTTCTGTTTCCACTGCTCTATCTGGTTTCGTGAGGAGGATCGAGTTGAGCGACAAGCCCGCCATCTCTTACGGGAGGTACCTCACGATATGGCTTGCCCTGCTGGTCTTGACCGCCGTCACGATCACCGCGGTCGGGATCCAGTTCGGCCGGTGGAGCGTGTTCGCGGCCATCGCGATTGCGGCGGTGAAGGGCACGCTGGTCCTGTTTTACTTCATGCATCTCCGGTACGAGGGCGCCTTGATCCGAATCACCCTCAGCCTGGCGGTGCTGACCCTGGCGGTTATCATGGTCCTGACGTTCGCGGATGTTTCTTTCCGATGAGGTAGTGGATGTACGGTCCGGTCACGAGTTCGACAGCCACCGTGGACAACGTCTTCTTCTACATTGTCGCGGTTTCGGTCATCCTACTCGTTCTAGTGACGGCCCTCATGATCGGCTTTGCCATCCGATATCGCCGCTCGCGTCACCCGAAGGCCGAGCAGATCGAGGGAAGTACGACGCTCGAGATCATCTGGACCGTCATCCCGGTCGCCCTCGTCCTCTCGATGTTCTACTTCGGTGCCGAGGGGTTCCGTTCCCTCCGCGATGTTCCGGAAAACGCCATGCTCGTCCAAGTCATAGGCCGTATGTGGGACTGGACGTTCCGCTACGAAAACGGGATTGAATCAAACAAGCTCTATGTGCCGGTCGACAAGCCGGTCAAACTCGCCATGACATCGGTCGACGTCTCCCACAGCTTCTATGTCCCCGCCTTCCGCCTGAAGGAGGACCTGGTCCCGGGGCAGGAGACCTACCTCTGGTTCAAGCCGCAGACCACGGGCCCCGCCGACATCTTCTGCGCCGAATACTGCGGTGAACGCCACGCCTACATGATGAGCGAGGTCGTCGTGATGGAAGAAGCGGAGTGGCAGGCCTGGTATGCCCGCGGCGGCGATACCGACTCCGCCGGGCGCGGGGTTCCCGGTCTGCTGGGCGAGCGGGGGTGCCTCGACTGCCACAGCCTGGACGGCTCGGAGGACATCGGCCCTTCGTTCCGCGGGCTCTACGGTCGCACGCGAATGGTCATCTCCCGCGGACGAGAGAGGGAGGTCACCGCCGACGACGCCTACCTGCGCCGGGCGATCTTGCGGCCCGATGCCGAGTACGTCGCCGGGTTCGAAACCAACATGCCCGCTCCCTCCGACCTGTCGGAGGAGGAGCTGCAGTCGATCATCGAGTACTTGAAGACGCTGGAGTAGAACGTGCGAGGATTGATTCAGCTGCTGCGCCTCCGCCTCGCCGCTGCCGTTGGTCTGTCGGCCGCGGCGGGATACGCGCTCGCTGATGATGGAGTCGGAGCGGAGCTGATTCCCCCGGCGGCCGGTTGCATCCTGCTCGCCGCGGGCGCCTCCGCCCTCAACCAGGTTCAGGAACGCCGACAGGATGCGCGGATGGCTCGGACGGCGGGGCGCCCGATCCCCATCGGGCGCCTTTCGGCACTCGAAGGGAGCGTCGTTGCCGGAATGCTGCTCATGGCCGGGGAGGCGCTCCTTCTGTTGGGCAGCCTTTTCGCCGCGGCCCTCGGGGTGCTTGCGGTTCTCTGGTACAACGTTCTCTACACGCATCTCAAGCGCCGAACCGCCTTTGCCGCGGTGCCCGGCGCTCTGACCGGCTGCTTGGGACCGGCGATCGGCTGGTCAGCCGCGGGGGGGCAGGCGGACGGCTCGCGCTTGTTCGCCATCATGATCATCATGTTTCTCTGGCAGGTCCCCCATTTCTGGGTACTCGGCCTGCAGCGCAAGGACGAGTACCGGGCGGCCGGGTTGCCGAGCCCGGCGGCTGCTCTGGGAACAGACCGGCTCAGTCGAATCACCTTTGTCTGGAGCTTGGGAACGGCGGTCGCCACCCTCATGCTTCCGCTCCTCGGGGTGCTCCAACGACCGGGGATGCTGATCGCCCTCGGTGTGGCGGCCGCCGCGCTCGCAATTCTGGGGGGCGGGCTCTTGCGGACCGGTGGTCCTTCGCCCCGCGCATTGCGGCGCGGCTTCGCCGGCCTCAACTTGTTCATCCTGATCACGTTGGTGTTGGTACTGGTCGATCGCGGCCTCGCTTCCTGAGGGAGAGGGATGGAGAATCTGATTCACTCCCCGGCGCTTCAGCATCTGCCGCTCCTGGAGATCTTGATTCGCCTGCTACTTCTCTTCCTGCTTCCCTTCGTCGGTGGTCTGCTGCTCTCGATCGTCGCCTCCCTGCTCCTCCGAACCCACCACCCGCCGGTCTCGAGAGACCTGCTCGGCCTCTTCGCCGGCCAACCGGCTCTCTACGTCATCTGCGCGATCGTGCCGCTCCTTACCTTGGGGGTGCTCTACCGGCAACTGCTCTTCGACACCCCCATCCCGGTGGCCGCCTACCTCTTCCGGTTGTGCGGCCTCAGCGTTGCCGCTTGGGGGGTGATCCTCCTCTACCGGCGCACCCATCATCCGGCAGCGGGAACCTTGGGAGCGCTCCTGCTCACCGGTCTTTCGTTTCACCTGATCAGCACCCTTGTTTTGACCCGCGTGCCCGAGAAGTGGGCGCTCCTCGAAGGGCCGGTTCCTTTCATCTTCACCATCCAGGTCGTGATCCGATTCGCGGCCTTTCTTGCCGCTTCGCTCGTCTTCATGGGCGGCTCGGTCGTGCTCTTCACCCTGCGTTGGCCCGGCTCTTCGGAGGGCGACCGGCCCTGGCGCCGGGGCCTCGGTCTGGGATCGACCCTGGGAGGCGCGCTGCTGCTCCCTCCGCTCCTGCTGTGGGATCACTACACGGCGCCCCACCTAGAGCTCGCGGGCTCAACGCTGGCGCGGGGCATCATGGTCTTGGCCGTTCTCTTCCTGATCGCTCTCTTCGCCTTCGATATGATCCAGAGAAGGCATGAACGATTCGCCTGGCCCCTCTTCATCCTCTCGTTGCTCCTCTTCGCACTCTGGGCCGATCGGGAGGTCGGCGCACAGGGCATCGTCAACCGCGAGCATGCCCATCTGCTCCACGAGCAGGCCAAGCGAACTCAGGAGGAGTGGACGGCGGAAAGAGAGGCCCTCTACGCCTCCGCCCAACCGGTCGACGCGGCGCTCGGAGAGCGCATCTACCGCGAGCGCTGCACCGCCTGCCACGCCATCGACCAACGCGTGGTGGGTCCCGCCTATCGCGATGTGCTCCCCAAATACGAGAACGATCCTGACGGCTTGGAGGCGTTCATCCGCAATCCGACCAAGATCGATCCCGATTACCCGGCGATGCCCAACCAGGGGCTGCGCCGAGGCGAGGTGAAGGCGGTAGTGCTCTACCTCATGGGTCTCCTCACCGAGAAGGAAGAGGAGGAACCATGATGCGCCGAATCTTGATCGCCGGGTTCGTGCTCTACTTCGGGGCCGTCGCTGGCCTCTTGACGCTGATCAACCATGTGCGGGCGCGCGGGAGCGAGGGGCCGGTGCAACCGATCGCGTTCAGTCATCAAATCCACGCGGGACAATTGGGGCTCGAGTGCACGTATTGCCATCAAACCGCCGAGACTTCCGCTCGACCCGGCATTCCGAGCATCGAGCGTTGCATGGAGTGCCACGAGTCGGCAGCCACCGACCGGCCCGAGATCCAGATTCTGCGCCGGCATTGGGAGATGGGCGAACCGATCGTGTGGGAGCGCGTGTACGAGCTTCCCTGGCATGTCACGTTCACCCACAAACGGCACGTTCGGGCCGGAATCGATTGCGCGACCTGTCACGGGGAAGTCCGCGCGCAAGCCCGCGTGCGTCAGGTGCGCTCGCTGAAGATGGGATGGTGCGTCAACTGCCATCGTGCGCATGGCGCCGAGACCGATTGCCTGACTTGTCACCGATAGACGAGGTGGAATGAGACGCCGAGATTTCATCAAGATGGTGGGTTTGACCTCAGGGGCCATCGCCGCCGGCGTCGAGGGCGCCCGAGCCCGCGAGCAACTCATCTCGCATCTGCACACCCCCGTCGAACCGATCGGCGATCGGCTTTCGATCTGCACCGAATGCCCGGCCACCTGCGCCGCGCGTGTCCGGATCCGTGACGGGCATCCCATCAAGCTTGATGGTGATGGGAGCGCTCTCTGCCTGCGGGGTCAGGCATCGCTGGGAAGGCTCTACCACCCCGAACGGCTGGCGCGGCCCCAGGCCAAGCAGCCTGACGGATCCTGGCAGGCCATCTCCTGGGACGATGCCCTCCGCCGAATCGACCAAGAGCTGAGCGCCGGTCGCACGAGCTTCTACCTCTCGAGCCGGACCACGGGGGCTCTGACACATCTCATCGATGCCTTCGGCCGGCAACGGCAGGTCGAGATTCTCCCCGAGTTCGAGATCTTCCACCACGGAGCGCTGCGCGAGGCTTACCAGACGCTTGTCGGCCTCCCGCAGGTTCCCTGCTACGATCTCTCGGGCGTCGATGATCTGATCACCTTCAGCGCCGAGCTTCTGGAAGGGGGACTCGACCCGGTCGGCCATGCCGCCGCCACCTCGACCCTCCCGAACTGGCTTCACCTCGAACCCCATCTCTCCCTGACCGGATGCGCAGCCGATCACCGCTGGGTCGTGCGGCCGGGGAGCGAGGCGGCGCTGCTTGCTCGTCTTCTGCACCAGAGCAGACCGAAGCGCTCCCTGCCGGAGGAGGTGCGGCGTGCGGTGCCCGAGATCTCCCGTGAGGAGGCGGCTCGCCGATCGGGCCTCACGCCGGATCAGGTCGACCACCTGGTTGCTCTTCTGTCGAACCCGGAACGCTCGACCCTCGTCCTCTGCGGCGGCCCCACGACGGCACCTCTGCCGGCGGCGCTCCTCACCGGACTGCTGCAGTGGTCCGCCGATCAGATCGGCCACGGAGTTGACTTCAACCGCGCGGAGAACCTCGATCGCGTCGGCAATCCGATCCGAATCGCCGAGCGCGCGTCCGCCCTCCCACGCGCACTGGGGGTAGGGATCGTTTCGAGGATCCATTCCCTCCGGCACCTGCCGGCGGCGCGCGAGCTCCTCAGCCGAGCCACGCTCGCCGTCGGCCTGAGCGATTTCTTGCACGCCGATCTCGATGCCTGCGGCATCGTGCTCCCCCTGACGCACGCGCTCGAATCGTGGGTCGATGTGGAGCCCCGCCGCGGCGGGCACCGGCGATGCGAACCCGTATTCGACCCGCTCTTCGACACCCGAAGCGAGGGTGAGATCCTCCTTGCGTTGATGGGACGATCCGAATCCTACGCCACGTACCTCGAGAACGCGCCGGCCCCGCCGGCCCCGCGCCGTCCGAGGGACCTCCAGGTTCGGGAAGTGATTGCGCATCTCCGCGCGATCGAGCTACCGCCGGAACCCGATGGACCGCAGTTGATCGTCACGCCGTCTCTCCGCACCTACGATGGTCGGAGCCGCATGATCACGCTTCTGCACGAGATCCCCGACCCGATCTCGGCCGTGACCTACGGCGCCTATGCCTCCTTGAGCGAGGAAGACGCGGAAGGTCGCGGGCTGAAGGAACGAGACGATGTCGAACTGGCCACCCCTCACGGCGCCATCACCCTGCCGCTTCGCATCCAACCCGGCCTGCCGGCGGGCATCGCGGCACTGGCGATCGACCATCTGACCGATGACGTCTGCCTGCCGATCGATCCCGAGTCCGGGGAATACATCCGCTGCATCCCCGCCCTCGACCTGCGGCCGACATCGAGCCGCGGCGACTTGCCGATCCTCTCGGGATCGATGGATGCATCCGGACGAGGCATCCTCCCCGGAGACGAGACCCATCACGGAGGCAAACACGGAGAGCCCCGCCGCCTCTATCCCCCTCCCCCGCATGCGCGGTACCGCTGGGCGATGGCGATCGATCTCGATCGCTGCACCGGTTGCTCGGCCTGCGTCGCCGCCTGCTATGTCGAGAACAACATCCCCATTGTGGGCCCGGACGAGCACCGGAAGGGTCGCGAGATGTCCTGGCTCCGGATCCAGCCCTACCGTGGCCGGGAACGCACGCTTGAGTTCGTCCCGATGCTGTGCCAGCACTGCGATCAGGCGCCGTGCGAATCGGTCTGCCCTGTGTACGCGACCTATCACAATCCGGAGGGGCTGAACGCCCAGGTCTACAACCGCTGCGTCGGCACCCGCTACTGCGCCAACAACTGCCCCTACAAGGCGCGCCGGTTCAACTGGTTTGCAGTCCCGCGCGAGAAGCCGCTCGATCTCCTCCTCAATCCCGATGTCTCGGTCCGTCCCGCGGGGGTCATGGAGAAGTGCACGTTCTGCATCCAGCGGATCCGGGCCGCCAAGGACCGCGCTCAAGACGAGGGTCGCGGGGTTGTGGACGGGGATGTGGTCCCCGCCTGCGCCGAAGCCTGCCCCACCGAGGCGATTACCTTCGGTAACCTGCTCGATCCTTCGTCCCGAATCCATGCGCTCGCCCACTCATCGCGGGCATACCACATCTTAGAGTCCCTCGGCTGTGGACCGGCGGTTACCTATCTCCACAAGGATCAGGACCATGAGTCGTAGGGCATTCTTCGAGGGCGTTGAGCGCGACGTGTTGGCCGCCATGAAACGGCCCCGGCCCAGCTACTGGATCGCGCTCACCGCCGCGGCCCTCGTCTTTGCCTGCGGCCTGGCCCTCTGGGGCTACCAGATGGTACGCGGCATGGGGGTTGCCGGTATCCGCCACCCGGTCGGATGGGGCGTCTACATCACCGACTTCGTCTTCTGGGTCGGTATCGCCCACTCCGGCACCCTGATTTCGGCGGTCCTCTTCCTCTTCCGCGCCGGCTTCCGAAGCAGTTTCAATCGCTTTGCCGAAGCGATGACGGTCTTTGCGGTCATGACCGCCGGCCTCTTCCCGCTCATTCACCTCGGCCGCAGTTGGTTCTTCTATTGGCTCTTCCCTTACCCCAGCCAGCGGCTCCTGTGGGTCAACTTCCGCTCCCCGTTGGTCTGGGATGTCTTCGCGGTAAGCACCTACTTCACGGTCAGCGCGGTGTTTTTCTACGTGGGCCTCCTGCCCGATCTGGCGCTCATCCGCCGCCACACGCGAGGCATTCGCCAGTGGTTCTACCGTGTGCTGTCGCTCGGCTGGGCGGGAACGGCCCGGCAGTGGAATCACTACAACCAGCTCTATCTCTTTCTGGCGGCACTCGCGACCCCGCTTGTCGTCTCGGTCCACTCGGTCGTCTCCTGGGACTTCGCCATGAGTATGGTGCCCGGTTGGCACACCACGATCTTCGCCCCCTACTTCGTGGCCGGCGCGATCTTCTCCGGAACGGCCATGGTGCTGACGCTCGGCATCCCCATGCGCCGGATCCTGGGCCTCGAGAAGTACATCACCAAGGACCACTTCGAGAGCCTGACCAAGATGCTCTTGGTAACGTCCTTGATCGTCACCTACGCCTACATCGTCGAAATCGCACTCGCCTGGTACAGCGGGCACAAGTTCGAAACCGCCCACTTCTCCTACCGGCTCTTCGGTCACTACCGCGGCATGTACGCGATCATGGTCATCTGCAATTGCCTCTTGCCGCTCACGCTCTTCGTGCGCAAGCTCCGGCGCAACATCCCCTACCTCTTCGTCCTCTCCATCCTGGTCAACGTGGGGATGTGGCTCGAGCGGTTCGTCATCATCGTGACGGCGCTGGCCAAGGAGTATGATCCCTATTCGTGGGGCACGTACACGCCGAGCTGGGTCGAGATCGGGATCACCGCCGGCAGCTTTGGCATGTTCTTCACCTTCTTCCTGCTCTTCACCAAGCTCTTGCCGGTGCTGTCAATCACCGAGATCAAGGAGAGAGAGGAATGATCCCGCGCTGGGAATACGAGGATCCCGAACCCTTCGTCAAGAAGCTGAAGGAGCTCCGCGAACGAGGCGTGCCGGCCGACCGGATCGCCGTTCTCATGCCCTACCCCGTGCATGGGTTCGAGCAGATCATGGGTCTCAAGCCCAGCCCGCTCCGCTTCTTCACGCTCGGCGGGGCGCTCACCGGGCTCGTCCTCGGCTTTGCGTTCCCGATCCTCACCGTCCGCGACTGGCCCCTCATCACCGGAGGCAAACCCTTGATCTCGATCCCCCCATTCGTCGTGATCGCGTTCGCACTCACCATACTGCTTGGCGCGCTCGCCTCCTTTGTTGGCTTCCTGCACCTCAGCCGGCTGCCGTCGGTGCCCGGCATCCAAAACCCCGAGGAGCATGGGAACCGATTCGTGATCGAGGATCACAGCGAGGGTGTGTCATGATCAAACTCGCTTATCTTGCAGTCCTGGGCGCGGTGGTCGGCACCCTGCTGCTGGGGCTGCTTCCCGCCGGCGCCTCACTGCTCCCGTCGCTCCTCTTCTGGGTCGCTCTCGTTCAAGGCGCCGTGGCGCTGGCCGCCGCCGGTGAGCTCACACGCGCCCGCTGGATCCTCCCGCTCCGACCGGTTCTGCTGGGACTCCACCCCCTCCTTCTCATCTTCCCCTTTGCCTTCCTGGTCTTCTCGATGCGGATCTCGGTCTATCCCTGGACCGAGCACCCGAACGCCTGGCTGTCCCCCGGGTTCTTCATCACCCGCAACGTATTGCTCCTGCTCCTCACCTGGGCCTTGGGCACCCTCTATGCCCGAGCCGATGGCTCCGCGCGATCGGGGAAGCTCGCGGTCCTCTACGTGCTGGCGTTTGTCGTTACCCAGAGCATCATCGCCTTCGATTGGGTGATGTCCTTCGAGTATCCGTGGATCAGCACGCTCTTGGGAGGCTACTTCTTCGTAGAGTCGCTCTACGTGGGGATCGCCCTCGCCGGACTCCTGGCCGCGTGGCGGGTGCGGCGCCGCGGGGACGGCAGCCGCGTCACGCTCCGCGATGCCGCCACTCTGCTCTTCGGTTTCTCTCTCCTCTGGGCAGGGCAGTTTTTCGCGCAATACCTGGTGATCTGGTACGGCAACATCCCCGAGGAGGCGGCCTTCCTCGTCAGACGGCTCAGCGCCTCTCCCCTGAGACAGATGTCGTCCATGGTTCTGGGCTGTCTCTTCTTCGTGCCGTTTCTGGTGCTGCTTTCCCGAAGAACCAAATCCTCGCCCGGGGCCGTCACGGTCGCCGCGGTCGTCGTGGGTGCCGGGGTATTGGTCGAGCGCCTGGTGCTGTTGTGGCCGGTGATGCCGCTGAATTTTCTCGTCGTGGCCGGGGAGTTCGTGCTCTTGGCTGCCGCCTGCGCGGTGCCGCTTCGCCGGCAGGCCCTGGTCTGACCGTTTCCGCGCCGGCTACTTGACCAGCATCACCTTCCGGGATGCGGTCCGTCCACCCGTATGGAGAGTGCAGAAGTAAGCGCCCGCGGGAAGCGGTCGTCCCCGGGAGTCGCAGGTGTTCCAGGCGACCCGGTGGTTTCCGGCGGGCATGGCGCCGTTCAACAACCTGCCAACCCGCTCGCCGGTCACACCGAAAACCTCGAGCTCCACCTCTCCCTTTCGCGGCAGAGAGTACTCGATTACCTCCGAAGGCCGGATGGGATTGGGACACGTGAGACGCAGAAGGCTTCCCCATTCGCCGCCGTCAAGGGGATCGTCATCGGTCGTATCGACCGAGGCGAACTCGGCCTCCCAGGCAAACTCCACGAGCCGGCACGTGTACTGGTACTCCCCCGTCACCTCGAGCTCCTGCCCCACGACGTGGATCGTATCGGTGGCCTCCGAGAGCACCAGACAGAGCCCGAACATCTCGATGGCATCATAGAAGCCCTGGGGCAGGGGTTGATGGTAGATCGTCTCTATCTCCCAAGCTCCATCCCGGACGGTCCCGTATCGGATGTTGCCGACGTTCCAGCACTGATTGAGAACCGGCCAGTGCGTAGAGGCAATGTCGGTGAAGATCAGATGGGGGATGTTGCCGCTGTCGAATACAAGATGGGTCAGACCACCCGTGTAGTCCCGGCCGTCCGACCCGTGGTAGCCGTCATCGTAACCGGCGACGATTTCGTATTCCCACGTGTCCGGAGCGGTGCGCTCGAGCAGGTACAGCTTGGCGTAGGTGGCCGAGTAGGAGAGAACGCGATTGACGTACATGCAGGAGATGTGCGGAGTCCCGTTGTTGTCGAGGCAGAGGGAGGGAAACCAACCAGCATCATCGCGGAGGCCGTGAATGTTGCTCAGCGCCACCTCGATTTCCCACGACCCCGTTCGATTCGTAGCATACAGCAGACGTGAGGGATCATGAGTTCCCGTCAGCTGCTCACTGAAGGTCACGTGGACAAAGCCATCTTGATCGATATCGATGTCCTGGCGACAGGAAGTCTTGACATACATGTCGTAGGTATACGCCATGTTGTAGTGGTGAATCAGCTCTCTCTCCCATCTGCCGTTGGCATTGGTGATGTGATAGAGGTTGGCGTCCCGCCAGGCCTCCATGAAATCGTCGGAGTCGATATTGGAGCGCGTCTTCAGAACCAGCAGGTGGAAGGAGTGATCGGGGCCGGTATCGGCAGAGAGCTCGTAGATGAAGCGCCCCCCTTCCGAGTGGAAGTGGAGGATCGTCTCACGCTGCCAATGCCCGCCGCCGACGCGGTAGTAGTGATCGATGGTCTGATCGTCGTCTGTTGATTGAGCCAAGAACACGTGGGGGTCCGAGTTCTCGTCGTACAGCAAGACCGACTTCTCGAGCCGCGTGCCGGCGGTGACGGAGTCCAGTGTGGCGCTCTGATCGGGGTAGGTCTCCCTGTAGAAGAGCGTACCCGAATCATAGCTGCCAGGATCTCTCTGGAAGTAGCTGATCCCGAGTCGGCCGTCGAGGCTTAGCTTGGCCCAGTCTTGGCTATGGCTGTCATTGAGACCGTAGTGGATGACGATCGTTTCTCGCGCCGAGACATCACCCGCGAGCAGCTGGCTCGGGTCATGGTCCTGCGCCTCGGGTGACGCGAGGGTGAGAGGGATGAGCAGGCAAACCGAGAGAAACCCGATGACCTCCTGCTGGACCGAGTGGCGCGAAGCAGTCATCTTTGGACTCCGTGACTGGGGGATGG
>Ga0180432_10005735_pt1 | contig 16391 bp, 15 predicted proteins | sample SS_ome_10_FD_132414 | JGI IMG/M metagenome (GOLD analysis project Ga0180432, IMG submission 132414) | Hypersaline lake sediment archaeal communities from the Salton Sea, California, USA - SS_1_MS_2 metaG | ecosystem: Environmental > Aquatic > Non-marine Saline and Alkaline > Hypersaline >... | reverse complement strand
TGTAAGAGGGAGAGTTCAATTGCAGTGATCCTGCCTCCTATTCTCTCTCAGTTTGCCCTGCCCGTCCACGTGGACCCAAGGGACTTTACTCTACGCCCAAAGGTCATACCATGTCAATGGGCCTGGGTAGTGGGTCATTTTGAAAGAAGATGACAGGGACAGGTGAATGACTTACCAAGAAATCTTCCCAAGGCATCAGCCAAAGACGATCGAGGCATTGTCCAGTGGGCCATGGCATCGGCCAAAGATGACCGAGGCATTGTCCAGTGGGCCAAGGCATCAGCCAAAGACGATCGAGGTATTGTCCAGTGGGCCGTGGTATCATACCCCTGATCTTAGTTATGCGGCTATACATGGAGCGCAGCAAGGGAGGGGGCGTAGACCGATGTCACTGGTAGTTGCCTTACAGAATCATGAAGCAGTAGTAGTGGCGGTTGATAGCAGGGAAGTCATAGGTGGAGGGAAGGGAGGTGCTCGGAGAACGATCGATCTGGCGCAGAAGTATAAGAGACTTAATGAGAACTACGTATTGGCAATCTCCAAAAGTTGGACGGGATTCACCCGCCATCTGTTCCGAATGGTGGATAGTAGATGGGATACGTCACTAAGAAACATCGCTGACATTGTCAATAGCATGTCGCAGCTTCTTAGGGACAGCCTTAATCTTACACTGAAGGGTATACCAGATGATTGGCGTAATGCACTGGGATACGATTTCTCAGTCTGCATCGCAGGTTTGGACGAGAATCAATGTCCCGCAATATACAAGTTGTGCTCAAGCACCTTGTTTGTTCCAGATGACGTGCATGGAGAGGGGTTTCTTGCCCTTGGTGTTCCACGGGTAGCATATCACTGGCTACTCAAAATGTATTCAAAACACGCATCCATAGACCAGATGCGGAGGTTGGCATTATGGTGCCAGTGGGAAACAGGATTCTCTGATGAAGACGTTGGTGGCCCAATACATATAATCACTATCACGAAAGACAATGGGTTCGAAGTGGACACCGTTGCAGTTGATGACCGCCGCAGAAAGGAACTCAAGCAAGTATCTGGCACCGTGGTTGATACAGTAGAACAGTGGGTAGGAAGGTGATTTTGAAAGAGAATGTAGGAGTGCGTGTGATATAATGCCACCGTGCAGAGCAAGAAACAGTTCATCTGGCGGATATGGGAATGCATATCTCATGGGTATACGCTTGCCAGCCTTATCTCTTTGGCATTGGCGTCGAAAGCATTCATGGGGGCGGCAGGCGTGATTTGTTCAGCTTTGGCTGCGGGCTTCTCCTCCTTGTCGCCTTTTGGATGGTTCTTCTGTATTGCAGGAGGTCTTGTGGTTGGGCTAGGATTGCGAAACATATTGGAAGAGAAACGGCTCAGGAAATTGATGCAAGAGCAAGGCATGCCTGCCCAACGGTCTATACAATCTTCTGTAAATGCTGAGGCTGAGACGTACGCACAGCAGGTGCTTAGTTGGTATAACCACCAGAAGACGAATTGGCTCTCATTCCTACGTCTGAAGTTGGATGGTGTCAACTGTATAGGTATCGGTGAATCGTCCCCATACATCGTACTGAATATGGAGTTGCGGAATTACCTTCCTTCAGATATAGAGTTGCTTCGTGTTGTTCATTCTGAAGGATCGGTCAGCGGAAGCCATAATCTGCCTAGCCTACCAGAAACGTTGGGGGTCAGAGTACAAAAGAACAACGAGAATCGCTTTACTGTGAAAGTCGATGTTCACGGTACTGCGTTGCCAGATTATCTACAATCTGTGGCAAGCAAGCCAATACCAGAGGCTCTGCAATGGATGGTCAAGGGCGAATGGTGGGTCAGGGTGTTTGGAGAAGAACGAGAGGCTTGGACTAGGAGTTCCGAATTCACGTGTCGTTCGGTGCCAGTAATACGAGCTAAGATATAGCACTGTAACGGGGGGGCTATGCCGAAGACGTTTGTGGAGACCATTGGAGTTTGCCCTCATTGTGGTAGTAGGCAGTTCCGTAGGCGTAGGCGGTTTCACTTGTGGGCCAAGTGGAGGTGCTTGAAATGCAAAGGTACGTTTTACAAACCAGGCAAAGAGAGGCAACTAACACAGCACACAAAAAGAGGTTGAAGTAATCGGGGCGCGGGAAGGGGTGTTTGATGGAAAATCAGACTGGCACATATTTTCGGGACGTTTATGCTAGCTTGCAGCGGCAGTTACCAGAACTACCAACTGATGATCCCTCACCCAATCTTCAAGAATGTATCCAAGGGTGGCATGTGAGTGCAGAAGGACATGAGATTGGTTACGTGAACTTTGTCAGGGCTGAAATGTTGGCTAAACAACACGGTCTGTCTGATAGCCTCATAACCAATCTACAGGAGATGGCTATCCTACAATATGTTGTGGACTACAAGAATGGACATGGGGTGATGGAACTTGTAGAGAAATTCGGTCTTAGTTCCCGTGATATAGGAAGACTTGCCCGTCTGATTGAGCAAGAAATGGAATACCCCTGCTTCTCATTTAGCAGGGAAACTCGGATGGCTAGCGGTGACAAATGGGCACATGACTACGAGGAGAAATATGCACCGATTCTAAGGGAAGCCATGAAGGGGAAATAGCCTCTACGTACTATGGCTACCATCTGATTTCCATGTCCGTCACCTTGCCCATAGTCCCCCATGTATCTTGGTAACCTGGGCATGGGAATATAGACGGTGGTGTGTAGTCTTTTCCTACCACTACGGTCGCTATCTTGTCGCAAGAACACCCGATGCCATAGCTGGTTCCAACATCGTCAATGTACAGCAAGCCCTTGTCGGTCGTATTGAAGGCATTGAGGGCATGGCCAGCTGAGGAATCACCGAAATCAACCGCTACAATCGCGGCCTTGATCCCTGCTGCCTCAGCGTTATCATGCAGGGTGACAGCAAAGTCTCCACAGACAAACGAACCTGAGTACCGTAATTCATCGGTCTTGTCAGAATACAGAAACATCTTCAATTGTTCCCAAGTAGGGTCTACAGCATCAGAGTTGTTGTGTATCTCAGCGCCCTCTATCCAAGAGATTGAGATGATGATGGGAACAGGTACAACAAAACAACCAGACACAATGAAGGTTGTTACCAGAAGGGCAAAGACGCTTGCCAGAAGTGTGACAGGGACAGGTCTCTTTCCCTTCGAGACGCTATGCTCTATTTCCCTCGTAGCCATCGGGATATTCTTGACTTGATTCTGGATGCAATGGGAGTGTCCTTTGACTTCAAGTTCAGGTCTATGGGATGAAATATCTTCTTGGGTTGGGGTGTTGGACATGATGATGGCTGTTTCTGTTTGATATTAGATGTAGGTCTTACTGTTGGGGACGCGCTAGGTTTATCGGAGACTGTTGCCTTTACCTTCTGCACTGGTTGAGACTGTTGCCTTTTAGCCTTCTCACGAAGGAGTCTGACAAACTGGCACTCAACGCACGTACATGCTGGCGGATGCTTGCCCCTCATGTAGTCTCTGTCACTCAGCGGCATCCTACCACCTCCGATGTGGAATCAGTGACTGTGACTTCGTGGTGACATCTATTTAGCACATATGAGGTTTCGATGTCAAGAGGTACTCTATCTAGTGTAACAGGGACTACGTGCCGAAAACCCTCTGGACAAGCGGACTTTTCTGTGCAATACTTGAAATATGCCTAAGCGGACAAGCAGAAAGAACGCACCTCGTGATGTGAACGTGATTGCGTCCACTATCGCTGAGGCAGTAGTAGAAGAAACCGAAGCCCCTCCAAAGAACCCCCATGCTGTAGCCCTCGGTAGTTTGGGCGGCAAGAAAGGCGGACGCGCTAGGGCTGCGAAGCTAACGCCCGAAGAACGCAAGGAGATAGCTAAGAAGGCTGCTGAAACACGATGGAGTAGGTTTAGGAGTTCGAAATGAATTCGAATGATGAGGCAGTACAAGAAAGGGAACTGCTACTCAGTTTGGCAAATCAAGTGGTTTCTAACCGTAAGAGACCGATGCTCGTATTGTTCTATCCAGGCGATTTAGGTATAGATGAGCGCCAGATTGAGTTGCTTCATACTGTTTTGACCTCAAATCAATTGAGTCGGGAACACCCCTTGCAGGAGCTTGACGTCTTCATTCACACCGTCGGCGGGGAACCGACTGCTGCATATCGCTTGGCTCAAGTGATAAGGGATTTCACAAGAGAGCTAGTCTTTCTTGTGCCTCGATATGCCTATAGTGGTGGCACCCTAATCTGTCTAGCTGGGGATGCCATAATGCTTGGTGCCTATGCTGTATTGTCGCCTATAGACATCACCCTGCACAGATCGCCAGTTTACGGCAAGAGAGACGAGCAATTCCGATTCCTCGACGAAGAAGAGGAGGAAACCGAAATACAATTAGTTGCCATTGACCACTTTATCAAGGTCGCCACACAGGCTAGAATAGACATTGAGAACGAGTTCCGCAGAAGGAAATGGGAGATGGCAAAGTCGGACGTTGAGAACGCCATGCTCTGCGAAATGGTAAGGGAATTAGGGGTGATTGAGATAGCGAAGTTGTACCGCGAGAAGAATATCACACAGGAGTACGCTCGCGAGTTACTGAAGTCGTACATGTTCAAAGATCAACCTTTGGACGAGCACGATATGAACAGCATCCTACGACGCTTAGTCGTTGAGGCTCCCGCGCATGAGTTCCCTATGGACTACCACATCTGTCATGATGTGGGGTTGAAGGTTGAGGAGATGTCGGACGGCTTATCAGATCAATGCTCCTATTTACTCAAGCAGATGGAGACGATGGTATTAAACGGCTCCATCTGTGATAAAATAGATGAAGACAGTCGGCTTCCATTCTACCAGTACTTTCCCTATAATGAAGCCACAGAGGACGGGAGCCAAGAAGGCACGGCCTCTGTCTCCAAGGAGTCGGAAAATGGCAGCACAAGAATGTTCTCCGACGAGGCAGTATTTGGCAGACCAGCAAGTGGGGCAAAGATTAGTGATTAGCCAAGAATCTATTCAGAAGCTCCAAGAGGCTCTGAAGCAGCAAGCGTTAGAGCGGCGCAGGCTTAGCGGTGGGCGTAGTGTTGCTGATCTGGTCAAGAAGGCCAACCGTCAATCGAGAAAACCGCGTCGCTTTCCGTAGGCCACTGCCAGGCTGAGGAAACGACCAAGCACGTAGCGGTGAGATAGCAGGTTCACCGCTACTTTTTTGGCGAGCAAAATCACCAATGCCCTATTGACAATGCTTGAGCGAAGTAGTATAATGTGTCTGTCATGAACAAGTTGAGCACCCAGCGCAGAGCACAGGTTATAGCGGCCCTGGTGGACGGCAACTCTATCCGTGCTACCAGCCGTATTACACAGACGGCAAAAGGCACGGTACTGAGGCTTCTCAGAGAGGTCGGCGAAGCCTGTGCTGAGTATCAGGACAAGATGCTCAGGGGTTTGCAGTGCAAGCGCATCCAGTGTGACGAAATCTGGTCTTTCTGCTACGCCAAGCAGAAGAACGTGCCCAAAAAGTACAAAGGGACATTTGGCTACGGTGACGTTTGGACGTGGGTAGCCATTGATGCCAAGACAAAACTGGTTCCATCTTGGCATATAGGGTGGCGTAATGCTGGCGATGCCTACGAATTCATGACTGATCTCGCTGGCAGACTATCCAACCGAGTACAACTTACCACTGATGGCTTGAAGGTCTACCTAGACGCTGTAGAGGGGGCTTTCGGCTCGGAGATAGATTATGCCATGTTAATCAAGATATACGGGTCTGAACCTATGACTGAGGCGCGCTATTCGCCGCCTAAATGCATTGGCACGGAGACCACTGTAATACAAGGAAAACCCAATCCCAAAAAGATCAGCACCAGCTACATAGAGAGGCAGAATCTCACCATGCGAATGAGCATGAGGCGGTTTACGAGGTTAACCAACGGGTTCTCAAAGAAGGTGGAGAATCTGCGTTATGCGGTAGCTATCCACTTCATGTACTACAATTTCTGTCGTATCCATGCCTCAGTCAAAAAGACACCCGCTATGGCCGCGGGGCTTGCCGAATGGCCCTGGTCTGTCGAGGACATCGTTTCTTTGTTGGATTCAAAATGACCCACTACCTGGGCCTGAGCCGTTCGGCTACGTCCGCTAGCCCCGTTCCCCGCAGGGTCTTTTCCGTAGGTGCGCCGGTCGATATGTCCCAGCCGACCAGCCGGTAGTAGTCATCCTTCATCTTCTCCAACTCGGCTTCCGTGAACCCCAGTTCGGGCGCCGACCTGTTGGTCTGGTTGCGAAACCCACTGGAGACAACATCATCCCTGCGGTCAAGCCCACATCGTATCCCAAAGGCACGGCTCACGTGGCGGAGCCTTGCAGCCGCCTGGAACAGCGTCTGGGGGGTCGTCTCAACGCCCAGACCGGCGGTCATCGCCCTGGCTATCGTTGCCGTGTCCACGGGGAGACCGATGAAAGGAGTCATCCAACTGCACACGCCGGTGAGATCGCAGACGGCGGCGTAGTCTTCTCCCTGGCACACCAGGGCTGCCTTGCCCACAGTCGTGGTGGGATCAGGAGCATCCCTGATGCCTATCTCCTTTTCAGCACGCTCCTTCTGCCTTGCCAGAACCTGCTCGAAGGAAGCCCTGTCAGATTCGAGGTACCTCCCGGCCAGTACGTCCATGACGTAGGCTTGCGCCTGGGAGCCCTCTCCCGTCGCCGCCAACGCGGTGGCCAGACCTCTGCTCTTGGTAGCAGCAGGATTGACATCTATCGGCGATCCTTTTGCCGTTCTGAGGTACTCTTCGGCACCCCTGCCTATCCCCCGGGCGGCGGCTGGGAGACCTTGCGCCAGCAGGTCGCCGATGCCTTCCCTGTAGGCCATCTTCCTGGGCAGAGCGAGAATTGCCTCGCGGCTGCCGTATTCCATTGGAATGCCATCGGTCTCCTGGGCGCTGATTATCCCGTTGTCGCAAAGCTCCATAAGCCAGGCCAGAACGGCAGACACGGAGCGGGTGTCCAGTCCGTATTGCTGGCAGTCCAGGTGGCTCCGCAGCATGATCAGGTGATCGGGGTTCCTTATTCCCCAGGTAAGGTCGCCGTACGGGCTGCACTTGATGCTGCCTGAGCCGATACCGTCGATATCATAGCTGTGACGGCAGGCAAGCGGACAGGCCAGGCAGCCTAGCGCTCTGGGTGCGTATCTCCTCGCAAAGTCCTCCTCGCATATGTTCTCTGCCCCCGGCCACCAATCTCCTCTCAGACTGGCAAACATCCTCCATTCGAAGTCATGGTGCCTGTTGACGTCTCTCCGAAGGGCCGGATATGCGGGGTGGTGCTCGATAGCATGGCGGGCCTTCCTGCACTCGTCCAGGAACTCCCCGGGCCGGGCCACCCGCAAGCCCCTGGTGCCCCGCACCGCCACGGCTTTGAGATTCTTCGCCCCCATCACCGCACCCAGACCGCTCCGCGCAGCAACGCTCCCGTCGGCGCCAACAATCGAAGCGTACACCACCCTTCTCTCACCTGCCGGGCCAATGCAGACCACCTGGGTCTCGGGATCGCGGAGCTCGTCTCTGATGAGCGATGGCGTGTCAACAGTGTCCCGGCCCCAGACAGCCGAAGCGTCCCATATCTCCACGCGCTCGTCTCTGATGCACAGGTATACCGGCTTCTCGGCCCTGCCTTCGACCACCAGATTGTCGTAGCCGGCAAACTTCAGCTCGCCGGAAAAATAGCCACCCATGCTGGAACCGCCCAGACCCCCACCAACGGGCGACCTGGCCATGACGTCCGTACGGCTGGCACCCGGAAACGGGGTACCCACCAGGGGGCCGGCACCGAAGAGCAGCAGGTTCCCCGGGTCAAGGGGAAGAGTGTCAGGCTCAAGACCATCGAACAGCAGCTTCACGTTGATTCCCTTGGAGCCGACGAACCTCTCAGCATAGGCATCAACCGGAATCTTGCCGGCCTCGCCGGTCGACAAATTGACTCTGAGGATCGTGCCGGCCCGGAGGTAACTCATCAGTGACTCCGCTTCTCCTGTGCTGCGGCAAAAGGATCCGTTCCCAGAATGTCCGCCAGGCGCTCCACGCTATGTGCCTCGCTTCCAGGAATGCGGTCGATGAGGTTCAGGCACCTGGCATGGCAGAAGGCCACGCACTGCGGCTCGCCTCCGCACAGATCACAGGCAAGTGCTATGCCGTTCTCCTCGTCCATGAATATGCATCCCGCGGGGCATGCACCGAGACAGTCGCCGCAGCCCACGCACATCCCATGGTCAATGGCCAGGGTGCCACGCTCCGGATCTTGTGAGATAGCGCCGGTGGGGCAGGCTTCCAGGCACGCGGCCTTCTCACACTGCTGGCAGACCAGGGGCAGGGAGAACGCCAGCCCGCGTTTCTCCCGTCTCACAACTCTGATTGCTGCTCTGCTCGGATTGGACTCGCCGTAATGAACGATTGAGCACACGAGCTCACAGGTCCTGCACCCCGTACAACCTTCGGCGTTAACGGCAATCAGCTTGGTCACGTCATGTCCACCGTTCCGGCCATCTGCCCCAAGACCGGCCGTGCCTCGGGCGTCGTCTCCAGCTATGCCGGCGACTGGAGCCGGCCCGCCCTCGCCCCCTCGTGGATGGCATCTTTGATGCCCCGCGCCTCGAGGCAGTCCCCGATGCGATAGACCCGGGGCACCCTGCCTTCCAGCACACTGAGAAGCTCAGCCCGCGGGGTGCTGCCAGCCGCCAGGACCACGGTGTCCGCGGGAATAGTCTCCCTCTTGCCGTCATCGAGAATGACAGTCAACCCCGCGTCCGTCAACCTCTCGTACTTCACGCCCGGACGCAGAACGACACCCATTCTGGCCAGCCGGCCGAGAAGCCCCAATCTCAGCGGCTCGGAGAGCCCCGTGCCCATCTCCAGACCTCTCCGAGTCACGGTCACCTGTCTTCCTCTTGCTGCCAGAATCTCAGCGGTCTCGCAGCCGACCAGTGCCCCGCCGATGACGATTACCTTCTGCCCCACCTCCACCTCCCCCGCCAGGACCTCGACGGCTGTGACCACCCTGGCCTTGTCAAGTCCCGGAATGTCGGGAATCACAGGCTCCGCGCCGGTGGCAAGGATGACCGCGTCGGGGCGCAGCGACAGAATTAGGTCCGCAGTGGCCGCGGTGTTGAGCCGAACATCAACACCGAGCGCCAGCGTCTGTCGAGTCAGATATCGGACCAGGTCTCCAATGTACTGTTTGTTGGGTGCCAAAGCTGCCAGAGGTAAGAGGCCACCCAGGCCTGCCGAGCCTTCGAACAGGGTAACACGGTGACCTTGCAGGGCCGCCGCGCTGGCTGCTTCCATACCGGCCGGCCCACCACCAACCACCACGATGCGGCGAGGGGTCTCAGCACTTCTGATCTCAAGCTCCCGCTCGTGTCCCATGGCGGCATTCACGGTGCAGCGGATGCTTTCCTTCTGCTCCCAGCGCCCTGTCCCCACGTGATGTTCCTGCGGAATGCATTCCCAGCATCCAATGCAGGGCCTGATATCCTCGGGCCTTCCCGCAGCGACTTTGTTGACATACTCCGGGTCTGCAATAAGGCCCCGGCCAATCAAAGCGATGTCGATCTTGCTTTCCTTGATGGCCTCCGCGGCTAACTCGGGCGTCATTCTTCCGCCGACCGCCATCACAGGCACATCGACCACTCTCTTGATGGCCTCGGCCAGGTGCAGGATATCACCGGGTGCCTGCCCCGGCGCATCCGCTCCCCAAGCCGAGACGTCAAGGGCATCGGCTCCGGCAGCCTGGGCCAGCCGGGCAATCTGCTGTGCATCCTCCAGCGTGAGTCCTCCTTTGATGCCCTTCTCCCTGGCATTTATTCGAGTCCAAATCGGGAATTCGGGACCCACCGCCTTTCTGATGGCCCGCAGTATTTCGACCAGGAAACGAGCCCTACCGTTGGCATCTCCACCGTATTCGTCCGTCCGCCTGTTCGTCTCCGGAGAAATGAACTCGGCGATCAGGTAACGGTGGGCCCCGTGCAGCTCTACGGCATCGAAGCCGGCCCGCCTGGCCCGCTCCGCTGCGGCAGCGTAGAGTGCGACCAGCCGGGCAATCTCCTCCCTTGTCAAGCCTCGCGGCGTTCCCGTCCGATGAGGGAGCGCCGAGGGGGCTACCTTCTGGCCATCGATCCTGGCCTCTTGTCCGCAGTGCTGGATCTGGAGGCAGGCGCTGGCGCCATGTCTCTTGATCGCCCCGGCCAGCTTCGACAATCCGGGAATGTACCTGTCATCATCAATGGACATGACGGAATCGGAGTTCCTGCCGTTCTCCCAGTCGATTATGGCGTTTTCCACGATGACCAGCCCCGTGCCACCCCTGGCCCGGGCCTCGTAGTAGTCGATGATGCGTTCGGAGACGTATCCGTGCATGCCGACGCATAGCCCGGTGCCCATGGCTGCCATGCCGAAACGGTTCTTCACCAACATGCTGTTGATCTGGATCGGCTCGAAGAGTAAGTGGAAATCCATAGGCCCTCCTTGGCTCGGCCTGGTACGGTTGATGGCTGATTTGGATATCGTTAGCGATATCGTTTATGATATCTCAGGGAGACACCATTCTAGCATTCTCATCGCTTGAAAGTCAAGGCGCACGGGCGGACTGCACCCGCAAATCCGCCATCTGACAGGTTGGCCCAAAGGCGTTCTTTCTGCACCCGCCGGGTGAAAGAATTACCCCTTACGGGGTGCGTGACAGATGGTCGATTCCGGGTCCCTTCATTCCTTGACACTGAGGGGAAGGAGGTGCTATACAATGTACGCTTATGATATCGTTAGCGATATCACTCACGATATTGACGATGACCTGGGTGAAGGAGGCGAACAGCGTCTCACCGGCTCACAGAGAAGGTATCCCTGATTGTCCCTGCGGCGGTTCCGGCGACGTCTGCTCTTGCCGGCTGAGGTGGTAAACAAGGAGGTCGAGACATGCCTATCGTCTACGAGAAGAAGGACAAGATTGCCTACGTCACTATCAATCGTCCCGAGGCCATGAATGCCATGGACTACGAGATGTGGCAGGGCCTCTTCGCTGCCATAGATGATTTTCGAGATGATGCAGGTTCCTGGGTCATGATCATCACTGGGGCCGGGGACAAGGCTTTCAGCACAGGCGCAGATCTGACATCGGTCATTTCGTCGGTTGCGGCCGGAGAGATGGACAACCCCACCATAGTCTGGTTCAAGGACATCTACAAGCCCATCATCGCCGCGGTAAACGGCATATGCTTTGCCGGGGCCATGGAGATGGTGCTGGCCACCGATATCAGGATCGCCTCTGAGAACGCCGTCTTCAGCCAGGCGGAAGCCAGGTGGGGCATTCTCACCTCGGCGGGCGGCACCGTCCGCCTGGCCCGGCAGGTAGCGTGGTGCCATGCCATGGAGCTTCTGTTTACTGCAGATCGCATCACAGCACAGGATGCCTACCGGATAGGCCTGGTGAACAGGGTGGTCCCTCCGGACCAACTGATGTCTACTGCCGAGACAATAGCCCGGCGTATATGCGAGAACGCCCCTCTGGTAGTGCGGGCCATGAAGGAGGCTGCCATGCGGTCAAAGAGCATGCCCCTGGATCAGGCCCTGGCCCTGGAGAGCTTCATGGGCAAGCACATATTCACCACCCAGGATGCAGCGGAAGGGCCGAAGGCGTTTGCCGAAAGGCGAAAGCCCAACTTCATGGGAAAGTAGAGAGGCCATCCTGCTGCGTGAGACTTGTCTCTGACTCTGCATGCAGCCGGTGCGATTTCAGCTTCAGGCGGTTCCGTAGCGGTCCATGGCGCACACGGACCATGGCCGGCAAGGCGCAGACAACGGTACTGACCGGGAGAGAAAGCAGCAGACCTGAGTCCCCGGTGCGCACCGAGACTATCGAACAGCGGATGGTACCGCGTGTCAGAAACGCCGGGCCCTTCCTATCAAGGCTTCCCGTTCTCCGACTGGGGTACTACCTGCCCTTGAAGACCGCCGGTCTCCTCTCCATGAAGGACTGGATTCCTTCCTTGTGGTCCTCTGTCTGTGCCAGCATAACGGCAGCATAGCCCTCGGTGCGAATCTGGACGTCATAGCTGCTTTCCGAACCTTCGTAGACCATCTGTTTCAGCATCCGCAGGGCCACAGGCGGCATACCGGCCAGCGTTCCGGCCAGCGTATTGGCCGAATTCATGAGGTCCTCAGGAGGAAGCACCTGCCTGACTAGACCCACTCTCTCTGCCCAACTCGCGTCTCTCTTCTCTCCGGTGCTGAGGAACTCCAGGGCGACGGGCAGCGGAACAAGCCTGGGGAGGATGTAGGTCAGCCCCAGCTCCGCCGCCAGTCCCAGCTTGATGAGGCCCGCCGTGAACGTGGCCTTCTCCGAGGCAATGCGGTAGTCACAGAAACATGCCAGGGCCAGGCCCATGCCGGCGGCTGGCCCGTTCACGGCGGCAATTGTGGGCTTGTCGCAAGCCCGAAGAGCGTCCGGTACGTTCTGAGACAGGGCGAACGGATGATCGAGCGTCCCCATTCCCATCCCCGAGCCGATGGGGTCCGCCGCCGCCATGCCCACAGTCTCCACGTCAAGGCCGGGGCAAAACGACCGTCCCGCTCCGGTTATGATTATGACCCTGGTCTCATCATCCCCCGTCAGTTCTTTCATGCAGAGCTTGAACTCGCGGAGGAATATGATATCCATTGCATTGAACTTGTCCGGCCTGTTGAGGACAAGCGTCGTGATCTGACCTGATTTCTGCAGTGCTATTCTCTCGTATGCCATTGTTACCTCCTGCGCACCTCATCCGTCCAGCCCGATTTCAGATGTCACCGGCACGTATCAACCGCAGTGCACAGCCGGAAGTTAGGACTCAGACTGCCAGCAGGGCGTCTGCCACCACAGCCCTCTGCTGATCGCTCGAACCCTCCGTCAGCTCGAACATCTTGGCCTGCCGGTATATCCTCTCGATGCGATAGTCCTTGGTCAACCCGTAGCAGCCATGTACCTGAATGGCCATGTTGGCTGCGTCCCTGGCGGTGCGCGCCGCGAAAAGCTTCACCTTGGCAGCCTCCATCCTCGTGTCCAGGCCCCGGTCGTGCGCCGCGCCGACCTCATACGCGGCCCAACGGGCAGGCTCCAATCTCATAGCTGTCTCGGCCAGGAGCCATTGAACGGCCTGCATCGCAGCTATGGGGACGCCGCGCCGTGTGCGCTCCTTGGAGTACTTCACAGCCTCGTCAAGCGCCCGCTGAGCACAAGCCACCGCCTGTATCGACTGGCGAATGCTGGACAACGAGGCCACAAGACGCGCCACTCGCTCCCCGTCGCCAACCCCGCCCAGCAGATGGCTCTCCGGTACTCTCACGTCTTCAAGACTGACGTTGACGACCTCCAGGCCACGCAGACCCAGCAGAGCCAGCGGCTCCGAAGTCCTGTAGCCAGGTGACGTCTTGGATACAACGAAGGCACTGGGGCCATCGCCGTCTGCCCTCGCCAGGATGATAGCCGGCCCGTCGAGATGTCCAAAGACGTCGAGACGTCTCACACCGTTGATGACCCAGTGACCGTTGTCCTGCCGGCATGTTATGTCATGTTTCCCATGCCCTGTTTCATCCGAATACCCGGCAAACGACACACTGGCAATCGCCTGGCCCTCCACCAGCGACGGGATGAACTCCGCCTGCTGTGTTTCCGTGCCGGCATGGACCAGCACCTCGGCAAACTCGTTGGAGACCATCAGCCAGCTACACGGCGTGCATGTATAGTGCAACTGCTCCACCGCCAGCATGTAAGTCAGAAACCCTGTCTCAAGGCCGCCACATTTGTCCGGCGCCGTCATGCCCAGCAGACCCACAGACGCCAGTTTTCCCAGCATATCCGGAGGGATCTTGCCCTCCTTCTCGATATCCTCGGCAATTGGCTCAATCTCTCTATCCGAGAAGTCCTTGCCGAGCTTCTGGAACATTCTGTGTTCTTCAGTGAGCCCAAATTCCATCTTTCTCCCCCTGCCGGCGCTGCCTCAGGTCGTGGGCTATTGCATGAGCAGGGACCCTGCTACAATGGTCCGTTGCACCTCACTGCTGCCCTCGGTAAGCTCAAACTGCTTGGCCTGCCGGTAGACTCGCTCCATCTTCGCGCCCTTGATCAGCCCGTCTGTACCAAGGATATCCATTGCCATGTCCGCAACCTCCGTGGATACGCGAGAGGTAAGCAGCTTGATGGCAGCGCTGGTCATACGGGTATCCTGGCCCTGGTCTGTCAGCCAGGCTATGCGATAGGCCATGATACGCGCCGGCTGTATCCTCATGGCCATCTCGGCCAGCAGCCACCTTGCGTTATCCGGTACCATGGCACCGCCCCCACCGCCCAGGTTCTCTCTGAGGAAAAGCACCGCCTCATCGAGCGCAGCCTGCGCCGTTGCCAGGGCCGTGGCCGAGAGTGTCAGACGACCCTCCGCCGTGATCGAAAATAGAATGTTGAATCCAGCACCTACCTCGCCGAGAACACTGGACTTCGGTATCTTCAGGTCCTCAAGCCTGGTGTCCACCGTCTCGAGTCCGTGGCCCATCATCAGGTCGAACGGCTTGGAGCACCGGTAGCCTTCCCCGAACTTGTCCACTATGAACGCCGTGGTCTTCGTGCCATCGACGTTGGCAAAGATGATAGCCGGGCCCGGCTGGTTTCCCGCACTGTGAAACCGCTTGATGCCGTTGAGTACCCAGTTGTCCCCTTCGAGACGCGCCGTGGTGACCAGCGACTTGGCATCGGAACCCGTGCCCGGCTCGGTGAAGGCATAGCTGGCCATCAGCTTGCCCTGAGCCAGTACCGGAAGGTAGTGGCGCTTCTGCTCTTCGGTCCCGGCAACATCGATGGCACGCCCCACTATGTTGTTGCCAAGGATTTCCAGACATGCGCAGATCGGGTAGCTCAACTGCTCCAACACCAGGAAGCACTTGACCATGCCCGCGCCGGTGCCCCCGTACTCCTTTGGAATCAGCATGCCAACGAAACCCGCTTCCGTCAGCCTGGCATTCATGCCTGGCGGGACTTCCCCACCCTCGTTGACATGGGCGGCGATCGGCTCGATTTCCTCACGGGCAAAGCGCCTGGCCCGCTCCTCGATCTCTCTCTCCTCCGCTGTCAGTTCAAAGTGCATCCGTCCCTCCCCTCTCAGCCAGTTCCTGACCTCAGCCCCGAGCGAGGCGAAGCATCCCGGCGGGGCAGCAACACCAGTGGCTTCTAGTCCAGGAGTCTCTAACGACTGGCCTTGATTTCGCGCAGTTTGTCGATCAGCACAGGGACTGCCTGTTTATAGTCTGCAACAATGCCGAAGTCGGCAACTCTGAAGATGTTCGCCTGCGGGTCCCTGTTCACAGCCACAACGCATTTGGACCCCGAACATCCGGCCATGTGCTGTGGCGCTCCGGAGATGGCCACGGCAATATACAGGTCGGGAGCTACTATCTTGCCCGTCTGCCCGATCTGATAGCTCCAGGGCACCATGCCATCCTCACATGGAAGCCTGGTGGCCCCCACGGCCCCCTTCAGGACTGCGGCCAGCCCCTTGACCAGATCGAAGCTGGCCGCGTCAGTGATGCCGGCGCCTCCTGCCACCACAACACTGGCATCCTCAAGCTTCACATCTTCCGCATCGGACCTTACCACGTCCGTTATGCGCACCCTGCTGCTCAAAACTCCAACATCGAGGTTCACCACTTCCCCAAGGCTCGAAGGGTCGGCCTCAGCCGGCGGCATGGCCCTTGACCGCAGAGTCGCCATCTGCGGCAGGGACCTGGAGACCATCTCTGCCACGGCATTCCCACCATACGCCGGGCGCGTCTGTACCAGTCTCCCCGTGGCCCCGTCTATCTTCACATCAACGCAATCCGTACACAGAGACGCTCCCAGCCGGGCTGCTGCCCGGGGCAGCAGGTCTCGTCCCACGCTCGTCTGCCCCGCCAGGAACACCAACGGCCCTATCTGCCGGCAGGCCTCGGTAACCGCAGATGTGTAGCTGTCGCTGTTGTAGGTTACCAGCTCAGGACTGTCCACCACGTAGACCTTTGCCGCACCCAGTGAAATCAACTCCCCGGCCAGGGATGCTACACCAGCGCCAAGCAGCAGAGCGCCAAGCCCCTGCCCCAACTCCAGCGAAAGCTTCTTCCCAGCGCCCAGCAGCTCTCTGGTGATAGGCGCTATCGACTGGTCTCTCACCTCGGCCAGGATCAGCACGTCCTTACAGTCATTCATCAGAGACCCCTCTCAATCTCCTAGGAGCCTGGGTCACGAGTAGTCGATGGATCCGATTGCATCTTGGCATTATCGGCATTTCCGAGGCAGTTGGGCCCTTTCCGGCCCATGGAGAGAGCCGCCTGGACCTGCCGCTTTCCTCA